>Ga0102943_1000648_pt1 | contig 23093 bp, 19 predicted proteins | sample SalPonC_black_MG_FD_78174 | JGI IMG/M metagenome (GOLD analysis project Ga0102943, IMG submission 78174) | Salt pond soil microbial communities from South San Francisco under conditions of wetland restoration - Salt Pond MetaG... | ecosystem: Environmental > Aquatic > Marine > Intertidal zone >...
CCGATAGGAGCATCGAACCAAACATATAGTACTTTTCCTTCTGACCCTTCAACGGGTACCGGCACACCCCAGTCTAAATCGCGGGTTACTGCACGTGGCTGCAAACCCCCATTTAACCACGATTTGCATTGTCCGTAAACATTTGATTTCCAGTCCTTTTTATGACTATCGATCCACTCTTCCAACCATTCATTCTGGTATTTATCCAGCGGTAAGTACCAGTGTTTTGTTTTTTTCAAAATGGGTAAATTCCCGCTTAATCGCGACCTTGGGCTTTCTAATTCTTTAGGACTTAAACTGGACCCGCATTTTTCACACTGATCACCATACGCTTCTTCGTATCCGCATTTTGGACAGGTTCCAATAATATAGCGGTCGGCTAAAAACTGTTGTTCTTTTTCGTCATAGTACTGTTCTTCTTCTTTTTCAATAAACTCGCCATGGTCGTACATGGTTTTAAAAAAATCCGATGCTGTTTCGTGATGTAATTTGGATGAAGTACGATGATAAATATCAAAATTAATACCAAACTCGTCAAAAGCCTGTTTTATCATCTCGTGATATTTATCGACAATATCCTGAGGTGAAACATCCTCTTTTCGCGCGCGTAAGGTAATAGGAACTCCGTGCTCATCGGAGCCACAAATAAAAGCCACATCTTTTCCCTTTAATTTAAGATAGCGCACATAAATATCGGCAGGGAGGTATGCTCCGGCAATATGTCCCAGGTGTAATGGCCCGTTTGCATAGGGCAGGGCTGAGGTAATTAAATAGCGTTTCGGATTTTTCATGTCAACAAATAAGATTTATAGCGATTTTTAAATACCGAACAAATATACGAAGGAATATTTTTTTTCATCAAATAAATATTATTTAGTTTTACAAGGAATAAAAACTATAGGCGATGATTACTCCTCCTAATTTAAAACCAGGCGATACCATTGGAATTGTTGCTCCGGCGCGCAAAATTAAAGAAGCTGATATTGAAGCTGCCGTAAAAATTTTTGAACAATGGGGTTTGTATATTGCTTTTGGCAAAAATCTTTTTAATCAGGATCGACAATTTGCAGGTACCGATAAAGAAAGAGCCGAAGATTTGCAATTTATGTTAGATGATCCAAATATTAAAGCTGTTATATGTGCCCGTGGAGGGTATGGAACAATAAAAACTCTCCCGTATCTTGATTTTTCCCGATTTATTAATAATCCAAAATGGATTATTGGGTATAGCGATATAACTGCATTACATGCTCAAATTCATCAATTGGGTATAAAAAGTATACATGGTATTATGCCGTTAAATTTTCCTGCCGATGGCCGGAAAAATGAAGCTACAGAATCGCTAAGAAAATTATTGTTTGGTTATAAAACTAATTGTTTTTTTAAATCGCATCCTTTTAATAAAACAGGAGAAACTCACGGGAAAATTATTGGTGGGAATTTATCGGTTATTTATAGTATTACCGGAACAAAATATGATATAGAAACCGATCATAAAATTTTATTTTTAGAGGATTTAGACGAATATTTATATCATATCGACCGGATGATGATGAATTTAAAATTAAGCGGGAAACTAACTAAACTTAAAGGGCTTATTGTTGGTGGAATGACAGATATGAATGACAATACAGTCCCATTTGGGAAAACAGCCGATGAAATTATTCAGGAGGCTGTTGCAGAATATAATTACCCGGTATGTTATAATTACCCGGCCGGACATATTGATAATAACCTGGCACTAACCCTGGGAGCAACGATAAAATTAAATATATCACCACAAGAAGCAAGTGTTACATTTCTGGATTAGTTGCTTATTTCTTTATAATCAGGAGGTATATCAAATAATTTATCGTTAATTGTTTGTGGTTTTATTTCAGTTATAGCAACTCGTCTTTTTACTTTTCTTAGTAAAGTTCTTTCTACCATTAGCATAGGAAAAAACCCCTGAGATTCGGGAATTTTATCAAAAAATTTGAAGGTTTGTTCTGAGTGGTTCATTAATGCTGTAAATTCGGCAAAAAAGGAAAAATTATTTTCTGAAACCCAATAGGTTATTTCTGTATTATGTTCTTTATTTCTTACTCTCCATTGATTGCAATGAGTTCCATTTACCGGGCGTGAATTTTTTGTTTTGATGATAGTAAGATTTTCATCGTTTGCACATGCATTGGAGCTTAACTCAATATGAGTGAAAAGTTTTTTTGTAGGACTTAAAACGATAATTTCTTTTTTTTCTAAATGAACCAATAGCGACTGTATGCTATTATGATTATGATCAAATTTATCTACCCTGATTTGATTATCTTTTATCACATAGGTATAATAAGTCGTGTCGTAATGTGATTCTTCCACCATTTTTATGGTCCCCTCAAAAAAGCCAGAATCAGTTACAGGAGAAACAATAAGTAAAAGGAAACCGAAAAGAAAATTTATCATTTGTTTAAAATAACTTATCTTTAAGGATAATTTATGATTATCTTTTATTCAATAATTGATTTCATTTTTAAAAGAAGCAAAAATAATTAAAATTATGGCAGATCATAATGAATTAGGAAAAAAAGGCGAGGAGGTGGCAGTAAGATATTTAAAATTAAATCATTATGATATTAAAGAAAAGAACTGGCGGTTTAGAAAAAACGAGATTGACATTATTGCCCAAAAAGATAACGTTATTGTGGTGGTGGAAGTTAAGACCCGTACCAGCGAATATTTTGAAAATCCGAAAGAAGCCGTTACCAGGAAAAAACAAAAGTTTATTATTCAGGCTGCTGATGCTTACATTCAGGAAAAGGAAATTGACCTGGAAACAAGGTTCGATATTGTTGCAGTAACGATAATTAACGGACAAACCAAAATAGAACATATTCAGGATGCTTTTCAACCCAGCTTACTATTATGAATATTGAGGATTTCAGAAATTATTGTTTACATAAAAAAGGTGTAACCGAAGAATTGCCTTTTGATGAGACAACGCTTGTATATAAAGTAATAGGTAAAATGTTTGCTTTAACTGATACAGAAGACGAGTTTAGGATTAACTTAAAATGTAATCCTGAAAAAGCAATAGAACTTAGGGAACAATTTCCCGGGAGTGTTTTGCCGGGTTACCACATGCATAAAAAACATTGGAATACTATTCTAATGCATGGTAAAATCCCTGAAAATTTAATTTTCCTTTGGATTGATGAGTCATATCAGCTTGTTGTTGACAAACTTACGAAAGCTCAAAAGCAGGCGTTGGAAAATTTATAAAAATGATATTATAATAAACCTAAGACAATAGAAAAAATGAAAAAATTATTCAGGTATTTTTTCCAGGGGCTTTTGTATATTGCTCCGTTAGGCTTAACCGTATTTATATTGTATAAATCGTTTGTGTTACTCGATGGTGTTTTTAGTCCTTTTTTAGAGAAATATTTAAACCTTACCATTCCTGGTATAAGTTTAATTATGGTATTTTTGCTTGTTGCTTTGTTAGGGTTAGCCGGCCAAAGTATTTTAGCGCGTCCTGTTAAAAAGATAGTCAACAGCATTATTGAACGGTCTCCGCTGGTAAAGGTAATATATTCATCAATAAAAGATTTATTATCAGCCTTTGTGGGTAAAGAGAAAAAATTTAGCCAACCCGTTTTAGTTAAGGTAAACGTGGTTTCTGATTTAGAAAAATTAGGTTTTTTAACACAGGATGATCTTTCCAATTTAGGAATTGAAGGGGAAAAAGTATCCGTATATTTTCCGCATTCATATAATTTTTCGGGCGAGCTATTTATTGTTCCTGCCGAACATGTCCGGAAGATAGATGTGCCGCCATCGGATGTGATGAAATTTATAGTATCTGGGGGTGTAACCAGCTATTTACCAAAAAAAATAACTGAGCAGGAGGAAATATAATATTAAACGAATCATGGAAAAAACTATCTAAAAATAAATTAAAATGTAATCTTTTAAAATCGAAACGTATGAAAAAATTATTTCTTTCATTAATGATTTTGTGTTTGGGATTAACTATACAAGCACAAGAATCAGACTATAATTTTACTCCGGTTGTTGATTTGGAAACAACAAGTATTAAAAGCCAGGGACGAACAGGTACCTGTTGGTGCTTTGCAACTATATCATTTTTGGAAAGTGAATTACTTAGAATGGGCAAACCGGCTTATGATTTATCGGAAATGTATATTGTAAAAAAAACCTATGAAGAAAAAGCCAGGTTGTATATTGGAAATCACGGATTGGCTAACTTTAGTCAGGGAGGACAGGCTCACGATGTGTTTAACGAAATGGTTGATCATGGAATGGTGCCTGAAAGCGTTTTCTCCGGAATTCAATATAGATCAGAGGGACACAACCATTCAGAATTAAGTATTGTGCTTAAGAATTATTTAGACGGGGTTTTAAAAGCAAGAAGACCAACTACTGTTTGGAAGGAAGCTTTTAGTGCTATACTGGATGTATACCTTGGCGAAGACCCCGAGACCTTTACGTATGAAGGAGAAGAATATACCCCTCAGACCTTTTACAATCACCTGGAAATTAATGCAGATGATTATGTAGAGGTTATGTCGTATACCCATGTGCCTTATTATGAAAAAGCTCCGTTACTTGTTCCCGATAACTGGTCGCACGATGATTATTATAATGTTCCGTTAGATGATTTGATGGAAATAATGAATAACTCCTTAAAAGAAGGATATACTTTTGTTTGGGACGGTGATATGAGTGACAGGGGTTTTACCCGAAAAGAAGGGATTGCTGTAATAGATGATGAAGAAGATGAAGAGAAGACTTTTTTGAAAAAACCCGTGGATGAACAATTAATTGATCCGGACTTCAGGCAGGTAAAATATGAAACATTTAATGTTACTGATGACCATCTAATGCATATTACCGGACTGTCCAACGATCAAAACGGAACGGTTTACTATAAAACAAAAAATTCGTGGGGAACCGATCATAAATATGATGGATATTGGTTTATGTCAGAGCAATTTATGCGTTTACACACGGTTGCTATCATGGTGCATAAAGATGCTATTCCAAAAGATATCAGAAATAAACTGGATTTATAATATTTTTATTTTGTATTTTTTGTAACCCCTGGATTCTATATAGTCTGGGGGTTTTTATATAATAAAATTACCTGTGAGCTGTTTTTACTCCAAGTGGATTAAGATTTTTTTAATAAACTACTCTTCGCAGATAAAGGCCATTCACTCCTAAATCTGAACCATTCATCATCTTTTTATTTTTTGGTGGTGATACCTTCATGATATTTGTTTTATAAAAAATGAATGTTATGAAAGGTATATTTTTTTTAGCGATGTTTTTTGTACAAATCATTGCTGTTTATAGTCAAACAATTATTTGTGGGAAAGTATCGGGAGAAAAGAATAATCCTCTTCCGGGAGCAAATATATATATTGAAGAAACAATTGAAGGAACAACTTCTGATTCGAACGGAAATTTTTGCTTTACCTCGAAATTACAAGGCAAACAAACCCTTTTGATAAGTTTTGTGGGGTATAAGACCTGTACCCGGTTAATCGCCATGAACAATGACTCTATCTGTCTTGATATCAAGATGGAAGCACAGAAAAATAATTTAGGAGAAGTAGTTATTTCTTCAAGTACATTTGCTGCGGGGGATGAAAAAAAGTCATCTACATTATCAAAGTTAGATATGGCTACTAGTTCAGGAGGTTTTGGTGATATTTCAAAAGCTGTGGCATCTATGCCCGGTACAAGTATAGAAGCACAGGAGGGAGGTTTAATGGTTCGGGGAGGAGAAAGCTATGAAACAGCCACCTTTATCGATGGTTTACTGGCCGACAATGCCTTTACGTCTCAACTGCCGACAGTGCCTGTTCGTGGGAGGTTTTCTCCTATGTTTTTTAGGGGAACTGTATTTAGTACAGGCGGATATTCGGCGGAATACGGACAGGCTCTTTCTTCAGCTTTAATTCTTCATTCTGTTGGTATCCCTAAAAAAGAGGAAACCTATTTTTCTTTGCATTCTGCCGGTTTATATTTTTCTAAATCAGCCAAGTGGGATAATGCCTCCCTTTCTTCTACTACTGCTTATAATAATCTCGCATTAACCTATCAGCTTTTAGAACTTAACAGGGATTGGAAACATCCTCCTGAAACAGTAAGTGAAAACCTGGTATTTCGGAAAAAAATTGGTGAAGATGGATTGTTAAAAGCAATGGGCGCATACAATTATGACAAAAGCAGTTTATGGCTATATAATCTGGATGCTGGAGAAGATGAGTTGTTTATGTTAAAAAACCATAATGGATATGTTAATATCTCATACAAAGATAAGGTTTCTGAAACCTGGTTAATTCATACCGGAATAGCCATGGGGTATGATGATTTGGATTTAGGAATGAATGATACAGCTAAGTTGTATGATCAAAAACTAACGAGTGAATTAAAACTATCTTTTTCGGGACCTTTATGGAAAAATATAGATTTAAATGTGGGAGGAAATTTCTCGATAGAACAGCTTACCAGAGATTATCATTCCTATGATTCTGGGCATTTAAACAAAGATTACCGGGGGACAATCGGAGCGTTATATGCCGAAGTTGAGGTTAGTTTTACACCAAGATTATTATCCAGGGTGGGTGCACGATTTGAAACATTGTCGCTAAGTAAGGAGTATTATATTACGCCGCGAATTTCTTGTGCTTATAAGACCGGAAAGTATAGCCAAATTTCTTTGGCTTATGGTCAATTCAGACAACAACCACAAGATGAGTTTATTATTTATAACCATAGCCTCTTAGCAGAACGTGCCGAACATTTTATTGCAGGATTTCAACATATGAAAAAGGGAAGAATTTTTAGGATAGAAGCCTATTATAAAAACTATGATAAGCTAATTAAATATAAGTATAGATATGCAATTTCATCTGATGCATATACTAATGAAGGGAACGGATATGCCCAGGGGATGGATATTTATTATAGGGACAGTAAACTAATACGAAACGGAGATTTTTGGGTATCCTATTCTTATATGGATAGTGAGAGAGAATACCGGGATTTTCCCCGGGCATTAACACCCTGTTTTATTTCTAAACATAAATTTTCTTTTGCATACAAGCAGTATATCCCATCATTACAATCATTCGCCAGCTTGGGATATACTTATGCCACCGGAAGGCCTTATATTAATCCAAACATTGGAGTTTTAGAACAGCAACTAACCAAAGATTATTCTGATTTAAGCTTAAGTGTTTTTCACTTTACTGAAATTGTGGGAAATTTTACCATGTTATATGCTCAAGTAAGTAATTTGTTGGGTGCAGAACATATATTTGGGTATAGATATAGCAGAAACCCAAATCCGGTTGGTATATATCAATCGATACCCATAAAATCGGTTTCCAAAAGATTTTTAATGGCTGGTATTATAATGTCTTTTAGTGGAAAAATTGATATGTAAAATTAATCAGAGACTTGAAAAATTGTAGATGTTAAAACTAAAAATAATATTTGTTATGAAAAACGTTGTTAGTATACTTATTTTAGTATTTATTTCCTTTGCATTATCTGGGCAAGAGCCGGCATATTATTATAATCTTTTGTTGAAAAAGTTGCATGCTGCTGACAGTATTTATGAGGAGAAAACATATCAAGAGTTATCTAATGTATGCGAACGTATTATTAAAGTTACGGATAATGAATGGCTTCCTTATTATTATAAGGCTTATGCCGATATAAATCTTGGGTTTATGTCCGAAGATGAAGAGGAGAAAGATGTTTTTTATGATTATGCACAGGAGAAAGTGAACAAAGCAATGGATATTCGGCCTGATGAATCGGAGTTGTATGTATTACAGGCATTGCTTTATTTTGGAAGGATGGAAATTCGTTCCATGTCCCGCGTAATGGTATACTTTCCCAAAGCAGAAGCATCACTCGAAAAAGCAGAAGCACTTAACCGGAATAATCCCCGGGTATATTATCTTAAAGGGCAATCTATGCTTTATAAACCTGGTTTTATGGGTGGAGGACCAGAAGCAGCAAAGCCTTTACTGGAAAAAGCCCTGAAGCTTTTTGATGAATACCAGAAGCCGCATAGAGTATATCCTTCCTGGGGATTAAATAAAACAAAGGCTCTTTACCAAAGTTGTATTTCCGAGCCATAGAAGTATTTATTCGACCTTTATCCTTTTTTGCCAGGGCAGGGATTTTCTAATCTATAATAAAATACTACATTTGAGATAACCTTTCATAATATGTTTTTAGACCTTAAAAGATATAGCAATAGAGTTAGGTTCATAAATTACCTGGTAATTCCACCTGTTATTGGAATAATTATTACTTTAATATCTTATCCTTCAGGGTTTAATTCGCTTGAAACCATTGGATATATTCTTTTTTATTCTTATTCAATCGGAATACCTTCTTGTGCTTTATTTTTCTTTATCGAAAAAAAACTTAACAGGAAATATCCCTGGCTTTTAAATCCGTTAAAAAGACTTTTGTTGTCTTTATTATTGGAGGTGTTTTTGATATTCCTTCTGGTTGTTTTTGTGAATCTTTTTTTTGTTATTTTCTATGCCGAAGGGCTCAATTCTTTTTCAAATAGACTTTCCGATGCTATTTGGTGGGTTGTAGGGATTACTATAACAGGGATAATCGTGACCAATGCTTATTTCTTTTTTAAAAACTGGCGACAATCAGCAGTTAATGAAGAAAAATTGAAAAGAGAAAAGTTAGCAGCAGAATATCAGGGTTTAAAGAGCCAGGTGAATCCGCATTTTTTATTTAACTCACTGACTGCCCTAACAAACCTTGTTTATGAGGATCAGGATAAAGCCGCAAACTATATTCGTGAAATTGCCGATGTATATCGTTATATACTCGAAAAAGATGACCAAGAGGTTGTTCTGTTAAGTGAAGAAATCCGGCTTATTAAATCTTTAGTAAATTTACATCATTATAGACATGGAAACAACCTTCAGGTTAGCATTAACCTAATTCCTTCCGATGAACAATATATTGTAACCATGTCTCTGCAAATGTTATTGGAAAACGCGTTGAAACATAATATTATATCAGATAATATGCCTTTGGCCGTAGTAATTACAATGGAAAACAATTATATTGTTATAGTAAATAACTTGCAGGAAAAAGATGTCGTGAAAGATTCAAATTCTATCGGATTAACCAATATTAAGAATCGTTATGCTCACTTAACCGATCAAAAAGTAATAGTAGAAAAAAATAATGAGTATTTTCGGGTGAAAATTCCAATTCTTTATAAAACATGATTATTAAAGTTCTTATAGTAGAAGATGAAAAACCTGTAGCAGAACATTTAGTGAGGTTGCTAAAAGAGAGTAACTACGAGATTGAGATATTACAAATTACCGATTCTTTGGAAAGTACATTGGATTGGATCAATCAAAATCCTATGCCCGATCTGATTTTCCTTGACATTCAACTTTCTGATGGGTTAAGTTTTGAATTGTTCAGATATACAAAAATTGATTGTCCTGTAATTTTTACAACAGCTTATGAAGAATATGCTATTAAAGCTTTTAAAGTGAATAGCATTGATTATTTATTAAAACCAATCAAACAAGAGGAGCTGGATTTTTCTTTGGATAAGTACCTTAAGCAAACTAAAAGACAGGCTCCTAAACAAGGCATGAGTTGGCGGGTGGAACAAATGTATAAGATGTTGAATACTAAAAACAAAACAAGATTTGTGGTCAATGTCGGTCTTCATATTCGTTTAATTGAAACAAAAAATATACGTTTTTTTTATAGTAAAGGGAAATCTACCTTTTTATATGATCAGCATGGAAAGTCTTATGATGTTAATTTTTCTCTTGATCAATTAGAATCTTTAATTGATCCTACGATGTTTTTTAGAATTAATCGTAGATATATTATAAATATCCATGCAATAGATGATATTATAGCTTATTCTTCCAAAAGGTTAAAGGTTATTGTAAAGGATGCTAATTATGATGATATGATTGTAAGCCGGAACAGAATTAAAAGTTTTAAAGAGTGGTTAGAAAAATAATGGGGTTTTTTTATTCAGCTACCAGCAAATTACACCCCCGGATATCGCTGTAATCAAATCTTCCCAATACCTCAAAACTTCCGTCTTTATTTATTTTTCCTAAATCTTGTGTTTCAATAAAGGAACAGGAATAAATATTAGTTAGGTCAATAATGTTAATTCCTCCCGAACGGCCTTGTGGGACTATTGAAAAAGGGTCGTAGGTATCACGAATTAAAATTTTCATCCACGGAGGAGTGAAAAACTTACCCTCAGCCTTAGCATAAGCCTGCGATAATAATTCGGTCATGCCATATTCTGAATGTATTTTTTGTACACCCAGTTTTTGGGTCAGAAACTGATGGAGTTCCCTTTTGGTGAGCTCTTTCCGTGTTCCTTTCATTCCTCCGGTTTCCATAATTACAGTATGAGAAAGCTGCATGGGGAACTTATCGGCTAAATCAATTAAGGCATAGGAAACACCAAATAAAATTGTTTTTTGTCCGCTTGCATCCAGCTTTTTTAATTGTGAGGCCAATGCTTCAATATTATTTAAATAAAAGCCACTTTCCGGGTGAGTGGATTTTTGAATCAGCCGATCTACCATATAAACCAGCGATGAACTTTCGTTTTCCAGATAAGTGGGCAGTAAAGCTAAAACACAATAGTTTTCAATATCACCATAAAAGCGGCTAAAAGTATTCAAAAAGCTGTTCTCGTATAGATTAATGTCTTTTAAGTAATGTTTACTCCGGGTTGTACCCGTTGTGCCGCTGCTGTAAAAAATTATTTTATCGTCTTGATTTCCGGAAATAACTTTATGCGTCTTAAAAAATTCAATAGGCAAAAATGGAATGTTTTTGTAGTTATCTACAGATGATACATTAACACCCAAATGGTAAAGAAATTCCTTATAAACCGGGTTGTTTTCGGCCTGGTAATCAAAAATTTTAAGGGCAAAATCGTTGAATTGACGTTCATGTTCGATTTCAAATATTTTTTCCGGTTTAAATGGGTACATTTTTACTAGTTAATCAACAATAAAACAGCACAAATTTAATTAATTGTTCATCAGTATAAAAGCGCCCCAATAAAATGGAGCAGGGTAATCTTCTTTTATTTCTTTTTGGGCTTTGTTAAAAGCGTATATTTTATCCTTGCTTTCGAGCAGATAGTGATAAAATTTAGTCATCAGTTGTTGCGTAACTTCATCGCTTACCTGCCACAGGCTCATCATAATGGTTTTTGAACCGGCAATTTGAAATGCCCGTTGTAAACCGTATACCCCTTCGCCATTAACAATTTCACCTAATCCTGTTTCACAAGCGCTTAACACAATTAATTCAGTGTTCGTAAGATTTAATAACATCGCTTCGTATGCATTTAAAATTCCATCATTGGATGTTTGATTTTCAGGATTGCCGATTTGTTGAATCGTATTGTCGGCTCCGGTAAACATTAATCCAGAGCGCAGCAGCGGGTTTTCTTTGGCTTTTTCCGGATCAACGCCAAAAATTTTTTCATCGGTTTTTTGAACATCCGGCAGGAAAAATCCATGGGTGGCAATGTGTAAAACAGGAGGATGGTTTACCTGTTTTAGATTATGCTCTGTGGCTTCATCCGAAAAAAAGCTTTTTGTTTGCCAGTTTTCCCGGGATAATATTTCATTAATTTTTAATACTTCTTCCTTTGTTCCGGGCAATTCAGCGAGTGGCATTTTGGTAACTTTATCCCAATCTAAATTTTTGGCATAATTGGGATTCCCAAATAATATTGCTTGTTGGTTAACAAATCCCTGTTGCGAAGCGGAGTGGCTTTTTACCTTTTCGATTTCTTTGGTATTGGGTACATATACCATGTTGGTTTTATCCATTAAAAATTCACCTGCAGAGTCTTGTAATGTATTCAGGTTGATTTGATTGTACACACCATCAAGTGAAACGTATAATTTTGAAGGAGTGCTTGTTTTTTGACTGACAGGCTCCCAGAAAGTATGATAAAATGTGTTGGTTTTAGCAGCTCTTTGCATGGTTCGCTGGTATTCTTTCACCTGTTTTTCTTCCAGTTCTTTCCCGTTTTTTAATACAACCAGTTCAGGAACCGTCTGGTTTTTCTTGAGTATAAGTGCTCCATAAAAAACAGAAGTGTCTGGTGTTAAATAGTGATACCCGGGAATGCGGATAATTTCAACAGCAGCTTCTTGCTCCTCTAATACATCAGCAATTTCCTGATGGTTTACAGATTGAAATATTATACCCTTAGCAAACTCTGCCGATAGTTTGGATAGTTCTTTTTCTTTAGCATTGGTGGCCATTTCTACCGAATCAATAGATACTTTCTCTTTTTTTAATTCATCTTCGGAAAGGGTGTATAAGCGAGCCAGATATTTTTTCGAGTCGACCCAATTATTGTAATTATTAATCAGTTTTTTATCCCCACTGGTTAAAATCTGATGTTTTATTCTGTTGGTTGAACTCAATAATAGTCCCTTTGTACGGATATGGTAGTTGTACAGGTCGGCGGCAAGTTCTGGTTTCTGGTTTATTACATCCGTTACAAAGGCATAAAACCGTAAAAATTTAGGGTGAACCTTGGCCCAAAAAGCAGCTTTTTCTTTCTCGCTCATCGGGGGGAAATAATTGTTAATCTGATACAAATATTCATCCATTACCTTTTTATAGTATTCCGTTGCTTTTTCAATATCCTTTTTTTGCCAGTATAGCACAGCCAAATTATCCAGGGTAAGTGTATAATCCGGATGGTGTTTGTTTAAAATCTGTTCCTGGATTTCTTTGCTTTCCGCGAGCAATTGTTCTGCTTTTACCAGCTCATTTATATATTGATAATATACTGCCAGCTCGTAGGTTGTTTTGGCATACAAAGCGTTTTTGCTCCCAAATTTTCGTTTGTAGATATCGCGGGCCTGGATTAAATAATCTTCCACTTTATCCAAATTACCTTTTTGCTGATACAGTGCAGCTAAGTTTCTTAGCAGCGATGCATAATCGGGGTGTTTATGACCGATTCGCTTTTCCTGTAAGGCTAATGCCTGCAAATAAATTTTTTCAGCTTTATCCAGGTCGCCCATTAACTGATATAATAAAGCGAGATTAACGTATAAACGGATATAATTAGGTGATTTTTCTTTCAAATTATTATCCGCAATAGCGATTGCTTTATTCAACAAACTTTCAGCCTGATCGTATCGTCCTATCGTTTGAAAAAGCATTGCCTCGTTATTTAAAACAATAGCATAAGGATTGCTGTTTTCATTATTTGCTTTTTTAATTAACATATTTGCTTTTTTGAACAGCTCTTCCGATTCATTGTATTTACCCATATCTTTATAGAGTACAGCAAGGTTATTGAGTGAAGCCCCATAGCCGACATTGTCTTTTAAATGATTCTTTCTTATTTCTAGTGCTTTCAAGGTATATTCTTCGGCTTTACTAAATTTGCCGGTGCTGTGATATACTAATCCCAGGTTACTTATGGTTAGTGCGGCACCTTTTGTTGTTGTCAGTCCATTATCTTCATAAATTACCAAGGCAGCAGCGAAAGCTAATTCAGCCGACCGGAAACGGTTTCCTGCATACAACATTTCACCTGCATCATTAAAGTTTTCTGCTTGTTCCCGGGCTGTTTTTTCGGAAAAGCTTTTGCCTTTTAATACCTCTAACAGGATTTTTTGGTAACGCATATACCGCTCTTCGTTTTCGTAAAGGCCGGAGTTGTCGCTAAACGAAACAGCATAGTTGTAATCAATGGCCTCGTACTCTTTTTTCGAGTTTTCTAAGTGGTTAATCAGCTCATCTTTTAGTATATTGACAACCTCATCTTCATCAACAAATTTTTTAAGTTTGTTAAGGATTTGTGCCTGTATGGTAAAAACAGACAATTCTAAAATAAGTATAAGGATTATTTTTTTCATCTTGTTAAAGCTTTAATGACCAGAATACTAAATTACTGCTTTTTTAAAACAAAAAAAACTGCCAAACAAAATGGCAGTTTAATTATTAAGATGTAAAAAAAAGAATTATTCGTATCGTAAAATATCGGCCGGATTAATATTGGAAGCCCTCCAGGTTTGATAACTAATACTTATCGTGGCTAAAGCCATTATAATTCCTGTGGATATCAGATAGTAGGATATACTTAAGTTTATTTTGTATGCATAGGTTCTTAACCAGATGTTTAACATAAAATAAGCAGCGGGTGCAGCAATAAAACTTGCAAACAAAATCAGGCGGTTGAATTTTACCAGCAATAAACGATTGATTTTACCAGTAGTTGCTCCATAGGTTTTCCGAATGGCTATTTCTTTATATTTATTGGTAATAATAAAAGTAATCAGTCCAAAAAATCCTAATAAAGAAATAACAATAGCTATAAAGCTAAGCCCTCCCACCAGGTTTATCATTACATTTTCGGTACGGTACGAGAATTCTATATGCCAGCTGTATTTATTATAACTAATGGCTGATTCGGGGAAATATTCTTTCCATAAATTTTCTATTTTTTGTTTAATGATATCATCGTCAGCTTCAGGATTGTATCTGATTCCTAATTGATGGATACGGTTTTCATCATAAAACATAGCTACGGGCATGTTTTCTCTGTGGGCTGAAAATAATGTAAAATCTTTTACCACACCGATAATTTGATGGGTATTGCCCCCTTGATTAAACAATTTACCAAGGGCATTAATAGCTTGCTCATAGCCAATCGTTTGAATAAATTTTTCGTTTACAATGGTTTGGCGTATGGTGTCTCTTAAGGTTGATTTGGTTAACCATTCACCGGCCAGTAATTTTAAATTATAAACGTCTATGTAATGCTCATCTACGGCCTTCATGTTTGCAAAAAACTTTTCCGTATTGCCCGGAACAGAAAAATTAGAAGTATGATTGGAGTTATACATTGGAGGGGCTAATTGACTGCTTGCCGAAAGAACCTCCGGAAATTCTGAAATCCGGTTTTTAAAGTTTAATTTTTTATTAATCCCGGATTCCGGATATTCCAGTAAAATAATATCTTTAGTATGAAAACCAAGATCCTGCTTTTTGATAAAATTTAATTGTGCAAACAATATAATCAGCCCGATGAAGAAAAACTGTGCCAGAAAAAACTGAAAGATAACAAAGGCTTTATACAGGGAGAATTTTTTATTGGAAGAAAAACTTAGTTTAGTTCTTAACGATTGTATCGGATTAAATGAAGAGATACTATACGCCGGATATATCCCCGAAAACAGACTGGTTAAAACTAATACGCCTAATAAAAATATTATAATATAATTATTGTTTCCGTAAAGACTGAGGGGAATAGTATTTCCCATGACACCATTAATAGAAGGGATAAGTACTTCTGTTATAATAACAGCAATAATTTCAGCCAGTATAATTAAGATAAAAGCTTCAATAAGGAACTGACCGATTAATTTTATACGGGTACTTCCAAACACTTTTCGTAACCCGACTTCTTTCGATCGTTTGAACGACTGAACGGTTGACAAACTCACAAAATTTATGGTGGCCATAATAAGAATAAACAAGCCAATGCTTCCAAAAGTCCACAATGCCGGTTTTGGGGTGCTATACGAACCGGGTAATTCACCGTAGTAGCTGGTATGAATTTCTCTTAATCCTTCGATAAAAAAACGTGTTTCGTTTTCATCTAATGGATTATAAGCTTCCTGGTATATTTTATTAATTGTTTGATTTATAGTCTCTTCATCTATTTCGGGGTTTTTGAGGATATACGTTGAAAACCCTGATTTCATGGCTCCCCACGAGTTATAGTTAAAATTCACAAAATCTTCCGATAAATGATTTATACCTACTAATAACTTAAAAGGCAGGTGGGTATTTGCCGGGGGTGATTCAACAATACCGGCCACTTCAACATCAAGCATGCTGTTTATTTTGATTATTTTGCCGATGGGGTCTTCCTCACCATATAGCTTAGTAGCCAACTCATTGGTGATGATTGCTTTGCCATAGTCAAGAATAGATGCTTTGCTCCCTGTTACCCATTGTACATCAAAAAAATTAAAAAAGGAAGAATCGATAAAAGTAACTCCAATTTCTGTGAAGGCTTTATGGTCGGTGAAGATATTGCAATAGGAAGGGCAATATATTTGGGTTACATCATGAATTCCGGGAACATTTTCTCGTAATTTCTCATGTAAAGGATATGGGGGACTAATGTCAAAACTCCGGAAGTTTGCTCGTTGCGTTTCGGCCACAATCCGGTATTTTTGATCGGCTTTTTTCTGGTAATTATCGAATGATATTTCGTTCATTATTAATAAGTAAATAATGATAACCAGTGTTAGGGCTATTGAAAAACCTAAAATGTTAATGAATGAGAAACTTTTGTTTCTCCATAATATTCGTAATGCAATTTTTAAACTGTTCATAATGGTTTGTTTTTTTTCACTCTTATCATCAAGCGATGTGCCAAAAACCATAAATTGCTTACAATCAGTATGTTGTTCGTTAAAAAATAATAATATCTTTCAAAAACATGTGTCTTTATGGAACACTTGACTGTTTCGTTTTGATACAAAAAAATCCGGTAAAAGAACCGGATTATAAGCAAATTATTTAGGTTGCAATTACCATTCCCACTCAAAACCATCCTTCGTGTCTTTGATGATAATCCCTTTTTGCGTTAATTCATCACGGATTTTATCGGCTGTGGCAAAATCTTTGTTTTTTTTGGCTTCGAGCCTGAGTGTTAAAATCATATCAATAAGTTCAGATGTAAGCTCTGAGCTGTCTGATTGTTCTTCTCGCAAGCCTAAAATATCATAAACAAACGTTTGAAAAAGATTTTTTAGTTGTTTCAGGTCGTTTGCGTTAACTTTTTCTTTGCCTTCTTTTATTAAATGAATGAATCGAACCGCTTCAAAAAGGTGCGCGATTAAAATCGGGCTGTTTAAGTCATCCTTGATGGCCTGGTAGCAATTATCTGTCAATTCATCAATATTTATGGTAGATTCTTTTCCGGGGCTTAGTTGTTGCAGCACTTTTCCTGCTTTTAATAATCGGTCTAATCCTTTTTCAGCTGCCTGCAAAGCTTCGTTCGAGAAGTCCACCGTACTTCGGTAGTGAGCCTGCAGAATAAAAAACCGAACAGTCATCGGACTGTAGGGCTTTTCCAGTAGTTTGTGGTTACCGGAGAAAAATTCTTCTAATGTAATAAAATTCCCTAACGATTTTCCCATCTTTTGCCCGTTGATGGTAATCATGTTATTGTGCATCCAGTATTTTACCGATTCCTTCCCGTTAGCAGCTGTAGATTGTGCTATTTCACATTCGTGATGCGGGAAAAGTAAATCCATTCCGCCACCATGAATATCGAACTGTTCCCCCAGGTATTTGGTACTCATAGTGGAGCATTCTAAGTGCCAACCCGGAAAACCATCACTCCATTTCGAAGGCCAACGCATGATATGCTCCGGCGCAGCCTTTTTCCAAAGCGCAAAATCAAAAGGGTTCCGTTTTTCATCCTGTCCTTCCAGTTGGCGGGTATTAGATTGTAAATCTTCAAGTTTACGGCCGGAAAGTTTTCCGTAATTATTCGACTGATTGTATTTTTCAACATCAAAATAAATAGAACCATTTACTTCATAAGCAAAGCCATGTTCAATGATTTTTTCTACCATCAACTGCTGTTCAATGATATGTCCCGAGGCTTTTGGCTCAATATTGGGACGCAGTACATTTAATGCTTCCATATTTTCATGGTAGCGATGGGTAAAATATTCAACCACCTCCATAGGCTCTAATTGCTCCAAACGAGCTTTTTTGGCGATTTTATCTTCTCCTTCATCGGCATCATTTTCTAAGTGGCCTACATCGGTTATGTTACGAACATAACGGACTTTGTAATCCAAATGCTTAAGATATCTGTATAATAAATCAAATGTAATGGCAGGCCGGGCATGACCTAAATGAGCATCCCCATAAACGGTCGGGCCACAAACATACAATCCAACGTAGGGTGGATTGATAGGTTCAAACGTCTCTTTTTTCCTGGTTAACGAATTATAAATAATCAAATTTTTATCCATCCATCAAAAATTTTACCTTTTCCAACATACAAAAATAATATTATTATTGAGTTGGTTTAAAATATTGGTCCTCATTTTAAAGCGGATTGTTTTTTTTGAGGGTTTCTTTGGTTACACTATATCCCGTTTCGAAAATTTCGCGGCCTTTATCCAGGCTAAACATTCCATAATTACAAAGTCCGGCTGCTTCAATAAACAGATCACAAAGGGCTTTCTTTTCTTTGGATATGGTATCAACCGTTAAATGAAATGCTCGTTCACCAATACGAAAAATACTATCCAGGTTTTTTTCTTTTCCGGTTGGGTTTACATGCGAACCAATCAATTTTTTACATTGATCCTTAATCGGTTCCAGCGGCAGATTATCAAAAACTCCACCGTCTACAAAAGTATTACCGTCAATTATCTGTGGTTTAAAAAGTACCGGTATGCTTGCCGAAGCAATAACCTTGTCAATAATACTTCCCTGGTAAAAATATTCAATCTCACCATCATTTAAGTTTGCAGCTGCCACATATAAGGGTATTTCTAGCTCTTCAAAAGTTTTCGCCCGTATTGTTTTCTTTAATATTTTCGATACTTTTTCCATGGATAACAGCCCTTTATTAGGGATAGAAAGCTGGGTAAAATGGAAAAGGCTGTTATGATAAAAGATTTCAAAGCTTTCTTCAGGACTGTATCCATCGGCATAAAAAATACCCGCAAGAGCTCCTGCGCTGGTTCCTGAAATAATCTCGGGGTATATTCCTTTCTCGTTTAATGCTTTTAACACACCCAGGTGAGCAAAACCACGAACTCCACCACCGCTAAGCGCAATACCAATATCATACTTCAGGCTATTTGATTTTTGGAAAACATCAGAAATTAATCCCATAATTTATTGTTTTCATTTTTTGGAATGGTACAATATACTCACTATTTTAATCATATAAAAAAGATCCTTTAAAGGGATTACAAATATACACCAAACATCTTCTAAAAAAACAATAGAAAAAAGTCTTTAGCCGGTTTTATTCTTTACCAGGATTTCAAATCGCTGGCATGAATGTAAAAAAATGGAAACAAAAAAAGGAATAAGTGATGAGTATATTAAAAAACCGTTTAAATTATCTTTAAATCATAAATCAACTAAAAGAACTGCAGGGTCGAAATTATTTAAAAGGATTATTTTTTTCCAGTATTTTTCGGGTTATTTTATATCCGGCTTCAAAAATTTCTTGCCCTTTGTCCAGTCCGAGCATCCCATAATTGCGAAGTTCTTCGGCTTCGATAAAAAGGGTACAAATTTTTTTCTTTTCTGCTAACTGAGCTCCTACAGATAAATGAAAAGTGCGCTCAGCAATTTTCATAATACTATCAAGATTATCTTCTTTTCCCAGAGGATTTACATGTGAACCAATCAACTTTTTACATTGATCTTTAATCGGGTCTATCGGTAAATTATCAAAAACACCTCCGTCAACAAATGTTTTACCATCAATTATCTGTGGTTTAAAAAGCACCGGTATGCTTGCCGAAGCAACAACTTTATCAATAATACTCCCCTGGTAAAAATATTTAATCTCGCCATCGTTAAGATTAGAAGCCGCAACATATAATGGAGTCTTCAGTTCCTCGAAAGTTTTCGCACGTATAGTCTTTTTTAATATTTTCGATACTTTCTCCATGGAAAGAAACCCTTTATTAGGAATTGAAACTTCGGTAAAGTTAAAAATACTGTTATCATAAAAAATTTCGAAACTTTCATCAGGACTGTATCCGTCTGCATAAAAAATGCCTGCCAGTGCTCCGGCACTTGTACCTGAAATAATTTCAGGGTAGATATCATACTCATTTAAAGCTTTTAATACGCCCAAATGTGCAAAGCCACGAACACCGCCGCCACTTAATGCAATTCCAACAGCGTATTTTTTATCTTCTGATTTTTTAAACATATTAGATAGTAAGTTCATTTAATTAATGTTTAATAATTTTAGCAATCGTACAATATACTCAAAAATTAAAATATATAAAATAGATATTTCCTGTGGATTCGCAAATATTCATCAAACTTCATTAATTTTGAGCAGTTAATCAAAGATTTAAAAATTAAGTGCTATGAGTTCAACACGACAACAAAAAATTGAGCGGCTGCTACAAAAAGATTTAGGCGATATATTTCAAAAAGGCACCAATACATTATTTAAAGGTAAAATGATAACAGTAACTGCTGTTAGGGTATCGGCTGATTTATCTGTAGCTAAAATATATTTAAGTTTATTTCCTGTAGATGATAAGCAAGAATTTATTGATTATATCAATGGGTTGGATAAACAAATCCGTTACGAATTGGGGAACAGAGTGAGACATCAGTTACGAAAAATCCCTGAATTAAAATTTTTTGTGGATGATTCGTTGGATTATATCGAAAATATTGATAATCTTTTGAAATAATTATTAAAATTTAGCGGTGAAAAAAAAGAAAAAGATGAAATACGACCCCATAAAAAAAAACCTTGGAGCGGTATTTAATAAACGTCCTTTTTTACGTAAACTATTTTATCGATTACTCGATTTGCTTTTGTTACGTACCTGGCATATTAAAAAAGCCATTCGTACGTGGAAAAAAAGCCATAAATACAAGGCTGCAATATTAGATGCAGGCTCCGGATTTGGACAATATAGCTATTATCTTTCAAAACAATCTAAAAAATGGGAAATTTTGGGTGTTGATGTAAAACAGGAACAAATTGATGATTGTAATCGGTTTTTTAATCAACTAAAACAATCCGACAGAATACATTTCGAGTATGCCGATTTGACAACATTTAAAAAAGATGCTGTTTATGATTTAATTTTAAGTGTCGATGTGATGGAACATATTGAAGAGGATGTTGATGTATTTAAAAACTTTTATTCATCGTTAAAAACAGGGGGTATGTTGTTAATTTCTACTCCTTCTGATCAAGGTGGATCGGATGTTCATGATGAGGATGAGCATTCCTTTATTGATGAGCACGTTCGCGATGGATATAATATCAATGAAATTAAAGAAAAACTGACAAAAGCCGGTTTTTCAAAAGTAGAAAGCAACTATTCATACGGGACACCGGGTAAAATATCCTGGAAATTATCTATGAAATATCCCATATTGATGTTAAATACAAGCAAAATATTTTTTATAATATTACCAGTTTATTATATCTTAGCTTTTCCGGTGGCATTTATTTTAAACTATTTTGATGTGCATGGTAACCATCAAACAGGAACCGGATTAATTGTGAAAGCGTTTAAGTAGAAAACCAGCTAAAAATAAATATTTTGAATTTCCCCTTTTTTATATCCAAGCGTTATTTAGTGGCAAAAAAATCACGGAATGCTATTAATATTATTTCGATGATTTCTATTATAGGCGTTACGGTCGGAGTAGCTTCTTTAATTGTCGTATTATCTGTTTTTAATGGATTTGACGGGGTCATTAAATCCATGTATAATGCTTTTGACCCGGATATTAAAATAACACCTGCTACAGGGAAAGTTTTTGTGCTGAAAGATAGTGTTAAAAACCAAATACTAAACCATCCGGCTGTTTTAGATGTTGCCGAGTCCTTTGAGGAAAATGCATTACTAAAATATGATGAACAGCAGTATATTGCTACTATAAAAGGTGTTAGTGAGAATTACAAAAAAGTGTCGGGTGTAGATACCATGATGGTTGCCGGAGAATACATTTTAGAGAGTGATAATCAGCAATTTGCTGTTGTTGGCCAGGGAGTGGCGTATTACTTGTCGCTGGGTTTAAATTATATTAACCCTATTGTTATATATGTTCCGCGTCGTGAAGCAAACATTTCGACCAATCCGGCCCGGGCTTTTAACCGGAATTATATTTTCCCCTCCGGCGTTTTTGGCATTCAGCAGGAATTTGATAAAAAATATATTATTGTGCCCCTTGATTTTGCCCGCGAATTATTTGATTACACAAACCAAGTGTCTGCTTTGGAGATTAAATTAATGCCCGGGGTAAAAACGGATTATGTACAACAAGACCTTCAAAAGATTTTAGGCAACCGGTTGGTAATAAAAAACCGATACCAGCAACACGAAGCTTTTTATAAAATTATGCAATCAGAGAAGTTCTTTATTTTTATCATACTTACCTTTATTCTAATTATTGCTTCATTTAATATTATTGGTTCGTTAACCATGTTAATCATCGATAAAAAAGATGATATTGCCACTTTCCGTAGCCTGGGAGCGAGTTTAAAAACTATCCGCAAGATATTTTTAACCGAGGGTTGGCTTATAACTATCGTAGGTGCTGTTTTTGGTTTAATACTGGGAGGTGCTATTTGTTGGTTACAAATTAAATTTGAGCTGGTAAAGCTTCAGGGCTCTGCTTCATTTATAATTGATGCCTATCCTGTAGCAATAAGCTGGACCGATTTTGTTGCTGTTTTTGTGACTATTGGTTTAATAGGCTTCTTAGCTGCTTGGTATCCAGTTAGATATATTACTAAACGATATGTAATTCAAGAGCTGGAAAGGGTTTAGCCATTGATTTTTTGTTACTTATCAGTAAAAGTTATTAACAAAAATTAGAAGTTAATAGCTTTCTTTTTTTAAAGATGTTAATAAAAATTGACCAATAAGCGCCCGATAATTAATAATTTTGAAACAAAAGGTTTAATCAAAACGTAAAATTTTATTAACATTGCAATTATTTTATTAACAATTGGCCAAAAATCACAGCTCATGTTCAAACATATGAGAATTTTTATTTTTTTATCCCTGACTGTTTTTCTTGCCCTGGCAATAACAAAAACAGCTTTTTCAGATAATAGATATTGGGTAAACGGATCAGGAAACTGGAGCGATCCGCAACAATGGTCTGAAACTTCAGGAGGTAAACCCGGAGCATCCGTACCTACAAAAGACGACCCTGTTATTTTTGATAATAATTCGTTTACTTCAGATAACCAAACCGTTATTATAAAAGAG
>Ga0102943_1000651_pt1 | contig 23012 bp, 21 predicted proteins | sample SalPonC_black_MG_FD_78174 | JGI IMG/M metagenome (GOLD analysis project Ga0102943, IMG submission 78174) | Salt pond soil microbial communities from South San Francisco under conditions of wetland restoration - Salt Pond MetaG... | ecosystem: Environmental > Aquatic > Marine > Intertidal zone >...
GGTTTTCATCAGGTTTTCCTTTACTGCCTCGGAGATGGCATGGCCCTGCTGCACGGTGATATGGCCGTCCACCTCCAGATGCAGATCAATATAAAATGCACCGCCTGTTTTTCTGGACCTGAGCCTGTGTACCCCTCTGACATGGGGAATCGTTTGGATAAGGGTGCGGATGCGTGCCAGCTCCTGCTGGGACATGCCTGCATCCACCAGTTCTGCTATGCTGCACCCCAGAATCCCGAATCCCGCCTTGATGATGAAAACCGACACCAGGATGGCTCCGACCGGGTCCAGAAAAGCCAGTTTCGGATCGATGAAGCCGGCAGTCACCGCCACCAGGACCGGAATGGATGACAATGCATCTGTTCTGTGATGCCAGGCATTGGCTTTAAGGGAAGATGCCCGGTTTTTTACCCCGGCTTTATAAGTGATTCTGAAAAGGATCTCTTTGACAATAACAGACAGGACAGGCGCGACAATCACCATTGGGTGCAGTTTTGTTTCCACAGGATGCATCAGGGAAATGACGGCATTATACCCGATGCCGGCGGCCACCCCAAGCAGGATCAGGCTGATGGAAATGGTGACAAAGGATTCGATTTTCTGGTGACCGAAAGGATGGCAGGCATCAGGCGGGGCTGTCCAGTACCGGACACCGAACAGGATCGCCACATCAGATCCGGTATCGGAAAAACTGTGCAGGGCATCTGCCACCACTGCCTGACTGCTGCCTGCAATGCCCATGACCAGCTTGATCAGGGCCAGGACCACATTGGTCCAGAGACCGATCCAGGTGACTTTTTCAATATTTTTTCTGGTCTGGTTTTCTGTGGTCATAACAGGTTCCCGTATATCACAGACAGGTCAATCAAGGGGATGAATTTACGGTTGGCCGTCGGAAAAGCAAGCCTGTGGATATTTTCAGGTGCAATCCACTGGTGGTCAATGGGGCCGTCCAATACCACAGTCCCTGATATATAATCGCAGTAAAATACATCCATTTCAATCTTAAAGTGGGTATAGGCATGCTTGACATGGGTCAGAAACGAAACAATTCTGACATCAAGACCGGTTTCTTCTTTGATTTCCCTGATGCAGGCATGTTCTGCGCTTTCGCCTTTTTTTTGTTTGCCCCCGGGAAATTCCCATAATCCCCCCAGCAGTCCGTCCAGTTTTCTTCTGGTTACCAGGAGTTTGCCCTCTTTGATGACAATGCCGGTGCTGATGCGGTGGCAGGGAATTTTTTTTGTTTTCAGCCGTACAGGAAAAACCGAAACCCGGCTGCCGGTCAGGGCCAGGCAAAGGTGTGCCAGGGGGCAGCTGCCGCAGGCAGGAGCCGCCGGGGTACAGACCAGAGCGCCCAGTTCCATGAGGGCCTGGTTGAAACCGCCCGGATCTGTCCGGTCCACAAGGGTGTCTGCAATGGCTTTGAACCGGATGTGCGCAGAGGACTGGTTCACCGGGACATCCATGCATAAGAGCCGGGCCAGCACCCGTTTCACATTGGCATCCACCACCGCATGGACCTGGTTGAATGCCATGCTCATCACTGCTGATGCAATATAATCCCCCACGCCTGGCAGGGCCTTGAATTCGGAGAACCGGTCCGGGATGCGGCCCTCCATTTGCTGTACCACCTGTTGGGCTGCCTTGTGCAGGTTTCTGGCCCTGGCATAATACCCCAGTCCTTCCCAGGATTTGAGTACCTGGTCCAGATCAGCCCGGGCCAGGCTCTCCAATGTGGGAAACCGGTGCATAAAGGCCAGAAAATAGGGCACTGCTGTTTTGACCTGTGTCTGCTGGAGCATCACCTCTGATACCCAGATGCGGTAAGGGTCGCAACTTTCCCGCCAGGGCAGGTGCCGGCGGTGGGTGGTGTACCAGTGCAAAAGGTTTTTTTGGATCAATACAATGTCTGCAGCAGTAAAGCTGTGTGTGTGTTGGTTCATCTTTGTTACTGGGTGGGTCATCTGAAATTTTCCATATGGCTGTCAGCTGTTCAGGCTGCTGCGGGCCGGTGTTTGCAGCAGCAGGGATGGGTCATTGTCCGGCCTGCCTGGCAGGTTTGAACTGCTTTACCCGGGCAATGAACTGTTTTGTCAGGCTCACCGGGCATGTTCTGCTGAACCTGATCCGGATGTACATATCTGTTATGGCGGCAGTTTCTGATCCAAGGTCCGGTCTTTTTGCCTGCACTGTCAAAAGAAAATCCATGGGTCCCTGGTCAGGTGATCTGGTCAGGCCGATGCGGGCCAGGCGTTTGCAGAAAAGGGCATACCCTGCTGCCACCGGGTCTCTTTTTTTGACAGTGGACCGGTGCAGAAACATCCAGAAAAAAACAACCACAACCATGACACTGAGGGTCAGCAATAAAAAAAACACCGTCCCTGTACCCCGTGATGTGCCAAATCCCAGGCGCTGGAGCAACGCTTTTTGTTCTGAAAGAGAATACCCAATGAACCAGGCCTCCCATGCAAGGTTCACAGCTTCCAGCATGAACCCCATTTTTTTAAAAACAGAGAGCGCATCCCGGGCCCCGGCAGAATAGGAAAAAGATCCGTCCGGGTTCTGCTCCAGGCGGTTCGGGGCCACCGCCAGGGTGGGATCGATGCGGATCCAGCCCCTGTCTGGCGTGTACGCCTCCACCCAGGCGTGGGCAAAGGACTGGCGGATGCTCAGGTAATTGCCATAGGGATTGAGTTCACCGCCGAGATATCCCCCCACCACCCTGGCCCGTACCTCCAGCACATTCAGCAGAAAAGCCAGGGCACCGGCATAATGTTCACAATACCCCTGCCGGGTTTCAAAAAGAAATTCATCCATGGGATGGGCCCCCAGCCGTGGGGGGGTCAGGGTATAGGTGAAATTGTTTTCAGTAAAATAGGCCAGGATCTGCTGGATTTTTTCCTGGGTATCAGCGGTTCCTTTTCCCAGGGAACGGGCCAGAATCCGGGCTTTCGGGTTATTGTCCGATTGGGTGAAAACAGGCTCTGAAGACAGGGTGTCTGGTTTTTTTTCGGTATCAGCTGCTGTCCGGATGCGTGAGACAGCCTGATAGGTTTTTTTCCGGGTCACCCGCTGTCTGGACACAAGGGTGTGGCCGGCAGTCAGATCCGCCCCGGAGGGGGCTGCAACCGGCCGGTCCAGGGCAAACAGCCGGCGGCTTCTATGGGGTTCCAGGGTTATGGTATGGGGCACAAGGCCCGGGAGGGTTTCCTGAACAGAAGCGATGTCAGCTGGATTGTCCGCCGGGAGCCACTGGGTGCCGTCAAATCTTTCAAATACAATCCCCCGCCAGTACAACGCGTCAGGCGGCGGGAGCCCACCGTCAAATGCAGCCCTGAATGCCAGAGACTGGTCCAGGGTCATGCGGGAGATGCTGCCGAAACCAAGCTTCTCCGTGAACCCGGATTTCCCCGCCCCTGGCGTTTCCATGGAGAACAGGCCGTGCTGGAGCCGGGGAAAAACCAGAAACAGAAGCACCATCAGCGGGATGGCCTGGGCCAGGATACGGCCTGCCAGAAAGATGCTGGGCCTGTAGTGTCCTTCAGGACGGTTGATGTGTATCAGCGCGGCTGTGGTGACAAAAACAGAGAAAAAAAGGTATAAAACAATCCACAAAGATTCAGACCGGAACAAACTGGTGATGATGATAAAGTAGGTGAGCAGCACCGTGATCATCCGGTGCCGGTGGGTGGCCATTTCAAAGGGTTTGATGGCAGCCATGACCGCCATGAGTCCCACAAAGGCATCTGCATCGATTCTCACACGAAAAGTGAGCATCAGTCCGGTTATGCCGGCAGCAGCCAGGATATGGCGCAGGAGGGGGCCGGGAAGGGGCCACCCTGTTTTCAGCTGCACCAGCATGTATCCCCACATGAAAACACACCAGACAATGATCCATGCCGGCAGCCCGGGCGTATGGGGGGCAATGGCCACCACCAGGGCAGAGATAATGGGAAAAGCATGGCGGGTGTCCCGGTTCAAACAGCCTCCTTTCGGCTGAAAAGGGCAAGGGCCCTTAGACATTTTTTTTTGTGGGCCTGCCCCCGGCCCGGAACTATCAGGGTGTGGGGCAGCTTAAGCCCAAAGGATCGGTTTCGGTTGTCCGCAGCAAGGACCATGCTGCACAGCCGGGACAGCCGGTATTCCGTATCCCTGGAAGCAAAAGCGTCAAAATCCAGCATGGTGAAATGGTCAGCCCTGGCTATGAAATCCTTGATAAATATACCCTGTCCCCGGGAAACCGCTTTCCAGGCGATGCGGCCCACATCATGGCCGGGCTGGTACATAGACAATCCCTGAAAATCATCCGGTCCTGCATGCCGGGTGTCTGCACTCCCCCCTGTGCCGCTGTTCCCCCGGCCTGATCCGGCAGGCCCCTTTACAGGCACTGGATACACAAGGCAGGTCATGTGCAGAAAAACCCTGGTCCTTAATCGGAAGAACCCAAAAGGAAAAACCGAAAAAAGCGTCAACGGTCCGGGGGTGAAAACGCCTCTTTTTGTTGTTTCTGCCGGAATCTCCAGGGTTTTTGTTTCATTTTTACAGATGGTTGCCCATAGACCGGTCTGGCCGGGCAGGGCAAAATGTACAGCCACCCTTTCCTGGTTTTTTGCCTGTACCTGTATGGTGAATGCGGTTGTCTGGCCGGCAAAAACAGGTCTGGCAGAAACAAAGAGGATATCCATGCCTGTCAGGTTCATCAGAGAATAAAAAAGGGAGATCAGGGCCATCCCCCCTAAAAGAAACACCAGGATAAAGCCGGCGTTGTTGTTGTAGTTGATCGAACCGGCCATCATGGCCCCGAGGATGGCGAGAAAAAGCAGGCCGTGCCGGGTGGGGCGGATTAAGATCTGTTTTCTGGTCAGGACCATGGATACCTTTCTGGCAGTGGTTATACAGGGACTGCCACTTTTTTGAGTATATCCATGAGCCTGTCCCTGGAAAATTCCGCCAGGTCCGTGGGGGACCGCAGCCTGTGACCGGCCACCCAGGGCAGCATCTGCTGCAGGTCTTCAGGCAGGGTGTGGTCCCGGCCGTGAAGATAGGCCCAGGCCCGGGCGGCCCGGGACAATGACAGGCCGGCCCTGGGGGAAAGCCCGAACTGGAAGGTGCCTGAGGTCCGGGTGAATTCCAGGATGTCCTGGAGATATGCCAGAAAGGTATCAGACACATGGACCTGTTCCACCTCTGCCTGGATTTTCAGTACCCCGGTTTTGTCCATAAACGGCTGCAATGCGGCAAGCGCGGGTTCTGCACCAGTACCCCGTAAAATTTGTTTTTCCGCTTTTCTGTCAGGATATCCCAGGTGGATGCGCATGAGAAACCGGTCCATCTGGGATTCCGGCAGGGGAAAAGTGCCGGCCTGCTCCAGGGGGTTCTGGGTGGCAATGACAAAAAACGGGGCTTCCAGGGCCCTGGTCTCTCCTTCAATGGTCACCTGTTCCTCTTCCATGGCCTCCAGCAGGGCGCTCTGGCTTTTGGGGGTGGCCCGGTTGATTTCATCAGCTAGAAACACCTGGGTGAAAATGGGGCCGGGGTGAAAGGTGAAGGTGGCGGCATGCTGGTCAAAAACAGACATGCCCAGAATATCTCCGGGCAGCAGATCAGAGGTGAACTGCATGCGCTGGAATTTGAGCCCCATGCACCGGGCCAGCACCTTGGCCAGTGTGGTCTTTCCGATACCGGGAAGATCCTCTATGAGCAGATGTCCCCGGGCAAATATGCACGCCAGGGCCAGGCGGATCTGGGGTTCTTTTCCCAGCACAACAGAGCCCACCTGCTGGACGATTTTTTCAAATATCTGCGTCATCATGGGGTACAGGTTTCCCTTGCATCACTCATGTTTTTCCCATTTTTTCCAGGACCGGATCAAAGAGATAAAGGTCCTCACCCCGATGCCGGACGGGCCTTTGGGTATATAGGATTTTTCTGTAAAATTCCAGGCAGTACCGGCAATGTCCAGGTGGGCCCAGGGGGTTTTGCCCACAAATTTGGACAGATAGGCTGCGGCGGTAATGGTGCCCGCAGGTTTGCCCCCGACATTTTTGATGTCCGCCACCTTGGATTCGATCTGTTTTTCATAGTCCTTGTTCAGGGGCAGGCGCCACACCGGTTCGCCAGCCTCTTTTCCAGCGTCCAGAAGGCGTTCGGACAACGCATCATTGTTGGATACCAGACCGGAATAATGGTGGCCCAGGCCGATGATCACCGCTCCTGTCAGGGTGGCGATATCCACCACGCAGTCGGGTGCATAGGTTTTGATGCCCCAGGCCAGGGCATCGGCCAGAAGCATGCGGCCTTCAGCATCTGTATTCACGATTTCGGATGTAACCCCGTTAAAATGGTGAATGATGTCACCCGGGTGGATGGCCCTGCTGCCGGACATGTTGTCTGTGGCCGGTACAATGGCCACCACCCTGATACCGGGTTTTTCTTCTGCCACGGCAGCCATGGTGGCCAGCACAGCAGCCCCGCCGCACATGTCGTATTTCATCTCTTCCATGCCCGCGGCCGGCTTTATGCTGATGCCCCCTGAATCAAAGGTGATGCCCTTGCCCACCAAAAGCAGGGTGTCTGATTGTTTGCCGGGATTATATTCCAGGGCCACCATGCAGGGCGGAGTGGATGATCCCTGGTTCACGCCCAGAATGCCGCCCATGCCCAGTTTTTCCATATCTTTTTTTTCCAGGCAGGTACAGGTCAGGCCATGGGTTCTGGCCAGATCAGCTGCATAATCTGCAAACTGCTTCGGGGTCCATCCGTTGCCCGGTTCATGGGCCATATCCCTTGCAGCACATGCGGCCCTGGCTGCTGTCATTCCTGTTTTCGCACCCTTGCGGACTGCTTTTACGGCGGTGTCTGAAAAGAATTTGATCTCTTTGAGCCCCTCATAATCGGTTTTTTTTCTGGTGGTTTTTTTGTACTTGGCAAACCGGTAATCCCCCAGAAGAATGCCTTCTGCCAGAGACTGGGCGATTTTTTCCACCGGTATCTGCGCCATATGGGGCACACACACCAACAGGGTTTTTGCCTTGGTTTTTTCACAGGCCCTGGCTGTGTTTCCCCCGAGTCTGCGCAGGATATCAAGAAAATCAGCCGGATCTTTATCAGGTTCCTCTTTGCCCATGCCCAGAACAAGGATACGCCTGCCCCCTGATCTGTTTTTTTTTGCATCCCCATCCGGATAATACAGGAGTTCTTCATCCATTTTGCCGGAAAAATCCCCCAGCTCATGGGCCGTTTTAACCCGGTCTTCCACTTTTGGATCACAAACAGGGGGCATGTCTTTTCTCTGGGCAGCAAAATAGACCACCAGATCAGATGCAAAGGTGTCAACAGGTTTTTCCGTAATGGTCAGCCGGGTATTTTCCATGGGGTTCTCCATATTATTTTAAGTAAAAATATAATTTTAACAGAATTTGATTATACCATGATATTGCCTGCCATGGAACCGGCAAGATGTCAGCTGTTCCCCTGTAATGTTTTTTCAGACACAGGAAATATAAAACATATTGACTTTCAGCAAGGTTTCCTATTCTATCTTGAAGAAGAGATACCAGAAAAAAATACAAAGCAGAGGGATGCGGCAGCTGAAGCAGACCTTGTCAAAGAAAAAATTTACCACGAAAAAGAGGAGGGATATATGGACAAAATGAAAGTGCAAGAACTTATGGTGTCCACAGACGAATTTCCAAAAATCTCGGATAACACATCTTTATTTGATGCCCTTTTTGCCCTGGAAAAGGCCCAGGAGGCATTTTTATCCGGAAAAGCCGGGCAGAGAGTCCTGCTGGTGGAAGATGAACAAGAGCAGATCATTGGAAAAATCTCCCCTAAAGATCTGATCAGGGGGCTGGAAAAAAAATACAATGAAGTGAATGTCGAAGAAACCCTCGAAAAATTCGGCCTTAAATATATATGGAACAACATGCAAAAAGATTTTAGTTTGTGGGAAAGTCCGTTCAAGGATCTGTGCCGCAAAGCCGCTGATGTCCATGTCAAAAATTTTGTCAATATTCCGGGTGAAGGCCAGACAGTGGATGTTGCAGACAATATTTCCAAATGCTTTCACCTGTTTGTGGTAAACCGCCATGATACCCTTTTTGTAATGGAAAAAAAACAATTTGTGGGTCTGCTGCGGTTTTCCGATGTGTACAGGGAGGTGTCCCGGACAATGAAAGAATGCACGTTTGAAAAATGAGGTACTGACGTCGAAAACCCCCAATCCAGGAGGCCCTGCGCATTTTCTTGTTTTGGTTACAGCAACTGCGGGGCAAGACCCGCTGATGACCAGGCAAAGCCCCTATGAGGTCTGGAACAAAAAAAATTGTTTTTTTCTGTATGCTGGCAATGATCGCCGTCATCGGGGCGCTGCACTATTTTACGCCGGGCCATTATATTCTGTTTCATGATACCTTCCGCAGGCTGGCCTATTTTCCCATAGCCATAGGCGCCATTCTTTATGGTCTGCCGGGCGGTATTTCGACAGCTTTTCTGGCCTGTATTTTTTTTGTGCCCCATCTGCTGGTGTTCTGGTATCAGGGCCCCCAGGCCTATTATTCTGAATTGTCGGAAATTGTGTTTTATCTGGCAGCCGGGGGGGTGATCGGGTTTATTTCCAGTCGGGAAAACCGTCTTCAGGAAAAATACCGGAAAATGTCTGAAAAACTGTCTGTATCCTACCAGCGTCTTCACCACCAGGCAGGCCGGCTTTTGGAGGCAGAAACCCAATTGGGCCAGGCCAAAAAGATGTCGGAACTGGGACAGTTGTCTGCTTCTCTGGCCCATGAGATCAAAAATCCGCTGGCTGCTATCAAAGGGGCTGCGGAAATTCTGGCGGATGAGGTGCCAAAAGACCATCCCAGGCATGAATTTATTGCCATCATGGGCAAAGAGATCATTCGCCTGAACAGGTATGTGGAAGAAGTGCTGGCCTATTGCAAAGGACAGCAGCCGCGCAATGACATCACCCTGACATCTGCATCCAGGATTATAGACAAGGTGCTGCAGCTGCTGGATCCGGAACTGCAAAAAAAATCCATTGCCATTGTCCGGGAAAATGACACCCGCTCCCGGGCATTCCAGGTGGAGGAATCCGCTGTGACCCAGGTGGTGCTGAACCTGGTACTCAATGCAATTGATGCGGTGGAGAAAAAAGGGGTGATCCGGATCAGGGAATGGTGTGATGACAAAGGATATGGCATGGAAGTGGCTGACAACGGGCCGGGCATTGATGCTGATCAGGCAAAAGACATATTCACGGCATTTGTCAGTTTTAAACAGGGGGGAACCGGCCTGGGCCTTCCCATTACCCGCAAAATTGTCCAGCGCCTGGGAGGCAGCATATCCATGGCCCGGTCCGATCTGGGCGGGGCCGCGTTTCTGGTAATCCTGCCGGAAAAAAATCAGGGACTGCCCTGATTGCAAGGAGATCACATGACCCGGACCATTCTGCTCATAGATGATGACCCCAGCCTGCGGCGGGTGACCGAATACAACCTGTCACAAAACGGGTTTTTCGTGATAACCGCTGCTTCCGGACAGGAAGGACTGGAAGTGTTTACCCACCAGATGCCGGACCTGGTGGTGTCTGATGTCAAGCTGGGGGACATGAACGGCCTGGACCTTCTTTCACAGATCAAACAGGTGTCAGCGGAAATTCCGGTGATCATCATCACGGCCTTCGGATCCATTGAAATGGCGGTGCAGGCCATGCAGAAAGGCGCATTTACCTTTATCACCAAACCCTTTGACAGGCAGACCCTGATCCATTCCTGCCAAAAAGCCCTGGAGCTGACAGGCCTGCGCACCCGGACCCGGCTGCTCACCCATGAAATCGACCGCCTCACCGGCACCCGGGGAATCGTTTCCGCCAGTTCCGTTATGAAAGAGCTTCTGGAAACCGCATCCAGGGCTGCCAACAGTGATGCCACGGTGCTCATCACAGGAGAGTCAGGTACCGGCAAGGAGCTTCTGGCCCGGCTCATTCACCGGAGCAGCCCCAGAAGTGAAGGTCCCATGGTTACGGTCAACTGTGCAGCCATTCCTCCGGGGCTCGTTGAAAGCGAGCTGTTCGGACATGTGAAAGGGGCGTTTACCGGTGCGGTAAAGGACCGGAAAGGCCATTTCATGACTGCTTCCACAGGCACCCTTTTTCTGGATGAGATCGGGGAGCTGGCAACAGATGTCCAGGTCAAGCTGCTGCGGGCCATTCAGGAAAAGCAGGTTCAGCCAGTGGGATCTGAAAAGACCGTCCGGGCCGATATCCGGATCATTGCAGCCACCAACATGAATCTCCAGGAGCAGATTGCTGCAGGTGCCTTCAGGGAGGATCTGTTTTACCGCCTGTCTGTGATTCCCTTGTTCATTCCCCCTTTGCGGGAGCGCACCGAAGATATTTCCGCCCTGGCCGCCCATTTTTTAAAAAAATGTGGTGCACCGGCTGGTGTAGGTTTTTCTCAGGATGCCCTGGCACAGCTTACAGCATACCACTGGCCGGGTAATATCCGGGAAATGCAGAACCTGGTGGAGCGGTGCATTATCCTGAGAAACAGCGATGTGATCCAGGCATCAGACCTTCATCTTCCCTGGATGGCCCCTGACCTGCCTGCCCTTGATCCAGTGATTCCGGACGAAGGAATATCCCTGGATGAGATCCAGCGGGCCTATGTTGTCAAAGCCCTTGAAAAGGCAGACCAGAACCGGTCTGAAGCGGCCCGTCTTTTAAAAATCCCCCGGCATGTCCTGTTATACCGCATGGAAAAATACAACATCCAGTAGAAACATTTTTACTTCGGTTGTCACGGTTTGGAAATTCTGTGACGCGGTTTTGACATGGAACAGAGAGTTTTGCAGCATATTCTACACCCCTGCAGGATAATCTTCAGCCGGCTGGTCAGTCAGAAGAACGGATTTTCCCCGCGCCGTCTTTTTTTCTTAAAAAAATATATTATTTCAAACAGTTTCAATAATTTTTTTCAGTTTCACCCTGTCTGGCACAAAAAGTGGTTCATGCATTAAACATTAAACATGTATCAGGTTCACAATACATGCATCAGGTTCTCAGGAACCTAAGGAGGCAGGGCGTGAAACACATAGTCATTTTTTTCATTACTATTTTTTTCCTGGCTGGCGGACCGGCATCAGCCCGGGGCCCTGATCCAAAAACCATCCAGCGGGCGGTGTTCAAGGTGGAAAATATCAGGTGCAGCAGATGCTTTTCTGCGGTCAGTGACAGGCTTTCAAAGCTGGAAGGATTTTCCGGCATGGGGGTCAACCTGCTCACAAAAAAAGTGGCTGTGGATGTTACCTTGCCTTTAACGCCTGAAGCTGTCCAGAAGACCATTCAGGAACTGGGATATCCTGTTTTACTGGTATCTGTGGATCCGGTGAAAGAAAAAGAATCCTTTGCATATCTCCATACCCGGCCCGGCCAGGGTGCCGGCTGTTGTACCGGCAGGGTATGTGATTCCGAACCGGTAACCCCTTAGGAGAAAATGTCATATGAAATCAGTATTATCATGGACAACCATGGCTGTTTTAGCAGTATGCTTTCTTGGACCTGCCCCCATCCAGGCGTGGTTCGGCAGCAAGTATACCACACTGACACCGGATAAAGGCGTGCTTTTCATTCCGGTAAAAGATGTTTCCGACGGCAAGGCCCATTATTTTTCTGCCAGATCCGACAAAGGGATTGATGTGAAATTTTTTGTGGTCAAGAGCCGCGACGGGGTTATCCGGGCGGCTGTGGATGCCTGTGATGTATGTTACCGGTCCGGCAAAGGGTATGTCCAGGAAGACCATGTCATGACCTGTACCAATTGCGGCATGCGGTTTGCCACAGACCGGATCAATGAGGTAAAGGGCGGCTGCAACCCGGCACCCCTGAACCGCATGGTAAAGGATGACACCCTGGTGATAACCATGGCAGACATCAATGACAATGCCTGGTATTGTGAATTTAAAAAATAACAGGAGAAAACATGACCTGGGATCCTGAAAAATACCGGGAAAAACGCGAACGCGTGCTGGGTATCCGAAAAAAAGGCATTTCATTCAGTATCATGGCAGCCATTGTATCTGCAGCCATTCTTCTGGGACTGGGTGCTGTGACCGTTCCCGGTACGGTTTCCCTCTGGCAGACCCGTCACCTGGATGATGCCATTTACCGGCTCACATCAGGACATGCCTGGCCGGATCAGGCCCTGGCAGGTATCCGGGGCATATCCGGGGTCAAAAAGGTGACAAAAGACCATCACGGGGGAAGGCTGGTGATCACCTTTGACCGCCGCCGCACAGGTCCTGAAAAAATGGCGGGTATGCTCAAAGAGCATGGTATTTCCTTTGTCCTGCTCAACCGGGTCAATCACCGGCAGCACCGGCAGATCGCGGCAGAGGAAAAGGAGGCGGAAAGTGAAACTTTATAATATCTGCCTTGGCAATATCAAGCGCCGCAAGACCCGGATGCTGTTTCTGGCGCTGGGTCTGATCATCGGCATCGGCACCGTGGTCACCCTGTTGTCCATCACCGAATCCATGGGCCGGGATATCGAAGAGCGCCTGGACCAGTTCGGTGCCAATATCGTGATGGCGCCCCGGATGGAGCATCTGTCTCTCACTTATGGCGGCATTGATGTGGGCGGGGTGAATTATGAGGTCCGGGAACTGGACCAGTCATCTCTTTCCCGGATACATACCATTGCAAATGCCAAAAATCTGGGGGTGATCGCGCCCAAGATCCTGGGTCCTGTCACCATCATGGACAAAACCCTGCTTCTCATGGGGGTGGTGTTTGAAGAGGAGCTGGCGTTGAAGCCCTGGTGGCAGAAAACCGGTGCGTTTCCTGAAACAGACAATGAACTGCTCCTGGGATCTGCTGCAGCATCCCTGCTGGATGCATCCCCGGGCAGCACCCTGGTCATCAACGGGCAGCCCTTTCAGGTGAGCGGGGTCCTGGATCCCACCGGCGGATCTGAAGACAATGCCGTCATCGCAGGCCTTTTTCCGGCCCAGAAGATTCTGGGGAAACAAAGGAAAATATCCCTGGTGGAAATCTCCGCTTTTTGCAGGGGATGTCCCATTACAGAGCTGACCCTTCAGATTGCGGAAAAATTTCCCAATGCAACAGTGACGGCCATGAAACAGGCGGTCATGTCCAAGATGCAGTCCATCGAACTGTTCAAATCTTTCTCCCTTGGTGTCTCCCTTCTGGTCATCACCATCGGGGCCCTGCTGGTCATGGTGACCATGATGGGTTCAGTGAACCAGCGGACCCGGGAGATCGGCATATTCAGGGCCATCGGGTTCCGCCAGGGTCATGTGATGCAGATTATCCTGCTGGAGGCGCTGCTGCTGGGGATATTCGGCGGTCTGGCCGGGTTTGTCCTGGGCAATGGTGTTGCCCGGGCCGTCATTCCCCTGACACTGGAAGGCGGCCGGTTTGCCGGCATCAACTGGCAGCTGGGGGGAATCTGCCTGCTCATGGCGGCTGCCTTAAGCCTTCTGGCCAGCCTGTATCCGGCTTTCAAGGCCGCGTCTCTTGACCCCAACCAGGCATTGCGGGAGTTATGATGAAACCAGTTGACCATTTTATCCAGGTGCATGACCTTGTAAAAACCTATGCAGACGGCGGCCGGTCCGTGAATGCCATTGATCAGGTGAGCCTTTCCATCGATGACGGGGAGTTTGTCACCCTCATGGGCCGGTCCGGTTCCGGCAAGAGCACGCTTTTGTCCATCCTGGGGGCACTGCTGCGTCCCACCAGCGGAAAGGTGGTGGTGGATTCCATGGATCTGTACAGCCTGGGCAGTGAACAGCGGGCAGATTTCAGAAGTGAGTATGTCGGGTTTATTTTCCAGTCGTTCCAGTTGATTCCCTATCTCACAGTGCTGGAAAATGTGTCCCTGCCCATGGCGGTCACCGGCCTGAAAAAAAACAAGAAGAGGGCCATGGCCATGGCAGTGATTGACCGGGTGGGACTGGCAGACAAGCAGGACCGGCTGCCGGACCGGCTGTCAGGAGGAGAGCAGGAGCGGGTGGCCATAGCCCGGGCCAGTGTCAACCAGCCGCCCCTGATCCTGGCAGATGAGCCCACCGGGAATCTGGATACAGATACCGCCGGCCGGATCATGGAACTGCTGGCATCGCTGAACCGGGAGGGCCATACCATTGTGGTGGTGACCCACAACCCGGAAACGGAAGCATATGCTTCCCGCAATATCCGGGTCCAAGACGGCAGACTGGACAGTACACCAACGATTGTACCAGCCTGAATTAACGGATACGGTCCGGCCGGTTCTATAAAATCAGGCCGTTCACATTTTTTTGTTTTTAAAAAAATCCCGCACAAATGCAATATGGGTGTTCATGGATACATAGGCCGTATCCGGATCCCGGGAGGTGATAGCGTCCAGAATGGCCCGGTGCTGGGTTAAGATTTTTTGAATATTTTTTGGGTCTTCATACAGGCTGGCCAGGTTCTCCCGGATTCCGTGGAACAAATAGTCATAAAAATTGCGCATGATCAGGATGTGCAAAGGATTTTTGGCAGCATAGGCAATGGCCATGTGAAAGCTGGTGTCCGCTTCTGTTCCCAGGCGGCCGGAATGCACTTCATGCTGCATTTCATCGATGCTCTGGGCCAGGGCCGTGATATCGGTTTCATCAGCGCGCTGGGCAGCCAGGGAGGCAGCATTGCATTCCAGGCCCATGCGTACCTCAAGCAGGTCCACCAGGGAGGCGGACTGGGATTCCATGGCCTTTGCCAGGGGGTTTTCCTGCACCGCCTCCATGGGTTTTACAAAGGTGCCCTGTCCCTGTTTCTGGGTAATCAGTCCCATGGTGACCAGGCGCTGGATGGCATCTCTGATGGTGGTGCGGGACACATTCATGGCCTGGGCCAGCTCCCGTTCGGTCATCAGTTTTTCACCAGGCTTGAGCTTGCCCCTGTAAATCAGTTCCCGGATCTGATCAAAAACCTGATCTGAAATACGTTTGGGCTTTATGGGCTTGATGGATATAGTCATAATCCTTTGTTACATAGCGGTTCTGTTTTATATATTCAAAATTTAAACCATGAAGTATTTAATATTCGATTCATTTTATCAAGTTTTTTTTGATCATATGCTAATATGTTAATACCATTCCCCCGTCAAACAGCAGGTCTCCGCCCACCAGGTATCTTGAAAACCGGGAAAACCCGAATACAAACAGGTTGGCCACTTCCACCGGTGACATCATTTCCTTGACCCGGGAGGTCCCCATCATGACATCGGTCACCACCTGCTGGGGCGTGATCCCCCGCTGTTTTGCCTGGGCCGCCACCTGGTTCAGGGCCAGGGGGGTTTTGACAAATCCCGAGCTGATGGTAAAAGACCGGACCATGCCTTCCCCTTCAGCGGAGATGGACTGGCTCAGGGCCCGGAGCCCGAACTTGGTGATGTTGTAGACCGGTTTGTTTTTGGTGCAGATGTGGGCATGGACCGATGCCATGTTGGCAATGGCCCCTGCGCCTGCCTGTTTCATATGTGGTATCACCAGCTGGGAAAGGAAAAAGGGGGCCCTGAGCATGAGTGTCTGCATCATGTCATAGGTTTCCATGGGAAAATTTTCCACCGCATCAATGTGCTGGATCCCGGCGATATTGGCCAGGTATCTGATCTGACCGAGCCCGGCCGCCGTTTCCACGGCAGCTCTCACCTGCGCATCGTCGGTGAGGTCTGTTTTTATGAATGTGAAGGTGTTTCCGCCCAGGGCCAGGGCCATTTCTCCGGTTTTTTCCCCTTCGGTTTCATTGATATCCAGGCCTGCCACGGTCAGGCCGTTGACAGCTGCAGCAATGGCGACAGCCCGGCCGATGCCGGTGCCGCAGCCGGTCACAACACAGACGTTTTCCTTACAGAAATCATCATCTTCCAGTACCAGCACATCCTTTTTTGTGATTTCCGGTTCTTTGATCTCCATTTTTTTCTCCTTTCCGGTTGACAGGTTTTACAGGGTTATTTTTTCAAGGGTCCGGGCGTATAATTCCATGGGGTGCCGGACCCTGATGGAAGATCCGGCTTTTCCCAGCATATCCGATATCTGCATCATACAGGCCGGGCACCCGGTGGACACGGTTGTACAGCCGGTATTTTCTATGTTTTCCTCTTTGATTTTTCCAATGGTGCTGGACAGGTCATAATGGTAGATATTGAAACTGCCGCCCATACCGCAGCATTTATCAGAACCTGCCATTTCGTTCAACCGGCAGCCGGCTGCGGTGATGACCTGCCGGGGCTGGTCTGCTACCCCCAAAGATTTTTTCAGATGGCAGGGGTCATGATAGGTGACAATTTCTTTTTCTGATCCTTCTAAAAAGGTATCAAGCGGTGCAAGTCCCACCTGGTCCACCAGAAACTGGTTGATATCCATGGTTTTTTCAGACAGGGCGGTCAGTTTTTCGTGCATGCTGTCAGATGGGTTTTTGTACACAGAAGGCCACAGTTTTTTAATGGTGGAGGTGCAGGTGGCGCACGCAGTCACCAGGAAATCGAAATCATGTTTTTCAAACAGGGCCAGGTTGTGGTCTATCAGCCGGGTAAAGCTGTCCCGGTCACCAGATGCCAGAGAGGGAATACCGCAGCACCCCTGGCCGGGGGGGATAACAACCCCTACCTTGTGATGGGACAGGACTTTCAGGGATGCAGAGGCCACATGGGGAAAGATTTTGTCTATCAGGCACCCGGTGAAAAAAGCAACCCGAAGTCCGGAACCGGCGCTTGTAAAGCCTTTTTCCGGCAGGGTTTTGTGAAACGGGGTGGTGCTCAGGGGCATGAAATTCCGGTGGGATAAAAGCGGGGAAACCAGGCGGGCACAGGAAGTGCCCTGGGCATTGGCAGAGGGTTTTGTGAAAAGTCCCTGGAACCGGCCTGCCCATTCCACAAGGGAGTCAAACCTGTCTGGTTTTGCCAGCAGTTGTCGGAAGACCAGCTTTTTGGCAGGGGACAGGCCTTTGTATTCTGCCAGAATGGCCCGGGCTTTGATGAATATTTCCACCACATTGACCCCGGAGGGGCAGTTGGCGGCACAGGACCCGCAGAGCAGGCATCGGTTCAGGCGCTGCTCCACCCCGTCCGGATCAGTGAAAATATTATCCATCAGCCCTGTGAGCAGGGCCAGTTTGCCCCTGGCCACATCCGCTTCTTTGCGGGTCTGTTCGAAAAGGGGGCATACCGACTGGCACATGCCGCAGCGAATGCAGGTCACCAGTTGTTCTTCCAGTTCTTTTACCAGGTTTGCCAGTTCTTTCATGCCTGCCATTATTAAGTTATACTCCTGTTATTTTGCCGGGGTTCAAGATATTGCGGGGATCCAGCGCAGCCCGCAGCTGCCTGGAAAACAAAATGGATGAATACCCGGCTTCTTTTTCCAGGAAAGGGGCTTTGGCAATGCCGGTGCCGTGTTCTCCGGAAAGGGTTCCCCCCATGGCCAGGGCCTTGTCAAAGATCTCTTCAATGGCCTGTTCCACCCGGTGAAATTCTTCTGTGTTCCTGCGGTCCGTGAGGATGGTGGGATGCAGGTTGCCGTCCCCGGCATGGCCGAAGGTGCCGATATCAATCCGGTACTTTCTGCCGATCTCCTGAAGGGCCCGCACCATGTCCGGAATTTTGCTTCTGGGAACCGTGGCATCCTCCAGCACCAGGGTGGGCTTGAGCTGGGCCAGGGCGGACAAAGCTGCTCTTCTGGCTGCCCAGATCCTGTCCCGCTGGGCATCATCTTTGGCCTGGTCAATGGTCCGTGCGCCCATTTTACGGCACAGGACCTTTACCTGTTCCGCTTCTTCGGCCACCACTGCCGGATGTCCGTCCACCTCGATGAGCAGCAGGGCTGCCGCATCCTTGGGAAGTCCCGCCTGTGAAAAGTCTTCCACCGCCCGGATGGTGAAGTTGTCCAGAATTTCCAAAGTGGCCGGCACAATGCGTGCGGAAATGATGCCGGCCACGGTTTCCGATGCCTGTTCAATGGTGTCATACACCGCCACCATGGCCTGCCTGGCCTTCGGGGCCGGGATGAGTTTGAGAATCACCTGGTCCAGAACCCCCAGGGTGCCTTCAGATCCCACCATAAGTCCGGTGATATTATAACCGGTGGCGCATTTCACGGTTCTTGATCCCGTCTTGATATAATTGCCCTGGCAGTCAAAAAAGTGCAGCCCCATGACATAATCCTTGGTCACCCCGTATTTGAGTCCCCGCAGCCCCCCGGCATTTTCCGCCACATTCCCGCCGATGGTGGAAACCGCCATGCTGCCGGGATCCGGGGGATAGAACAGCCCCAGTTTTTCCGCTTCAGCCGCCAGGGTTGCCGTCACAACCCCTGGTTCCACCACGGCATACATGTCCGCTTCATTGATTTCAATGATTTTATTCATTCTGCCGGTGAGTATCACGATGCCGGATGTCTGGGGAATGGTGCCGCCGGACAGATTGGTGCCTGATCCCCTGACCGTTATGGGAATACTGTTTTCATGGCACAGGGCGATGATTTCGCCGAGCTGGGTGGTGTTTTCGGGAATCACGGCAGCTGCAGGCATAACCGGGTCCAGCACTGCGGCATCATAGGAATAGGTGAGCATATCTTCTTTCTGGGTCAGCAGATGCTGCGGCCCCACAATTTTCTGGAGCGCATCCTGGATGGACCGGGGAATCATAGGCACCTCTTTTTGTTTATGGTATTACCAATTCAATATCAGATAAATTTTCGGTGTTGTCAAATGGTTATTTCATGGCACCGTTTCTGGCTGCACACAGCGCACAAAAAACATAACCTTCTGTTTTTTCTGAATATAGTATCGTATAGCAGACTTTCTTACAAAAAACAAACAAAAATTATTTTTTTCTTGACAAAGTGGTCCATATGGATTTTAGTATTGGTACTACCAAGAAAGTCATCAGTATTAAACAGTAAAATGACCATTTTGGACTTACCGGAATACCTTTAAGACCGATCCGGGAAAGGAGGCAAAAAAACATCTCAGGAATTATCTGAAGCCAGTCGTGTGAATAAATCATTTTTTTTTAAAGGACGGAGGAACGCATGAAAAAAGTATTAAGCATTTTGGTTACACTTATCATGGCAGTTGTCTTTATCTGCGGCACTGCCCATGCCAAACGCGAAAAATTCGGGGAAGATCCCCGGGCAAAGGAAGCAAAACGGGTATCATTCAAGACATCAGATGAGAAAATCCGGTGGAAAATGGTCATGCCCTGGTCCAAAGGCCTTCTGTTTTATGACATTGCATCCCATTTTGCCGACAGTGTCCGTCTGGCATCTGCCGGCCGTCTGGATATCAAACCGTTTTCCGCAGGAGAGCTGGTACCTGCTATGCAGAGTTTTGATGCGGTAAGCACTGGCGCGGCTGAAGTGGGCCATGACTGGCCCGGATACTGGAAAGGCAAAAATGAAGCCTTTGTTGCCCTGGCCTCTGTTCCCTTTGGCCTGGATGCAGAGCTCTACAATATCTGGCTGTATGAAAGAGGCGGCGTGGAGATGATGCAGGAAATATATGGCCAGTTCAACCTGTTTGCCCTTCCCGGGGGCCAGTGCGGCCAGGAAATGGGACTTTCCTCCAATAAAAGAGCCACCAGTATGGAAGATTTCAAGGGCATGCGGGTTCGTACCCCGGGCTGGTTCATGGATATTTTGAACAACCTGGGGGCGTCGGTGTCTCCCCTTCCCGGCGGCGAAGTTTATCTGGCTTTGGAGCGTGGTGTGATTGACGCAGCAGAATTTTCTTCTCCTGCCATCAACTATCCCATGGGATTTGATGATGTCACCAAATATGCGATTCAGCCGGGTGTCCACCAGCCAGGTATCCAGTGTGCGTTGTTTTTCAACAAAGATGCCTATGAAAAACTGCCCGAAGACCTCAAATGGATCATTGATATCTGTGCCAAGGAGACACAGTTGTGGAGCTACAGCTGGATCAACAACCTGAATGCAAAAGCCATTGAGCTGTTTGAGGATAAAATGGAATTTGTCCATATGGATAAAGAAACCCTTATCGAATTCCGTAAAACCACCAAAGAGTATATGAATTCTGTCAAGGCAAAATTCCCGGATGCCAAGAAACTCCTGGATTCCCAGGACCAGCTGATCGAGGATTATGCAGCCTGGCGCAAGGCCCGTGGCGGAGCGACCCCCTGGCCCTATGAGACCTATATCAGCGGCCAGATCCATGAATAAATCTATTGCCGGAAATATCCGTTTCAACGGATGACCAAGGCAAAAATTGTAAAAAACAGGTCCGGCAGTTCCGGAGAGATGCAATCCCGATATAACAAACTGCCGGATCCTGTTTCGTTTTTGATTCATTTTTTGAAAAGGAAACCAACATGTTGGAATCGTTATCAAACAATCTGGAAAAGATTATCCGCAAACAGGGAGATATCACCTCTTTTATCGTATATCCGCTGTTGATCATCGTGGTATATGAGGTGGCCATGCGGTATGTTTTCAACGCCCCAACCACATGGGCATTTGAAGCCACCACCTTTTTGTACGGGCTGCATTACATGTTCGGCCTTTCCTATGCTGATGTTCATGGTGCCCATGTTAAGGTGGATATCTTCACCTCCCTGGCATCGGAAAAAGTTCAGACGGTTCTCAGCATTATCACCAACCTGGTCTTTTTCATGCCGGTGACCATCTGCCTGACCCTGTATGGGATGAAATACGCATATCAATCCACGCTGGGCCTTGAAGTGAATTCCACTTCCTGGGCCCCTCCCATCTGGCCGTTGAAGATATTGATGGCTTTGTGTCTGGTATTTTTACTGCTCCAGGGCATCGCCAATCTGTTAAAGGATATCAACTCGCTCAAACAACAAGGAAGAAAGGTTAACCCATGAGTCTTGAATTCTTGACTGTGGCCATGTTTGTCACCCTTATTGTCGCTATCATACTCGGACACCCTCTGGCCTATACCCTGGCAGCGATAGCCACCCTGTTCGGCTTGATCGACAACGGGTTCAATATCCCCATGCTGTTTCAGATGTTTATCAACAATACCTGGGGATTGATGGAAAATTACACCCTGGTGGCCATCCCCTTGTTTATTCTCATGGCACAGTTGCTGGACAGATCCAAAGTGTCTGAAGCCCTGTTTGAATCCATGTACGTGGTGCTGGGCAGTATCAAGGGCGGCCTGGGCCTCGCAGTGGTGCTGGTGTGTACGGTATTTGCCGCCACCACCGGGATCATCGGGGCATCGGTGGTAGCCATGGGGTTGCTGGCAACCCCGGCCCTCATGGGCAAGGGCTACCAGAAAGAAATGACCGCAGGTATCATCTGTGCCTCAGGCACCCTGGGTATTCTGATTCCGCCATCCATTATGATGGTGGTGTACGGCGGGCTCACCGGCATGAAGGAAACGTCTGTGGGCAACCTGTTTGCCGGTGCTATTTTCCCGGGATTGCTGCTGGCGGGACTCTATTTCGCCTATATTCTTATCCGATGCAATATCAACCCGACACTGGGGCCCCCCATTTCAAAAGATGAGGCATCCGGGTATACCGCCAGTCAGAAATGGGCCATGACCCTGAAATCTCTGGTCCCGCCCCTGGCGCTGATCCTGGCGGTCATGGGAACGATCCTGGGCGGGGTAGCTACCCCCACGGAAGCTGCCGGGCTCGGGGCTTTTGGTGCGGTGCTTCTGGCTTTTTTCAACAGAAAACTCAACTGGACGGTTCTCAAGGAAAGCGGCTATGCCACGTTGAAAACCACTTCCATGGTCATGATGCTTTTCATCGGGGGAAAGTTTTTCTCTGCAGTGTTTTTGAGCATGGGCGGCGGGGATGTGGTGGCGGATCTGCTCATCGGTTCGGGCATGAACCAGTGGATCATTTTGTTCATCATGATGTTCATCGTCTTTATCATGGGCATGTTCATTGACTGGGCAGCAATCCTGCTGGTGACGGTACCCATTTTTCTGCCCATTGCCATTGAGCTGGGGTTTGATCCTTTGTGGTTCTCCCTGCTGCTGTGCGTGAATCTTCAGACCTCTTTTCTCACCCCGCCCTTCGGGTATGCCCTGTTTTATTTCAAGGGTGTAGCGCCGCCGCAATTCACCATGATGCATATTTACAGAGGCATCATGCCCTTTGTTCTCTTGCAGCTGATCAGTATCGCACTGCTGTGCCTGTTTCCGTCTCTGGTCACCTGGCTGCCGGGGGTGTTTTTCGGATAAGGGCGGTTGGTTCAAATAACGGTCATGCCCTTCCGGGCACGACAAATAAGGAAACAATGGGACAGGTTGTTCAATTCTTTCATATAAAAAACAAAAAGGGAGGCAGATATGGTGAATACCACTACCGGCGGTACAAAAGATCTGGCTGCGGTGTTTACACAAAAAGCCTCCCTGGTGAGCGCCTGTGTCCATGAAGTGAAAGACCGGGCAGCGGCCATGGACAAAACCCTTGCACTGCTGGCCCAAAAACCGCCCCTGGATCCGCAGATGGCCTCTGGAAAAAAACCGGATTCCTCCGTAAAGATTCTGGCAGCCCCCAACCTGGACCATGACGGATTCCGGCAGCTGTCTGACCAGTGCCGGGCGTTTTCCCATATCCGCGTGATCCGGGACGGGCTGCGCGATTTTCCCGGCGGTATTGACATGGGGGTGACAACAGCGGATTATGGCATTGCCGACACCGGCACCCTGGTGATCAATTCCAATGACGAACACACCCGCCTGGCCACCATGCTCTGTGAGGTGCATGTGGCCATCCTGAGGGTGTCGGATATCCGGAAAACCGCCCTTTCCATGACCGATGAACTGGCAGCATTGACCCGGCAGAAGGGATCCTACACCGCCTTTGTCACCGGTGCCAGCCGGACCGCTGATATTGAACGGGTCCTGGCCATCGGGGTGCATGGGCCCCTGGAGCTGCATATCATCCTGGTGGAGGAAAAATAATGGAAAACCACGAGAGCCTCAAATCGTATAAACACCGCCTGGATGATGCCCTGGACAA
>Ga0102943_1000653_pt1 | contig 23001 bp, 27 predicted proteins | sample SalPonC_black_MG_FD_78174 | JGI IMG/M metagenome (GOLD analysis project Ga0102943, IMG submission 78174) | Salt pond soil microbial communities from South San Francisco under conditions of wetland restoration - Salt Pond MetaG... | ecosystem: Environmental > Aquatic > Marine > Intertidal zone >...
CAACCAGGACAATGAATTTTTCAAAAAAAGTCAATAAATACTTGACACGCACTTCTCAACGACGTAACGTACGCTCAAAAGCTGCTTCAAGTGAGTTTAATCCCATGCAATGCGGTTTTGAAAAGCAAATTCAAAATTTTGCACTTTCCAGAACCAAAAAAAAAGGAGTGATCAAGATGAACAAAGGCGATTTAATCAACAAGGTTGCAGAAGAACTGGACAGTAAAAAAGATGCCCAAGCAGCAGTCGACTGTATGGTTAAAGCCATTACAGATGCGCTTTCAAACAATGACTCTGTAACCCTGGTTGGCTTTGGAACATTCAAGACAGCAGAAAGAAAAGCAAGAAAAGGCAGAAATCCCCAGACCGGAAAAGAAATTGATATTCCTGCCAGAAATGTTCCCAAGTTCATTCCTGGGAAAGCCCTGAAAGAAGCTGTAAAGTAAAATTTTTTCATTGTTGTTCATCCGTTCAGGCAGTATTGACACACAGACACAATACTGCCTGAATGGTTTCTGACCCCCATGAAATTTGATTTCAAAACTATATTTGCGCCCTCCACAGGGGTAGATCTGGTATTCAATTTACAATCACCAGCACCTGGGTCCCGGCCAAGCATTATTTTTGATGCAGATTACAAAGCCAATACGATTACCATTGCCCAGCCCTTTGTTCCGGTTTTATCCACCACCCGGTTTGAAAGCCTTCATGTAACCACGATTGTTTTCGACAGACAGCAGAAAAAGCGTATGGGGACTGCATGCCGCCCTGACCGGTTCATCGACCGCTACAGCCTTGCAGGCAACGGTGTGACCCAGGCACTGGTTCTGCAGTGTGAACCCCGTGTATTTGAAATCAATATCAGATCCGCCTTCCGCCTTCCCCTGGGCAGCCGCCATCTTGTCAGGGCAAAACTGCTTTTTGAGGAAACCCAATATTATTCTGCGGCAGATTTTAAAATACAGGACATCTCTTTTGCCGGTATTGGGCTGATGATACCCAAAAAAGTCAAAGGCAGGACCAACCCGCTTGCCAGCCTGAAGCGCAATGATATCCTGCCCATGGGTATGGTGCTTTTCGACACACAAAAAAAAGACCCGGTGGGGGCGTTTCCTGTTAAAACAATGGTCAGGCGTATCAACACGGATTACTCTGAAACACATGTCCGGGCAGGGCTGAAAATTATCCAGATCACCCGTGACCATGAGATGGTACTCAACAAATTCATCCACGAGGCCCAGATCACGGAAATAAAAAGACTCAGCGCACTGCGGTGATACAAAGTGTTTCCGGCCGAACATCAGGTTCTTTTTTATCAGACCGCCAATGTGTCAAGATATGCCTTTATACTGGCCAGAGCAGACCGCTGGCGTGCCTGAAGTCTGCTGGAATCTGCCTGCATCTGTACCAGATGGGACATGGCCCGGGACAGGGTATATTTTTCATCGCTGCGATATCCCTTGATCTGACCTTCCTGCGTTGTCAAGCGATTTATGTGGTTTTCAAATTCCGGCTGTGCTGCCATATTATAATTGCGGGCCAGAATCCGCGCAGCAAGGGTTCTGACCCGGGGACATTGCAGGGCGTTCAGAACAGCTGCAGCTGCATCAGGTCCAATGCCGGAAAACGGCCCTGATGCATGAAAGCGGGCGATTTCTTTTTTTTCCGCTGAAGAAAAAAACCCATCCTGGTACAGGGCTGCATCCGGATCAATTTCCGGTATCAATGGATATGCATAGGCAAGGTGGGTATCAATGGTGGCAAAAAAACGCTTTGAATCAGATTGAAATGTGCGGATCACTTCTGCGGCAATGTTGCAAGATGCAGTTGAAAGGCGCTGTCTGAAACGGTCCAGACAGGGTAACAGCAGCCACTGGTCTGCCGGTTTTTTTCTTATCGGCGTCCACCCATAAAGTCCGGTATCCGGATCAATCTCCAACCCTTGGGGCTGGTCCAGGCGAATCCACAAATGCTGGTTCCCATAGGGAATGGAATCGCCGATATGGAGCACCGGTGCCAGATAGCCGGCATCCGGACCAAAAACTGACGATACCATAATACCGGTGCGAAAAGTCCGGTTTCCTATCTGACAGGTTTTGGAAATCGAATCCATTCTGGATATGTCAGTATGTTTATCAAAAAATCCCAGGGCATAGTCCCAGATATTCGGGTAGGCCAAAAAAGCCTGGCTGAGGGCCATCAGTGCCTCCACATCCGCCATTGCTTCATGGGCATGGCCGGAGGATGTGTTAAACTGGTTTTCCCGGGCAATCAATTCCAGTTTCAGGCTGGGACGGCCGTTTTCCAGACAGGGCCAGGAGATAGCCTGGTCGCAGAAAATTTTGAACAATGCTGCCACAGGCAGGATATCCGCCCTGGAACAGCCATTGGCGTACTGATGGGAATACGGATCCAGCAGGTTACGGTAAAATAAAAATCGTAAGAACTCATCATCAAATCCCAGGGAGTTGTACCCTATACTGCAGGTATCCGGGGTATTGAAAAGCGTGTGCAGCTGCCTGGCTGCATCATATTCGCACAGACCCCGGGCCAGGTCCTCAGGTTTCAGACAATGGGTAACAAAGGCATGGGGAGACGGCACAATATCTTTGCGCAGCTGTATAGTGAGACTGGTTCTGTCAATTTCATGCAATTGTGTGTCAGTACGGATAGCAGCAAAGGTCAGAATCTGGTCAAAGGCGGAATGAAGCCCTGAGGTTTCCAGATCATAAAACAGATAGGTTTTCATACAGTGGTCAGCTGTCAGCTTTTAGCGGTTAGCTTGTTTTTAAAGCTGTTCAACATCCTCTTTACCTCATTGGCCTGGTGATGCAATTCAGTAAAATCTTGGAAAAAGCGTAGTGCCTTTTTCCTCAGTTCCTGTCAAAAAAACAAGAAAATAAGGAGGGGCAATTGGGTTGCGGGTTTCCCGCATCAGGTTTTAAGCTACCAGCTAAAAACTGTTTTTTCCCACCGCAGGATGAAACAGCAAAAGGGAACAACAACAACTGTTCCCTTTTGCGGTAAAAAACAAGGCGGTTTATCTTTTTGAAAACTGGAAACTGGCTCTTGCGCCTTTTTTACCGTATTTTTTCCGCTCTTTCTGCCTGGAGTCCCGGGTCAGAAAGCCCGCGCTTTTCAGCACGCCTCTCAGATCCGGATCCACTATTACCAGGGCCTTGGACAATCCCTGCCGGATGGCTCCGGCCTGACCTGTCTGGCCGCCGCCCACCACCTTGACCCTGATATCAAAGGCATCATCCAGCTGTGTCAGAACAAGGGGAGAGGTCAAGGCATCACGGTTCACACTGATATCAAAATAGTCATCCATTTCCCGGCTGTTCACCATGATTTTACCGGTACCAGGGACAAGCCACACTTTGGCCACAGAATTCTTGCGTTTTCCTGTGGCGTAGAATACGTTTCCACTTTCCATTGATATAATCGGGTCCTTTTTCCTTAAATTTGCACTGCTTCAGGCTTCTGGGCAGCATGCGGGTGCTGATCGCCTGCATATACAAATAGTTTTTTGTTCAATTTTCTGCCAAGTCTGTTTTTGGGCAGCATTCCCTGGACCGCCTTTTTGATCACCTGCTCTGGCTTTTTCTCCAGTAATTGTCCGGCTGTCTGGGATTTAAGACTGCCCACATATCCGGAATGGCGGTAATAGGTCTTGTCGTCCAGCTTGCTGCCCGTCAGGCGGATCTTATCCGCGTTGATCACCACCACCCAGTCACCCATATCCACATGGGGGGTAAACAAAGGGCTGTGCTTTCCCCGGATCCGGTAAGCCACCTGTGATGCAAGTCTTCCCAGAACCTGGTCTGTTGCGTCAATCACACACCAGTTCTCTTTGTTATCTGTTCTTTTGGCGCTGTACGTATATTTTTTCATAGTTCCCAATGCTCCTGATTCATAAATACAATCCAAAACTTTTATACGCTATTGCCGTTCATGTCAAGCAAAATCTATAATTCAATATGTTTTTGCGTTTTTAAATCTGCCAGGGAAGCAGGATCCTTGGAGTTTTTGGTCATCCTGGAAGCGTTCTTACAGCTGACTTCCGCATTCAGAATGCCGCCGTTTTCCACGATCAGGTCCTGGCATTCAACTTTGCCGGCACAATTGCCGGTGCTCAGAATGATCAATTCTTTGGAAGCAGACAATTCTCCTGTAAAATTTCCACCTATGGTAATGGAAGATACCGTGGTAGCACTGGAATTGACCTGCCCGTCCTTGGCAATGATCACCACATCTCCGTCAATGGTTCCTGTGACCCGGCCCCTGATAATAAGCTTTCCACTGCTGGATATGGACCCGTCAATCTTCAATTCCTGGTCGATGATGGATAGGTTTTTCATGTTTTTCTTTGCCACTGCCTGTCTCCTTGCCTGCTTATAATTGCCTACAATCGCATATCAATATAGAGTTTGCCCACTTCCTTGTCATCCAGTGTGGTCAGAACATGGTAGTGCCTGCCTTTTTTGTCCCTGGAATATCTGGGCATAAGCACCCCGTCAGCCCCTGTATCAATAAGGTATCCCCTGTCTTCTCCTGAATTAAAACTCTTGTTTCCCACAAATCCTTTGAAATTCACCACATATCCGGCAGGGTCCACAGGGCTGTTCAACACATCTTCAATCACCAGAATATCGCCGTGCTTCAGGACAATACGGCTGTAATTGTCAACCACCCTCTGTTTTCCGTTAATCAGAAGTTTATACTGGAGGTCTGCTTTTTTCCCGGCACTGTCTGTTACTGCCAGATGAGCCGGCACATCCTTGCCTGGTGTATCTATATCCAGAAACACACTGCCGCAGGCATAAAAATCTTTTTTAGCCTCAATGCGGGTGGAAGCATGGATCTGGATCTTTTTTTTCATGTCGTTGAAGTTGCTGCCCACCCCCAGGATATTCACGCTCAACCCCCGTTCATAATTGGCTACCACATCAAGCACCTGGACGGTATCTCCTTTCTGAATCTTGAGCCGCTGCATTTTTCCCACCACAACAGGAATGGCATCATTCACCGATATGATCATATACTGCATCAGGGGTTTTTCCAAATCGATTCCCGGGGTTTCAGGAGTGATATCCAGAACCGCCATGAATCCGTTAATGGCATCTATCATCTGGCGGACCTTCTGCTCCAGGGGAAGCGATTTTGCTGATTCAACGCCAAAGGCCGGTATCCTGCAGATGTCTGCGGCATAAAAGGTGGCGGAACGGCGCTGCTCCTTGTGACGGGTATCTGCATGGCCGGTCCTGTGGTTATTGAAATGAAAATGGTAAAACGGGTCGTCGATGTTCTGGTTGATTTTTTCGATCACCGCTTCTGCCATGGCAGCCAGATCCACCGGGGTGCCGTTTTTGGCCGGGTCCAGAAGGTTATTGTCGGCAATAATGGACTGCCCGTACCTCTCGGGGTTTTTCATGCTGCTTTCCCATGTGGGAGAATATATGCCTGATCCTTCATGGAGATTTAAGAAGCAGTCGCTCTCACAGATCAGTTTCTTGAGCACATGCACCACCCGGGTTTCATAATTTATTTCATGGTCATCTGAAAACTTTCTGTTCATATCCTGGTTGATCTGTCTTTCCCTTTTGAGAATCGAAGGAAAATTGGCCCTGGGTACCACGATGAGGTTCCCGGATCCAAGAGAAAAATCAACGTAGGAGTCAGCTGCCAGAAAACCACTGGGTTCATCCCCCTGGATCCCGCCGATGATGAGCAGCGTCTTCCCGGGCTGTGATCCTGATATGCGGTATACGTGCAGCTCATTTTCCTGCCCCTCGAAATACACCGTGTGGGTGCGCCGCCCTGCCTGGGCCGGCTGGCAAATGAAAGCCGCAGCTACTGCCAGGAAAATGGCTGTTTTTGATACAAACGCTATCATCCCAGATCTTCCTCTCCAATATCGATATCGCTTTTAAACATCAATTCTCCCTGGTCATTGAAAATGATAATTGAGGCAGTAGTGAAAAATGCCTGGCCTGATATATTTTTTATCCTGAACTTCACCGGTTTGAAATGGGCAATGGAAAAATACTGGCCTTTTTTTGTGTGGGACGGTATGCCGTTATCCAAAGGAGAGCTGGGCACCACCAGCCATTGGTCCGTATCTTTTATTGCGGACCGGCTTTCCGGTTTGAGAATGGTAAAAATTCGGCCGGACACCTCCCCCGGCTTTTGGGACACATTCCGGATATCAAACCGGACCAGCAGATCTCCCTGGCCCCGGTCCCTGGTCACAGAAAATTTTTCAATGTCCACCTTTCCCGCCTCTTCGGCAACAACGGGGGTCTCAGGATCTTCCTGCTGAAGCGCACCTGATGGTTCTTCCCGGGGCATGCCGGCATCTGATTCTGAAATATCTTTTGTGTTCTGATTGTTTTGTGCCTGGATGTGGGATGCCTCCTGTTCTTCTTTATTGTTTTTTTTCCCGGTATCCGAACCCTTTATTTTCCCGGCACCCGGACCAGCATCTTCTGAAGCCGGCGCCGGTACATCTGATGCAGTATCTGGATCCCGGCCTGACATGACCAGGCGTGCCATCAGGGTTTCTTTGTCACGGGTCAACGCTGCCACCCTGCTTTCCAGGGCTGCTGTCCGGGATGCCAGTTCCCTGTTTTCTCTGGAGAGCTGGTCAAAAAAAGTGAAAAACACCCCGGCTGCCGCCAGACTGACCAGTGTTGCACACAGCAGCAGAACCACCAGATGTTTCAGGTATCCACCGGGTTTTACCCCGCCCATGTCATCCACTATGAGGACGCGTTTTTTTCTGCTTTTTTTATGGGGAGATGGTTTTGACCGGGCTATTTCTCTTTCCAGTTCTCTCGAAATATCTTCCATAACCCATCCTTTTTGACAAGTGTCAACTGTTTTATGCCCGTAGTGGAAAATCCGCTGGATTCATAGGTTTGAAAAAACCGGATCTCCAGCCCGTTTTTGTTTTTAATGATCGTAAAATCTTTTCCTGTCACTTTGATATAGCTGTATTTGCCGGACAGCTGTTTTTTGCGGTTCACCCACTGGGTTTTATTCATGCCGTCGGCATAAAACCCGGGGTCATAAAACGCAGCATAGGCATCCATGTCTTCCGCTGACCAGGCAGCCAGCCACTGGTGCACCATTTCCAGGGCAGAGGCGTGGTCATGCCCGGGTTCTGTTTTCGGAGCGGGTGCGTGGTCGTGGAGCACTGAAGCCGCGGCCACCAGAGGATCCGGGCTTTTTTCATGGGGTTTTTCCAGTACCTGGAAGGTATCCCCTGTGATCTGCAGTTCAAGGGAACCCGACTCCTGGATAAACAACTTGCGTTTGCCCAGAAACCGCCGGGCATCCTTTAATACAAGCCCAAAATCCATCAGTACCACCACCATGTCCTGATGCTGATAAATTCCCATATCAGATACCTGGATATGGATATTTTCCGGGGGAATTTCAGTTGTTTTTCTCAGTTTTACCCAGGATTCCCACCAGGATATATCCGGCAGATAACCAGGGCTGTAAAACGACAGATAGTCATGATAACTGCCGGTGATGTGGGCCTGTATCCAGTTGTTCACAAAAGACAGAATCCGGTCTTTTGCCTGCTGCTGTTCTTCCGGTGTCATGTACACTATTTTTTCCACAATAACCAGCGGGGTGGCATGCAAAGTGATATAATCGGAAAGCATCAGCACATCGTGGTTTTCCACGGCAATACATCCGTTGGTATCCATGGATTTCAGGACTTTGTCCGTGCCATGTATCCAGATCGCGGATCCGTTTTTGCCCTGACGGATATCCATGAAATTGGGATAGTCAATGGGAAAGGCCCGTTTCCCGTAGATGGGTGTCAGATATCTGTCCTCGTATTCATCAATGAGAAAATAGATGCCTTCGGGTGTTTTTTTATCTCCGGCCTGTACTTTGGGACCGAACACCTCTCCTGTAGAACAGGCGGTTTCAAATATCTGTTTTACATTTCCAGCTCCTGGGTCTGCCCTGTAAATATAAAATTTCTGGGTTTGTTTTTCCACCAGAATGGCGTTTTCATTTTCCGGCAGGGCAATGATGGCAGCCGGAACATACCGGGCCGATACCGAAGACGAAAAACAAACCAAAAAACATACTGCTGTCAGTACCGCTGCCGGCACAACCGTCAACCATCTGCATGTCTTTACATACGCTTTCATGGGCAACACATCACATCTTTATTTTTCCAAAGGGAGGAGCAGTCATCCCGAAGGGATAAGGTTAAGGTGTCTGTACGCTGTATCAGAGGCTTTTCTGCCGCTGGAGGTACGCAAAACAAGGCCTGTTTTAAGCAAAAACGGTTCCACCACATCCACCAGGGTATCGGTTTCTTCCTGCAGGGTCGCAGCAATGGCTTCGATCCCCACAGGCCCGCCTTTGTAAAAATCAATAATGGTGGCAAGATAATTTCTGTCCAGCGGGGTGAGTCCTAACCGGTCTATGCCTTCAAGGGACAAAGCAGCCTGGACAGTGCCCCGCGTCACCCGGCCGTCGGATCTGACCTGGGTAAAATCTCTTACACGCTTAAGCAGGCGGTTGGCGATTCTCGGGGTCCCCCTGGACCGTCGGGCCAGAGCCAGGGCACCATTTTCTGATATCCGGGTGTCCAGCAGCTGTGCAGAACGTTTGATAATAACCACCAGATCTGCAATGGAGTAAAAATCCAGGGTTCTGAAAAGACCGAACCGGTCCCGCAGAGGAGAAGACAGCAGCCCCACCCTGGTGGTGGCCCCCACCAGCACAAATCTGCGCAGCCGATACCGGTGGCTTCTGGCGTGGATTCCCTTGTCAAACACAAAATCCACAGCAAAGTCTTCCATGGCCGGGTATAAAAACTCTTCCACCACTTTGGGAATCCGGTGGATTTCATCAATGAACAAAAATTCCCCATCTGACAGATTGGTTAGTATGCCTATGAGATCCCCTCCTTTTTCAAGGGTGGGACCCGAGGTAACGGTCAGTTCTTTTCCCATTTCATTGGCGATGATATGACAGATGGTAGTCTTGCCTAAACCGGGCGGACCATGGAGCAGGATATGGTCCAGTGGTTCGTTACGCTGCCGGGCTGCCTGGATGGCTATTTGAAGGGTTTCCACCGTATCAGCCTGGCCCACATAATCTTCAAACCGCACAGGACGCAGAGAAACCATGTCCGGCATCTTGTCTTCCGGGATGGCGGCAGGGCTCACCACCCCTTTTGAATCTGAAGAAAAAGACAGGATATCATCTGCCATGTTTACAATCCTTCCTGGTAAATGGCATCAAGCAGATTTTCCGGGGTATGAATTTCCGGATTTTTCTCAAAAGCGGCCTGTATCATACGCCGGGCAGAGGCATCGGAATGACCCAGCTGCTCCACCAGCACACCTGCTACCTGGAGGGCGATCTCCTGTTTGTCAGGACCGACGGACACGTCCTTTTCACCGGTCCTGCCGGCAGCATGATCCATGAACCCCATGGTTTTTCCATGCAACGTGGCAATGATCTTTTCTGCAGTGCGTTTACCGATGCCGGGCAGCTGTCCCAGAAAAGTGACATCTTTTTGTTCAATGGCCCTGGCGATTTCCTTCACAGGCCGGACCAGTGCCTTTACCGCTTTCATGGGTCCGATGGCGGCCACGGAAATGAATAACTGGAAAAACGCCTTGTCCTCCAGGGATGCAAACCCGATCAGCACTGGTTTGGGCTGCCGTTCACTCACATGGTAATAAATATAGAGACTGACAATATCATCCGTACCAATGCCATTGGTTACCCGGGCCATGGTAAAGGAATTCACCAGCACCTCATAGCCCACACCATTGGCAAGCAGCAGAACAGCATCTGCTTCACAGTGGATGACTTGTCCCTCAAGATATCCGATCATGGTTTTTCCTGTGTCTGTAATATCCGGTAATGGCCAGCGCCAGCGCATCTGATGCATGAAACGGACGGATGGGTTCCGGATGGTTCAGCAGGTTCCGCACTGCCCGCTCCATCTGGATTTTATCTGCATTTCCATTTCCACAGATGATTTTTTTGGCCTCCCTTACAGCGATTTCCTCAACCCCTATGCCTGCCTTGCAAGCCGCAACCTGCAAAACCCCTGACACTTTGCCCAGCATAATACCCGATTGCGGATATTTTTCAAGGGAGTAAATATCTTCAATCACCACAAAATCAGGCACCTGTTCTGTGAGAAAGTCATATATGCGTGTATAGATGGTGGTGAGGCGGAAAGGTGTGCTCTGGTCAGACCTGGTTGCCACACTGCCGAATGAATACCTGATGACCCTGACAGGATCACCTTCCAGGACCCCTATTCCTGTACCGGCAAGACCAGGATCAATACCAACAATCTTTATCATTTTCTGCAGGACCTGATGCTTTTGCAAAAATCAGTCCAGGTGTTTGAGTTTTTCCCGGGCAAAGATGGCTTCCCTGGAGTCTGGATACCGGTTCACCAGTTCATTTAAAATCAGCCGGGCATTGGCCTTTTCCCCGAGTTCAGCAAAAGAATATCCCTGCTTTAACCTTGCCGCAGCAGCTTTGTTTGAATCAGGATACTGTTCCAGCACCTTCTGGTATTCCAGAATGGCTTTTTCATACCATTTATCCACATAATAGCTGTCGGCAATCCAGAACCTGGCATTGTCTGCATTGTCTGAATCCGGATACTTGTTGATAAAATTTTCAAACTGGATCCTGGCTTCTTCCATGTCTCCGTCATCAAACAATTTTTTTGCAAAAGTGTACAACCCCTTTTCTGAATCAATTTCCCGGGGAGCAGCACCGGTGGTATCAGCGCCGGGTTCCGGGCGGACTGCCCCATCTGTGTCGAATTTTGCGGGCTCAAACCCCATGTAGTTTTCCAGGGTGAGAATTTTTGTATAATTGCGGGAGATGGCATTGTCCAGCCGGTCCAGCCTTGTTTCCAATTCCTGCTGACTGATCTGGCCTTTGCTGCCGAATCTGTGGGTGACTTCTTCGATCATCCCCTGGAGCTGGCCGAATTTTTCCTTCAGCTGGGTGAGTTCATACTTGATCTCAGCTGTTGTTTCCCGGTTTACGGTTTCATTTTTGGCAATTTTTTGCTCAATCGCATCAAGGGTGGTTTTTAAATCAGCTTCTTTTTGAAAGAAATTTTCCTGTAATGCCATCTGCCGGTTATTTTCCATTTCCAGGGCTGTGATACGGTTTTCCAGGACCTGGTATTGTTCCGGCGTTACGCATCCAGAAAAGACAAAAAAGATCCCCAGTGCACAAGCCCATAACAAAATATGTTTCATTGCAAAACCCCGCCAAAGTCAAAAAAACACAATAAGATCAGGCAGTGCCGCTGCATGCCTGATCCTGATTATTTTCCAAAAATAACACAAAAAAACAGGCCCGCCAGTGTGCATGACCTGTTCTTTCATGTATGCCGGTTTATTTTAATACAAACTGGGCCCGGCGGTTTTTGGCATAAGCTGCTTCTGTCTGTCCCGGGTCCAGGGGACGTTCCTCGCCATAGCTGACAGTGTCCAGACGAAATGCACCGATACCCAGATCCTGCAGATAATTTTTCACTGCATTGGCACGGCGTTCCCCTAATGCCAGGTTGTATTCAATGGTGCCTCTTTCATCACAATGGCCTTGAATAGTCACGCTCACATTGGGATTTTGTTTGAGCCATTGTGCTTTTTGTTTTAACAGGTCTTTTGCTTCAGATGAAAGCTCTGAGCTGTCAAATGCAAAATGAATGTTCTTGTGCAGAAACCGGATTTTGGCAGCCTGCTGCCTGGCCTGCTCAAGGGCTTGTTCACTTGTCTTCTGGGCTTCGAGCTCCTGCTGCCTGATCCGTTCAGCTTCGGCTTTTCTCTGGGCCTCAGCTTCGGCTGCCGCTTGTGCTGCGGCTTCTGCACCGGCCTGATCTTCGATGGTGCTGGCATCAGACACCACGGTTTTTTTTGCACAGGACGCTGTCAAAAAAAGTCCTGCCACAAAAACCGCCATTACAACATTGATCCACAGTTTTTTGTTCATCTTGCTGCCTCCTTAGGTTAAAGAATTATGTTCTGTTCCGGTATTTCAATCTGCATGTACCATGGGGCCGGACCATCCGGGCTGGGTCTGTCTGCCTTTCATGTGCATGAGTCTGCGCTGGTCCGTACCGGCTGCTGTCATCACATAAAGTGCAGGGGTATTGGCTTCACGGTTGGAAGTGAAAACAATCAGGTTGCCGTCAGGTGACCAGGAAGGGTCTTCATTATCCTTCTGGTCCCGGGTCAGCTGCACAGGCATCCCCGGGCCTGAGTCCAGATTGATCACATAAATATCTATCTTGTTTTTTTCAATTCCTACATAGGCCATCTTTTTCCCATCCGGAGACCACGCAGGCGAAGTGTTGTACCTTCCCTGAAATGTCACCCGTCCGGTTTCCCCGGTGCCCAGATCCTTTATATAAATCTGAGGGGTGCCTGAACGGTTGGAAACAAATGCTATTTTTTTGCCGTCCGGTGAAAACCGTGGTGACACATTGATTCCCCAGCTGTTTGTTACCTTTTTAATAATTTCTCCGTTCCGGGTCAACAAATATATTTGCTGGTTTCCGGAAAAACTTAAGGCTGCTGCCAGTTTTTGCTGTCCCGGCATCCAGACCGGAGAAATATTCATCCCTTCACGGTTGATAACAGTACCCCGGTTTTCCGCAAGATGCTTGATATAAATATCAGGTTTGCCTCTGGCATAAGACACATAAGCCAGCCACTGGCCGTCCGATGACCATGCCGGTGACAGACTGATGCTTTTGTGATGGGTCACCTGTCTGGGGTTGTGTCCGTCAAAATCACTGATAAATATTTCTTTGTTTCCATTGACAACGGAAACAAAACACAGTTTGCTGTTGAACACCCCCCATTTTCCGGTAAGCGCATAAGAAACCTCGGCACAGAACAAATGAATCATGCGCCTGATCTGGTCTGGAGGACCGGTATAAATTTTACCTTTGAGCAGTTTTGTATTAAAGGTATCAAACAGCCGCAGTTTGAGTTTTACCTGGCCTGGTTCTGTTTCGACACCGCCGGTGATGAGCAGCTCCGCACCGATACCGGTCCAGTCCCGAAAATTGACCTGCCCCAGCTGGATGCCGGTCTGGGCGGGATTGGCCAGAAACGCATCCGGGTTCACCAGTTTCAGGTATCCGGTAAATACCAGGCCCTCATTCAGAATCTGGCGGGCGTTTTCACCGATATCCTTTTCTGCCTGCTTTCCGGTCAAAGCCTTGAACTCAGTTACGGCCACAGGGGTTTTGTGCAAAAACGGGTTGCTGACATTGATGGTATCATAGGACTGTGCCCAACTGTACGTCGGCTGCCAGAATACCACTGCCAGCAACAGAATCAGATATCTGCACAATACCGGGACCACACGTGTTCCGTGCTGTCCGTTTACAGGGGTTACCATGCAGGAATCCGGTGAAAAACCTGCATGGACCCCGGAATGGTGGGTGCTTTGCAGCAACCTTGTGTGTTCATAAAGCAAAACCATACCTATTTTAATCCTTTTGGTGTAAAGATGACAACCACAACATAGGAAGCCATTCCCGGGGGCAGCGCCGGCAGGGGGCTGGCCTTCTGAAGAGCCCGTTTGGCACTCTGGTCCAGGTAGCGGTTGCCGGATCTTGTTTCATACACTATATCCCTTATTTCCCCGTTTTTCAAAATTTTAATCAGAATCCGGACTTCAATGTTCTGGTCCATGCCGGCCAGGGTTTCATTGAAGACCCAGTTCTGCTCAATGGCACTTTTCAATATCATTTTGTACCTGTCAATGGCAGTGCCCCCTTTTTTACCCCTGCCGGCTGCGGTACCGGCTCCCACCGAGGGGCCGCTGCTGTCCTCATCAGACAGGGACCGGGTATCAGTATCCTTTTGTTTTACTTCCCGGGCAAGCCGCTCCATGGCCTGGGCCAGCTGTTCTTTTTTTTCAGCTTCCATTTTTTCAGCCAGTTTCTGTCTGGCTTTTTCCAGCTCTTTTTGGGTATCTGGTTCAGGTTTTGGCTTAGGCTTTGGTTCGAGTTTTTTTTCAGGTGATTTACTGGCTTTTTCAGCCATCAGCTCCTCCAGGTTTTTCGGCTTGGCCTTGAGGCTGATATCCGGTTTCACCAAGGGCACAGGCTCGGGTTCTGCCGGTTTTTCCATAACCTCCTGTGAGGGTTGTTTTTCCGGCACAACCACTGCACTGTCCGCATCAGCAGCCGCTTCCTGCTGAACCGCTTCCTGTTCAGGAACAGATTCCTCAAGGGATTGGGCCCCCCCGCCCGGTTCCCCCGGTGCAAAGGAAACCAGATCCACCTGCACCACCTCTGGCACAGGGGTATGCACCTCAAACTGCACCAGCCAGATGCTGACAATAAAAAACAGCACATGGGCGAAAAATGAAAGAGCCAGATACACTGCCACCTGCCGGCTGTCATGGCCTAAACCGGCAAATCCACTGCCTTTTTTTCCGGCACTGTGAGAAATATTATCCATTACGTATGAAGTTTTTGTTAAGACAAACCATCAGGATGCATCAGTATCATCAGGAAGGGTGATCATGCCCAGACTCTGGACCCCGGCTTTCTTGATCTGGGACATGACATTGACGACCACACCATAAGGAACTTTTTTGTCGGCCTTGAGATACACCGCACCGGTTTCCATAGTCTCCAGGACAGCCCCGAGCTTCTGGGCAAGAAAGGCAACTGACACCTCCTGGTTGTTGATGTACACCTTCAGGCCATTGTCTATGGAGATGATCAGGTTGTCTTCACTGGCAGGCAGCGGGGCTGCGGTTGCCACGGGCAGCTCCACATCCACCCCCTGGACCATCATGGGTGCTGTTACCATGAAAATGATCAGCAGCACCAGCATCACATCCACAAAGGGGGTGACATTTATATCTGACATCAACTGGTCATTGCCGGATCCCGTATGCATTATGCCTCCATCTGTTTTTGCAGGTCGCGTTCAATAATATTTAAAAGATCAGAAGAAAAACTTTCCAGTTCCGAATCCAGAATCCGGATACGGTCTGTGAAATAATTGTAGGCAATCACCGCTGGTATGGCTGCGGCAAGGCCGGCTGCGGTGGCGATCAGTGCCTCGGAAATACCCGGGGCCACCACGGCCAGGCTGGCGGATCCGCTCAGCCCGATTCCCTGAAATGTGTGCATGATCCCCCATACCGTGCCGAAAAGCCCGATAAACGGGGCTGTGTTTCCCACAGTGGCCAAAAAAGGCACCAGCTGCCTGAACCGTCGAATCTCAACACCGATGGACCGGCGTAATGTCCGCTGGATACTGCCCATATTCTGCAGATAGGATGCGTCGGTCTTAAAGGCTTTGCCCTCCTTTTTCCCGGATCTGGCCATTTCCATGTAAGTGGTGATAAAAATTCTGGCCACAGGACTTGACCGCAGGGCTTTGGCCTTGGCAAAGGCATCTGCCAGGGTCCGGCACTGCCAGAAGATTTCTGTAAAATCGGCCGATTCCCGGAACGCTTTGCGGATATAACGAAATTTTATAAAAACAATGGCCCAGGTGATGATGGAAAAAAACAGCAGCAGGAGCATGACAAATTTTACAACAGGCCCGGCATCTGTGAGCATGTAAAGCAATCCGATTGATTCTGTGGTCATAAACCCTCTCTTAAGTTACTTCAGCACAAGATTTTATCAGATTAAGTATATGAGACAGCATATCCTGTCAAGGTCAATTTCCAATGAAAAAGCCCCTTTAAACAGTGTCAAAGGGGCTTGTGTCAGTCTTTATATGCGAAATTAAACTTTTTTAAAATCAGGCTACATCATGCCGCCCATGCCGCCCATGCCGCCCATGCCGCCGCCGGGCATCGGGGGAGCTGGGTTTTCTTCGGGTTTTTCTGCAATCATCGCCTCAGTGGTGAGCATGACAGAAGCAACAGAAGCTGCATTCTGAAGGGCAAACCGCACCACTTTCTTGGGATCGATAACACCGGCTTCAATCAGATCTTCATAAACATCTGTTCTGGCATTGTACCCGAACGCGTCTTTGCCTTCCTTGACCTTGTTGATGACAACTGCGCCTTCCACACCGGCATTGTCGGCAATTTTTCGCAGCGGTTCTTCAATGGCCCGTGCCACAACGGCAATGCCCAGTTTTTCCTCGTGATCCGCTTCAATATCTGCAAGGGCAGGGATGCAGCGTACCAGGGCCACACCGCCGCCGGGCACAATGCCCTCTTCCACTGCTGCGCGGGTTGCGTTCAGGGCATCTTCCACCCGGGCTTTCTTTTCTTTCATTTCCGTTTCAGTGGCAGCACCCACGTTGATGACGGCCACACCGCCCACCAGCTTGGCCAGCCGTTCCTGGAGTTTTTCTCTGTCATAGTCGGAAGAGGTTTCATCGACCTGGGCGCGGATCATTTTCACTCTGCCCTCCAGTGCTTCTCTGGAACCGGCACCGTCAACAATGGTGGTGTTGTCCTTGTCAATGGTGATGGATTTGGCCTGGCCAAGATCCTGGATGGAAACATTTTCCAGCTTGATGCCGATATCTTCGGACACCACCTGGCCGCCGGTAAGAACGGCAATATCTTCCAGCATGGCTTTTCTTCTGTCACCAAAACCCGGGGCTTTGACAGCTGCCACGTTCAGGGTGCCGCGCAGCTTGTTCACCACCAGGGTGGCAAGGGCTTCACCTTCAATATCTTCTGCGATGATCACAAGGGGTTTTCCGGTCTTGGCAATTTCTTCGAGCACCGGGAGCAGGTCTTTCATGGAAGAGATCTTTTTGTCGCAGATCAGCACATAGGGATTTTCCATGGCAGCCACCATTTTTTCGGTGTCTGTGGCAAAATATGGGGACAGGTAGCCTCTGTCAAACTGCATGCCTTCAACCACTTCCAGGGTGGTTTCCATGGATTTTGCTTCCTCCACGGTGATCACCCCTTCTTTTCCCACTTTGTCCATGGCTTCGGCAATGATATTGCCGATGGTTTCATCGCTGTTGGCGGAAATGGTGCCTACCTGGGCGATTTCATTCTGGTTTTTGGTGGGTTTGGCAAGGGCTTCCAGATTTTTGGTGATTTGGGCAACCGCCTTGTCGATACCGCGTTTGATTCCCATGGGGTTGTTGCCGGCAACCACCAGTTTCTGGCCTTCTTCATAAATCGAGCGGGCCAGAACCGTTGCTGTGGTGGTACCGTCACCTGCCATATCAGATGTTTTGGAAGAGACTTCCTTGACCATCTGGGCACCCATGTTTTCAAACTTGTCTTCCAGATCGATTTCCTTGGCAACGGTTACCCCGTCCTTGGTCACTGTGGGAGACCCCCAGGATTTTTCGATCACCACATTTCTTCCTTTGGGTCCCAGGGTTACAACAACTGCATCTGCAAGAGCCTTAACACCTCTGAGCATTGCTTCACGCGCTTTGGCATCATATTTAATTTCTTTGGCCATTTTAACTAATCTCCATTATTATAATAATTTTTCGTATTTTTACTCTTGGGTATCGTGTGTATATGCATCAGGTAATCATGGGCCATACGCATGTATTGGCAACCAGTCTTTCCTGTTTTGCGACACATTTATTCAATAATGCCCAGAACATCATCCTGGCGCAGAATCAGATAATCCTCACCATCCATTTTCACATCAGTTCCGCCGTATTTGCTGAACAATACCCGGTCCCCGACTTTCACATCCATGGGCAGCAGTTTGCCGTCTTCACCCATACGGCCGTTGCCTGTGGCAACGACCTTGCCTTCTGCCGGTTTTTCCTTTGCCGTGTCAGGGATGATAATCCCGCCTTTGGTTTTTTCATCTTCTGCAACACGCTGAACCAGAATTCTGTCACTCAGTGGTCTCAAACTCATGATACATTACTCCTTTTTGCGGTTTGGTTTGGTTGTATGGTTTTAATATTGTAATGATCAACGTCTGCTATTTGGAATCATCTTTTGTCTTTGCAGATGATGCTGCAGGCGCTGTTTCTGTAGATGCGGATTGTGGTTTTTCCGGAGAGTCTGTTTTTGTTTTTGTCCCGCCGTAGTCAGTGACATACCATCCAGATCCCTTTAAGTGGAAAGAACTGTGGGAAATAATTTTTTCAAGGTGCCCCCTGCATGCGGGGCAGACCGCCAGGGGGGGGTCTGAAATTTTCTGAAACGCTTCTTCAATGCGTTTACACGCTGAACACTGGTACTCGTAAACCGGCATTTTCCTTTTCTCCCTTTTAAGCGTAAATGACTGCTTGAAAAATCAATGATAAAATAACAAGTCTTTTTCCCCTGTCAAGACACAGGTTTTGAAAATTTTTTCACAAAGCTTACTGACCATGGGCAACACGCCATTTTTCAAAAAAATCAAATATTTGGTCCATTCCTTTCATGGGCAGGGGCTTCAGGATGGTATAGGTAAGGCCATGCACCTTTCTTTCTTCAGCCAGGGTCACTGATGCTTCTGATGCATGTTCATAGCGGTGACTGAAGGTCAGAAACCGGACCACGTGCACCAGTTCATGCACCAGCACATACAAAAGAAACGGAAACAGGGCCAGGTTTTGGCGCGCTGCCACCGCAGACACGATGGCCGGGTCCTGAAGACAGACCGTGTACAGACTGAACCGGGAAGATCCCAAAGGCACATCAGATTTTCTGCCCTCATATTTCACCACCTGGGCAAAAGGACCTGTCACCTTTTCATGGGGGGCCAGGTCCCTGGCTGTCTTTATGTCATAGCGGTTTTTAAGCCATTGGCCGGAAGACAGTTTATAATAATTGTTAACCAGTTCTTCACAGATCAATACAGCCTGGTCCACCTGTTCCAGCTCTGCCCTGTTAAAATACCGCTCTGTTTTCATTTCATTGGCTTTCATACCAGATTTCAGACAAAAAGGAATAGACATTTATCAGAAAACTATGCTATTGTTTATGTTTAGCCTGACACATTTTAAAACATCAAAATACAAAGGAGGTGATTTTTTTGAGCAGTGTTATTAAAAAGAGAAGAAAAAAAATGCGCAAACATAAACACAGAAAGCTTCTTGCCAAAACACGGCACCAGAGAAAGAAGAAATAAGCATCTTTTCTGCAGGGGCATGGGACCGGCAAATCAGGCCCCATGCCCCCCCCTTGTTTATTTCTTCATACAGACCTGCACAGGTGCAGGGCACACCCTATTCTGCAACCCCCTTCATAAACTGCATCAGATCCGAATCTGTGGACAAAATCAATGTGCTGTCTTTTTCCAGGGCCTGGGAATACAGATCCATGGTCTTTAAAAATGCATAAAATTCCGGATCTGTGCCATAGGCTTCGGCATAGATGGCTGCTGCTTCCGCATCAGCCTTACCCTTTGTGGTCTGAGAAGTTTTATAGGCTTCGGACTTGATCACCTGGAGATCTTTTTCCTTCTCGCCTCTGATATTACTGGCCTCTCCCCTGCCTTCGGCACGAAACTTTTCAGCAATCTGGTTTCTTTCTGCAATCATCCGGTCGTAAACCGATCTTCTGACACTGTCGATATAATTGATGCGCTTGATCTTCACATCCACCAGTTCAATGCCGAATTCATCAAGTTTTTCGCTGGCCTGCTCCACAATACGGCGGGTAATTTCCTGCCGCCCCAGGTTTACGGTATACCGGACCCGGCTGGGGCGTTCCTCTTCCAACTGTTCCGCGGTGTCAATGCCGAACCCCTCAAAGGTATCCATGGGCCGATCGGTATTGCGCACAATTTCAGCCAGGGGATAGGAACTGATAAGGTTGCGCGTTGCCGGGTCAATAAGATCATCCAATCGTTTTTGCGCTGAAAATTCATCCCTTACCGTCTGGAAATAGGTCAAAGGGTCGGTAATCCGCCACCGGGCAAAGGTATCCACCCAGATATAGGTCTTGTCCCTGGTGGGGACCTGGCCCGGACTGCCGTCCCATTCCAGCAGGTTTTTGGGAAAATAATTGGTCTTCTGGATAAAGGGCACCTTGAAATTCAATCCCGGCTCAGTGACCGGCTCTCCTGTAATTCTGCCGAACTGGGTGATGACCACCTGTTCGGTTTCATCCACCACAAAGGCGGCATTGTAAACAACCACTGCCAGTATGACCAGGACGGCCACACCCAGTATTTTTATCTGCTGCGCATTCATATATTATTCACCTTTTTGAAGAAATCTGTCCTGAATTGATGATGCAGAATCTCCCATATTCAACAAGGGAAGCAGGTTTTTCTGATCTGCATCAATGATATATTTGGCCCCGATTTTGGGCAGTACATCCAGCATGGTTTCAAGATACATCCGTTTGCGGGTCACATCCTTGGCCTGTTTATATTCTTCATAAATAGCCATGAATTTGCTGGCATCCCCCTGGGCCCGGTTCACCCGGTCGATGGCATACCCTTCTGCATCCTTGATCACCCGCTGGGCCTCACCCCTGGCCAGGGGAACCGCTTTGTTGTATTCTTCTCTGGCCTTGTAAATGGTCTGTTCTTTTTCCTGGATGGCCTGGTTCACTTCATTAAATGAGGCCTGCACCGGTTCAGGCACATTGGTTTTTTTCAATTCAATGTTCACAATGGCAATACCGGCCTTGGCATTGTCCAGCTCCCCCTGAAGCATCTCCCTGGCAGCTGCTGCAATTTCCGCCCGCTCTGTGATCACCTCGTTGATGCTGCGGTCTCCCACAACGGTGCGCATGGTGGCTTCGGACATGTTCCTGAGCAGAGAGGTAACATTTTTCACATTGAACAGATAGGCCCGGGGGTCAGCCCGCCGGTACTGGACAATCCAGGGCACCACTGCCACGTTCAGATCCCCGGTGAGCATCAAAGATGATTCAGATGCTGTTCCGTAAGCCCCTGTACCTTCCAGGGCCTTGACCCCGAATTCTTCGGTTTCAGGGGTTCTGATGTTTACTTTTGTCACCTTTTCAATACCGGAGGGCAGTTTAAAATTCAGCCCGGGCTGGACCGTGCGGTTAAATTTCCCGAACCGCTGTACCACCCCCACCTCACTTCTGTCGATGGTAAAAAAAGTAGAGGATCCCAGGTACAATACCAGCAGAACAACAATCGCAAGCAAGATCCCCGGAAACTTAAACCCCTTGAATTTATTTAAAATTTCATCCATCTGCGGCGGCCTGGGCATTCCCGGCCCTCCGCTGCCGCCTTTGTTCTGTTCATACTTTTGCTGATTTTCCCTCAGCTTTTCCCAATCCCAATTCATAAAATACTTTCCTGTTTGTAAATTTTGCTTTAAAAAATTTAAGAATGATTGATTAATCCTGGAAACATAATTTTCAAATGTATAATCATCACGGCAAAAACGCAATATTTATTTGCAGCACCCCCTGCATCTATCAAAAGTAATGCACAAATCGTGCCAGTGATCTGTGCATAATTGTGTTGTCAAAACATGACCAGGCCTGTATACTGCAAGCTGGTATCTTTACACAGGACATGACAGGTGAATAAAAAAGAAAACAGCCATAAACTGATCCATATCAGTGACATACTTGAAACCGCTTTGAAAAAATACCGGCCTGCCGGGGATACGGACATGGCACGGATCTGGGATATCTGGGATACGGCAGTGGGCAGGCCCATTGCCATGAATGCCAAACCCGATACCTTTAAAGACGGTGTTCTGATTGTCAATGTATCCAGCTCATCCTGGATTCACCAGCTCAAATTCCTGGAAAAACAGATCATATCCAATATCAACCAGCATATGGAGTCCTGCCTGATCCGTCAGATCCGTTTTAAAATTGGAAACATACACAGCTGACACCCTGTTTGATCCCCCGTTGACCATTTTCCAGCCCCGGACCGGTTACCGGTTTTCCCTGGATTCCCTTATTCTGGCTGCCCATATCCACCCAAACCCGATGGACAGAATCTTCGACCTGGGCTGTGGCTGCGGTATTGTTTCCCTCATCCTGGGGGCCAGGCACAAGGATATACAGATCACAGGCATTGAGATCCAGAAGGAACTTGCCTGGCTGGCCAGAAAAAATGCCGCGCAGAACGGCATGGAAAGCCGCTTCCGGATATTACATCAGGATATCCGGAAAGTTTCCCTGATAGAAATGCCGCAACCGGCTGATATCATTGTATCCAATCCCCCTTACAAAAAAAAGGCCTCCGGCCGCCTGAACCCGGACAGGGGAAAAGCCATTGCCCGGCACGAAATCACCCTGGACATGGCCACCCTGACGGACAGGGCAGCCCATTTGGTAAAACCCGGTGGACAGTTCATCCTTATTCTTCCTGCCCCCCGCCTGGATGAACTGGTCCTGTGCCTCACGTCTGCAGGATTTGCCCCCCACTGGATACGCATGATCCATTTCAGACCCGCAGCCCCTGCCGAACGGGTTCTGGTCAGTGCAGTCAAATCAAACGAAATATCCTGCACAACCCGCCCGCCCCTTCATCTCTGCAACCCGGACCGGACCCCCACAGAGGACTATCTCAGACTGTTAAATTTGTAGTTGCAAAAAGTAACCATATATATTCAAAAAAATACCTGCAGATCTGCAATGGATTTCGTGCCTGTGACCCCTGGCAGGAGTCCCTGGCGGGGGACTGTGAACGGACCGTCAGAGCCGGAGGGGCCGGGCAGAAAGACCAAACAGCAGTCGCATGCTTGGCAGCCGTGCTCCGGCTTCCTCACAGTAAGATTAAAACCGGCCCCGGCGGATCTCGGGCCGGGCACAGGCCACCGACAGGGGCGGACCTGGCCCCTGGATCTGATTGTACCCTAAAACCGACGTGTACACTGAAGTGGGCCGTCCGCTGAATATAGCAAGCGACAAAAAACCCGGCACCCGCGCTGCAAATATCTGAAGCTCTGCTTTAATCCTTGACACAGGAACAAAAAGATACTAATTTACCCGGATTAATTGACAAAGGAGAGGTGACCGAGCGGCTGAAGGTGCACGCCTGGAAAGCGTGTGTATCCTAACCGGGTACCGAGGGTTCGAATCCCTCCCTCTCCGCCACCC
>Ga0102943_1000657_pt1 | contig 22901 bp, 17 predicted proteins | sample SalPonC_black_MG_FD_78174 | JGI IMG/M metagenome (GOLD analysis project Ga0102943, IMG submission 78174) | Salt pond soil microbial communities from South San Francisco under conditions of wetland restoration - Salt Pond MetaG... | ecosystem: Environmental > Aquatic > Marine > Intertidal zone >...
AAAGGGATATTCTGTTTTACCTGCTGCGGCGCCTGCTGAGGCAATAGAACTGGCCAAAACCCACGTCGATAAAATTCCTCTTCTAATAACCGATGTGGTCATGCCGGAGATGAACGGAAAGGACCTGGCAGAGAAGTTGAAAATGCGTTATCCCGACATCCTGCTTTTGTTCATGTCCGGGTACACCTCAGATGTTATTACCCATCAGGGGATGCTGGATGACGGGGTGACATTTATTCAAAAGCCATTTTCAATGGAGGATTTAACAGGAAAGGTCCGGGAGATTTTGGATACCTGCTCTGATAAAACTCAAGTATGATAAGGGACGGGTTTTTATCTTCATGCCAACGAGCCATGGGACATGGGGGGATTTGATATGTTATTTTCGTCCTAGCTCAGGTCCTTGTCCGCATTTTTGAAAATCACAGTAAAGATGGTGCCTTTTTCCGGGGTGGATTCAAAGTCAATCATACCGTCGTAGGCATCAATGATCCGGTGGATGATGGAAAGGCCCAAGCCGGTGCCTATGGGTTTGGTGGTGAAAAAAGGGTCAAAAATATGAGAGGCTTTGGACTTGTCAATGCCCTTGCCTGAATCGCTGATGGTCAGGTAGATGCGCTTTTTTTTGGGAGAAGAGAGCCGGATGTCGATGCGGCCTTTGTTGTCTATGGCTTCTGCGGCGTTTTTCACCAGGTTCCATATAATCTGCTGGAGGTGTACCGGATCTATTATGACAAAAAGATTGTCCTCGAGCCGGGTGGTGATGTGGAGCCTGGACTTCCACTCCTGTGTGTTCTTGGCCAGGGTGACCACATCCTCAACCGCGCGGGTCATGCTGGTGCGTGAGGCATTGGCCCGGCTGGGTTTGGAAATGAGGCGGATGTCGTTGACGATCTGTTTGAGGCGGCTGGTTTCCCGAAGGATGATCTGCATGAGGCGGTCAGCATCGCTGCCGGTTTCGGTTTCATCCTTGAGCAGCTGGATGGAACCGGAAAGAGAGGCCAGAGGATTTTTGATCTCATGGGCGATGCCTGAGATCATTTCATCCACAGTGGCCATTTTTTCTACTCGTTTCAGGTGTTCCTGGGCGATTTTAAGATCCTGTCTGGCGGTACGAAGCTGCAGAGAGAGGATGCCGGATAAAATAGCTACGGCAAAGCAGGCTGCGACAATGATCAGAATTCTGTAGATGATTTGGGTCTCGTCCACAGTCGTTGACAGGGGCCTTTCTCCGATAAAGGGGGTGATGATCTGGAAATATTCAAGCTCGATGAGCAGGCCGTATTGGAGGCTGGACAGGGTGGCCATGACAAAGCTGCCCTGCTGGCGAAGGAGCATGGATGTATAGATGATGACCACCAGGTATAAAAAGGTGAATACCGACTCAAACCCGCCGGTGACAAAAACAATCACAGTGACAAGGCCGGTGTCTGCAATGGTCTGGAAATAGGCCAGGCCTTGAAGAAACTTTTTTCGTCTCAGCCAGAAGAAATACAGGATGGAAAGCCCTATGACGCCTGCGGCCATATAGTAAAGAGAGCGGAAGGGCTCAGCCATGTTGCTGCCAGTGTCCTGATTGGAAAAAACCAGGGTAGAAAAAATCAGGACAATGGCAAATACGGCCCGGGCCAGGACGATCCATTTGATCTGGCCGTAGAGATCTTCCCGCTGCTGGGCGGTCAGGGGCCTGAGCAATTTAGCTAATTCCACCGGCCATAGAGAAGATCGGCAGGTACATGGCAATGACCAGGCCGCCGACAACCACGCCTAAAAAGACCAGCATAAAAGGCTCGATCATGTCTGTTAGGTTTTTCACCGCCTGATCCACCTCATCGTCGTAGAAGTCGGCAATCTTCTCCATCATGGTATCCAGAGCGCCGGTGGACTCGCCCACGGCGATCATAGAGCAGACCATCGAGGGAAAGACACCGCTTTCCAGAAGGGGGTCTGCTATGGAGCGGCCCTCGGCAATCCCCACCTTGACATCGGCAATGGCAAATTCAACGATCTTGTTGCCTGAGGTTTTACCCACAATGTCAAGGGCCTCAAGGATGGAAACCCCCGAGGAGATCATGGTGGAAGTGGTCCGGGTGAATTTGGCCACGGCCACCTTCCGGATCAGGATCCCCACCACGGGCAGGCGCAGAAAAAGATCATCCATGAATATTCGTCCCTTTTTGGTCTTATAGGTCCGCTGCAGCAAAAACAGGGTGCCGAAAATCCCGCCGACGATCCAGCCGAAATGGCTGATGACAAAATTACTCATGGCCACCACCATCTGGGTGGGGCCAGGCAGGGCTGATCCCATGCTGGCAAACATCTCCTCAAACACCGGAATGACAAAGACCAGAATGATGGCCACAACAACAACAGCCACCACCATGGTGATGGCCGGATAGGTCATGGCCCCTTTGACCTGCTTCTTGAGTTTGGCCATTTTTTCCATATAGGCGGACAGCCGCTGAAGAATGACATCCAGGATACCGCCAGCCTCTCCTGCAGCGACCATATTGACAAAGAGCTCGTTAAAGACTTTGGGGTACCGTTTCAGGGCATCGGCAAAGGTTTCCCCGGATTCCACGGCCTCCTTGATTTTTTTCAGCTGCTTTTTGAAGGTGGGGTTTTCCTGCTGGGACTGAAGGATATCCAGGCATTGCAGCAGGGGAAGACCTGCATCAATCATGGTGGAAAACTGCCGGGAAAAGATGATGACATCGGACTCCTTGACCCTGGGCTGCAAAAAGCTGACATTTTCAAAGAGATCCTTGGGTTTTTTCTTGATCCGGGTGACCGTAATTTTGCGTCGCTGAAGGCTGGCTCTCACCTGGTTCTGACTTTCAGCCTCCATTTCCCCTTTGATTTTACGTCCCTTGGGATTTTTGCCTTTCCATTGGTAAACAACCGCCATGATTTGCCCTCTTTGGTGTTAAGCAGTAATATAAAGGTTTAGAATTTGCCTGCATTACCTATAAGAACCATATGCAAACGAAACTATGCAAATAAAGAACCAGCCGGTTCTTGGGTTTGTAATCTCATGCCAGATATACTATATGATACTTTTGATAGCCATTTCAACAGGAGTTCGACGCTTGGGCCGTAAAAAACAACTCATCAGGGCTGATACCGTCATCACCAGTCACGTCAATGCCGATTTTGACGCCATCGGTGCCATGCTTGCCGCCCAGAAACTCTACCCTGGCAGCGTTATTGTGTTTCCTGGGTCCCAGGAAAAGAATCTCAGGGATTTTTTTATCCACTCCATGGGGTATCTGTTTAACATGGCAGATCCCAAAACCATTGATTTTTCACAGCCCCATACCCTTGTGGTGGTGGATACCCGACAGAGGTCCAGGCTGACCGGGGTGGAGCCCCTGCTGGAAAAACAAGGGATCGACCTGGTGATTTTCGATCACCACCCCCCCATGCCTGATGAAATCAAGGGGTCGACAGAGGTGATCAAGGCCTACGGAGCCACCACCACCATCATGTGTGAGATCCTTGAAGAAAAAGGCATAGACATCACTCCAGAAGAGGCCACGGTCATGGCCCTGGGAATTTATGAGGACACCGGGGCCTTTACCTATACCTCTACCACCCCCCAGGATCTGATCCAAACCGGCCGCCTGGTGGGCTGCGGGGCAAGCATCAGCACCATTGCAAGCCTTGTGGTCAAGGAAATGAAAACCGAGCAGGTGACCTGGCTCAATGCCCTGATTAACGAGATGACCCCCCGGCAGATCCGGGGTATCCAGGTGGATATCTCGACCATATCCTCTTCAAATTATATCCCGGATCTGGCCGCCATTGTCCAGAAGATCGTTAGAATGGAAAATCTGGACCTTTTTTTTGCCGTTGTTCTCATGGGTACCAAGATCAATATCATCGCCAGAAATCGCCGGCCTGAGGTGGATGTGGGCAAGGTGCTGGGGCAGTTGGGCGGGGGCGGCCATGCCTATGCTGCTTCGGCCAAGGTGGAGAACCAGACCCTGGCCCAGGTGGAACTCAGGCTCCTTGAGCTTCTGGACCGGCACCTTCAACGGCTGAGGCCGGCCAGAAACCTCATGTCCTCCCCTGCCATTACCCTGAGATCAAATTGCACCTGCATGGAAGCCAGCAGAAAAATGACCCGTTACAACCTGAATTCACTGCTGGTGATACCCCCTGACACCCTGGGCCATGAAGGGTATATTACCCGGCAGGTGGTGGAAAAACTCATGTTCCATCAATTGGGAAACCAGCCGGTGTCCGAGTTCATGGAATCCCCCATTCAAAGTGTGTCCCCTGAGGCGGATATCCTGGAAATCGAGGAAAAGATCATGGGTAAAAAGCAGCGGATCATCCCGGTGGTGGACCAGGGTGAGATTCTCGGGGTCATCACCCGGACCGATCTGCTGAACTTTCTGGTAGAGCACAACCGGGACATGGTTGATGCTGAAAAAAAGATGTCGGAAAAGCCCAATGCCAAGAAAAAATATGTCAACCGCACGCTGGATCAGCGGCTGGATGACAAAACCCTTTCTCTGCTGCGGGACATCGGCCGCGCAGGCGATGCCCTGGGGGTGGATGTCTATGTGGTGGGCGGCTTTGTCAGGGACCTGCTGCTGGACCGACCCATTGAGGATGTGGATGTGGTGGTAGAGGGAGACGGGATCGCCTTTGCCAGGCATTATGCCCAGGAAAAGGGCTGCCGGGTGAATACCCATGATAAATTCGGGACCGCTGTGATGGTGTTTCCGGACGGATTCAAGGTGGATGTGGCCTCTGCCCGGCTCGAGTATTACGACATGCCAGCTGCCCTGCCTATAGTGGAGAACTCCTCTATTAAAAAGGACCTGGCCCGGCGGGATTTTACCATCAATACCCTTGCCATTGCCCTTAATTCGGAAAATTTTGGCCTGCTCATCGACTATTTCGGGGCCGGACGGGACCTTAAGGACAAGACCATCCGGATCATCCACAACCTAAGTTTTGTAGAGGATCCTACCCGGGTATTCCGGGCCATTAAGTTTGGCAACCGGTTCGGATTCAACATTGGTAAGGTGACCTCCAACCTCATTAAAAATGCCCTGAAAATTGATACCTTCAAGCATTTGAGCGGCCTGCGGGTGCTGTCTGAACTCAAGCAGATATTCAGTGAGGAGAATCCTGTGCCCGCCCTGGAAACCATGACCGAATACGGCATCGAAAAGGTCATCCACAAAGAGCTTGTGATCACCCCCAGCACCTTTGCCCTGTTTGAGGCGGTGAACCGGACCCTGGCCTGGCATGACCTGCTTTACCTGGACGAGGCCTATCCCAGATGGGCAGTGTATTTCATGGCCCTGCTATACCGCAGGCCCCACCGGGTCTGCGATGAGATCCTCACCCGCCTGATGGTGCCCCTCCGGGAGCGGCAGATGCTCATGGACCGGCGATATAAGGCGGAAAACCGGCTTTCCCGCATCGAAACCGATTTTCCCGTTTCCCGGCAGGAGATGTACTGGGGCCTGATCAACTTTGAGCCGGCATGCATTCTTTATATGATGTCCCTGACCCAAAACGAGGCCATCCAAAAGGCCATTTCCAATTTTTATACCCATCACCGCCATGTGACCCCGGCACTTCGGGGAAAGGATCTCAAGGGGCTTGGCATCCCGCCGAGTCCGGAATTTACAAAAATTTTGAACCTGATCATCAACGAAAAGCTGTCCGGCAATCTTACCTCCCGTGCTGAGGAGCGTTTATTTGCCAGAACCTATGCCCAGGAAAACGGGCTGTTAGCTAATACTTGATCAACCTGTCAATTCTGTGGTATCTCCGCTGAATTAAAACCCAATATCCCATAGGAACCCAATGAAAAACGCAGATTACTTAACCGGCATCACCACATCTGGCACCCCCCACCTGGGAAATTACGTCGGCGCCATCCGTCCGGCCGTTGAAACCAGTAAGTCCCCGGATTTGACCTCCTACTATTTTCTGGCAGACTACCACTCCCTGATCAAAAACCACGATCCCAAAAAGCGCAGGACCTCTACCCTGGAGATTGCGGCCGCCTGGATTGCCCTGGGCCTGGACTATGACAATTGCGTATTTTACCGCCAGTCCGATATCCCCGAGATTCCCGAGTTGACATGGATTTTAACCTGCATGACAGCCAAGGGACTGATGAACCGTGCCCATGCCTATAAAGCCGCTGTTCAGGGCAACGAAGAAAACGACCTGGGTGACCCGGACAAGGGGGTGACCATGGGGCTGTTTTCCTATCCCGTACTCATGGCTGCGGATATTCTCATGTTCAACGCCAAAAACGTCCCCGTGGGAAAGGATCAGATCCAGCACCTGGAGATGACAAGGGATATTGCCGCCCGCTTCAACCACACGTATAAGAAGCTGTTTATCCTGCCGGAGGTGGTTGTGGATGAGACAGCTGCCGTCCTGGCCGGACTGGACGGCCGTAAAATGAGTAAAAGCTATAACAACTTCATTCCTCTGTTTGATACAGAAAAACGGCTCCGCAAGATGATCATGAAGATCCAGACCAACTCCCTGGGCCCGGACGAGCCCAAGGATCCGTCCACCTGCACCCTGTTTTCCATCTATCAGGCCTTTGCCACCCAGGCAGAGACCGAGGCCATGGCAGAACGCTACCGGGCCGGCATTGCCTGGGGCACCATGAAGCAGGAGCTGTTTGAATATATCAACGAGATCCTCAACCAGCCCAGACAAACCTATGAAGAACTCATGGCCAGCCCCGGAGACATTGAAGCAATACTGAAAAAAGGGGCCCAAAAGGCCCGGGCATTCTCAGTCCCCTTTCTGGAGAAAATCAGAAAAAGTATCGGTATTCAGTCACTGGGTTAGATTTTTCACCTCTTCTCTGGTGAGATACCGCCATTTTCCCGGTTTGAGGCTGCCCAGGGTGACATTGGCCATGCGGATGCGTTTCAGCATGGTCACCCGGTTCCCGGTCAGTCCCACCATTTTCCGGATCTGGCGGTTCACCCCCTGTTTGAGTATGATTCTGAAACTGTTTTCAGCGGTGCGAAAGACCTGGGCACTCCGGGTCTTTTTTTTGCAAATGACCATGCCGGCGGCCATGGCCTCAAGGTCTTTGTCCAACACCGGTGCCCCGCAGGTGACCAGGTATTCTTTTTCATGGTTGTGGGAGGGGTGGGACAGGCGGTTGTGCAGATTTCCGTCATCAGTCAGCAGCACCAGGCCGATACTGTCCTTGTCCAGGCGTCCCACCGGATAAATCCGCTGCTTTACCGGCACCAGATCCAGGATGATTGCTGCCCGGTCCTGGGCACAGGTGGTTACCACGCCTTTGGGTTTATTCACGGCAATATAGGTAAACTGGCGCCTGGACCCGGGGAGGCGGACCGGCTTGCCGTCACAGACCACCTTGTCCGTGCCGGGCATGACCTTGGTGCCAAGCTGCTGCACCGTCTCCCCGTTAACCGTTACCCGGCCGTCCTGAATCAGGGTTTCAGCCTTTCTTCTGGAGCATATGCCTGCATGGGCCAAAAATTTTTGAAGCCTGATCCTGGCTTTGGAGGCAGAATTAGGATCTGTAGTCGGCATTGATCTTCACATAATTTTCACTAAAGTCACAAAAGAGAAACTGATCTGAAAAGTCTTTGAGGTTCAGGTCCAGAACCATTTGAATCTCATCGCCTTTCATATAGGCGGCAGCCTCTTTTTCCGCATGTTGACCCTGCCAGCGGCCCTGGACCACCAGGGGGATGGCACCAAAGCGTAAATCCATTTTGTCCTGGTCCACCATGGCACCTGACCGGCCGACTGCTGCCGCAATTCGTCCCCAGTTGGGATCTTGTCCGTACACCGCGGTTTTGACCAGGTTTGAATGGGCAATGGCCTCGGCCGCCTTGAATGCGTCCTTGCGGGTGGCAGCCCCTCGTACCTCAATGGAAACCAGTTTGGTGGCCCCCTCCCCGTCTTTGACAATGTGCCGGGCAAGTGCCAGGCAAACCTCATCCAGAAGGGTTTGGAACTGGGCTTGGCCCTTGTCTTTAGCAATCACAGCCCCGCTGGCCCCTGAGGCCATGCAGACCACAGTGTCATTGGTACTGGTATCCCCGTCCACGGTGATCCGGTTAAAGGATTTTTCATTGGCACGGGTCAGGGCCTGTTTCAACAGGTCCGGGCTGATCTGGGCATCGGTAAAGACATAGGCCAGCATGGTGGCCATGTCCGGACGGATCATGCCCGATCCTTTGGCCACCCCGATCATGGCGATCTCAACATCCCCCTGGGGGCCGGGGATAATACAGGTTTTATGAACCGTCTTTTCAAAGGTATCCGTGGTCATGATGGCCCTGGAAAAATCCTTGAGACCGTCCTGGGAGAGCCGGGTGCAGGCCTTTGGGATACCGGACTCGAACTTGTCCATGGGCAGGGGCGCCCCGATCATCCCTGTGGAGGAGACCAGGACCAGGTCCGGGTCAATGCCAAGTTCCCGGGCGGTCAAGTCGGTGCACTGCCTGGCGTCTGACATGCCCTGCTCCCCGGTGAAGCAATTGGCATTGCCCGAATTGACAAGGACAGCCTGGAGCCTTGAGTTCTCCATGACCTTCTGCCCCAGGAGCACGGGGGCTGCCTTGACCCGGTTCCGGGTGAACAAGGCGGCGGCCGCTGCAGGAGTATCCGCAACGACCAATGCCAGATCCTTTAGGTTTTTTGACTTGATACCGGCCCGTATGCCGGCAAATTTAAATCCCTTTATATTCACTTTTGTCCCTCCAGGCGTGTTTTCTTTGTAAAGAATGGTATTATAGGACTGGTTCGCCAAGGTGTAAATGGGACATTGCATTTTATTACCACCTTGACAATTGGGTTTAAATTTCATAGCATTGGGTGTAATTGCATATGCAAAATAGTCATAAATTAACCTTCAGGATTCGTGTGTGACTGTCCCGGTAAACAACTTTTTAGACACCTGTCTTTTTTTCAATACCAATGCCTTTTCCCGACACCTTGCAAAACTGGCGGACGGGGTGTTTAAAAGCCTTAACCTGTCTGCGTCCCATGCATCTTTGCTGCTTTTGGTCTATGAGACCCCGGGTATCAATCCCAAGGAACTGAGCCGCCTGCTCCAGCTGAACCCTTCCACAATTACCCGGTTCATCGATGCCCTGGTCAAACAAAAACTTGTAACACGGGAAGTCCGGGGCAAGACCGCCCGGATTCACCCCACCCCCAAAGGGCTGTCTATCAAGTCGGATGTGGCAACGGCTTATCGGCAATTGATCATGACCTACTCTGACATCCTCGGGGGTGAGTCGGCTGCCCACCTTTCCCAAAAGATTGCCAGGGCAAATGACAGGATGAGAAAGGCCCTGTCATCGGCGCAAAAAATCCCTTAAAAACGCATTTCCCATATAACCTGTAAAAATGAACACCTACAAACTGACCATTGAATACGACGGCACCGGATTTTCCGGGTGGCAGCGCCAGGACGACCGACCGACCATCCAAGGGGAACTGGAAGCTGTGCTGTCCCGGATATTGAATCAGGATATTCGCATCCACGGATCTGGCCGAACCGATGCTGGGGTCCATGCCATGGGGCAGGTGGCCCATTTCAGGGCCGAAACCCGCCTGGCACCTGGGCAAATTCTCAAGGGAGTCAACAGCCTGATGCGTCATTCCATTGTGCTCAGGGACTGTGTCCGGGCGGCAGACGATTTCCATGCTCAGTACCAGGCCCGCTCAAAGGAATACCGCTATTATATCCTGAACCGCCCGACTCCCAATGCTGTGGGCAGAAACTATTGCTGGCATGTGAATCGCCCCCTGGATACCGATGTGATGACCCGCTGCTCCCGGTACCTTGAGGGCTGTCATGATTTTAAGGCCTTTGAGAATACGGGCAGTCCACGGTCCTCCACGGTCAGGGAGGTCTTTTCTGCCGGATGGATCCACAAAGAAGACGAAATGCTTGTCTTCAGTATTTGTGCATCCGGGTTTTTAAAAAATATGGTCAGAAATATTGTGGGAACCCTGAAGGATGCGGGTTCCGGGAAACTGGATACCAAAACCTTTGGCCGCATTCTCGCCGGCCGGGATCGCAGCCTTGCCGGTGCCACCGCTCCGGCAAAGGGGTTGTTTCTTTACCGGGTTGAGTATTAAAGGGGTTTAGGCGGTTTCCTTCATCCGGGTGACATGGCTGTTGTAGTAGCCAATGATATCCCGCCGGTAAATCATGCCCTGGTAAGCGCTGGGATCGTGCTCATCTACCACGGGCAGGGCATCGATATTCTTACGGGTCAGCTTGTGAAGTACGGCATTAAGATCTTCAGACGGGGTGGTGGTAATCAGATCAGAGATCATGATATCTTTCATGACCACCAGATCTTCCAGGTGGGGAGTGAAAATCACCTCCCGGATATCTGTTGAGGAAAAAATACCGGTCAGCCCCCCCTGTTCGTTCATCACGGGAAAATAATGCTGTTTGGTGGTCTGGAAGATTTTTTTAAATTCGCTGAAGGGCATGTCCTCGTTTACGCAGCGCACATCTTTTATCGTATGCCTAAGGTCTGCCACCTTAATGGTCTGAAGTACATCCATCATAAATTCCCCTGCGTGGACCGGTGAGTCCACCCGGGATTTTACCTGGTTTTCATAGATGGTCCATCGCTGGGCCAGAAGATAACATACCGAGCAGACCAGCAGACTGGGCAGCAAAAGATGATAGGAGTTGGTCATCTCCGACACAAAGATAATGGTGGAGATTGGGGTGTTGGACACGGCGGTAAAAAATCCTGCCATGCCCACAATCACAAAGGATCCGGGGTGGGTAACCACCGTGGGGATGAGCAGATGAAAGATTTTGCCCACCACGCCGCCCATGGCACCGCCGATGACCACGGAGGGGCCAAATACCCCGCCGGACCCGCCGGAGCCAATGGAAAAAGAGGTAGTGAATATCTTGCCGATGGCCAGGGCCAGGAGCACAGGAATGGCCACCTGGTTGAAGATGGCATCCTGGGCCATGCCGTATCCAAAGGCCAGGGTATAGGGCAGAAAAAAACCAATGATCCCGGTGATCAGTCCGCCAATTGCCGGTTTGATATGGTTGGGCACCTTGAGTTTCTTAAACAGGTCGGTGATGCCGTAAAAGGTCTTGACGTAGAGGGCCCCGGTCAGCACCAGCACCCCGGCAAGAACCAGATAGGGACCAAGTTCCAGGGGATTCTGGAATTTGAGGGCTGGCGAGTCGAACAGGGACCCCCATCCAAAGGCCAGGCAGAAGACGCAATAGGCCACCACCGAGGAGATGCCGGCAGGGATAATGACTTCGGATTCAAAATCAGGGTCCCGGTAAAGAACCTCCGCGGCGAACAGGGCCCCGGCCAGGGGCGCCCGGAAAATTGAGCCCACTCCTGCACCCACGCCAGCAGCCATCATGATGCGGCGTTCCCGTTCCGACAGGTTGAACTTGGTGGCCAGAAACGAGGCAAACCCCGCCCCGATCTGGGCAATGGGCCCTTCTCTGCCCCCGGATCCTCCGGTGGTCAGGGTAATGGTTGAGGCAATGGTTTTGATGATGGGGATTCGGCCCCGGATCATGCCGCCCTTGTGGTGGTAGGCATCAATGGCCGCATCTGTGCCGTGGCCTTCGGCTTCCGGGGCAAAGGTATAGACCAGCCACCCGGATACAATGCCGCCCAAGGCCGGAAGGATTAAAAGCAGCCATTGGTTGAAGGGGGTATTGGAATGGGGAAGCAACAGATGTTCGCCAGCCGCGTTACCGGGGCGGTATCCTGCAATGAAATCCAGAAAATAATGCATGCCCAGACCGCAGAGTACGTGGAAAAGAATCGCCCCGAACCCGGCAATGACGCCGATGAGAACAAAGTAAAACAGCCAGATACTGGCATGTTTTATGGATTCCCGTTTCCCGAGCCGTCTGGTTTCCATCGCCTAGGATCCTTTTCTTAAATCGTTGATACCGCTGAGAATAATATCAAATAATGCGGTCACATCCTGTTCTTCGAGGCAGGAAAAGGCCACCCTCAGGTTTTTGTCTCCAATGGAGATCAGGCCGGTGCCGTAGTTGTCCAGAAGATGGAGCCGCAATGCCTCGGCATTGACGTCTTTAAGGCGGATGCACATGAAATAGCCGGAGTTAAAGGGATAGGCTTCAAAACCATCTGCGTATTTGGGATCCTTGAGCACCGCTTTCATACGCATGGCCCGGGCCTTGATCAGGTCAAATTTCTCCTGCTTGAGAATCTCATAGTTGTCTTCTGCCATGGATTTCAGCAGAATGGTCTGGCTGAGGTGAGAGCAGTTGGAGATATTGCCCCGGATACACCCGGCAGTCTTTTTTTCCAGAGCGTCGCTGAGTGTGGCACCCCCCTTATCCGCCTTGAATCCATAGGTGATAAATCCGGTTCTGAATCCCCAGACATAGTCTTCTTTAGTGGCCCCGTCCAGTTTGACTGCCAAAAGGCGCTCGGCCTTGCCGGCAATTTTGGCAAACAAAGATTCCTTTGTGGTTTCTTCTTCAAAAAAGAGGCCAAAATAGGCGTCATCGCAGGCCGCAACCACGTTGGTGCCGCTGTTTGCCACATCAATAAGAATCGCAGCGATGCGGTCGGCCTCGGCTTTGGTCAGGGTATATCCGCTGGGGTTGTGGGGAAAGTTGAGTATGGTGACGATCTTATCAGTGGTCTCGGCCTGTTTCCGGATGACCCGTTCAAAATCATCCACGTTAAAGCAGGTCAGATCATGGTCAAAGGTCTTGTAATGAACCAGTTTGGCATGATTGCGCACGCAAAAAGTCATGTTGTAATTGCCCCAGAACATGTCAGGAAGGACAATGACATCCCCGGGACTGATCCACATGTCAGACAGAATGCTTACCCCGTGGGTAATACCGGAGGTGACCACGGGCAGGCTGATGGGCTGGCCTTGCATAGAGGGATTTTTTTTATACAGATCCGCTTTCCATCTCTTTCTCAGGGCGGGAATGCCGAATGAGGGGGCATAGGGAAGGTATTCATCAGGTGAAATACCAGGGATAAACCGGGTAACAGAGGACAGGCTCAACACAGACGACCCCTCCTTGGCAATACCAATGGTGGCGTTGATCTTATTGGCCTTGACTTTGGCCTCGGCACTCTGGCTTAGGATTCCTTTGGGGAAAAACAGGGCCTTTCCCATATCGGAAAGCATATCAAAAATATACGGGTTGGCGCTGGTAACAGCGGTGTTCAGGTCCTGGGCAATGGGGTTCATGATTCCTCTCAGCTCATTGATGGTTATGAATATAAAATGTCAAAGCCCTAAAAATGAAAAACTCCGCAGCTTACACCCCTTAAGGAAAGCCGCAGAGCTTAAAAAACAGGCACGATATGGCTTATCTTCTTTTGGATGCCTTGATCGGGTTGATTTTTTGTTTTTTGGTATCAGACTCGGTCTTGACATGAGTGGCCATATTGCAATTGCCGTTTTTCCACTTCAATGAGGGGTCTGGCGCAGCCGTGCAGTATACACCAGCGTTGACTTCAGTGGTTCTCTGGCATCCCTTGCATTGGTCAACGATAGGAAGGCAGTTGCCTTCGTTATAGCTGCAGCCTGCGGCTGTCATGAATACACAGTCTTCGCCTTCCCTAACGGTAGTACAAATCATGATTTTAAATCCTGTCGTTAAAAATTTATCCATATTCCAGGCGCCAAGAATTTTAAAAAGGCCCCCCTTTTTCAGCGCCGGTATCTGCGTAATTCCGTTCCGAATAAAGTCCAGCCCGGGAATATAACCGTGAACAGATACCACAAGATCCCTGCCCTGTCAACGATGGAAAATTCAAGGCAAAATTTTCATGGGAAAAACAAACAGGGTGATGTATAATTCTAGTTTAATATTTTTGATACAGATCCAAACCTCAAGAAAGACGATTTTTAAATGATCATACAAGATGCCAAAGATGTCCTTGAAATTGAAGCCCACTGCCTGCTGAGTCTAACCGAGAGAATCGGTGAATCCTTTGAAACCCTTGTCAATGCAATCTGTGACTCAACAGGCCGGGTGATTATATCGGGGCTTGGCAAATCCGGCCTTATCGGCAGAAAAATTGCCGCTACCTTGAGCAGCACCGGCACCAATGCCATGTTTTTGCATCCGGTTGAGGCGGTTCACGGGGACCTGGGCATGGTGGGGCCTGAGGATGTATTTATCGCCATTTCCAACTCCGGAGAAACCGAGGAACTCAACCGCCTGCTGACGGTGATCCGCCAGGTTGGGTGCCGGACAGCCGGTTTTACGGGAAACCCGGACTCGACCATGGCAAGGGCCTGTGGCATGGTCATCGACACCGGGGTTGAAAAAGAGGCCTGTCCCCTGAACATGGCCCCCACCTCCAGCACCACAGCCCAGCTGGCCATGGGGGATGCCCTGGCCGTGGCCCTGATCAAAAAGAAGAACTTTAAAAAATCTGACTTTTTAAAATCCCATCCAGGCGGGACCCTGGGCCAGCGGCTCTCCTACCGGGTAGAGCAGCTGATGCTGGCCCCGCAGGCCTCTCCGTGCATCAGTCCAGGAGCCACAATGGAAGAGGCCTTAGCATGCATGGATAAATTTCGCCTGGGTGCCGTTGTGATCCTGGACAAAGACCAGCGGCTTGAAGGCATTCTCACCGACGGGGACATCCGCCATATGGTTGCCAGCAAAAAGATTGAGGACAAAGGCATTTTTGTGGACACCGTCATGACCCGGGCGCCTTTGGCTTTAGGGCCCAAGGCCTATCTTTATCACGCCCTGAACCTCATGGAAAAACATGAAATAACCGTGCTGCCCATTCTGGAAGAGGATCAACGCTTCAAAGGGCTGCTCCATCTCCATGATATCCTGGGCAAAGGATCTTTTAAATTCAACGGAGGCAGCCAATGAAGACCCATCCGGCCGCAGAGGCGTTCACCACTGAGATTTCCTGTTTAGGAGAGGCCAAGATTGACTCTCCCCTGCTCGACCAGGGGCTGTCTGATACCCAGGGCTCCCGGTTTATCAGAGATGACGAGCGGGTGCTTGTGGATGTCAGGGCGGGTTTGGCATTGGATGAAGAGAAAAGCTTTGAGCTGGCCGGTCCAAGAAAGAAGGTCTACTTTGATCCCAGCAAACTCAAGGCAGCCATTGTCACCTGCGGGGGGCTGTGTCCCGGCCTTAACGATATCATCCGCTCCATTGTTCTGGAACTGCACCATCTGTACAAGGTCAGGACCATTTATGGCATCCGGCACGGCCTTCAGGGATTTATCCCGAAGTTCGGTCACGAGGTCATGGATCTTTCGCCCCAAACGGTTTCAGGAATCCAGAACACCGGCGGTTCCATTTTGGGGTCTTCCCGGGGGGGACAGGACATCAGCGCTGTGGTGGACTGCCTGGAGCGTATGGGTATTGGGATTCTTTTCATGGTGGGGGGGGACGGCACATTGATGGCCTCCAACAAAATCGCCGAAGAAATTGCTGACCGGAATCTGAAAATTTCGGTGGTGGGCATCCCCAAGACCATTGACAATGATATTTTTCTGATATCCCGCTCTTTTGGGTTTGACTCGGCCGTGGATGTGGCCACCCTGGCCATTCAGGGGGCCCATAACGAGGCTGAGGCCTATCCCAACGGCATTGGCCTGATCAAGCTCATGGGCCGGCACTCAGGGTTTTTGGCTGCAACAGCCGCCCTGGCCCAGCCTGATGCCAACTTTGTTCTGATTCCTGAAGAAGAGCTGTTTCTTTATGGTAAAAACGGACTGCTGCAGGCCATTGAAAAGCGGCTGCGCCAGCGAAAGCATGCCGTAATTATTGTGGCCGAAGGGGCTGGGCAAAACTTTTTTGATGACAAAGACCAGGAGTTTGATGCCTCAGGAAACGTGAAGCTCAAGGATATTGGATTGTTTTTAAAAGAGAGGATATCCCGGTATTTCAGTGAAAAAAAAACGCCCATCTCCCTGAAGTACATCGATCCTTCTTATATCATCCGCAGCCTGCCTGCCAATGCCAATGACTCGGTGTTCTGCGGTCTTTTGGGAAGGGATGCCGTCCATGCAGGAATGGCCGGCAAGACCCGGGTCATTATCAGCTATTGGAACAACCATTACGTCCATGTGCCCATGTCCGCCTCTGCCGGTCGGCGCAAAAAACTGGACCCCAAGGGACGGCTGTGGCAGTCTGTATTGGAAACCACGGGCCAGAAATCTTTTTTTACTGACGAATCTCTTTGAAGGTTTCCTGTTTCACCGTGATCAGGAACAGCTCTTTGTGGGGGCTGCCCGTCTTGTCGAAAATGGTTCGCCCGGTGGCCCCTTCAAAGAATTGTCTTCCCTGGAGAATCTCTTTGATATCGTTTCTGGACGACGCCTTTTGGGACAGGCCAGCGGTGAACAAAATCTTTGCCGTATCATAGGAGATGGCCTCGAGGAATCCCGGGCTGTTTCCAAAAATCTGCCCGAACCGCCGGTGAAAATCTGCCGTAACCGGATTCTTGCTGTCCCCGAAATACCCGGCAGTAATCACCGCATTTTTGTTATACCCTTTGGCCTGGGTAAGCAGACTGTCATTGTGCCAGAGGTTTGTACCCAGAAGCACCATGCCCCGGGCATCGTGAAAGGCCAGTTGGGGAAGGATCAGATTCACCCGGGACAGGGAGTCCGGGATAAACAGGGCCTGGAAATCAATTTGGATGCGGTCTGTATTGGCCACGGCAGATCCCCTGACCGACGTTGGATCTTGATCTTCTTGGGCCAGGGCCTTTTGCGCCGCATCAATCTGGTCCTCAGGTTCAAGCATTTCGTTCTCAGGGAGAGGCTCGGCTTCAGGATCGGGCAGCAAAAATTCCGGCACAGGGTAAGCTTCCCCGGTCAATTTCTGCAAGGGAAGGCTGAAGTCGGTGTTGCTGCCGTCATAGGACTCTACCCCCACCACACTTGCGTTAAACTCGTCCACCACATCCCAGAAGAGTTCCATATAGGTTTTTCCGTATTTTTCATCCGGGTAGAGAATGGCGACCTTTTCCAGGCCCAATTCCATGAAAACATAGGCCCCAAGGGCCTGGACCTGCATCTTGGGTGTGATGAAATTGGAGAACAGATAATCTCCTTGAACAGGGAAGTCGGTTTTCTGGGTCAAGGCAATCAGGGGGATGCCCAGTTCCTGGGCCCGGTCGCCGGCCGCCTCCGGGGCAAGCAGCGGCCCCACAATCCCCATGACCTCTTGTTGAGCCAGTTCATCCACGCAATTGCCCGCATGGCCGGCATCGGACCGGGTATCCTTGACAACCACCCGGTAGGCGCGTCCCTGGGCCATGGACATATCCTGGACCGCCATCTGGATCCCTTTGAGGGCCCGTTCGCCAAATACTTTATACTTTCCAGACAGGGGCAAAAGTACGCCGATGACATCCCGCTTGAAAACAGCCTGTTTGACGGTATCCAAAAGCGCGCCAGCCTGGGTGGCCAGTGGGTGATCCGGATATTGGGACATAAAGGCCTGCAAATGTCTTTTTGCTGCGGCGTGATTTCCCTGGTTTGCATGATTCTGACCGGCATAAAAACGAAGAATGGCCTTGGGGATGCTCAGGTTCTTAATGGACAAAAAGGATTCAATTGCCTGGGCAGGGGTTTGGGGCAGAAGCGCTTTTACCGCAGCCAGGACCCTTTCCCGGTCCCGGGGTGTTGTTGCCTGGGACAGGGCCTGGTTGTAGATGAGCAAGGCATCCTGGAAATCCTTTTGATCGGAAAACTTACGGGCTTCAGCCATGAGAGTGGACAAAAGATCTGCAGTGGTTTGAACGGCAGGTGTTTGGTCCGGGACGATGACTGGTTTGTGTACAGGTTTTTGTGCGGGTTTGGGGGCGCACCCCCAGACAAAAAGGACCAGAATACACAGAATCAGTGTTCGGTAAACGGGTGATTCTTTTCTCATGATTATTTCTTTAATTATTGTGTCACCAGGTACAAGGTTGGTATATTATCATGAATACAATTAATTTTAAGCCAGACAACTATATGTTAAATTGTTTTTGATGTCAAAATCTCTTTGCCTTAAAGGAGGACCCTGATGAGGATTGCCGTTGTGGGTGCAGGAAACAGATGCCTTCACCTGATGGAGATCGTTGAAAAGTATCAGTTCAATCTGATTTCACCTGTTGTGGTGGCTGTGGCAGATATCAATCCCGAAGCTGTGGGATATCTCAGGGCAAAAGCCCAGGACATCTTTGTCACCACAGATTATAATACATTGTTTTCAAGAAATGATATTGATCTCATAGTCGAATTGACCGGAAGCATGGATATCTATAATGATATCCTTGCCAGAAAGCCCCGGCATGTCAGGGCCATTGCCCATACCACAGCAGTGCTTTTCAGGGAAATTGAAAGCGCCTCCAGTCTGTTTATTCAGACCAACCAGGAACTCAACGAAACCCAGACCATCTGCAAGGCCATGATCAACGGTCCGATTCTGGACGATGTCATGGTGATCTCTACGGATTACCGGATCATCAACATGAATGAAACCTATTTGAAAAAACTTGGCCTGAAACGAAGGGACGTTGTGGGCAGGTTTTGCTATGAAATCACCCATCACAAAGACAAGCCCTGCAGCGGGGAAAAACACCCCTGCCCCGTTGATCAGGTAAAGAAAACGGGAAAACCCTCCACCACCACCCATACCCATATCATCCAGGACGGCCAAAAGCAGTTTGTCTCCATGGCTTGCTACCCTCTCATGGAAGACGGAGAGCTGACCGGGGTTATTGAAGTCTCTAAAGATGTGACCAAGGATGTTGAGTTTGAAAAAAAAATGATGCACCAGGAAAAAATGGTCTCTATTGGCCGGCTCAGTGCCGGGGTGGCCCATGAAATCAACAATCCTTTGACCACCATTTTGACCTCTGCCATGCTCATCCAGGAGGATGTGGCACCGGACAGTGACATCCATAAGGAGCTGAGCATCATTGGCAACGAAGCCCTGCGGTGCCGGAAAATTGTGAAAAGCCTTCTTGACTTTGCCCGGCAGAGCAAGGCCTTCACCAAAATGGAAAGCATTAACGCGGTCATACAAGAGAGCATGGTCCTGACCCGGAAACAGGCCAAATTCAAGGATATCAGCCTGAAAGCAGATCTGGCCAAAAATCTGCCTGACCTGTCCATTGACAGGGACCAGATTCAGCAGACCATTATCAACCTGACCCTGAATGCCATTGAGGCCACCCCCACCGGCGGCCAGATCCAAATTTCCTCCAGGCAGACCCACAGCCACATTGAGATCAGGGTGGCAGATACCGGCCAGGGAATTCCGGCCGACCACCTGGGCAAAATTTTTGATCCGTTTTTCACCACCAAGGAGAATGGCACAGGATTAGGCCTTGCCATCACCCACGGCATTATCGAGCAGCACGGCGGCACCATCACAGCCGAAAGCACCGTGGGCAAGGGAACCGCGTTCATCGTTCTTTTTCCTGTTCCCGGAGAAGAGACAAAATGAGCGATCCCATTTCCATACTTGTGGTGGATGATGAGATCAACATCTGCAGAAACTGCCTGAAAATTTTAGGATCCCGGTATAAAAAGACAGCCTACGCCCTGAACGGATTTGACGCCCTTGAGATGATGGCGGACCAGCCCTTTGACATCCTGATTACAGACCTGAACATGGAGCGGTTGGGCGGCATGGAGGTCATTGCCAGGGTCCACGCGAACTTTTCAGACACCCTTGTCATTGTGATGACCGGTTATGCCAGTGTGGCATCTGCAGTGGAGGTCATGAAAATGGGGGTGTTTGACTACCTGCCAAAACCGTTTACCCCCTATGAACTTCGGGCCGTGGTACAGCAGGCGGTTGAGCGTAAAAAAATCCAAAAGCAGCAGGCAGCACTTCTGGCCCGGAAAGACAGAACCATATCCCATCAGCTCATCGGGGACAGCCCGGGCATACAAAAGGTGATCCGCATGGTTCAAAAGGTTTCTGCCACGGATGCCAATGTCCTGATTTACGGTGAAAGCGGTACGGGCAAAGAGTTAATTGCCCGGGCCATCCATGCCAACTCCAACCGGGGCGACACTGTTTTTTTTGCCGTGGACTGCGGTGCCCTTTCCGATAACCTGCTCTCCTCGGAGTTATTCGGACATGTCAAAGGGGCATTTACCGGGGCGGACCGGGACAAGTCCGGCATATTTAAAACCGCCCACAAGGGCACGGTATTCCTGGATGAAATCAGCAATATTTCTCTGGATGTCCAGGCCCAGCTTTTGCGGTTCCTTGAGACCCGGGAGTTCATGCCCCTGGGCAGCACCAAAAAAATCCGTGTGGACATCCGCCTGGTCTTTGCCACCAACCAGAAACTTGAAGACATGGTCAAGGCAGGCAAGTTTCGAGAAGATTTTTACTACCGCATCTATGTGTATCCCATTGCCATACCGGCCTTAGCAGACAGAAAATCCGATATTTTGCCCATTGCCTATTATTTTTTGGATCAATTTTGCAAGAAGATGGGTAAAAAAATCAAAGGGGTAGACGAAGAGTCCGCTGCCCGCCTCATGGCCTTTCACTGGCCCGGCAATGTCCGCCAGCTCAAAAACGTGATAGAGCGGGCCGTGATCTTATGTGAAACAGATCAGGTGACCTTAAAGGATATGCCCCTGCTTGGCCAGGGATCGGAGCTGGATGAGATGGTGGAGCGCATCCCTGAGACCAACGAGGAACTCAAGAGCTTGAAAAAGCAAATCCGGCAGGCTGCGGTGAACAGGGTGGAGCGCAACTTCATTCTCAACGCCCTGGCCAAAACCGATTGGAACGTGACCCGGGCCGCTGAAAAGACTGGATTGCGCCGTACCAACTTCCAGGCCCTGATCAAAAAGCACCAGATCTGCCGGCCAGCCCGCCTCTAAACCCTTTTGTTGTTCTGCCCATGGTGCCCTTGTATACCATTTAAAAAATTACACTCTGTATGTTTTTTTTGTACACCTGCTGGAGGGCCTGTTATGCACACGCTTAGGTCCTTGGCACGGCCCAGAAGTGTATGTGAAAAATATACATCACACGATAAGGCTTGGTTTTTATTGTGTTAAATTAGCCATGAATTCAATATGTTACAAAAACTACAGGTTTCTGGCACGATCTTCGCTACTAAGATGGGCAGCAGAGCGATCCAATGATAAACACCCAAACAGGAGGACGCCCATGGAAAATCAGGTTAAAATAATGGTAGTGGATGATGAAATCGGAATCTGCAGGAATGTGGAAAAAATTCTGTCTAAAAACAACTATGCCATAGTCCACACCCAAAGCGCGGCCCAGGCCCTGGAGATGATGAAGGACGGCAGTTTTTCCCTGTTGATCTCAGACATTGTCATGCCGGAGATGAACGGGCTGGAACTGCTCAATGAGGTGGCAAAGGATGTGCCTGACATCAAGAGCATCATGATGACCGGTTATGCCTCCACCAATACCGCGGTCAAGGCCATCCGCCTCGGGGCCCTGGACTATATTCCCAAGCCCTTTACCCCGGATGAATTGAGAACCACGGTGAGCAATGCCCTGCTGGGCAGGCTGGAAGGGGTGGCCATCTCCGATGAGGAACGGGACACCATTGAAATCATGGATGTTGAAATTGACTTTGGCGGGGATGCCGCGGCCAACCTGGTAACGCCTGATGAGGACCTAGCTGAGCAAAAGCCTGAGGCCCAGGAGCCATTCTTCTGCGCTGTGGGCAACATGAGTTGTGATGTCATGGAGAAACTGGGCACCACCTGCAAGACCGGGCTCAAGAAAAACTTTTGTCCCAAACTCAAGGCCCTGGCCAAGAAAAAGGCCAAGGCTGCAGAAGCCGGAACCTTCGCCAATGCCCAATTTGATCCAAAAACCATGATCGGCCCTGACATGCCCTTTGACTACGACGAAGTCATGGCCGTCACTGGCCCCGAGTATATTCAGAACCTGGACCGGGACGGATTTTCCTCAATTCCCTACGAAGCGCTTAAAAAAGTGCCGGTGAATCCGCCCAAAGAAATCGGCATTGATCAGCCCTTTGATTATGATGAAGTGGCTGCAGTCACCGGATCTGACTATGTCCAGCATATGGACATGGACGGCATAGCCCCCCTGCCCTATGAGGAACTAAAGAAAAAAGGGCCTGCCCGGGCCAAAGAAAAAACCGCGGCCCAGCCCGAGTTTTTCTGTTCCGTGGGAAACATGAGTTGTGATGTCATGGAGAAGCTGGGCACCACCTGCAAGACCGGGCTCAAGAAAAACTTTTGTCCCAAACTCAAGGCCCTGGCCAAGAAAAAAGCCCAGGCCGGAGAGGCAAAGTCCCCTGGATTCAATCCCAAAAAGATGATTGGCATAGACCAGCCTTTTGATTACGACGAAGTCATGGCCATCACTGGCCCGGAATATGTCCGGGACATGGACCGGGACGGCTTTGCCTTTCTTCCCTATGAGGAACTCAAAAAGGTGGATCCCATTGAAAAGGGCAAGGCATTCCAAAAGGCTGCAGGCGCCGGGGTGTCAGAACGAAAGATCCTGGTGGTGGATGATGAGATCGCCGTGAACAACAATATCAGAAAGATTCTGGGCAAAAGCGGCCTTGAGGTAGACCAGGCCGTCACCAAGGCCGAGGCCCTGGAACGCATCCGTGCCCAGCCCTATCAACTGGTGCTTTTGGATCTGAAGATGCCAGGGGTCTCAGGGCTGGAATTGCTTCAGGCCGTTTCAAAACACCAGCCCCAGGCCCGGGTGATCATCATCACCGGCTATGCCAGCATTGACACTGCCGTGGAAAGCGCCAGGATCGGGGCGGTGGACTATCTGCCCAAACCCTTTACCCCTGACGAACTGCGCCATGTGACCGGCCGCTTCGTCAGCCTTGCCGCATAATTTAACACCAAATCATCGGTTA
>Ga0102943_1000659_pt1 | contig 22872 bp, 15 predicted proteins | sample SalPonC_black_MG_FD_78174 | JGI IMG/M metagenome (GOLD analysis project Ga0102943, IMG submission 78174) | Salt pond soil microbial communities from South San Francisco under conditions of wetland restoration - Salt Pond MetaG... | ecosystem: Environmental > Aquatic > Marine > Intertidal zone >...
ACCCTGAAACAGGAATTTGTTAAATGACAAATAAAATCAAGTTTTCAAAATGGATTCAATATTTTTATCGGACAACAGTGTTTTTAAAATGTTATCACTAAGGAAAATTTTAAAAACAGTTTTTTAAGACAAAAAGGATAAATATATTTAAAAGGAATCGGATAAATTGATGGAAACTATTTTACAAAATATATGATATTCAAATTAATACTAAATATGGTAAAATAAATTCTATTTGTATATTAAACTATTCAATACTAATCAAGGTCCATATATATAGAATATATAAATATTAGAAGCTTAATTATATGTGGCTAAAGCTATTAATTTCGTTTCTTATTGCTAATAACATGTATATAAATTTATTAGCACAAGAAATTGATCCGAAAAGTTCTATTTTATTAAATGGCAGACTTTATCAAGAAAGCAGACTTTATCAAGAAAATATAGGTGGTCATCCTTTCTTTATTGATAATAAATTTTATTCTAGTAATATTGTTTATAAAGGAATGACATTTGATAATTTATTAATAAAGTATGATTTATTGAATCAGCATTTAATTTATTATCAGAATATAGATGAAGAATCTCCAAGATTTATTTTGCTTAATAATAATTATTTAGATAGGTTTGAATTAACTGTTTCAAGTCATAAACTTGTATTCACAAATGAATATTCTGATCTGAAAGGTTTAATTTCTGATATTAAATACTATCAATTAATATATGATGGAAAATATAAATATATTAAAGGAAGTATCAAAACAATAGATGAATTACCTGTATATAACAGGACTAAAGAATATATAGAAAAAAGTTATTATTATTTGATTGTTAATGACAAGCCTTATCGAATTAAAAGAAAGAGGGATTTTTTATTAATATTTGATGTTCATAAAAAAGCATTAAGAAAATATATAAAAACAAATCGTCTTAATATTAAAGTATGGTCGCATGCTGATATTGTTAAATTAATAGTCTTTTGTGAATCCTTAAATGAAATATGAAAAATTTTTTCCTTATCTTTTTTTTACTAATTGCTAATTACATTGCAGTAGCCCAGGATACCAACAAGAAAATAACATTAAGAGAGTTAATTGAACATGTAGAGAATAAATTTAATGTAAAATGTTTTTATCAAGAAGAATGGTTAGATAAACATGAAGTAACTAATTCATTATATAATTCGAGTATAGATTCAGTATTGTATGTGGCTTTTAATAGTAATAACTTATTAAAATATTATATATATCAGGATACTTATGTAATTTTTTCAGAAGTAGAAACTATTGATTTAAGAAAAAATGATATTGATTATCAGGCAGTAAATTCAAAGAATCAAGTTACAATTAATAATTCAGAGAATGAAAAGATCATTCATCAAATTGGTGTTCCAGGATTAAATGAGAAAGTTAGTGCCATATCGGGAAGTGTTGTTGAGACAATTTCAAAACAAAAGTTGCCTGGAGTCTCAATAGTTGCAGATGATGGTTCAATTGGAACAACTACCGATGCCAATGGGAATTATAAAATATTTTTACCAAAAGGATATCACGTTTTAACATATAGTTACATGGGTATGGAGCCAACTTTAGTTAAAGTTCACTTATATTCCAGTGGTAGATTAGATTTAAGTCTTGATCAAAAAGTTAATTTCTTAGATGAAATTAGTATTATGGGACAAGAGGCTAAGAATGAAAAACAGGTAATTGGTTACAATAAACTTAAGATGTTAGATATTAATGAAATACCAAGTTTTATGGGAGAGGTAGATATCATTAAGCATTCTCTCTTATTGCCTGGTGTTCAATCAGTAGGAGAAATGGATATGTCATTTAATGTAAGAGGTGGTAAAGGCGACCAAAATCTTATTTTAATTGATGATATGCATACATATTCCTTTTCTCATTTTTTCGGATTATTTCCTGGAATCAATCCATATTCAGTTGATGATGCTACATTTTATAAAGCGAGTATTCCTATTGAATATGGCAATAGAATATCTTCTGTCTATAATATAAAAATAAAAGAGGGAGACTATCAAAAATATCAATTTGAAGGTGGTATAAGTCCAGTTTCAGCTAATTTTTCTATTAATGGTCCTCTTATTAAAGATAAACTTAGCTTTAATACAAGCTATAGAGGAACATATTCAAATTGGATAATGGATCTTATAAATGTAAAAGAGTTAGTAAATAGCAAAGCCAGCTTTTACGATTATAATTTAAAATTAAGTTTTCGCCCAAATTTAAATAATCAAATTTCTTTGTTTTATATAAAAAGTTATGATGATTTTTCATTTAATAATGAAAGTCAATATGAAACATATAGCGATCTTTTATCACTAAAATTCAAAAATTATTTGAAAGACGAGAAAGTAATCGAAACAGTTGTAGGTTATACTGCATATAAAATTAATAGAATAGAAACTCCTTCAAAAGAATACGCTAGTATAAAAGAGCATTCAATTAATGATTTTAAAATTAACAGTAAGTTAATATGGAATATGAATGAGACCCATATAATCACTTCGGGTTTAGAGCTAGTATATCATGAGATTAAACCTTGGAATATTAGCCCTAAAGACTCATATTCCATAATTAATCCAGTGGAAATGAATAAAGATAAGGGACTTGAGTTTTCATTGTTTATTGGAGATAAACTAAATATTATACAAAATTTAACATTAGATTTAGGTATAAGACTTTCTTCTTTTAGTTATTTGGGAGCAAACGACGAATATAATTATATGAACGGAATTTTAAACGAATCCAATATTATTGATACAATTTCATATTCAAATAATGAATTAATCAATTTTGATTGGGGACCGGAGTTTCGAATTTCAGGAAATTATGAATTAAGAAATAATCAGAACATTAATTTTTGTTATAATAGAAACAGGCAGTATATAAGTATGCTAACAAATACACAGGCAATAACCCCAATAGGTTCTTGGCAGTTAAGTAATGCCTATATTCCACCACAAATTGCTGATCAATATTCTCTTGGTTATAATCTTGATTTTTATAATAAAATATTTTCAATATCATTAGAAGCTTATTATAAGAAAATTAACAATATAAAAGATTTTAAATATGGAAGTAGATTTGAATTAAACAGCCATCCGGAAACAGAAATTGTAAATGCAAATGGCACTTCATATGGTTTTGAGTTATTATTAGAAAAAAATATAGGGAGGCTTTCAGGATGGATTTCATATACTTATTCAAGAGCACTTATTAAAGCAGATGATAAATTGGAAGAAAATACTATTAATGATGGTAATTTTTATCCTGCTAGTTATGATAAGCCTCATAACTTATCTGCAGTTATAAATTTTGAACCAACTAAAAGATTCATAATCTCAAATGTGGTTAATTTTACTTCTGGTGCGCCTATAACTTTACCAGTAAGTAAAATGTATATTAATAATCATTATTACTTAATTTATTCTAAACGCAATGAATATAGGTTACCGTATTATTTAAGATGGGATATTTCTCTTTCTATTCGAGGTAATTTAAAAAGGAATAAAAAAATTGATGGATTATTAATTTTCTCCATATATAATATATTGGGTAGAAATAATGCATATTCTATATTTTATGAGAATAATGAAGATAATATTAATGGTTATAAATTATCAATTTTTGGTGAACCAATTCCAACAGTAACATATAAATTTAATTTTTAATTAGAATTTTGATGAAAAGCTATAGAAAGATACTATTAAGTTTTATTGTAATTATAACCTTTCAAACCTGCATTGAACCATTTGATCATAAAATTCAAGATTATGATGATTTGCTGATTGTTCAAGGTATAATCACCAATCAAAAAGGTCCACATAAAGTGCTATTAACTAGAACTCTATCTTTAAACACAGAAGATATGAAGTATGAAACTGATGCAATTGTGACCATACAGGATAAAAATGGAAATGTTGAGATTCTTACAGAAGATTCACCTGGACATTATACTACTAGATCTGATTTTTTCGGTGAGATTGATAATGAATATCAACTAACAATTGAAACATCTGATAACAATGTTTATTTGTCTGAACCAGTTAAACTGAGAAAAGGACCGGATATTGAAAATGTATTTACTGATTATCGAGAAGTGTATAGTTTTGAAAATGATAAATACGAAAAAGGGATTGATATAAAACTTAATACAGAAGAATTTAATGATGATGAAAAAATCTATTTAAAGTGGGATTATATAGAAACGTGGGAGATTAAACAAAAATGGAATGCAAAAGAGGTGAATTTTACAGATTTCTCTGATGTTGAATATTTTCGAATGGATCAGACGGAAAGAAAGTCATGCTGGAAAGATGATTATTCCTATGACATTTTATTGGATGAACTATCAAGCTATCAAACAAATAATATAAAAAATAAAGTAATTGTTCATCTTAGTGAAACTAGTCCGAAACCTTATTATGGATATAGTATATTAATTAATCAATATACCATTAATAAATCTGTTTATGAATTTTGGAAATTTTTAAAAGAAAATAATATTGATAATGGTTCTGTTTTTGATAATATTCCATATAACCCAGCTTCTAATATTGAATCTTGCAATAATGACCTTAATGTATATGGATATTTTGATGCAACGTACCTATCACAAAAAAGAGTTCATTTAAAATCACCCATAGAAAATGTTGAATTTGTTGATTTCAATGAAAACTGTAATTTACACGTTATGAGTATTGATTCATTTTTAAATGCTCAACCTAACCCAGCATATGCTTTAAGAGTTTCTGGTGACTTTAGTATAGAAAAAACTATAGTTTATTCAGGACAAAGATATTGTGTTGATTGTTCTTTAGTGAGCACAACAGAAGAGAAACCGTTATATTGGATTTTCAAATAGATTTAAGATGAAAAAAACAATCTTCATATATGTACTAATATTATTAGCTATAACAGATAATAATGCCCAAAATAATAACAACTTAGTAAAAGAAAGAATTACTATCTTTTCAGATAGAAATGAATATATACCAGGAGAAAATATATGGTTTAATGCATTTATAAACAATAAGAATAAGAAAAATGAAAGTAAAATAGTCTATACAGAACTAATTAGTCCATATGGTTTCTCGGTAAGTAGAAAAAAGTTACCAGTAATATCTGGTTCAGCAGAAGGAAGTTTTATCACTCCAGATACTTTATCTACAGGATATTATACTTTAATAGCATACACAAATTTAGCTAAAAGCATTAGCAGTAATATGTTTGAAGAAAAGAAGATATTAATATACAATCCCGAAAAACATAACAATATAATTAAAGCTAAACAAGATACAGCAAATATTTTTACAATCGAAACGAGAGATTTAGTTGATGGATTAAAATGTAGGATTAACTATAAAGCTAATTTGATACCTGGTTTTAAGTTGATTAGAAATAAAACAGACACTATAATACCATTTAAAAATGAAAAACTGAACTATATTGAATTTACTCCATTTTTAAATAACAGTTATATACTTTTAGTTGATTTTCCGAAAAAAACTAAAAGAATTGAATTACCGTCAGTTAAACAACATGGTTTAATTTTTGATTTAGACACCAATAATAATAATTTTGTTAGAATAAGAATTCAAAGTACAGAATTTGATAGAGATAAGACACCATTCTTATTTTTAGACATTAATAATAGTGATTCTATAGCAAAGTTTCAGCTTGATAAGAAGGAAATAATTATTGATATAAAGAAAACTTATTTTTCTAAAAGTAATAATTTAATACAGTTAAAGAATGCTCATCATAGAACTTTATGGGAATGTGAGGTAATAAATCATCAAGTAATAAATACTCCTTTAGAAATTGAACATCTAGCAAAGAATTATAATAATAGAACTCATGTTTCATTTTTAATCAAATTATCAGAAAAAGATACACAAAAAAATGCTAATTTATGTGTTACCATAAGAAAAGCACCTTCCATCGAAGATGTGCAAAACAACAATTTTTCTTACAAGCAGACATTACATTCATTTAATAATGAAACCAGAGATTCTGCTGTATCTGCATATTGGGAAAATTATGGACCAGTTTTGTGGGGGAAAATTATTGATTATGATAATGAACCTGTATCTAATCTAAAAGTCTATTTAAGTTACATAGACTCTGTATCTTCTGTGCAAATAGATGAAACAGATAATAATGGAGATTATAAGTTTATTATTCACTCTAATAAAGATGTTAGTGATATAGTATTGAACACAGATACTAATGAAGAAGTTAGTATAGTCATTAATCATAACTACTTAAATAATTATGATACATTTAAAAGAGATTTTTATGGAATAAAAGATTTTAAAGATTTTAAATATTTATCATATCTTAATAAGCTATACTTAAATCATAGAATTAATAAAGTATATAGGATTAATTATCAGAACGAACAGCCCTTATCTGCACATAGTGGTTTATCTAATGAAATTAAATGGAAGAAATACAATTTCTATACTGAGTCTGATAAAACAATATTTTTTGATGATTATATATTATTAGATTCAATTCAGGAATATTTTCACGAATTTTTCCCTTCAGTTATAATCAACAATCAAAAAGGTACACGAACGTTTAAAATAGTAAATAATTTCAAGGAAGTTCTGGTGAATCGACCAGCAATATTTATTGATGGTGTATTATATCACGATAATGAAATATTATTTGCTATTAATCCTGAACAATGTGATCGTATGGAAGTGGTTAAATCAGACTATTTGATTTATGATAAAGTTTATGGTGGGTTAATTTGTTTATATACCAAGGGACACGACTTAAATGATATTCCTATACCTAAAAACTCATTGCGTATTATGTATAAATTATACGACCAGACAGCCAGGTTTAAAAAAATTGAACATAAAAACAATATTCCAGACTTTAGAAATTTACTTTATTGGGAAAGTAATATCCATCTAAAATCTAATGATTCTTATACAATTGATTTTGTTACCGGTGATGACAAATCCAAATATGAAGTTGTGATTTTTGGGTTTACCAACGACGGACAATTGATTAATGAAAGTAGAATATTTGAAGTTAACTAGTTGAATTAGCTCCTTAAATTATCGGACAGAAATATAGATTAAAATCTGTCCTTTTATCCAGACCTAATTAATAGGATTGCAGTTCTTAGCAGAGATAGAAAATATAATTAAAGAAGTGGAAAATGATGTTAATGTAAAAACAGATGAACGAGATATTATATACCTGCTGGAGCAATAGCTTTTGCATCATTTGAATATTCTATTATTTTTTATTTAGTGTTCTTTTCTATTAATCTTGATGGCCAAGAAATAGAACAAAATTACTTTCAGTATTATCAAAATATTTACAACGCCGAAAAGGAAATTTGTAACCATAATATAGAAAGAGCTTTAGAGTTGTATGACACCACATTCAATATATATGATCATCTTTTTTATTACGATTTATATAATGCAGCCCTTTGTGCTTCTCAATTAAAAAAATACCAGGAGCTTGATAAAATATTACAACACCTGGCCGGTTACGGGTATGATGTAGAATTTATTGGCGAGGAAGTTTTTACCCAGCTGGATTCCTTACATAAATATCAATACGTTAAGATACTAAATAAATTAAAATCAACATTTGAGAAAAGTATTGATACTAATTTGGCAGTAGCATGTAGCTTACGTGTTGAAAATGATCAGGCTATCAATCGGCAACGTATGTCTGATGGCAAAGTGGAAAGTTATAAGGCCTTTCATGATACGATTTACAAAAATATGGAGTGGCTGGTTCGAATAATTGATTCGTACGGTTTTCCGAACAGGAAACAAATAGGTTATGCATACAAACCCACTTATTCAGTTGTAGGGATAATGATTATTCACTATTTTCAACACAAAAGCATGAAGGCCATTCCGGAAAAAGATAAAGAATTAATGCAATTTATGTGGAAATACGAAGAACAACCAATTATTAACCGTTATGACAGTATCCCTGTATTGAAAATTATAGCGAATGAAGTAAAAATCGGGAACATGAATTTGGGAGAATATATTAAATATCATAATATCTTAAGGACACTTAATGAAGGAAAATATTTTTATAAAGTATTTTACCATTCAGATAAATGGCCGGCTATTTTTTCTGAGGAAGAAGATTCTGTTTTAATGCACCACAGCAAAGAATTATATTCATTAATTGACACTTTTAAAAATCAGGGAGAAACAGAATTCTCGTTAGGTGAAAGTTTGTATAAACTGGAAACATTAGAAGATTATAAGGATTTGTTTGATAGTAAATTTAGCAAAAAAGATTAATGTATAAAAAATAAAAATAGATCTACTGAGAAACAGTCCTAAAAAGGGAAGTTTACACGTGGATTATTGGTTTGCACAATTTAATGAAACAATAAACTTAAATTACAGTGAATATTTGTTGTCAATTATTGGAATAACTGTCCTTACACTAAGTGTTGTTTCTATAAATATAATAATTGTTATTAGAGTACATATGATAGAAGTCATTAAATACGAATAGTCAATTAAACTTATTATCTTTAAACAAAAAATGCCATTTCCCTTTTGTAAACAATTAGACGCAATGCCTTCCTGCCTGACAAGGCAGGTAAGCCGAAAAGGCAGGGATTGCGGCCCTTCTCGTATTAAAAATTTAAAAAACTATAGAGATGTCTTTTCCTTTCTATAAACAGTTAGATGCAATGGACTGTGGCCCCTCATGCGTTCGCATGATAGCTAAATATTATGGTAATAACTATACGCTGCAAACCCTGTGCGATAAAAGTTAAAATTAGTAGGTAAAGTATACATATCCCTTACTCATAAAATTTTAAATTCTTAGAAGTTAAAATTCTAAAAAACAGGCTGTTAACTTAATTTTTGTTTTTGTTTTAAAAAACATGTTGTATAACATAAAACCGTTCGTCAAAAAATATGGTACGAAAAGTGCGAAATTTGATACGAAAAGTTACGAATTTGCTACGAAAAGTTTGTATGCCCCATCATTAAAGGATTTCAGAAACTTGCAAAAACGAGGGTTTGTTTTTACTTTTAATTTTAATTACAAATCGAGCTCGTAGGCGGAAACCGAAAAGCCTTAAATAGAGTAGGGGGAAATTTAATAATATTAAAAAAATGAAAAAGAAAAATTTTAATAAAAAATTAAGATTATCAAAAGAAACTATTGCATCATTAAATTCAAATGAAATGGAAAAAATAGTGGGAGGTGATATTAGTTTTACTAGACCTATATTAGCATGTTTATTTGTTATTACTGAAACTACTCCTGATGATGGAGGTGATGATGGCGGAGGAGGCTCAATGACCTTTGATGGAGGTGCAACATCATGTAATACTTGCCCAATGTAGTTATTTTATTAATAATGAGGTTTTTGTAAAGTGTCTACCCAAAAAAGTTGAATTATTGTATTTTATTCATATTTTTTACTTTGGAAACAATTAGTCTTCTTTGTGTTCCGATAGCTTCCGGTAGTTATCTAGACGGAACTGTGTACCAGTTTTTTAAATTTATACCACAAACCTGCAAGAGGAGTCAGGCTGGATTACTCGAAGAAGGAGTAAAAGGTCCGCAAAGAATTATTGGACAGACACTTCACATTTTTAACTAAATAACATCAATTTTATGCAAATTAAAAAAATAGTTATAAGAATAATCGGTATAATTATATCTGTGTTTTTTTTATATAATTTATTTACTTATTGTTGGGAGTACATAGCGTTTTATAAAAAAATTGACCAAATAGAAAAAGACTTTTCTGAACAAGAATTAAAGTATTTTTATAAAATAGCTTTTAATATTGAAGATGAGTTCAAAATTAAAAGAAAAATAAAAACAAAACTTAAATTTTGGACTAAAGATATCGCCATTAAAATTCATGGAAATTATTTAGAGAATGATAGTTTAGAGCTTGTTAAAATCATAAATGAATTAAATATATTAATTAATACCATAGAAATTTCACTTGTTACTACTAATAATAATGTTGATATATTTTTTTTGAAACAACAGGAATTTCAGAAATATAGTGATAATACAAAAGATAATTGGGGGTATTTTAGAGTTTATTATAATAAACAAGCTATCATTCTACTTAATGAAAATTTAACATACCCTCGGAGGTCTCACATTTTAAGAGAAGAGTTAACGCAATCGTTAGGTTTATGTAATGACACCTATGATTATCCTTTTAGTATCTTTTATAAGGGATATTCGAATGTTACTGAATATAGTGCATTAGACAAAAAATTAATCCAATTATTATATAATTACAATTTACCTTTTCTATATTCGAAATACCGATTCAAAAAAAAGTTTTTACAGGATAAAAACTAATTGTAAACTTTGATCTTATATATTTCTTGGAGAAGAATAAACAAAATGATCTTGAATACTATTTGATAATTAAAAACAATTTATGATTCTTTCAAAAATAAAAAAGAATGAAATGGTTTGGAATGAAATTATTAGAGATGAATTTAAAAAATCTATTAATGAAAAAATTAAAAATATAATTTTTATATTAAATCAAGTCCCCCAACAACAAATTGATTTGTTTAGTGGAAAAGCGGGATTAAGTATTATTCTTTTTTATTATGCTAATTTCATTAATAAAGATAACCATGCAAAAAAAGCTTTAGAAGTTATATCTCAATTATTTGAGAAAACAGAAAATGATTTTATTCATCATAGTTTTGCTGGAGGCTTAGCAGGCATCGGTTGGGTTATAGAGCACTTAGAGCAAAATGCTTATTTAGAATGTAAAACAGATGAAATAATTGGAGAGTTGGATGAATTTCTATATAAGAAGATGATTGAAGATTTAAATAAGAATACTTATGATTATTTACATGGAGCAAGCGGTATTGCTTTATATTTACTCAATCGAAAGAGATTACCTGAAACAAATAAATATCTTGCTGAATATGTTGATTTACTTGAGAAAATTGGAGAGGAAGAAATAAATAAATACAAATGGCTATCTAATAATGCAATAGACGAAAAAAAAGATGTTTTTAACTTAAGCTTATCACACGGAATTTCAAGTTTAATTATTATTCTATCTAAAATATATTCATTAGATATTAATAAAGATAAAACATTTAAACTACTAAATGGTGCAGTAAATTATTTACTTGCTAATGAGCAAGATTTTTACAATATTGGCTCTCACTTCCCTAATTGGATATCTATAAATAGTAATACCCAAAAAAGTAGATTGGCATGGTGTTATGGAGATCTCGGAATAGGAATTGCTTTATGGTTAACAGGAAAAAATGCTAATAATAGTAAATGGCAAAATAAAGCCTTAGAAATTCTTTTACATACTACTCAAAGAAAGGATTTGCAAGAAAATTTTGTTTTAGATGCCGGTTTATGCCATGGAACCGCCGGAATTGCACATATTTATAATCGTATGTATAACTATACGCAAAGGGATGAATTTAAACAAGCAGCTTTATATTGGTTTGACCAAACCCTTAAAATGGCAAAGTTTGAAGATGGTTTAGCTGGTTATAAAACTTGGAGATCAATAGAATATGGTGGATGGCAAAACGATTATGGTTTGCTTACGGGTATTGCTGGTATTGGTTTGGCACTTATTAGTGCAGTTTCTGATATTGAACCAGCATGGGATGAATGTCTTTTATTATCATAATTTTTTTCATTTATTAAAGTATGAATAATAATAAATATAAAATCTTTAACAAATTTGTTTTAAGAAACCCATTATTATCATTAAACTTTTTACAATCAATATTTCAATCTGAGAATACTTCGGATAATAAATTAAAGGAAATTTGCACTAATCCGGTAATTCAGGAAGCAATTTTTTTAGCTTCTCCTGTTTTACATTCTCAGTTGTTAAAGTGGTTAAACAATGAATTAAGCAATACTAAAGATATAAATCGTTTAAAAGAATCTATAACAAAGTATATCTTAAGAATGGGAAGCCGTTGCACGCCTTTCGGTTTATTTGCAGGTTATTCATTAGGTAATTTAGATAATACTAACAGCATTGAACTAAGCGAGACAAAAGAGCATTATGGGCATCTTCGATTAGATATGAACTACTTGTGTGCCCTTGCGACAGACTTGGCAAAGGTTCCTGAAATAAAAAAGCAATTGCGGTATTATCCAAATACAAGTATATATAGGTCGGGTGATAAATTAAGATATGTAGAGTACAGGTACATAAACTCGAAAAGAAATCATTTTGTTATTGCTGTTGATAATTCAGTGTATCTGGAGCAAATTCTGGGAGCAGCTAATGGGGGAGCAAAACTTACCGATTTGGTTGAGTTATTAATTGATCATGAAATTCCGGCGGAAGATGCAGTATCTTTTATCGATGAATTAATAGAAAGTCAATTATTAGTTAGTGCTTTGGAACCATCCGTTACAGGCGATGAATTTTTAATTCAGATAATAGATACTTTAAAACCTTTAAATAATATTGATGAGATTATTCAGTTTTTAGAGGAAATTGAGAATGATTTAATTGCAATTCGGAATCAAAATATAGGCATTTCTTCTGTTGAATATATGAAATTAGTAGATAAACTTTCGAAGTTTGATACAAAATATGATTTAAAATACTTGTTTCAGGCTGATCTGGCAATGTCGCATAAAAGCATAGAACTAAAGTCAGATATTGCTACTGATGTTTTAAATGGAATAGGTATAATGAACAAGTTAACCCCGAAAGGAGTTAACGAAACTTTATCGAAGTTTAAAGAAGCTTTTTACGAACGTTACGAAGAAAGAGAAGTGCCTTTGCTTGAAGCGCTAGATGTAGAGTCGGGAGTTGGATATATGCAAGATATGGGCAGTGGCGATATTAATCCTTTAATCGATGATATTAGCTTGCCTTCAATATCGAAAGAAAGCAGCTATAATTTAAAGTGGAATGCGCTTCAATCGTTTTTGTTTAAGAAAATGAATGAATGCCTCGCAAGTGGAATAAATGAAATTGAAATTACCGATGAAGATGTTAAAGATTTCGACATAAGTTGGGAAGATTTACCTTCCACATTTAATGCAATGGTTGAAATTCTGGAGATAGATTCAGAAGGTAATTCTATTATTAGCTTTGGATCTGCTGGAGGTTCATCATCTGTTAATCTTTTAGGGAGATTCTGCCATAGTAATAAAGACTTATTCGATTATGTGCAAGAGATTACTCAAAAAGAAGAGAACATTCATAAAGATGCTATTTTAGCCGAAATTGTTCATTTACCTGAATCAAGAACGGGCAATATCCTGTCAAGGCCTACCTTAAGAAATTATGAAATTCCATATCTGGCAAAATCATCGGTTTCTAAAGTAAACCAAGTTTCAATAGATGATTTGCTTGTGTCGGTAAAATTGGGCAGAAAAATTGTGTTACGATCAAAAACATTAAATAAAGAAATATTACCAAGGCTAGGTAATGCTCATAATTTCTCTTACAACGCCTTACCAGTTTATCAATTTTTATGTGATCTTCAAACTCAAGATGTTCGAGGTGGAGTTGGATTTAACTTAGGTGCTTTATCAAATGAATATAACTTTTTGCCAAGAGTAAAATATAAAAACATTATTATTTCGGAGGCGTTCTGGAATTTTAAATCTAAAGATATTAAAGAACTGGTAGCCTCATCAAATGATGAATCTATAATAGTAGAAGCTAAAAAGTGGAAAGCCAAGTTTAATTTACCCGATTATGTGTTATTAGCCGATGGAGATAATGAATTGCTACTACATTTAAATAACCTGTTGTGCTTAAAAACTTTTATTGGTTTAGTAAAGAAAAGGAGTAATTTTAAACTGAAAGAGTTCCTGTTCGATGGAAGTAAGGCGATTGTGAAAAGGGGAAGTGATGGTTTTACAAATCAAGTTGTTTTTTCATTTTACAAATCAGAGTTAAATTAGAGTATCTAGGAAAAGTATGAATAAAAGTAAGATAAGATTAAAAAGGACATTTGTAATTGGAGATGAATGGTTGTATTATAAATTGTACTGCGGTCCAAAAACAGCTGACGAAATATTAACTCAGGTAATTAAACCATTAACTGAAAAGCTTTTTCATAATGGAATAATTGATAAATGGTTTTTTATTCGATATTCAGATCCTAAATTGCATATTAGGCTTAGGTTTCATTATACAAAACCAGAAAATATTTTTTCGGTTATTAACTCAGTAAAAAAAGCAATACAAAGTTTTATTGATGATGATTTGATATGGAAAGTTCAGATAGATACTTACCAGAGAGAAATGGAAAGATATGGTTTTGCCGGTATTGAACAGGCAGAAGAGCTGTTTTTTCATGACAGTGAAATGATCGTTAACTTTTTAGATTTAATTGAAGGTGATGAAGGTGAAGTTATTCGTTGGTTATTTTCACTTCGAGCTATTGATTCTCTGCTTACAGATTTTAATTACTCTGATACAGAAAAACTAAAGCAAATGGAAATGCTTAAAGTAGGATTTGGGAATGAGTTCGGGATGAATAAGATGCTACGGTTACAATTGGATAAAAAATTTAGAGATAACAGAAAGATAATTAAAGATTTATTTAATAATAAATTTGGTGATGAAAATATTGAACCAATAATAGTTTTGTTAAAGAGGAAATCTGCAAGAATTCAAGCTATTGTTAACTGTATAAAACATATGGATAAGAATAAAACTCTGTATAAATCTATCAATGATCTAATGGGAAGCTATATTCATATGTTAATGAACAGGCTTTTTAAATCGAAGCAAAGAGTTCATGAAATGGTTGCTTATGATTTGCTATATCGTTATTACAAGTCAGAGATTGCAAAAAAGAAGCATATGCAGGAGCAGTTAAGCATAGTTTAATGCTATCAATATTTTATGTTTTAATTTTTAATATCTAATTTAGGCGATCAATAAAAATATTACAAAAAATGCCATTTCCCTTTTGTAAACAATTAGACGCTATGGACTGTGGTCCCTCATGCGTTCGCATGATAGCTAAATACTATGGTAAAAACTACACACTGCAAACGCTACGCGATAAAAGCTATATTACCCGCGAGGGTGTTTCTATGCTTGGTATCAGCGATGCTGCCGAAGCCATTGGTTTCAGAAGCATGGGCGTGCGAATAACGTTTGAACAGCTCGTAAAAGAAGCTCCGCTGCCCTGCATTGCACACTGGAAACAGAACCACTTCGTAGTGGTATATAAAATTAAACAATCCAAAAAGGGTGTTTTTGTTCATGTAGCCGATCCGGCACGCGGATTGATAAAGTTTACCAAAGAAGAATTTATTTCGGGTTGGGCCACTACCAAAGAAGATTACGAAGAAAAAGGGTTGTGCCTGCTGCTGGAAACTACCCCCGATTTTTATAGTGCTGAGGATGAAAAACCCGATAAATCGGGTTTTAAATTTTTATTTTCTTACCTGCGGCCGTATAAAAAAATTATTACACAGCTTTTCCTGGGCCTGATCCTGGGAAGTTTATTGCAGTTAATTTTCCCATTCTTAACCCAGAGCATTGTCGATAAGGGTATCAATAACCAGGATTTGGGTTTTGTAACCTTAATCATTATTGCCCAGCTGGTGTTGATTTTCTCGCGTACCATGGTGGAGTTTATTCGCAGCTGGATATTGTTACACCTGGGTACTCGTATTAATATCTCGCTGATTTCTGATTTTTTAATCAAAATGATGAAGCTTCCGGTATCATTTTTCGATTCCAAAATGATTGGTGACCTTATTCAACGAATTGGTGATCACCGGCGGATTGAAAGTTTTCTTACCTCATCTACCTTAAATATACTTTTTTCATTTTTTAACCTGATAATTTTTGGCATTGTACTTTTGGTGTACAGTGTAAATATTTTCCTTATTTTCCTTGTCGGGAGTGTGCTTTATACGTTATGGGTTTACCTTTTTATGAAAAAGCGTCGTGAGTTGGATAACCGTCGTTTTGCTCAACTTTCAGATAACCAGAGTAACATCATTCAATTGATTACCGGAATGCAGGAGATCAAGCTAAACAACTGCGAAAAGCAAAAACGGTGGGAGTGGGAGCGGATACAGGCTCGTTTATTCCGGGTTAATATTGCCAGCTTATCGTTAAACCAGTACCAGCGGGCCGGTGGCGTTTTTATTAACGAGGTAAAAAATGTAATGATTACTTTTATAGCGGCCAAATCGGTGATTGATGGCCAAATGACCCTGGGTATGATGCTGGCAGTACAGTATATTATGGGACAGTTGAATAGTCCCATTAATCAAATGATTAGCTTTTTGCAGTCTACCCAGGATGCTAAAATCAGTATGGAGCGTTTGGGCGAGATTCATCAGAAAGATGATGAAGAATCGGACGAAACGCCTAAAATTGATATTTTGCCCGAACACCGCGATCTAAATATCGAAAAGGTTTCTTTTCAATACGAAGGCCCGCATTCGCCTTTTGTATTAGAAGATGTGGATTTAAAAATTCCGGACCAAAAAATAACTGCCATTGTCGGCACCAGCGGAAGCGGCAAGACAACACTGATAAAACTTTTGCTGGGATTTTACCAGCCGGTAAATGGGAAAATAAACCTGGGCGACCAACATTTAGCTAATATCAGTAATCGTTTATGGCGCGACAAATGTGGGGTGGTCATGCAGGATGGGTTTATTTTCTCCGATTCTATTGCCAACAATATTGCCGTATCGGATGAAATCCCCGACCGGAAGAAACTGTTGCATGCCGTGAAAGTGGCTAATATACAAGAGTTTATTGAGTCTTTACCTTTGGGGTATAACACTAAAATCGGACAGAATGGTGTAGGAGTCAGTCAGGGACAAAAACAGCGGATATTAATTGCCCGTGCAGTATACAAAAATCCGGAATTTATCTTTTTCGATGAAGCAACCAATGCCCTCGATGCCAATAACGAACGGGTGATTATGGAAAATCTGGGAGAATTTTTTCAGGGCAAAACGGTAGTTGTTGTGGCACACCGGTTAAGTACGGTAAAAAATGCCGATCAGATTGTGGTATTAGAAAAAGGAAAACTCGTAGAAAAAGGAACACATGCAGAGCTGACCAAAAAGAAAGGTGCTTACTATGAGCTGGTGAGGAATCAGTTGGAGCTTGGTTCTTAATAGAACAGTTGGCATTTTATTGATGTTAAGGTTAATTTAAAGTATAATAAAATGGGAGATTTTAGAGATTTAAAAGTTTATAGTTTGTCGTATAAATTAGCAATGGAGATATTCCACATTTCAAAAGGTTTTCCAAAAGAGGAAAAGTATTCATTAACTGATCAGATTAGAAGATCTTCAAGGTCCGTTCCTGTAAATATTGCTGAGTCCTATCGGAAGAGAAGGTATCCAAAGCATTTTGTTAGTAAATTGTCTGACTCTGATTCTGAGTTAGCTGAAACTATTGTATGGTTAGATTTTTCTAAAGATTGCGAATATATTACAAAAGAAGAACATTTTTATTTTATTGAAAAATATGAAGAGGTTGGCAGATTATTGGGTGGAATGATGAATAAACCAGAGAAGTTTTTAATTTAATTTCGATCACCAGTTGAAACAACTGCCAATTGCCAACTGCCAACTGCCAACTGCCAACTGCCAACTGTAAACTTATTAGTATGGAAGAAGAAAGAATAGAGCTCCGCTCAACAGAAGTACAGGAAATATTAAGCCGCCCGCCCAAATGGATGGTGCGGTGGGGAATAACTATTGTTTTTATAGTGGTTGCTATTTTGGTAACCGGGAGTTGGTTTTTTAAATATCCTGATATAATACCTGCGAATATTATTTTAACCACCGAAAATCCTCCGGCACCGGTTGTAGCGAAAACATCAGGAAAGATACAAAACCTCTTTGTTGATAATAAGCAAATGGTTCGGAAGAATGAAGTACTGGCAGTATTGGAAAACCCTGCGCAATTTGATGATATGCAGGCCCTGGAAAATTTAATGGACAACGTTGAGTCAAATTTTACGATAGGAGAGGTGTTTATTTTATCCAAACAATCATTGGAATTAGGGAATGTGCAGTCGATTTACTCAAATTTTATTAAAAATATTGAAGCTTATAATCAAATGATTCTGTTAAACTACCATGATCAAAAGATCAAACTTTATCAACAGGAATTAAGGAAATATGATCAATACCTAACTCATTTAAAGAAGCAGAATATATTATTAGAAAACGATTTTGAACTGTCCCGAAAACAGTATGTAAGAGACTCGGCTTTAAATGCTCAAAATATGCTTGCCGATGCTGATTTTGAGCAATCAAAATCTCGGGTGATTGCCAAACAATACAGTCTGGAGCAGAATAGTGCTTCTATTGCAAGTATACATTTGCAAATGGAGACCTTAAAGCAAAATATCCTTGAACTGGAACTTCAGCAAAGACAGCAGTTAAGCGATTATCAATCGCTCATAGACGAATCGTATAAAAACTTACAGGCTGCCATAGATTCGTGGAAATATCAGTATACCCTGGTATCGCCAACCGATGGGAAGGTTACATTTAATCAATACTGGAACGAAAACCAATCGGTAAAAGCGGGCGAAACAGTAATGACTATTATCCCCGAAGATGAAGGAGAAATTATCGGGAAAGTACAGCTAACTTTCCAGGGTGCCGGGAAAGTAGAACCGGGACAACAGGCCAATATTCAGTTTGCCAATTATCCGTATATGGAGTTCGGGATGGTGAAAGGTACTGTTCAATCTATTTCGCTGGCACCAAATAATAATTTTTATACCGCCGAAATTGACTTGCCTCAGGGATTAACCACTTTTTACGGAATAGAGTTGGATTTTAAACAGCAAATGACCGGAAAAGCCGAAATTATTACCGAAGATATCCGGTTGCTGGAAAGAATTGTCAGGCCCCTGCGGTATATTCTGAAGAAAAATACTAACCTGGGGAACTAATAGAATAAAATGTTAGAACCCGACTCCAGAGTCGAACATTGGTCCGAGCATGTTGTAACAACCAATCATCCCAACCTCGGGTAGGGTGTGTGTCTTTAAGATACGCCGGGCTTTTTTACACAAATTACCACCATAGATTACCCCGGGTAAAGATCTCGTTGGAACCTGCTGGATAAACTCTACATCAATAAAAACACCCACAAAAACCGCATCAACAGGCTGGATAACAGCATCTAGGCAAAGTGTATTTTCCCCGGGGACGGCAAATAAAGAAATACTCCATAAATCAATGTATGTAAATCATCACACAATTTTTTTAAATCCAGAAGTTGAAAAACAAACCTTAGGATTACAAACTAGTGATGCGAAAACTTAAAGGATTCAATTTATGCTAATTAGTAATGGGATATCAAGCAATCATGTTTTGCATGAAATTAGTCCGACTTTTCTTTTAGAAGATCGGTTAATGTTAGATGGGCACTTTTAGAATTCTGTAATGTTGTTTTCTCAATGAGCCCACTTACAACAATTACCGCAAAAGCACACTGGTCACATTCTGCAACATGCTTCTTCCATTCTCCTGGCAATTCAGCCTCTTTCTTTGAATTAAGAGCTTCTGCAAATTGTGCAACCTGATCTACGGTCAAATGTTCTTGAACTTTCACAGATCTAAGGTAGTAAGTTGCTGATGGACAGTTCTATAATAATTTACAGATTCAGAACTATGTTTTAATAGTCGTTTTCACCCTGCCAGCGGTTTTTCATTCTGGCAGTGGTTTTTAAATTAGAACGTAGTAAAGTATTTTTTGAATAAGGGTAGCTTTCAATACAATTCTAATGTAAATATGAGTGTAAATATTTAATGTTCAGTATATAGGAAGAAATGATGATTTCAGTAGTATAGAAATCGCGTTTTTATCGAAGTAAAAACTTATTTCCAATACTACCAAAGGAAAAATATTTCAACAGGAGTTAGCATGTCTGTTTTTTTTTATTAATTTTCTGCCTTGCATCAAAATGAATATATTAAAATCCGAAATACCCTAATTTCCATGAAAAAACTATTGGTCATTGTTACAATATTATTTCTTGCTGTGAGCGTGCATGCGCAAAAATACCTAAAGAAAGAAAATACCACCCCTGAACAACAAAAAGAATATGTCAGGATAGACCTGATGCCGGATGACAGTCTCAGAACAGGCTGGAACAGACATTTTAAACTATACAAGAAAACGGGCAACAGGGTCAACCTCTACTTTTGTAACAATTATGCCAATGAGCTTATAAGGCGACAAAATTCGTTTGACCCGTCACTATTCGGACAACTTCGTGACATCGCGAGGCAAAATAAGGATACCATAAACGAAGAATACGGTTCAACTTATGCTGAAGAAGCTTTATACTATTTTTATCAACGGAACAAAGAAAGGTCACAAAAACTGAATGCAAAAGCTTATAGCATCTACAAAAAATCCGATATGGGATCCTATCTTCCCCTGGTTAATATGGCTTATAAGATAGCTTACATCTACGAAACAATGACCGAATACGAAAAAGCACGTAAATATGCTACATTATGTATTGAAGATGCAAAAAAATACAATATTCCGGTGCTTGAAGCTGCCAGCTATATTACACTAACGAAAATGACCAGGGATTCTGACCCTTCTTTAGCCTTAGACTTAGTTAAAAAGGGATTAAAGATTACCAACGAAAAAGAAGGAAATTTTAAAATTGTTAAGGCTAATCTATACTTATATGCTCTTAACCTATTAGAAATTAACCAAAAGGATAACCAGCAAATAATCAACATGGTTGACAGCGCCATGCGTTATGCAAAACTCAGTAAACACATATTAAGTCAGCCAGAGCTAAAGGTACACAAAGCAAATACTCTCTATAAAATGGGTGAAACCAAAAAAGCCACTGAAATAATAGAGGACCTTAAGATGCAATTGAACGACAGTATTTATAAAAACTTATCGGAACACTATCTTCATTTACAACAACTTGGAAATGCTTATGAGTGGTTAGGAAATTACGAGGCAGCAAAAGAATATTATGAAAAGAGTGCCTGTGAATTTCTAAATAGTAGTGCGTATAAAGATTACAGGAAATATGGCAAGCTCATTAACGATGTGCTTCCTGTCTATTTAGAACTTAATGAATACAGTAAATTTGACAGCACCTATCAGGCAAACCAAAACAAATACTGGTACAATCATTCCCTGGATAGTGCAGTCAATAACCTGGATTATGCACAACTGGACTTATTATCGATGTACCTGAAGTTTGGCATACACCGTCTGTCGAAAGCTCCGGTCGAGGAGTTCAACACTGACTCCCTGATTACACTTTATGAATCTGCCAATAAAGTGGTAAATACGATCTTCACCCGCTTCGACTTTAACACCACCACCATAAACAAACATACTCATAATCTGAATGAATGCTCCGATCATATTTTCAACAGTGGCAAGGTTGAATTCATGACTGAAGAACAGAAAAAGAAAATCTGGTTGCTGGCTTCCACATCAAAAGCTTTTGACCTGATCAATAAAAAATCTTTCAGGGATCGTAATGAAGCTGAATCAGCAAAGTACAGAAGACTGAAATCAAGATACAGGACTACCGATGAGTCCGATTCTCTTTACGACAAATATTTTGATGAATATATCGATTACGTTTTAAAACATCAGCTTACAAATATCATCAGGAAAGACAATCCTTATGATCCACAAATGCTGGAAGAAAACTACAGAAAAACAAAAGCCCTGTTAAACAAAAGCAATGACGATTTTATTATAGATATATACCGGACAGACTCAACGATTTCATTCTTCACCCTGTCGAATGGCAAATTAGATTATCACGACCTTCCCCTGGATCATGATTCCAGGAATGATTTAAGCAGGTTGATAAGAGATATCAAAACATTTAACTACCAGTCTAATTCAGCATTCAAAGCGATAGAACAAAAAATGAATGAATTATTGAAAAAACAGGGATGGATAACAAATATTAGTATCATCGCGGATGAAGAACTGCTCATGTTTCCATTTGAATTGGTGAAATTAAACAGTGATTACCTAATAAAAAACTACCAGGTAAATTATCACTACTCTCCATTCTTGCTTTATGAATCGAGACAGAAAACACGGAATAAATATGAGAAATTGCTTGCTGTTGCTCCTGTTTTTAACAATCCTGATACGAAAACTGCCGTTGCCCTGCGCACCGAGATGAAGGCTTTTGATGAACTTGAAAGAAATTCAGAAATATACAGGGATGAAAGAAATCTGAATGCATTGCCCCACACAAAAAATGAAGTAACCACGATAAACAAGCTCTTTCAGAAGGGAGACAGAACAAGCCGGATACTTTTAAACAATCAGGCTACAGAGAAATCCTGCCGTAAAAATATAGACGATTATGACATCATCCATTTTGCTACTCATGGATATAGCTCCTCAGAAAATCCAGGGTTATCAAGATTAATTTTGGCCAGAGACACCAGCGCTGCTTCAGTTGATGAAAAAAATGATGCTTACCTTCATTTGAATGAAACATACGAATTGTCTCTTAATGCTGATTTGGTAATCCTTTCTGCTTGTAAAACGGGTAGCGGGAAAATCATTAAAGGGGAAGGTATCCTGGCTCTTCCGAGGGGGTTCATTTATGCAGGCGTTCCAAATGTTATCGCATCCCTCTGGAAAGTACACGATGAAAAGACCAAAGAACTGATGGTAAGTTTCTATAAACATTTACTGGAAGATGGAGTAAGTTATTCAGAAGCCCTCCGGCAGGCCAAGCTCGATTGTATTGAAAAAGGCTTTTTACCAATGGACTGGGCCGGATTTGTGCTAATAGGCAGTGATGTCTGATATTTAATGCTTCAGGTGGTTGGATTCTCT
>Ga0102943_1000662_pt1 | contig 22850 bp, 19 predicted proteins | sample SalPonC_black_MG_FD_78174 | JGI IMG/M metagenome (GOLD analysis project Ga0102943, IMG submission 78174) | Salt pond soil microbial communities from South San Francisco under conditions of wetland restoration - Salt Pond MetaG... | ecosystem: Environmental > Aquatic > Marine > Intertidal zone >...
AACGGTCATGCCTTTGGCAACGGCGCCATTATTGCCTGTGCCTGTGATTTTAGATTTATGAGAAAGGACAGGGGGTTTTTCTGCTTTCCTGAAGTGGATGTGTCCATCCCCTTTTTGCCGGGCATGATCGGCTTTGTCCGCAAGGCGGTTCCCGAGTCCTGCTTTAACGAACTGCTGCTGTCGGGCCGCCGGGCAACGGCTGATGAACTGGAAACGGCAGGGGTGATCCTTAACGCATGTGACAACCAGGAGGCCCTGATGGCAGAGTCCCTGGCTTTTGCCGCCACCTTTGACAAGAAACGGGGGATTTTTGCCGAACTCAAAAAACGGATCCACAAAGAGCTGATCCGGATCATTGACGAGGAGGATCCGGAGTTTATCGAACCCTTAACTCTTTTTGTGGCAGACTGAGCCTGATCAGAACTGTTTTCGGGTGAACGCCAGGAACTTGTCACAGATCGGGGAGCGGCTTCGCCGGCTGGACAGGGTCAGATAGAAAAACCGGGTCAGGTCCAGTCCCTCAACATGCAGGGCAAAAAGACGGCCGGTTTTCAGCTCTTCTTCCACCGCCACGGTGGAGAGGATAGAGATCCCCACACCGGCCAGGACCCCCTGGATGACGGCCACGGAATTTCCCATGGTAACGGTGGGCTGCAGTTGTCGCGGACTGAAGCCCGCCTCATCAATGCTTTTAAGGATGGACCGCCAGGTGCCTGACCCCTTTTCCCGGACAATGAAAGGCTGGGTAAAAATCTGGTTGCAGGGGATCGAAGACTTACCGGCCCAGGCATGGCCCCTGGGGACGATGAGTTTCATCTCGTCTTTTATCAGTTCGGTCTGTTCTATGGCCGGATCTTCTGTCTTTGCCCCCACGACCCCCAGCTCGAGTCTGCCGGATTTGACCTCCTCGGTGATCTGGCCGGTATCTCCGGTGACCAGGGAGATGGCCACATCAGGGTGTTTGGTTTTAAACCCCCCCATCAGTTTCGGCAGGATATACCCCGAGGGGATGGTGCTGCCCCCTAAAACTAGGTCACCTTTGGTCTGGCCCAGATAGTCGAACATGGTGGTCTGGGTCTGGTCCCTCAGGGCCAAAAGCTGTTTGGCATAATCATAGAGGATCAGACCGGCCCGGGTGGGCTCAGTCACTTTGCCCAACCGATCCAGAAGCCGGCATTTAAAATGCTCTTCCAGCTCTTTTATATGGGTGGACACGGTGGGCTGGGACAGGTTGATGGCCTCCGAGGCCTTGGAAAAGCTTTTGTGCTCTATCACAGAAACAAAAATATGAAGCTGCCATAAATCCATGGGGGTGCCTTTGATTGTGAAGATCAGGTTTTAGGAAATTTTTTCAGCATCTTTACATGAACCGCCGGAGGGACCATGTCTGATATGTCTCCGCCGAACTGGGCCGCCTCTTTGATGATAGAGGACGAGGTAAAGATCCATCGCAGGCCTGTCATGAGAAAAACAGACTGGACATCCTTGTTGAGTTTTCTGTTCATCAGAGCCATTTGGAATTCACTTTCAAAATCGGATATGGCCCGCATGCCCCGGATGATGGCCACGGCGTTTTTCATCCGGGCATATTCCACCAGAAGGCCGCCAAAGGTATCCACCTCAATCTGGGCATCGCCGTTGAGACTGTCTTCAATCATGCTGACTCGTTCTTCCTTGGAGAACATGACTTTTTTGTTGGGATTATGCAGCACAGCCACGATAACGCGGTCAAAGATCTCGCATGCCCGTTTGATCACATCCAGATGGCCGTTGGTCAGGGGGTCGAAGGAGCCGGGGTAGATTGCAGTTCTGAAGTCCGTCATAATCATCCTTTGATTGATGATGCTGCGTGTAAAAATGAAATAAAAGTCTTTGAGTATTTTTTTTGGCGGTAAATGTCAAGGCCGGTGCCTGACGTATCTAAAGATTCCTTGTGGTCCTGTTCCACAATTACCCGCCCCTCCGGTGCCAGCAGAGGTAAAAAGTCAGCCAGGGCCATGGTGGCGTCGGCCAGGCCCATGCGATAGGGGGGATCCATGAAGATCAGGTCAAAGGGGGCGGTGAACAATTGACCAGGGAGTGCCCCAGTCCCAAGGTCATGGCAGAGAATCATGGCCTGGTCGTCCATACAGCACCGGGTAATGTTTTCCTTTATTACAGCACAGCTGGTACTTGCGCTGTCTACAAAAACCGCTGCTTGGGCCCCCCGGCTTAAGGCCTCCAGGCCAAAGGCACCGGTCCCGGCAAACAGATCCAATACCCGCATGCCCCGGATACCCGGGCCGATGATGTTGAACAGGGCCTCCCGAACCCGGTCGGTGGTGGGGCGGATATCCCGTCCTTGAATCCCGGCCAGTTTTCGGCCCCGGCAGGTGCCGCTGATGATCCGCATGGATTCAGGATATCCGTTTTTCGATATACTTTACCGTGGTCCCGATCTGTTTGGCCAGGGTCTTGATGTCTCCGTCCATCTGCTCGGCTTTTTTGCGCAGAAACTCCTGTTCAAAGGCGATTCTGGCCTGGTCAAGGTTGTCGATGGAGAACAGCCAGCGTCGTTCAGGTTTGTCGCTGTTTTCAACATTCGGGTTGTAGGGATGGGGGAGCTCCTCTTTGGTCACGGTGTCTGTCTTCACCATGATGGACAGACGTTCCACCAGGTTTTTCAACTCCCGGACATTGCCCTGCCAATGATATTGGGACAGAAGATCCATGGCCTCCGGCGTCAGGGCCTTGGCCTGGGTAGAGGATTGTTTTGCCGATTTTTTAAGAAAGGTATCCACCAAAGCGGGGATGTCGGCTCTGCGATCCCGAAGCGGCGGCACACGGACGGGAATGACGTTGAGACGGTAAAACAGATCTTCTCTGAACCTGCCGGCAGCAATTTCTTCTTCCAGGTTTTTGTTTGTGGAGGTGATCAGCCGGACATCCATTTCCAGGGTCCGGGTGGACCCGATGCGCTGGAAGGTCTTGGATTCCAGGGCCCTGAGGATTTTTGCCTGGGTGTTGATGTTCATGTCTCCCACTTCATCCAGGAACAGAGTGCCCCCGCAGGCCAGTTCAAACTTACCCTTATTTTTAGAGGTGGCCTGGTCAAAAGCCCCTTTTTCATGGCCAAAGAGTTCCGAGTCCAGGTGTTCTTCGGGGATGGCCGCGCAATTGATAATGATAAAGGGGCCCTCGGGGCGGCTGCTGAACTGATGGATGGTCCGGGCGACCATCTCTTTTCCCGTGCCGTTTTCCCCTGTGATCAGGATCGAGGCGTCGCTGGGGGCGGCGGCCATGACCTCACCGTAAAGTTTTTGCACCGCAGGACTGGATCCTGTGATGGAGTTTTTTTCAATGGCCTTTTTGCGAAGGTAGATGTTTTCCTCTTCCAGCTTTCGAAAATTCAGGGCATTGTTGATGGTGACCATGACCTTGTCAATGGACAGGGGTTTTTCAAGGAAATCAAAGGCCCCGGATTTGGTGGCATCCACGGCCGATTCAATGGAGCCGTGGCCGGTAATCATGACCACGGGCAGGTTAGGGGCCATCTTTTTGATTTCTTTTAAGGTGTCAATGCCGTCCATCCCCGGCATCCAGATATCCAGAAGCACGATGTCCGGGGCCTGGGACTCTATTTTTTTTAAGGCCTCATATCCGTTATAGGCGTGGATAACTTCAAACCCGTCGTCCGAGAGGATGCCCTCCAGAGAGTCAATGATGGTGGACTCGTCGTCCACAATAAGTACTGCCGGATACATAAGCGTGTTGTCCTTTCAAAAACGGTTGTGGTTCTGCCGGTGTAACCCGGGCGCATGTCGTTTCTCAGGCCGGAAGTTCAATGATGAATTTAGCCCCCCGGGGCTGGTTGTCCTGGACCCGGATCACCCCGTTGTGATCAGAAATGATGGAGTTCACTATGGCCAGGCCCAGACCCATGCCGGTTTTTTTGGTGGAAAAATAGGGTTCAAACAACCGGGTTTTTTCCTTGTCTGAAATGCCGTGGCCGGTGTCGGCAATTTCAACCCTTACAATCTTGAGTATGGGATCAAATGAGAGATCAAAGACAATGGTGCCGTTCTTTTTTATGGCAGCCACGGCATTATCAATGAGGTTGATAAAGGCCTGTTTCATGTGCTGATGGTCCAGGTTGAGGGTGGGGATGTTTTCTCCGAACCGGGTCTGGATTTCCACCTTTTCCAGGCCCTCTTTATACAGGGCGATGGTTTCCAGGATGATATTGTCAATGCGTTCCGAGGAAAAGTTGGTGTCTGGAAATCTGGCAAAGGCGGAAAATTGATTGACCAGATTCCGGATCAGGTCCACATGCTCTACAATGGTGTCGGCACATCCGGTGAAAATATCGTCGTTGATCTGTCTGCCGTATTTTCGTTTCAGGCGCTGGGCGGAAAGCTTAATGGGGGTGAGCGGGTTTTTTACCTCATGGGCGATGCGCCGGGCCACTTCCCGCCAGGCCACCATGCGCTGGGCCTTTTCAAGTTCCGTGACATCGTCAAACACCAGAACCGCCCCAAGGTTCTGTCCGGCATCATCTGTTAAGGCGGTGAAGTTCAGGGAAAAATGCTTGGGCGTACCTGATATTGATGCAGATACCGGCACTTTGATACTGGAGGCCCCCTGGCTGGCCTGGGCGTAGATCTTTTCCGCCATGGACAGATACTCATCCTGCAGCACCTGCCGAAAGTTCTTGTCCAGGATCTGCTGGCTGTTGACGGCCAGCATGGATTCTGCGGCCTTGTTGATGGTGGTGATTGTTCCGGCCTGATCCAGGGAAACCACGCCGGCGGTGATGTTTTTTAAAACGATTTCCATGTATTTCCGGCTTTTTTCCAGCTCTTCATTCTGTTGCTTGAACATGGCTTCGGACCGGGCAATCTGCTCGCGGCCTGCGGCCAGCTGCCGGGTCATGGAGTTGAAACCCCGGATGAGGGTGCCGATTTCATCATCGGTGTCAAAATCAATCTGGTAGTTGAGATCACCGTCAGTGATGCGCTGGGTGCCTTCGGCAAATTTCATGATGGGAATGGTAATGGACTTTGCCATTTGAAAGCCGAACCAGATGGCGCAGAAGACCACCAGAAGCGCCACGATGGACAGGGCGATATAATAGGACAGCTGGGCCGGTTTTTTGGTCAGTTTCAGCTGCTGGTACTCCTCCACCCCCTTGAGTATGGACTTGAGGTTTTCGGACAGGTCCGGAGAGACCAGGGTGGTAATGACGATAAACCCCTGGGCATTTTCTGCTGCAGCCCCGTAAGGAATGGCGGAAACCGTTCGCAGGAACTCGCCTTTTGCAATGGCCTGGTAGATGGTATGGCGGGTCTTGTCAACGGTCACCCGGGTCAGATCCGAGGTGGTGAGCAGGCCAAAGTACAGGGGTTCCAATTCATTGGCCAGCGACAGGCTGACCCGTTTGCCATTTCGGGTATACACCTCCACGGCATGGCGGTTGAAGGCCCGCTGGATGACCTGGGTATACCGGGTCAGCTTTTCCTGGTTCCCGGAGTCGAGCAGGTCCCTGGAGTCAATCTGATACGCCCCTCTTTTTCCAAAAAAGGCGTTTTTATCCTCAATATACTCGTATAGTTTCTGGCCCACGGCCAGGCTGCTTTCCAGGGTTTTTTCCACCGGTGCATTGAACCAGAAGGCAATGGAGGTGGAGATAAACTGGATGGAAAAGAAGAAGAGCACCGTGGTGGGTAAAAGGGCCAGTATAACAAAGGCCACGGTCAGCCGGGTCTTGAGTTTGGACCCCAGGATGTTTTTCTTTTTTTCATAGTAAAGTTTGGCCAGGTTGCGAAAGACCAGCAAAAGCAGGGTGAGCAGCAGCAGCAGGTTGATATTGATCAGGATGAACATGAGCACTGTGGAAGAGAGGGGGAAATCCGTACCAAATGGAGAGATCCGTGTCTCCACAAAGGTCAGGCCGGAGACGAGAACAAGGATGAACAGGATGAGAAATCCCTCCCGTCTTCGCCTGGATTTTGAGTCGGTGCCTTGTGTCATATGTTTGCCCTGACCGGGTTGGGTTAGTAAGTGAAGTTGATCACATACCAGTCGGTATCAAAGTCCCAGAAAGAGACGAAAAAAAAGACATAGTGCAGGGCCAGGGGCAGGGTGACTTTTTCCAGTTCTGCCTTGATCCGGATTTGGTATTTGTCGCCTTTGGCCAGATCGGCCAGGGCAATTACTTTGAGGTTGTCAATATCAACCATCCATTCCTTGGCCTCATCCAGGGATTTGGTCATCAAAGGCGTTTCATCCTTCCAAGGGCGAAAGACGGTATACTCCTCTTTCAGGGAGTTATACTTGATGGTTGACTGAATTTTCAAGTCAGCAATGCGTTTGTCAAATAGATTGGAGGTCCGCTTGTACAGGGTCACGTAAAAAGAGAAGGTGGTTGGCATACCGTTTTGAATGGTTTCCAGGGTGGCCGGGGTAAATGCGTTTTCAACCTCAAAATAGGTCAAAAGATCATCCCGGGTGTTGGCCAGTTTGATATTGGAAAGGGCGGCGGCATTTGCCGCAAAAATACTGGCCGGCAGTATCATATTGAACCCGATAATAACAATCAGGCAAAAATTGAACGGTCTGATAAACCCCTTTGATCCCAGTGTCATTATCTGTGCCCGATGTTTGCAGGTCCGGTTTCCCAGGCGTCTTTTTGCTTCAGAAACGTCCTGATGAACTGGTGATTCAGCGTGTGGCCGGACTTGTGGGTGATGATATGCCCCTGAATGGGCATGCCCAAAAGAGAAAAATCTCCCAGAGAGTCCAGCAGCTTGTGCCGGACAAATTCGTCCGGATACCTTAACCCCTCGTGATTCAGGATTTTATCATTATCAATAACGATGGCATTGTCAAGGCTTCCCCCCTTGCCCAGGCTGAATTTTTTCAAAAGTTCCAGGTCCCGTACAAACCCAAAGGTCCTGGCGTGGCTGATCTCCTGTTCAAAGTTGTTTTTGGCCCGGTCATAGGTCAGTTCCTGAAGGCCGATGAGGGGGTGGTCAAATTCAATGGTACAGGAGATTTTAAAAGAGTCTTCCGGGATTACTTTGACAAACTTGTCCTGATCCCGGACTTCAATGGGGTGTTTGACAATCATGAAATGCTTGGGCCGGACCTGACAGGCCACCCCGGCTGCGGACAGGGCCCGTGTGAACTCCTTGGCCGATCCGTCCATGATGGGCATTTCATAGTCATCCACCTCCACCAGGGCATTGTCAATGCCCAGGCCGGCAAAACTGGCCATGAGATGTTCAATGGTGGAGACAATGGCCCCGTTGGTGCCCAGGACCGTTGCCAGGCTGGTGTCCACCACAAGCTTGAACAGGGCCGGGATATCCTGGGTACCGGGCAAATCAATGCGCCTGAACTTGATCCCGTGGTTCTCCTGGGCGGGCTTGATGGTTATACTCGTCTTTTTCCCTGAATGGACCCCGGTTCCGGAAAGGGCCACATTTCGGGCGACTGTGCGTTGAAGAAAGTATGGGTTCATATGGTCTAATCGGTATTATTATCTGTAAAAAAAGTCAGCTATATATAACTGATTTTAAACCCCAAAGCAATTGAGAAAATTCTTTGGTCTGCCAGGAATTTCTGGTAGAAGAACACAAGAAGGGGTGTCATGTTTTATCCATATACAGCGTCAGTTTTTGTCAGGGGTGGCCAATGATCGCAACCATTCATTCATCCGCAGTGCTGGGCATTGATGCTGTCCCGGTGGCGGTGGAGGTGGATATCAGCTTCGGGCTGCCGGTATTCAACATGGTGGGTCTTGCAGAGGCTGCGGTTCGGGAGAGCAAGGAACGGGTCCGGGCGGCCATCCAGAATTCAGGCTATACCTTTCCCATGGACCGGGTGGTGGTGAACCTGGCCCCGGCAGACATGAAAAAACAAGGAACCGCACTGGATCTGCCCGTGGCATTGGGTATCCTTACCGCCTCGGGGCTTTTGTCCCCACAGGCCACGGCAAAATGGCTTCTGGCCGGAGAACTCTCCCTGGACGGCAGGCTCAAACCGGTGCGGGCCGCGCTTCCCTTTGCCCTGGCCGCTAAACAAGCTGGATTTGCCGGGATTATCCTTCCCGGGGACAACGGGCAGGAAGCTGCCTTGGTCAGCGGTGTCAAGGTCATGGCATTGTCCTCTCTGTCCCAAGTGGTGTCGTTTCTTACGGGGAATCTGGATACGGAACCGGTGAGTGCCAGCCCTGATGCCCCGCGGCCTGCGCCTGTCGGCAGAGGACTGCCCGATTTTTCCCAGGTCCGAGGCCAGGCCCATGTCAAAAGGGCCCTTGAGATCAGTGCTGCAGGATTCCACCACCTGCTTATGTCAGGCCCTCCCGGCAGCGGTAAAAGCATGATGGCCAAGCGTCTGCCCGGTATCCTTCCTTTGCCGTCCCTGGATGAGGCCATGGAAATTGCAAGGATTTACTCTATTGGGGCCGAACCGGGCAAGGTCCTGGAGACCTTTGGTGTCCGTCCGTTCCGGTCCCCCCACCATTCTATTTCCGATGCCGGCCTTGTGGGCGGGGGCCCCCGGCCCTTACCGGGGGAGATCAGCATGGCCCACAACGGCGTCTTGTTCCTGGACGAGCTTCCCGAGTTTCGCCGCAATGTCCTGGAAGTACTCAGACAGCCCCTGGAAGAGGGGACAATCACCATTGCCAGGGCCGGGGCCAAGGCCTCGTTTCCCTGCCGGTTCATGCTGGTGGCCGCCATGAACCCCTGTGCCTGCGGTAATCTGGGCAGCCCCTCCAGGGACTGTACCTGCACATTGGCCCGGATCCGTCAGTACCGGTCAAAGATTTCAGGCCCCCTCATGGACCGGATGGATCTCCAGGTAGAGGTGCCCCAGGTGCCCTACGACGACCTTGCCGCAGCAGAGGATGCTGAATCCTCTGCCGTCATCCGGGACCGGGTGGCAGCGGCCCGGCAGATCCAGGGGGCACGGTTCAAGGATGTGAATATTTTTTCCAATGCCGCCATGGGTCCGGATCAGATAAAGGCCTTCTGCCATCTGGATAAACAGACCATTACCCGTTTAAAACAGCTCATGGCCCGGTTCCGGTTTTCTGCCCGGGCCTACACCAGTCTGCTGAAAGTGGCCCGGACCATTGCTGACCTGTCCGGGCAAAAGCAGATCCTGGAGTACCATGTCCTTGAGGCGGCTCAGTACAAGGCCTTAGAGCGGGACAAGGATGCATAAACCTACGGTCCGGGAGGATTCGTGGTCTTGAAGTAAAAAATTCTAGCTGGGCCTTGGTTTACAATCGGGCGGAATGGCTTATTATACACGGACACCTATAAATATAATAAATAAAAGTATGCATTCCTATGATTAAAAAAGACATATTCAACCACGATGTCAAGGCCCAGTTCAAGGCTGCTGCAAAGGATCGGATTCACCGTTTCCTCATGGCCGACGACCAGATCAAAGGGGCAGTGGTCCACGGCACCCGCATGGTCCGGGAGATGCAGGCCAATCATGACCTGGGGCCTTTGGAAACCCTGGTGCTGGGCCAGGCCTATGTGGCCTGCGCCCTGATGAGTTCTCCTTTAAAGGGGCGGGACCGGATCTGCCTGGGCATCCAGTGCTCCGGCCCCATCCAGGGGCTGGATGTGGAGGCCAATGCATTCGGCGAGGTCCGGGGGTATCTTAAAGCCAATCCCATCACCGTTGAAAATCCGGATCAGATCCGGCGGCTGTCCACCCTATATGGCGCTGGGTTTCTCACGGTGACCAAGTATCTGGACGACAATGCCGTTCCCTATTCCGGCCAGATTGTCCTTGAGAACGGCAGCATTGCCGAAGATCTGGCCGTATATTTTCTCAGGTCTGAACAGATCCCCACGGGATTCACCCTCAGCGTTTCCTTTGACCAGGCGGAACAGGTCTCAGGGGCCGGAGGGATTTTTCTCCAGGCCCTGCCAGGGGCGGATCCTGCCAAGGTGGCCCGGGCCGAAAAGATGGTCCAGTCCATTGATTCTTTAGGCGAGGCTTTTGCCGGCGGGCAGGATCCCGAAGGGGTTATTCACGAGGCCTTTGGCGAGCTGAATCCCAGGGTTGTCAACAACACCCGGGTGGAGTTTTTCTGCCGCTGCTCCCAGGATCGTATGGGGGGGCATCTCAAGGGGCTTGCCCGGGAAGACCGGGACGACATCCTGAAAAACGGTCCGTTTCCCCTGGAACTGCGCTGCCACCAATGCAACTCGGTTTACGCCTTTACCCGATCCCAGCTGGAGGCCTTGCTCTAAACTCTGCCATACCCGGCTGGAGAAGATCGTGGCGGGCCAGGCCGAATCCCCTACCTTTGTGGGACATACCCATGATCTGGCCCTTTATGAATGCGGGCCCCATGGCATTGGGGTGAAAAAAAAATCCAAGGTCACGGGTTTTTCTTGATAAATCTGCCAGATATATTATAAATTCCGGTAGCGTAGGGCAGCCGCGAGGCAGTTGCAAAGCGGCAGTTTACCTGATTTGGGACAGTGAAATTCATTGGATTGAGCCCAGAACGGTCGGCTATGACACCGCCCGAACCATCCGGCTGATGAATGCCTGCGGCATCCCGGAAGTATACCGGGATCTGCTTTTGGAAGATGGCAGCATCAGGCTGTAACTTAAAATAAAAAGAAAGGCAAAAAGAGCAATGTGTAACGATCACCACCACCATCACTATCATGATCATCCTGAAATCGTCCAACTCATGCCGGTGCAGAACAACTTGTTTGCCGTATACCAGGGTGAGTCTCCCAAGGATTTTTCTGTGGAATCCGGCAAGGACGGCATCAGCCTTGTGCCGGTGCTGTTCATGGGGTTGATCCGCCACGGTGATAAAACCATGGTGGAGGGCTTTTTTGCCTCAAATGCCATTAATTCCTGTGAGGATACCAAAGGCTTCAAAGGATATGCCTCTTCTTTGGCCCACGCAGAAAAATTATACGCCTGATGGCGTGAGCGCGCTGCCCCCGGCGGCGGTTGCCCAGGGCTGAAAACGACAAAGGCTGCCAGGATCTGTGTCTAACAGGCAGCCTTCATGCGTCCAGAATCATCCCAGGGGTGTCCTGCCAGATCATTCTTGCAAATAAAAAATAAAATCCTTAAAGGAGTTCATATGCATAAACTGCTGAAAGACAGCCCGGGAGAGAAGGTCATGCTTTTGGGCAACGAAGCCATTGCACGGGGGGCTGTGGAGGCAGGTATGGCTTTTGCCACCACCTATCCCGGGACCCCGTCTTCCGAGATTTCACTGAATCTGTTCCAGATGTCCCAGGAGTCGGACATTTATTTTGAATACAGCACCAACGAGAAGGTTTCCCTGGAGGTGGCTGCTGCTGCTGCCAACTCTGGTTTGCGGACCTTTTGCATGATGAAGCATGTGGGCCTTAACGTGGCTGCTGATCCGCTGATGACCCTTTCCTATGTGGGGGTGACCGCAGGCATGGTGGTGCTCACCGCAGATGACCCGGCCATGTTTTCCAGCCAGAACGAACAGGACAACCGCTATTATGCCAAGTTCGGCGGCCTTCCCATGCTGGAGCCCTCTTCCGTGGGCGAGGCCAAGGAGATGATCAAGGCGGCCTTTGAACTGTCCGAACAGCTCAAGCAGCCTGTCATCATGCGCACCACCACCCGGATCAACCATTCCAACGCCTTTGTCACCTTTGGAGAGATGGCCGAAAGACAGACCAAGGGACGCTTTGAAAAAGATCCCATGCGGTGCGTGACCGTGCCGGCGGTTTCCCGGCAGCTGCACGTCAAGCTGCTGGAGCGGCTGGACAGGGCCGGGGAACTGGCCGAAACCTCGTCCTTCAACTTCACACAAGGCAAGGGGGTCTGGGGCATTGTCACCAACGGGGTGAGTTTTCACTATGTCCAGGATGCGGTGACTGATCTGGGGATTGGGCAAAAGACCCGGATTCTCAGGCTGGGCTTTACCAACCCCCTGCCGGAACAGAAGATTAAATCCTTTTTAAAGGAGTGTGAAAGGGTTCTGGTGGTTGAGGAGGGGGAACCCTTTATGGAAGAGGCGGTCAAGGCCTTTGCCCAGGAAGAGGGAATCACCATCCCCATCCGGGGCAAATCCAAGGCCTTGTTTTCCCGATTGTCCGAGTATGATCCTGCCATGGTCCGGGTGAAGATGGCCCAGTGTTTCGGGGTGGACTATACCCTGCCTGAAAAACTCTCCACAGCAGATGTTCCTGACATTGCCAACCGTCCCCCAAACCTGTGTTCCGGCTGTTCCCACCGGGCCACCTTCTATGCGGTGAAAAAGGCGGCCGAGGGCATGGACCTTATCTGTCCCAGTGATATCGGCTGCTATACCCTGGGATTTATGCCCCCTTTATCCATGGGTGACTTTGTCATCTGCATGGGCGCGTCGGTCTCCAGTGCCTGCGGCTTCAGCAAGGCCACGGATCAGAAAGTGGTCTCATTTATCGGAGACTCCACCTTTTTTCACTCCGGCATCACAGGTCTTGTCAATGCCGTGTTCAACAACCACAACTTCACCCTGGTGATTTTGGAAAACGATATCACGGCCATGACCGGCCATCAGCCCCATCCCGGGGTGGATATGGACCGCATGGGGCTTTCAGGCTACGGCCGGGTGAACGTTGAAAACCTGGTCCGGGCCGTTGGCGTGGAACATGTCTCTGTAATCAAGCCCTTTAAGGTGAAAAAGAGCATGGAGACCATTAAAGAGGCCCTTGAATTTAAAGGGGTGTCCGTGATCATCGCCCAGGAACCCTGTATCCTCTTTGCCAAGAACCTCAAGCTGAAAAAGGCCCGGCCCTTTGAGGTCACGGACAAGTGCACGGATCACAAGGAGTGCATCAACGGCATTGCCTGTCCCTCTTTTTACATTGAAGCGGGTCGGGTAAAGATCGATGCCAATACCTGTGTGGGCTGCGCCCTGTGCGCCCAGATCTGTCCGGAAAACGCCATAAGACCCCTGAAACAATAGACAAAGGATGCATGTGATATGGAAACGACGAGACTGATAATTGTTGCAGTGGGCGGGCAGGGGAATCTTCTGGCCTCAAAGGTTTTAGGCGAGGCCGCCCTGATTGAAGGGGTGGATGTGCGCATGAGTGAGATCCACGGCATGGCCCAGCGGGGCGGGGTGGTGGAGTCCGCTATTATTTTTGGGTCGGCCCAAAGCTCTATTATCTCCGATGGCGAGGCTGATGTTCTTCTGGGATTTGAACCGGCCGAGACCCTCAGGGCCATCAACCGCTGCTCCAAAGAGACCAAGGTCATCACCAATACCGCCACTTTGCCTCCGTTCACAGTGGGGATTGGCAAAGGTCCCTATCCAGAGGTGGATGAGATCAAGCAGGTCCTCAAGGCCAAAACCGCCAGCCTGGTGGCCATCGATGCCATGACCCTGGCCAGAGAGGCGGGCAGCCCCATGAGCGTGAATATCGTTCTTGTGGGGGCATTGATCCAGACCAGGGCCCTGGGATTTTCAAAGGACAGCGTTATCGAGGCCATCCGCCGCCGGATCAAGCCGGCATTTTTGGATCTGAACCTTGCGGCGTTTGAACTGGGATACGAGGCCGCGGTCAAAGGGGTGGTTTAACCTGTTGCCGGACCAAAAGCCAGAGGGCATAAGCCGCCCCCGGGTCCTTTTTGTCTCAGCCACAGCCATGGAGGTCCAGGCCTTTTTGAATGCCCATGATTGCCGGCGGACAACCGTTTTCTGCCATACCCTGTTCCAGCCGCAAAAAGGAAACTGGGCCTGCCTGGTCACAGGGCCGGGGGTGTTCAACACCGCTGCCGGTTTAGGGGCCTGCCTGGCCCGGATTGGACCGGACCGGGTCATTGATGTGGGGATTGCCGGGGTGTTTCCCGGCTTTGGCCCGGGGATCGGGGACCTGGCCCTGGCTGACAGCGAGACCTATCTTCACACCGGGGTGGGCAAAGACCTGCCCCTGCCCTTTGATCTGATCCCGGGCAAGGGTGATACCCGAAACGGGGCATATGCCATGGATGGCAAAACAAGTGACGCCTGCTGTACTGCTCTGGCAGCCAAAGGCCTTGCCTCCCTGGCCGGCCCCTTCCTGACGGTCTCCAGGATCACGGACACCAGACAAAAGGCAGCGGCCCTGGCGGCGGACCGGCCCTATGTCATGGAAAACATGGAAGGGGCGGCAGCCGCCCATGTCTGTGCCCTGTACAATGTGCCCATGGCAGAGCTCCGGGCCGGTTCCAATGTTGCCGGGGACCGGGACAAGATCCAATGGGACATCCCGGCGGCATGCCGTGCCCTGGACAGGGCCTTGACCGGCCTCAAAGAGGTTTGGGACTAGATCCTTTTTGTTCGGGATCGCCTGTTCTAAGGGGGCACAGCCTTAAGCTTGGTCCACCTGCGCCAGATAAACCGTGTTGCCGCAGGATTTATTCGTATATGGATTGTCAAACACGATCATCCGGGCCTGTGCCCAGGGGAATACTGTTCCCAGATGCTGTGTGAATTCAGCTTCGGGTTCGCTGTTTGACCACAGGGCAAAGACACCGCCGGGCTTCAGGTGGGCCGCAACTTCCCCAAGTCCCTGCCGGGTGTAAAATCGTGTGTTGGTTTGATGCAGAACATGGGTGGGGGTATGGTCAATGTCCAGGAGAATGGCATCATATGTTTTGCCAGGGGTTTTGGAGTCAAATCCCTTGTCTGTCTGCTGGCTCAGGGCGAAAAAATCTCCCTGGATCAGGCGGCACCGGGGATCGCCTGCCAGGGTTTTGCCCAGGGGAACAAGGCCTTTTTGATGCCATTCAATCACCGCATCCATATACTCCACCACCGTAAGAGAACAGACACGTTCATCGGCCAGGGCCTTGACCGCGGTATACCCCAGGCCCAGACCCCCCACCAGCACCTCAAGATCGTTCCCTGTGAGAAGACCCAGGCCCTGTTCAGCCAGCTGATCCTCGGATTCATGAAAGAGGCTGGACATGAGAAAGGCATCCCCAAGCTGCACCTCATAGATATCAAGATCCGGAATTTGCACGGACCGCCGGCGCCTCAGTATTAATTCTCCCAGGGGGGTGTCCTGGTAATCCAGTTCTTCAAAACCTGCACTCATGCCTGCCTCTCTTTTTTTGAAACTATGGTTATGGTGATCCGTGATTGGTGCCATGAATCTGTAACCCCCATCCATATCACATAAGTGCGGGCAGCGTCGAGGTCAGGGCATTTTGGAATCCATTCCAGGCATATGATTTCTGAGGGGCGATATGGGAAACACGGCAAAAAAATATAAAAATCAAGATCTTGTCGCTTGACCCGGCAAAGCGACCTGTTGTATGATATGCAGTTCATCAATACCAAAAACTTAAGATAATCTGGCAAACCCAAATGGCACCGAGAATCAATAAAATTAGTATGATATCCACGCTGATCATCCTCTCGCTTATTTTCATCCCCGTAATCTGGGGCTTTTATTTTACGGACTGGAAAAATGAGCAGCTGTTTTCCGCAGGGGAATGGCGGCAGGCAATTCCTGAATTCCAGGAAAACTCCAGGGCCTTTGGCCAAAGAATCCTTTTAAGAAAAAACAAGGCCTTTACCGTCAACAAAAGCCGCCTGGTCTTCAGGGGGGTGGCCGATGAAAAGATCCATTTGGATGTCTATCTTCTGGAGCTGGATCCAGAGACCGCCTATGCCCATTATATTTCAACAGCCTCATCTTCCGGGCGGTTTCGCCTGGGGGATAATCAATTTCAGCTCTTAAAGGTCTCCCGGGGCGTTGTGCAGTTAAAGATCCTTGATCTGTTTCACTCCTGACCCCTGGACTTGGGGTGCTTTTTTTCCGGTAGGGGTTTTGCATCCCCTGGGTATACGGCCTATAATGATCTGATCATGACCCCTGAACAAAAAAAATCCCTGTGTTTTTTTGACGTCCACACCCATCTTCACGATCATCGGATTTCCATGGACACCCAGGGCATTCTCCTTCGGGCCAAACAAGCCGGTGTCACTCACATGGCCACCTGCGCCACCATGGAGGAAAACTTTGCAGCAACAGCCCGCCTGGCCCGGTCCTGTATTATCCCCTGCTTCGGGATCCATCCCTGGTTCCTGGATACCCTGAGCCCCAATTGGGAGTCTGTCCTGGGGGAGCACCTGGAGGGGATGCCCTCGGCCGTGGGGGAAACCGGCCTGGATTTCATGGACAGGGAGGCGGACCGGAAACGGCAGCTGTCGGTATTCAACACCCATCTTTCCCTGGCCATGGATCTTCGGCGTCCGGTGAATATCCATATCCGCAAGGCCTGGGATGCCTTTGTCCATGTCCTTAAAAAGATCGGGCCGCTGCCGGCCGGGGGGGTGGTGCACTCCTACTCGGGCTCTGCAGACCTTGTCCGGGTCCTGACAACGCACAACCTGCATATCTCTTTTTCAGGGGCTGCCACCCGGCCCAGGGCCAAAAAGACGCTCAAAGCCCTTTTGGCCGTTCCCCTGGACCGGATCGTCTTTGAAACCGATACCCCGGACCTGTTTCCCAGTCAGGAGGATGTCAAGGTTTCAGGCCCCAGGCCCCTGAACGAACCCATGTATGTCAGGGATATTGTCAGAATCTGCGCCGCCCGTCGAAAGATGCCCGTTGAACAACTGGCAGCACACGGGTATGCCAATGCGCGGCAATTATATGAACCGGTGCTGCCCTTGCAGGAATGAAAAACAGAAGATGAATCAGTTTGCCCGAATAGAACAACTCATTGGAAACACGTCCCTGCAGACCCTTGCCCAATCCCGGGTGGCCGTATTCGGCCTGGGGGCCGTGGGTTCCTTTGCCACGGAGGCCCTGGCCAGATCCGGGGTGGGTGCCCTTGTCCTGGTGGATTTTGACCAGGTGGATGTGTCCAATATCAACCGTCAGCTCTTTGCCCTTCATTCCACCCTGGGACGGGAAAAAGCCCTGGTGGCCAGGGAGCGGGTATCAGATATCAATCCCGGCTGCCAGGTCACGGTTCATTCGGCCTTTGTCAATGCCGACAGCCTGACCGATCTTTTGAACCCGGACCTGGATCTGGTGGTGGATGCCATTGACGGACTCAATTCAAAGGTCAACCTGATCAAGGGGGCCAAGGATCTAGGCCTGCCCCTTGTCTCTTCCATGGGGGCCGGGGGCCGCACCGACACCACCATGATCCGTACAGGGGACCTGTTTGACACCGAAGTCTGCCCCCTGGCCCGGATGGTCCGCCAGCGCCTGCGGCGCCGGGGCCTGGACCATGGGGTTCCCTGTGTGTACTCGGTTGAAAAAGCCTTGAACAAGCAGCCCTTCAGGCAAGAAGATGCGCAAGATCCCCTAAAAGACCATGGTCGTCCCCGCCCCCCCATCGGCAGCATTGCCTGGGTGCCGGGATGTTTCGGACTGACCCTGGCCGCCCTGGCCGTTGAGGAACTGCTGAAAGATTAGATGCTCTAAATGCCGTCCCCAAGGGGGCGTGTAATTTCTCATCGTCTGACCCGAGCCTTGCATATCCGATCACCGGATGCTTGCAATTTTTAGGTTATATCCAGAGGGTTTCTGGCCTCTTTCATAGTTCTGGACGGAACTGTCTGCGTATATATCATGGTGGTTCGCACATCGCTGTGACCCGCTTGATAAACTTCAGACGGTTTGCTGATGATTTTATGGCTTTCTGGACATGTCGGTCATGGAGGTGATACAGCCTTCGCTCCCCGGTATCAGGGACACGGGTAAGTTCCTTTGCCGGGAACAGCCACAGCCAGTTGAATTCTTTGGCCGCATATTTAGCTTTCTTATCCATGGCATCAAACATGAACACGCCATCATACCCGGCTTCAATGAATTTTATATGCAGACTTTTTACCTGCTCCACCTGCGCCAGAATATCTGGAATGATAGATTCCGGCATAGGCAGGGTCCTATCCTTTTTCCCTTTGCCGTCATGGACGGTTAATATTTTGTGGTCAAAGTTCAAAGCATTCATTCGGATGTTCATGCATTCAGCCAGTCTCAAGCCACAGCCATAAAGAAGCGTCACGATGAGATCATAAGGAGACCTTGGTTTGTCCACGATAAGATTAATTTCATTTCTGGATAGTACAACCGGGATGTAAGGCTTCCTTTTGGCCCGCACCACCCCGTCCATCTTCCCAAATTCCTTTCCAAGAATCTGTCGGAAAAAGAACAAAATGCCGTTGAATGCCTGATTCTGGGCAGATGCAGAACATTTCTGTTCAACGGCCAACCATGTCAAAAAGCGTTTCACATCTTCGGCAGACAACGATTCAATGGTTTTATCTCGGACATAGTTTTGGAACTTGCATACCCATTTGCTGTAAGCATCAAAAGTTTTAGGTGAATAATGACGCATCTTTATTTCATCACCGAGCCGGGAATAAATGGCCGTACTTTGAACAAAAATCAATATAGTACCTCAACCATTTTTTGAATTTAGGATGGCCAACAGCCTTGTTCTCAGGGTTTGACAATTATCCCTTTCTGGGTGCCGGTTTTCCAGTGGACCAGGACATACCGGGTGGGATTGTCCCAAGCATGATGCCAGCCATTCTCTGTACCATACCGGCTTCTTGATGAATATAAATGAAACTGCGTTAAAAAAAATGATTGTGGACCTGAATGTCCTGCCGACGATATTTTCTTACGGAATATTTTTTTATCTATGACAGGGCCGCCCAATTTATAAGCTTTAATTTTCACAGCCCGGAAAGATCAGCTTCCGAAAAAATTCGCAGGCCTAAAAACCTTTGAATTTTTGCCTGGAATATGGGATGGTCAGGGCATACATCCCCTGTAAAGCGAACTTAAAAATTGCCCTGAAGGTAAAAGGATCGGTCCTATGATACAGCGGTTACGACTTGTTCAGGTTCTGGTCATCGCCCTGGCGGTTCTGATAATTCCGGGAAAAGCCACCCAGGCTGCCGGCGACACCCGCGGGCCTGCAGCCGTCTGGAACGATGCCGCCTCTCCCTCCATTGCCGACAGTTTGTCCATGTTCATTGACCTGTACTCTTTTGCCGCCGCCATGGATCGGATCAATAAGATCAATGCCATGCGTGATCAATTCCCCATGAACTGCCCCATGGTCATGGAGGTCCGCCTGATCCGGGATGAGGCCCCCTCCCTGAAGATCACCTATTTCAGAATCCAGAAGGCCTGGGCCGGCCGGACAGATATCCGTATCAAGGACCCGGGTCTCAAATTTTTTGACGGGCTGGTCTATATTTCCACCACCGGTACCGGGCCCCGATTCCCGGATTTCCCCGGGTTGAAGATAAGCCTGAGCCCACAGTCTCAGTCAGCAGATCTTTGCGGGGTGGTCCACTTCAGCCTGACCGGGCAGTTCAGGGCCGCCGGCAGTATTCACCGGGTCACGGTGCCGGGACAATATGTTAAATGGGGCAATACCACCTTTGATGCCCTCAGGCTGGAGGACCCCCGGACCGCTGAATACGGCGGGTTTGTGGCCGGGAACAAGACCGGGCTAGGCGGCAACTACACCTTTTACCCGGCCCGGGAGGGCAGCCACACCATCTTCGTGCATGTGGGAAAGCACACCAGAACGGCTGTGGTCAACATCCTGCCCGCCCGGCCCGAGCGCCTGGAGCTGATCCCCGGCCCCGGTTCGGGCAGCGCCCCGGCAGCCCGGGCCATGCTCCACTTCAAAGGAGACTGCATCCCGGCAAAGGATGTCACGGCACAGGTCAAATGGAGCATAGACAAAAAAAAGGAGCCCGTGCCGGAGGATCTGACCATCAGCGCCCCGAGCAACGTGGCCCTCTGCGACACCGTCCCCCTCAAGGCCTTTTTAAGATTCGGGCCGGGATATACAGCAGTGACCGCCGCCTACGAGGGCCTGACCGCCTCTACGGCCATCAGCGATCCCAGTGGCATGAAGACTTTGGATGTCACCCTTCGGCCCGGACTGGTCTGGTCCACCGGAGGGCCGGAGTTCAGGGCCGATGCTGAAGGCACTGTGACCATTACGGTCCAGGACAGCGGCTCCAGCCTGTCTGCCGCCCGGACCCTCAGGGTGGTGCCCCCTGCCGGCCTGCCCCTCTATCCCCTGGCAGCCGTCAGCGTACCGGCAAAAATGAAGGCCGGACAGCAGGCCTCACTTTCAGCCACGGCCTTTCACTGCAGCGGGAACCGCCCGGCAGCCGGGGTAAAATGGGTCTCCCTGACCCCCGGCCTGCTCTCCTGCACCCCGTCCGGAGGATGTCGGGCCCTGAAGGCGGGGGACGCCACCGTGGGTCTGATGAAAGACGGCCGCTACCTGGTCAAACGAACCATTGCGGTTGAACCCTCTTCTGCGGCCGCAGCGCCGGCAAAGGACAGCCCGGGCCGGCAGGCAGACAGCAGTGACAAAAGGATTATGGACCAGGGCTCTAAGGACCGGATCTCTGAAGACAGGGACAGTGAAAAACCGGTAAAAAAACCAGAGGTCCAGGTATGGCGGAAACTGGACAACAAGGCCTTTGTGGAATCCCTCTACCAAAGCATCCTGGACCGGGCATCGGACCCGGGGGGGGGCCGGCACTGGATGAGCCGCCTGAAAAACGGGGGCTCAAGGGAATCTGTCCTGAGCTATTTTTTCAAATCCCCGGAATACCAGTCCAGAAAAAAGAGCCATGCTGAATTTATCCGGGACCTGTACCAGGCCCTTTACGGGAGGGAGCCCAGTGCAGCGGAACTCAAGGCCGCCCTGGGTCGGCTTGAGGGCGGCCTGTCCAGATCCCAGCTGGTGAACGCTGCCATGTCACCGCCCCCAACCGGCAAGGGCCTGTCAGCCTCAGCAGCCGGAGAAAAGAAAAAGGAGAGGCCCGACCGGATCCCCGCCGCCTTTCACGGGCTGTGGAAAGTAAAAATGAACCTGTCCGGCGCTGTCAGAAACCGGCTATGGGAAATTGGCAGCAAAGAGGTCTTTTCCAAATCCAGCTATACCCTGGTGGGGTTTGTCAAATCGGTCCAGGGCAATACCATCCGGGTGGAAAACCCAAACAACAAGGCCACCATCACCTTCAGCACCAACAGCTTCACCGCTTTCGGCAGTCTGAAGGGCAAGGGATTCAGCGCGACCGGCACCCGCTAGGCACCAGCATAATTTACAGGAGATTGCGGTGAAAACAGCACACCAGGCAATAATGGTTCTTCTGCTTGGGAGCCGAAATAATACTGGCATCTACAGTGACCCTCCATCCCCTGCAGAAAGCGGTAATAGCTCACATGTGATTGTCAAATTTTCACCCAAAGGTAATAATGACGTCGCTCAAAGATGGAGAGATATTTTAGTTACCGAATATCATGCATCCCGAATCATAAGCGAGAATATCTACCTGTCTGCTGAAACCCCAGCAGGCCAGCCATCTGTTCAGCCTTTTGATCAGGGGCGTTTCCCCTGTTCAGGAGAAATTTTTTTACCAGGCAGGGTATAACCCTTGCATTTTATACGGCTTCACGGTTTGATAAAAGTTCTGCAAAAAATAAAATCGGCAACAGGGGGCATGATGAGACGGTTCTTGGTGATGCTTGGGGTGACAGGTATGATTCTGGGCGGTATGATTCAGATCCGGGCGGCGGCGATTACCGATGCGGAAATGGAAAACCTCAAAGGGTATGGCAGGGCCCTGAGCAATACCATTACCCAGTCCAAGGAAAAGCTGGGCGGTATCCGGGACAAGTGGCAGTGGATCAAGGATGAATACGGGGGTCATCCCAGGGTGGTGCGCTACATCGACACCCTGAATTCCTACGGCCTGACCCGGCATCTGGACGGTGCCATCGAATCCCTGGGCAGATATGAAAAGGGAATCAAGCACCTTAAAAAAATCGGCGATGATCTGGATGCCTACAACGAATTCTACGACCGGTATTCGCCTGACAAGGACAACCCGGTCCGCTCCCTGGAGCAGGTGGCCAACCTGCTGGAAGACCTGAACGGCGCCCTTGAGGATGTGGATCCCACAGGCGGGGCCGCCACCTATCCCATCCGGGCGGTGATTTCCTATTATCAGCAGTCTGCCAGCGCCTTTGCCGGGGCCCTGAGCCGGCTGAACCAGAAGATCAAGGAACGCGGCGGCGGGGGGATCGGTGTCGGGTTCACCGCCACCACCGGAAAGGAAAAAGCATTTAAAAAGCAGTTCCCCGGGGTCACCGTCTATCCCTATACCGGGATCAAATACTACAGGCCCGGGAGCCAGGCCCTTGAGGCGGAGATCTGGGACAACCTGCATAACCGGGCCTTTGTCTGGTACCGCAGCAGATGGATTGAGATCAAGCCGGGGGTTTCCGGGTTGAGAAAAGCCTATGACGGCATCCTCACCGGCACGGGGAAAAGACCCTCCATGGACAATCTCATCTCCCGGTGCAACACGGGCTGGGAAAAGGTTTTGGCTGCGGAAAAAAGGGCAGAGACTCTGTTCCGGCGGCTTAATGCAGAGGACAAGTGCACCCTCAAGCTGCTGGATTACCACGGCCTTGTCCCGCCCCCTGAATCACATAAGGTCTTCGTGGCCCGGTATACCTTTGACCGAAAGTCCCGGAAAAAATTCGACCGGATGGGGGCGGCGGTGGCGAACACCGTCCTGGTGGAAGGCCGGGTGGTGGATGAGCAGAATCCGGTCAAAGGCCTGGCCAATATCCGTCTGACGGCGAATTCAGCCCAGGCCAGTGCCAGCGCCAGCACCGATGCCGGCGGCTGGTTCACCCTGGCCTTCAGCGGGCAGGGAAATCCGGGAGCCGCCGCACGGGTATCGGCCGGGGCGGCCGGCTATCAGCCCTATGAGAAAAACTGGCCCCTGGGACAAAAATGCAACGCCTGGTACAGCCTGAGAATGGCGGCCAGGGCAG
>Ga0102943_1000663_pt1 | contig 22824 bp, 13 predicted proteins | sample SalPonC_black_MG_FD_78174 | JGI IMG/M metagenome (GOLD analysis project Ga0102943, IMG submission 78174) | Salt pond soil microbial communities from South San Francisco under conditions of wetland restoration - Salt Pond MetaG... | ecosystem: Environmental > Aquatic > Marine > Intertidal zone >...
ACCGATCTTGTCATCGATCACGAGAACGGCGTCTGGCTCGCCCAGGACGGCGCCATCGCCCGGGTCGACCTGTTCGGCGGGCGGCGAATCTACGATGCCGATTTCGGTGTGTCGAACGCCCATGCGCTCGTCCCGTTCAAGGGCCGCTGGCTGGTCGGGGGACTGGCCGGCCTGGGCGTGCTGTCGGCCGACGGCCACGATGCAAGCCGGCTTGACTCTATCGACTTCCCCATCCTCGAGGTCTTTGAGATCCTCGGCGACGGCGACGGCCTGCTCGTCGCGGGCTCCGACGGTGTGCATCGAGTCGTGCCGGACCTGGAACGCATGACCGTGCTGAACCACGAGACACTCCTGGCCGACAGCTACAGCTTCGGTCTGGTGCGCTCGCGTCTGCGCGATGCCGTGTATGCCGAGCTCGAATCGGGTCTGGGCGTATTGCTGCGCACCGACGAGGGCTGGCGCGCGCTCGGGCCTGTCGAAGGTGTGGTACATCGGGCCCACAGCGTCGCCGAAGATGCCGACGGCCGGGTCTGGGTCGGTACCGTCGCCGGCCGCTATTACCGCCTTGCGTGGCAGGGAGAGGAACTGGTGCTGGAGGCCGTGCTCGACGCCGAACACGGCGTACCCGAAGGCTACGCCTGGGCCTTCAACGTCGGCCGGAGACTGGTACTGGGCACCAGCGAGGGCGGCTATCGACCGGTGCCGGGGGGAGGGCGCATCGAAGCCGATCCCGATTTCGGGAACGACCGGCTCGGCGAGCCGCGCGGGGTTTATCGCTTGTACGGCGCCGGCAACGGCCAGGTCATCGGCGGCATCGGGCCGGGCGGTGCGCTCTGGCGAGGTGCGCTCGCGGCTGACGGACGGTTCGATTGGCAGGGGCGTTGGCTGAGCGACCTGGCGCCGGCGGTCAACTGGTTCATCGGCGAGCGCGGCGATCATCTCTGGATCGGTCGTCATCCGGGGCTGATTCGGCTTGACTGGCCGCCGCCCGGCACGGACTCGGCGGACAGCCGCCTGCAGGTGGTGCGGGCCGGCTTTCCCGACGCGGCGCAATGGTTGATCGCCGGACCCGGCGCAGGCGGGCGCTTCGATCCCCTGTCGTCGCGTGCCGAGTCGCTGCGCTTTGAATATGCGCTGACCAGTTATACCGCCCCGGATCGGACCGAGTACCGGGTGCGCCTGGAGGGCCTTGAAAAAGCCTGGTCGCGCTGGAGCGGCGAAGCCCGGCGCGACTACACCAACCTGCCGGGGGGCGAGTATGTATTCCGGGTTCAGGCCCGAAATGCCGCGGGCATGACGTTCGAGTCCGAGCCGTTGCCGTTTCGCGTGCAACCGCCGTTTTTCCTCACGCCGCTGGCCTGGGGGTTGTACGCGCTGGTCGGTCTCATGCTCCTGGGGCTGGCCGCCCGGTCAGGCCAGAGGGTGCGCGAGCGCAGCCTGCTGGCCCGCCAGCGCGTGCTGGCCGAGCAGGTGGCCGAACGCACCACAGAGGTCCGCGCCCAGGCCCGCGAGATTCGCCGGATCAGCGACGCGCGGGCGCGGTTTTTCGCCAACGTCTCGCATGAATTGCGCACGCCCCTCACCCTGACCCGCGCGCCGTTGCAGGAACTTGCTCGAACCGGCGGCGAGCGCCTGGATGCCGAATCGAAACGCTATCTGGACGTGGCGCTGCACAACAGCGAGGCCATGCATTCGCTGATCGGGCAGGTGCTGGACATGCAGCGCCTCGACGCCGGACGCATGCCGCTGAAGCTGATCGAGGCCGACCTGGCGGTGATCGTTCGCGGCATCGTCGATCGCTTCGCCGTCCAGGCGCGACTGCGCCGGATCGAGCTGACCTGTGACGGCACCGACCGGCCCGTCGTGCTGGCCTGCGACCAGGCGCATATCGACACCATGCTGAGCAATCTGTTGTCCAACGCGATCAAGTTCACGCCGGACGACGGCCGGGTCGCGGTGCGTCTCGGCAGCAATGGCGCGCGCGTCGAAATATCGGTAACCGACACCGGGCCCGGCATCGACCCGGCCGACCAGCAGGCCATTTTCGAGCGCTATCGCCAGGGCGACCAGGCATCGGCCACCAGCCCCGGCAGCGGCCTCGGCCTGGCGCTGGTCCGCGAACTGGCCGAGCTTCACGGCGGCCGGGTCCGGGTCGAATCGCAGCCGGGCCAGGGCGCCTGCTTCGCGCTGGAAATTCCGGCCGACCTGCTCGCGGATGAATTCCCGGTCGACCCGTCGAGCAGAGACGACGACCAGGGTGTGCGGCAGACGGAAGCGGCATCGGCCGCAGCAACGGTCGCGGATATGACGGCGGAGGATGTGCCGTGCGTGTTGCTGGTCGACGACAACGCCGAATTGCGCGCGTTCCTCCGGCTCCGACTGGGGCGCAGCTACCGTATCGAAGAGGCTGCCAACGGCGCCGAAGGCCTCGAGCGGGCACGCGCGCTGGTGCCGGACGCAATAATCACCGACGGCCTGATGCCGGTCATGGACGGTCTGCTGATGACGCGCGAGATCAAGTCCGATCCGGAACTGGCGTTCGTGCCGGTGCTGATGCTCACATCGCGCGCGGCCCCGGAGGACACGGTGCGCGGGCTTGAAGCCGGCGCGGACGATTATCTCTCCAAGCCGTTCGACAGCGCCGAACTGGCCGCGCGCGTTGCCGGACTGATTGCTTCGCGCCGGCGCCTGAAGACCCGCATGGAAGGTATCGAGGCCGAACCAGTCGAGGCAGGCGAGTCGCCTTTCATGGCGCAGGTCAACAGCGTGCTTCAGGCGCACCTGCCCGATTCCCAGTTCTCGGTACGCGACTGGGCCCAGTTGCTTCACATGGATCGCACCACGCTGTTTCGGAGACTGAAAAGCGAAACCGGTAGTGCGCCGGAGGAATACCTGCGTGAAAAACGCCTCCAGGCAGCCGCCCGGCTCCTGGCCGAGCGTGCCGGAAACGTTGCCGAAGTGGCCGACGCAGTGGGCTTCGCCAGCGTCACGCACTTCACGCGTCGATTCCGCGAGCGGTTCGAAACCACCCCGGCGGCCTATGCGCGAAACGGCGGCGCGTGAACAAGCCTGAGTGAATGCGCGTCTCTGGCACGAGCTGCACGGTTCATGAAGCTAGACAGTGTCTGGTCGGGATGAGCCAGAAGTAATTTTTGTGAGTTCCGCAAATGCCGGTGAATTCCTCGCCGGCTCTCTCTTCTAGATAAAGTCCGTCACGCCGGTGCCATTCTTTTCGATGCCGGCGCCGTTGCGTTCGATCCATGCTGCTTTCATCGCGATATCTTCAGGTTTGGGTGGACCGTATCAGTATTAAGAATTGCGCGGACCGGATAAGTTAGAGTTCCGGTAAAGGCTGCGCGATCTGCTCCGCCCACTGTAGTCGGAGCAGTTCGCGCATGCAGGGTGCCCGAACTGAAACTCTAAGTTATCCGGCCCGCGCCGGGGTTGTTAAGGTTGGACGTCCATTACGTCAAGCCGGGTGATCCAGTATTCGGTGTCGGGGGCGGGGAAGGTGAGGTAACGGGCATTGTTGACGTACAGCGAGCCGCCGAACATGGCCCCGCTCGCGACGCCGTCCAGGTTTTCCGGGTCGGTAATGTTGCCGAGCAACGTTCCGGTGCGCTGGTCTTCGTCGAGCGCGACAACCTGAATCCTGTCGATGGGGTTGTTGGGATCGGCAAACGGAGGGCCATTGTCCGGGAAAATGACGTCGTAAGGCGTCAGAATGAACAGCATGTTGCCGTAAAGCACGATGCCGTCGATGAAGCCTGTCAGCGGCGCATCCAGTTCGATCCTGTCGCTGTCGCCGGTGTCCGGATCGACCCGGTAGATTTGCGCATTGGCCGAGTTGCCGACGATCAGGGTCTTGCCGTCGGGCGTGGCGACGATACCGTTGGCCAGAGAAAATCCGTCGGCTGCGTTGTCGTCGGCAAAGTCGCCGATCAGCGGGAGCGGCGTTGCCGCGTCGGCGCCTTCCGGAAGTCTGCCGTTGCGTGACAGCCCAAGCCGATACAGGAACGGCTGGCCGAAGTCGGTGAAGTAGACTGCTTCCCGGGTGACGGCCAGGTCGTTGATGACGGTCGAGAACTCGGGCGCGAGCTGGTAGCTGGCGATCTCCTCGCCGGTATCGGCGTCGTACACGTACGCGTTTCCACCGATGCAGCCGGCGGCAAACAGGTAGTTGCTGCGGGGATCGACGCGCATGCCGAGCCTGAAGCATTGCGTGGAAAGGTCGAAATCGGGCTCGGCCGGCACCAGGATTTCACCCTCGCCTGTGCGCAGGTTCAGCTTGTAGATGGATCCATCGACCGAGCCGGTATAGGCCGTGAAAGCCCTGCCGATGGCGAATCCTTCCGGCGGGGCGCCGGTCAGCGCCGGGACGACGTCGGCGAATGGCTTGTTGCCGGCGTCGACGGCCTGCGTGGGCAGCGCCCAGGCGGCGACGGCAAGCGTTGTAAATATGAGTTGTCTGTTCATGGTTTTCGGGCCTCGGGTCTGATTGGTTTGCCAGGATTCACGCCGCGTGCGGGATGCATGACTTGTCTTCGCGCGGCTTGTGGTGCTGAGCGTCCCTGAGTGCGACAGCATTGGGGTAAAGTGTGATGTGCAGCACAGACGACGGCCTGATCAAACCCTGATTTGTTGCTGATCTGTTGCTGATTCTTTTGTACGGGGACCAATTCCGGATGTATTTGCCGATTACCGACGTGGGCTCGAGTCGCCTGCATCCGCTTCGCGCCGGAATCTTCCGGGCCGCCGCATGAACGCGGCCGATACTGCCGAACCGACTGTGCGCGCTTTCGGACGATGGCGCCTGGATGCCAGTACCGGCGACCTTTTCGACGGGGTCAGCACTGTCCGGCTGGAGCCGCGCGTTGCACGGCTGCTGGATTATTTTCTGGCGCACCAGGACACGCTCATCAGCCGGGATGAACTGATGGCCGCGGTCTGGGACGACCGAATCGTGTCCGATCACGCAGTCAACCGGTGCATTTCGATCCTGCGCCAGATCCTGTCGCCCGAAGACAAGAGCGCGTATATCGAGACGGTGGTGCGGCGCGGATTCATCAGCCATTTCCCGCCCCCGCTGGAGGCTCCCACGCCTGCGCAAGCCCCGGAAACGGCAAGCCCTCTGCTGCGCAAGACCAGGCTTTGGGGTCTCGGCGCCCTGGCCGTGGTGCTTGCATCGGTGCTGTTCGGCGCCTTGCGCATGGCCGGCGATTCGTCCGCGCCCGGCCCGGTGCCCGTCGAAACGCCAATGGTGGCGGTGCTGCCGTTCATATCCGACGGGCTTTCGGGCGACAGCCATTTCTTTGCCAACGGCATGCACGACGATCTCCTGACGCAGCTGGCTCAACTCCAGTCGATGCGGGTGATATCCCGCACCTCGGTGTCCGAGTATCGAGACAGCGAGATGAACATCCGGGAGATTGGTCGGCAACTCGGCGCAGACGCCATCCTCGAGGGCGGCGTGCAGCAGATCGGCGACCAGATCCGGATAAACGTCCAGCTGATCGATTCGGGCTCGGACGTGCACCTGTGGGCCGAGCAGTACGATCGGGAGCTCACACCGACGAATATCTTCGACGTCCAGTCCGAGATTGCGCGCGCGATTGCCTCGGCGATGCATTTCACGCTGACCCCACAGGATGCCGTTCGGCTGGAAGTCATCCCGACGGAAAACATGGCGGCATATCGTGCATACCATGAAGCGATGGAGTTGCGGCAATCAGAGACCGTGGCGGCCCCCGCCTATATCGCTGCGCTGGAGAGGGCGGTGGCGCTGGATCCCGGTTTCGTCAGGGCCTGGGCGGAATTGGCCGGGTCGCTCAGCTATATCAACCTGCCGCGCCACGATCCGCAATCGATCCAGCGCCTGGAAGGCATTCTGGAGCGCGTGCAGACGCTTGCGCCGCAGTCCTCCGAAGCCCTGATCGCACAGAGCTATTATGTTTATTACATCCTCAAAGACCACGATCGCGCCTTCGAACTGATCCGGCAGGCACAGGAGCTCAGGCCCAGCGACCCGCAGGTGCTGGAGCTGCAGTCATGGATACAGCGCCGCCAGGGCGATATCGCCGGTATGATCGAAACGCTACGGCAGGCCCGCAGGCTGGATCCCAGAAACGCATATTGGACAACCAGGCTGGTGACGTATCTGATGCTTGCTCACCGCTACGACCAGGCCGTCGAGGAATTCGAGAATGCGTCCCTGGATAATTTCAGGCTTGCCTATCTTGAAAAGGTTCTGCGGGTGCGCGAGCACGGGCAACCTGGCCGCCTGGTCGATGACCTGGTCGTGTTGCAAAGGGAATACGGCGCCGAGCTCGATCCATTCGAGCTGTGGGAGGCGCACATTGCCGCCAGGGACTTTGACGGCGCGGCCGCACTCTTGAGCAGGGTCAGCACGGCTGAACCTGGAAGCGATGCCTGGACATCGTTCGACGTGCCCGATGTCGACCTCGCCGGGGTCATTACCGACCACTTCCGTGATGCGCACACCGGTCAGCTCCCGGTTCAAGCGCCGGCGGAGCCTGAACGGAGGCTGGCGCGAAATCGGGCGCAGGAGGTCAATTACTTCGAGCCCAACGTTTACCTGGCCGAAGCCTATATCTCGGCCGCGCAGGGAGAGACGGCCGAGACCGAAAGACTGGTCCGGACCTGGTTTCGCGGCGCCGTGCGGGACCTGGCCCAGAGGCTGAACTTGCGGCATAACGTCTGCCGTGCACTGGGCATGGCCGCGGCGGCTTCGGCCGCGGTCGAATGTCTTCGGTCGGCGTTCGAGGAACCCAGCTGGGCCCATCCCTTCATCGAACCGTTCCTGCCTTACTACGACTCGATCCGGAACGACTCCCAGTATGTCGAGTTCATGGCCGAGTTAGCGCGCGGCTGACCCCGGGGACCGACGCGTGGGCGGTCTGCTGCTGGATTCCGCCGGTGGCGCCGGTTAAGCTGATCGCAGGCCCGCCTCCAGGATTTCCCCGTGTGCATTCCAGCCTTCAGATCATGTCTGCTCGTTATTGTTGTTCTTTTCGCGAACCTGCCTGCCGCGCTGGCTGATTCGGTGATTCGCGCCCAGCGCATGCTGGATGTTGCTTCAGGCGAAATCATCGAGCCGGCCGTGGTCGTTGTTCGCGACGGACGTATCGAATCGGTCAACCCGAAGACCATCCCGGGTGATATCGAGATCATCGATCTCGGCGATCGCACCCTGTTGCCCGGTTTCATGGATATGCACAGCCACGTGACGCTGGACTTCTTCACCGGCGACCACTGGACGACCGCGGCGGTCATGGAAACGCCGGCCGACTGGGCGCTGCACGGCGCCGAGTTCGGTCGCGACATGCTGATGGCCGGTTTCACGACGGTGCGCGACGCCGGCGCCTGGCCGGGCTTCCCCGACGTGGCGCTGATGCGGGCGGTCGACAAGGGCGGCGTCCCCGGCCCGCGAATCTTTCCGGCGGGTCATTATCTTTCGATCACCGGCGGCCACTGCGACGTGACCGGGTTCGCGCCGGGCATCATGGAGCTGGGCCCGAAGCAGGGCATCGCCAACGGCCGGGCCGAGATTCTGGAGGCGGTTCGCTACCAGGCCAAGCATGGCGTGAAAGTCATCAAGGTCTGCGCCACGGCCGGCGTATTTTCCAAGGGCGAAAGTCCCGGTGCGCAGCAGTACTCCGATGAAGAGCTGCGCGTCATCGTCGACGAGGCGAACCGGCACGGGCTCAAGGTGATGGCCCACGCGCACGGCAGCGAGGGCATCCTGGCCGCGGTCAAGGCCGGTGTGGCCTCGATCGAGCACGGCTCGATGCTGACGCCGGAAATAGTCGACGAGATGAAGGCGCGCGGCACTTTTTACGTACCGACGATCCACTTGAACGATATTCCGCTGCCGCCCGAGACCCCGCAGTGGACCGTGGAGAAGAGCAAGTTCCTCGAGCCTTACATCGAGCGGAGTTTCAAGCTGGCGCTCGAAAGCGATATCAACATCGCGCTGGGCAGCGATGCCGGCGTGATGCCGCACCGCGACGCCAGGCTTGAATTCCATGCCATGGTGCGGCGCGGGATGACCCCATTGCGAGCGCTCCAGGCGTCCACCATTCATGCCGCCGAGCTGCTCGGGGTTGAAGATCGCGGCCGGATTGAACAGGGATTGCTGGCCGATCTTGTCGCAGTGGACGGCAATCCGCTTCAGGATATCCGTACCGTGGAGAACGTCCGCTTCGTGATGAAGGGCGGCGAGGTCTACCTGGCACCTTAACGGCGGTTCAATCGATCGTGGTCGAGCCGGGCCATGCAGCGGAAATGCCGGGATTCTTGCCGGCTTGCCGCGAGGACTGCCGCGCGCGTATGATGAAATCATCATTGTTGCCTGCGCACCAAATCCGGCAGTTGCGGCTCGAGGGAACAAACTTGCAGGAATCCAGCGGAAAAACCGGTTCCGGGCTTGATCGGGCGTTCTTGTCTTCCCGGGTCGACATGCGTCGTGCCGGTTTGCGGCTGCTTCGAAAGCTTCTTCTCTATCACCTGTCACTGGGCGTGCTGTTGCTCGCGCTGGTTTCGATATTCCCTTCGTTTGTCGACTGGCTGCCGGTCGGGGGCGTGCAGGATCTTGCCGAGGGCGGCGAAATCAGCATCGACACGGGGCAGGCCGAAACGATGCGCCCGGACGGCGAGATCATCGGCACTGTCTTGCGGGCCGGCGAAGACCTCGACCGTCTGGGCTACGCCCGGCAGCTGATGATCACGCTGATCGGTACCTGGTTATTGATGCTTCCCGTGTCCTGGGTACACAAGGGCATTCACAGGTCCGGCATCCATGATCACTCGCTGGACGAAACGACCTTGATCCTGCCGGGCGTGGTCGCCGCGATCGTGCTCATCGTGCAGCACAGCCTTGCCCTGGCGTTCAGCCTTGCCGGCATCGTCGCCGGCGTTCAGTTCAGGCGCGCGTTGCAGGATACCTTCGATGCACTGTTCATCCTGGTCGCCATAGGTACCGGTATCGCTGCCGGCGTTGCCGCGCTCGAGGTCGCCGCGATTCTGACCGTGTTCTTCAGTTATGCAACCCTTTACGTTTCCTGTTTCGGCGACGGGCTGGAGCACGATTTCGTGGCCCGGCGAAAGGCCGAGAAGCAGCAGCGCAAGCAGGCGGCCGAAGAACAGGCCGCATCGTCAGGCGATGCAGATGGCTGAATCTTTTCGTCCGCTACGCGCTTGCTGCACTGCCCCGTTGCCGGGCGCAATCATCGGCGCGTTGCTGGTTCTATTCTTCTACACGTCGTCGGCGCGAGCCGAAGGCGGGGTCGCGCTGTTCGCATCCGGCGACCAGCTTGGAATAACGCTCAGTGCGCCGTGGCGCGAAATCGTCCGCGACAGCCGCAACCAGGCGCCTTATCCGGCGACGCTTCGATACGCTGACGAGTCCGGCGGGAGCAAGCGCATTGCGCTGACGGTCGAGCGCCGCGGCAAGACGCGCCAGGAGGTCTGCCGCTTCCCGCCGATCAGGTTGAGGTTCGACAGCAAGGATGTGGCAGGGACCGTGTTCGCGGGCAACAAGTCGATCAAGATGGTCACCCACTGCAACAACGGTCAGCGGTGGGAGCAGTACTACGTCCTCGAAATGCTGGCGTATCGGATATACAACCTGATCACCGATCGAAGTTTCCGGGTGCGCCCGCTATCGGTGACCTACCGTGATTCGGCGCGCGACAATGATGACGGGCCGCGATTCGCGTTCATGATCGAAGACGACAAGCTGGTTGCCGATCGAAACGGACTGGACAAGTTCGATGCCGTCGAGATCCGGCCCGAACAGCTCGATTCGCTGGAGAGCAGTCGCTTTGCGTTGTTTCAATACCTGGTCGGCAACGCCGACTGGTCGTCGCTGAGCGGCCCGCCCGGTGACGGCTGTTGCCACAACGCCAAGCTGATTGCGCCTGAATCGGGCGCGCCTGTCTACGCGTTGCCTTACGACTTCGATTCCGCCGGCCTGGTCGATGCGCCCTACGCGGTGCCAAACGAAGCGCTAAGGATCACCCGCGTCACCCAGAGACTGTTTCGCGGATTCTGCCTGCACAACGCCACGCTGCAAGCCGCGCGTGCAGAGTTTCTGGACACCAGGCGTGCCATAGAGATGATCGTGGAGACCGAGCCGCGCCTGCAGTCCAGATACAGGTCGCGAGCAATCAGATACCTCGGCGATTTCTTCGATGTCGCGGAAGACGACGTCAGGTTCGAGCGGGCGATTACAGACGCGTGCCGCAGATAGGCGCTGCACTTTCCATCCCGACCTGCTGCGCGTGACGCTGGTTCGTACCGGCACCCTCGCGTGGGTCGTTATCGGTTTCATGCGGTTGGTGCCCGACCGCTGAACGGGCGCGCACGGCATCGAGCTTCTCGATAATGGCCTCGTTGCCCGGCAGCAGTTCGGCGAGCTGCTCGAGATAGTCTTCGAGTCCGGCATCGTCTGCGGGCAGCCGGACCTTGCCCGACTGGTAGCCCGCGAACAGGCCTTCGGGCGTAATCTCCAGGTAAGCGACATGGCCGCCGTAGTGGCTGCCGATGCCGGTGTCGATCTGGATCACCCGTCCTTCGTAGCGCGGCCAGATGAAGCCGCCGGTCGGCGTGTGGCCGATCACGATTTGCTCTGCATCGTGATTGCGGAGTATTTCGTCGACGGTGTCGGATGCTGCCTCGGGCGCGACGCCCGCCAGCCCGCGATACCAGAGCGGCCCGTATTGATCGGTCAGTATGCTTTCGTCGTCGGGATTGCCCAGCGCCAGATCGGCCTGGGCGCGCTCGGTCATGGACGCCAGCGTGTCCTTGCAGTAGTGGCTGCTGATGCCGCCGTGAACGAAGATCGCGCTGTTGATCTGAACCGCTACCCGGGCGTCGGCAACCCACCGATACATTTCGCCGTCGGGATTCCATTGCGGACTCCATGACTGGCGATGTTCTACCCAGCCCAGCGGTCGCTGCGCTTTCCACTGTTCTCGAAAGTCGTCGGGCAGCGCCTTGAAGCCGACCGGATCGCGCGATGACATGTCGTCGAGTACGGCGTCGAGGTAGCGCTGGCGAAGTACGTCCGAACGCGATGTCGCGAACGCCGTGAACTCTTCTTCGGTGACGTATCGCAGATCGCCGTAGACGTTCATGGCCTCGTGATTGCCGATCAGGTTGTGAACACGTCCCCCGTCGCGGCGCGCCTGGCGCGCGAGTCTTGCCATGTGCTCGATGATTTTCTTCGTGTCCGGTCCGCGATCGGGGATGTCGCCCGTCTGGACCAGGTGGGTGCTGCCGGCAATCCAGCGGTCGCGGCGATCCACGAGGTCCGCGGCGCGCAGGGTGTCGAGGTAGTTGTCGTAGTCGCCGTGAAGGTCGCCGATCGCGACGATACGATCGACGTCGGCCCAGCGATGGTCGCCGATCTCGCGCGGGGCCGCTTCGGCCGCGCCGATGGCGAACAGCAGGCAAAACACCGATAATCGAATCATTGAACCCGAACCCTCGAGTTGATCAGCCGTTCTCGCGCGCGGCCGGACAGGCGCTTTCGATCAATATAGCAGGGCGGGTCATGGCGTTTGTTCGTTACCGTCGCTTTCCGCCCAGCCGGTCCAGCCCGGCCCGCGCACCACGCGACCGGGCATCGCGCCGGTGTGTTCGGCATCGCGCAATACGACCTCGCCGTTGACGAACACATCGCGCACGCCGGTGGCGAGCCGGTGCGGGTCCTCGAAGGTGGCGTGATCCTGGACGACGGCCGGATCGAACACGACGATATCGGCGTAGTAGCCCGGCGCCAGACGGCCGCGATTGTTCAAGCCGAGATTGTCGGCCGGGTAGCTGGTGAGCCGACGGACGGCCTCGGTCAGCGTGATGACCTGCTGCTCGCGCACGTACTTGCCGAGCAATCGGGCGACGTTGCCGTAGGCCCGCGGATGGGTGGACGATTCCAGGAACACGCCTTCCGGCGCGTAGGCCCCGGCATCGCTGCCGAAAGCCATCCAGGGTTTGGCGATCTTGCGCGCGATGTTGTCTTCTGACATCAGGAAATAAATCGTGCCGACGCGGCTGTCGTCCTCGATGACCAGGTCGATCATCGTCTGTTCGGGACTGGTGCCGCGCATCGCGGCCACTTCGGCCAGTGTCTTGCCGGTCAGCGGCTTGAGCTCTTCGTTCTTGAACGAGTAGAACAGCAGGTTCTCGGCGCCGCCGGCGGCCAGGTAAAGGTTTTCCCAGTCGTCGCTTGGCGTGGCCATCTCGTCGATCACCCGTTGCCGGATTTGCGGGTCCTGCAGCCGCCGGACCCACGCGTCGTGACCGCCTTCCTGCACCCATGGCGGCATCGCCGCGTCCAGTCCGGTGGCGCCGGCGGTGTAGTTGTACATGTCGGCGCGGATATCCAGCCCTTCGGCACGGGCGGCCTCGACCAGTTCGAACACCCGGTCCAGCTTGTCCCAGTTGTCGCGGCCGGCGGCTTTCAGATGGTAGATCTCGGCCGGCGCGCCGGAGCGGCGCGCGATCTCGATCAGCTCCTGCACCGACTCGACCAGCCGGTTGCCTTCGCTGCGCATGTGCGAAATGTACGAACCGCCGAACTGCGCGGCGGTGGCGGCCAGCGCGACCAGCTCGTCGGTATCGGCGTAGAAGCCTGGCGCGTAGATCAGCGACGAACCCACGCCCAGCGCGCCTTCGCGCATGGCCCCGGCGACCAGCGCCTGCATTCGTCCCAGCTCGTCCGGGCTGGGCGCGCGGTCGGCCTCGCCGAGTTCGTGCATGCGTACGGTTGTCGCGCCGACGAACGAGGCGACGTTGGGCGAGATGCCGCGCGCCTCCAGGTATTCCAGATATTCGCCCAGCGTGGCCCATTCGACGTCGAACCGGATATCGCCCTGGCGGGCGATGACTTCGGTCTTCATCGATTCGTTCAGCGGCCCCATGGACCAGCCTTCGCCGAACACTTCCAGCGTGATGCCCTGGCGCAGGTCGCTCAGGCCCCTGCCGTCCTCGATCAGCGTTTCGGTCGCCCAGCTCAGCATGTTGATGAACCCCGGGGCCACTGCCATTCCGGCCGCGTCGATCGCAGCAGCCGCGTCCGAGGGGCCGAAGTCACCGATGGCCGCGATCCGGTCACCGCGTACGGCGATGTCGGCTTCGACCGGCTCGCCGCCGAGACCGTCGTAAACGAGGCCGTCGAGAATTACCACGTCGTAGCGCGGTTGGGCCGGTTCGGGCGCGGGTCCGCGTGTGCCGGTCGACTCGCCGTTGCAGCCGGCCAGGATCAGGACGGACAACAGTGCGACCCATGGGCCGGGGCGGTGAATTCGGTTGCGGGTCATGCGCGTTTCTCCTGGCGGGAATGGCGGCGGTGGACAAGGCTGGATACTAATCGGCCGGAACGGCGAGCGGCAAGTTTTCCGCTGGTGCCGGCCGTGGCCGCAGCATGCTGGAGCGATCCTGCAAACGGGGGTACGGATGCTCGGGCATGACTTCTGGCAGGCCTTCGTATCCGCCGGACGGGGTTAATATTCGCTTCTTCGATCTGTCGACAACCCACCTGCCGGGCGGCGATTTCACGGCCGATCCCGAACAAGGAGTTTCCCGAACATGAAATACGCATTGACCGCGCTGGCCGCAGCGCTGACGCTAGGCGGCCTGGCCGAGGCCAAGGAAGGCATGTGGACGCCCGACCAGCTGCCGCAGATTGCCGAGGACCTGCGCGCGACCGGCCTTGAGCTGGACCCGGCAACCCTGACCGACCTGACCGCGTTCCCGATGGGGGCGGTGATTTCGCTCGGCGGCTGCACCGCGAGTTTCGTTTCGCCCAAGGGACTGGTCGTGACCAACCACCACTGCGCGCGCGGATCGATCCAGTTCAACGCCACGCCGGAGAGCAACTACCTGGCCGACGGCTTTCTCGCCGACGGGCTCGAGGCCGAGCTGCCTGCGGCGCCCGGCACGCGCGTCTACGTCACGGTCGCGGTGGAAGATGTCACCGACCGCGTGCGCGATGGCGTCAGCGCCGACATGAATGGTCAGAACGTTTACAAGGCGATCGATGCGCGCGAGAAAGAAATCATCGCCGAATGCGAACAGCAGGCCGGCCATCGCTGCCAGGTCGCAAGCTTCCACGGCGGCCTGCAGTACAAGCTGATCGACCGGCTGGAGATCCAGGACGTGCGGCTGGTCTACGGGCCGGGCGACAACATCGGAAAATACGGCGGCGATGTCGATAACTGGATGTGGCCGCGGCACACCGGCGACTTCGCGTTCTACCGGGCTTACGTCGGTGCCGATGGGCAGCCGGCCGAATATTCGGCCGACAACGTCCCGTTCGAGCCCGAACACTTCCTGAAGGTGTCTTCGGCGGGGCTGGACGATGGTGATTTTCTCATGGTCGCGGGCTACCCCGGGTCCACCCAGCGCTACGCGCGGCTGGCGGAGGTCAAAAACACCTTCGAGTGGGGCTATCCGACCTGGATCGAGACGCTGGAAGGCTGGATTTCAACCATCGAGAAAGCCGCGCCGGTAGGCTCGGATGCCCGCATCAAGTACGAGGGTTCGCTTGCCGGCCTGAACAACTTCATGAAGAACATCGGCGGCCAGATCGAGGGCGCCCGCCGGGTCGGCCTGGTCGAGCGAAGAGTCGCCCGCGAAGCGGCGCTGGATGCCTGGATCGAGGCCAAGGCAGCAGATGCGGGCTTCGCCGAAACGCTGGTCAAGCTGGACGCGCTGACCGAAGAAGGCGCGCAGGCGGCGCGCGACAACTGGTTCTACAACAACGCCACGCGCTCGAGCATGCTGTCGGTCGCCCAGCGGCTGTATCGGCTGTCGAAGGAGCGCCAGAAGCCCGACGCCGAGCGCGAATCCGGGTTCCAGGCCCGCGACATGGCCTTCTTCCGGCAGGGCATGCAGGCGATGGAGCGTCGCTTCGATCCCGCGGTCGACAAGGCGCTGTGGATGTATTTCCTGGAGCGCTACGTCGATGCGCCGGCCAGCGCCCGGGTCGCCGCGCTGGACCAGTCTCTGAATCTGCCCGCGGCCTGGGATTCGGCGGTCGTGGGCAATACCCTGGATACCCTCTACGCCGAAACCCGTCTGGGCGACGTCGAGCAGCGCCTGGCGCTGATGGAAAAGGACCCCGAGTGGTTCGACAGCAGCAGCGATCCGTTCATCCGGTTGGCTGTGGCGCTCTACGACCACGAGATGGCGCTTGAGGAGGCGTCCAAGGACCGCGCGGGCCGAATGCAGATTCTGCGACCCGACTACATGCAGGCGATCATCGCCTGGCAGAACGACCAGGGCTACGCCGCTTATCCGGACGCCAACTCCACGCTGCGCGTGACCTACGGGACGGTGATGGGCGGATCGCCCCGGGACGGCATGGTGTATGCGCCGTTTACTACGCTGGAAGGGATTCTCGAGAAGGACACCGGCGAGGCGCCGTTCGATGCGCCCCAACGCCAGCTCGAGTTGATTCGGCAAGCCGACTACGGCCCTTATGCGCTGCCCGGCATCGGCTCGGTGCCGGTCAACTTCCTGTCCGATCTGGATTCGACAGGCGGCAACTCCGGCTCGGCGACCCTGAATGCAAAGGGCGAACTGGTCGGGCTGCTGTTCGACGGCACCATCGAGAGCGTCAATTCCGACTGGGATTTCGATCCACGCACAACCCGCTCGATTCACGTCGATACCCGCTACATGCTCTGGGTGATGGACAAGGTCGACGGCGCCGCCGCGCTGATAGCGGAAATGGACGTGGTCAGATAGGGCAATGCGAAGCGGTCGCATATACCCGCGTCGAGCATCCGGATTCGACGCGGGTATATGCGTCTGGCTGCGAGTCGAAGGACATTCGCACTGGAAGAGCCTCGCCGCACCCCGCGAACCGATAAATCGACTAGAATTCCGCCTTCGTTCGCTTGACATGCCCCGATTGACCGCTCGCCGGTTCTCGGTATAGCGGTTTTTCACTTCCAGTTCTGGATTCACGAGCCCGTGCACGGCATTGCCGCCGCATCGGCCAGGGCGTTTTCATGTTGTTCCTGCAGAATATTCGGCGCGACTGGTTTTCCAGCCTGCGCGGAGACGCGCTGGCCGGCCTCGTGGTCGCCATGGCGCTGATACCCGAGGCCATTGCCTTTTCCCTGATTGCCGGCGTCGACCCGAAAGTCGGGCTGTATGCGGCGTTCTGCATCTCGGTCGTGATTGCCTTTGCCGGCGGACGGCCCGGGATGATATCGGCGGCCACTGGCGCGATGGCGCTGCTGATGATCACGCTGGTCCGGGATCACGGTCTGGAGTACCTGCTTGCGGCGACGGTGCTGACCGGCCTGCTCCAGGTAGTAGCCGGGTATCTGCGCCTGGCCGACCTGATGCGCTTCGTATCTCGATCCGTGGTCACGGGGTTCGTCAACGCACTGGCGATCCTGATATTTCTGGCCCAGTTGCCGGAGCTGATCAACGTCCCGGTGCTGGTCTATCCAATGGTCGCGGCCGGGCTGATCGTCATTTATGGACTGCCGCGGCTGACCCGGGCGGTGCCGTCTCCGTTGGTGGCCATTGTGGCCCTGACCGCGGTGGCGCTGATCACCGGCATCGATGTGCCCACGGTGGGTGACAAGGGCGAACTTCCCGACGCGCTCCCGGTATTTCTGATCCCGAATATTCCATTGAATATCGAGACGCTGGTGATCATCCTCCCGGTCTCGCTGACGCTGATGACCGTCGGTCTTCTGGAGTCGTTCCTCACCGCGCAGATCGTCGATGACCTGACCGATACGCCCAGCGACAAGCATCGCGAGGCAAAGGGACAGGGGCTGGCCAACATCGTTTCGGGCTTTTTCGGCGGCATGGCCGGCTGCGCCATGATCGGCCAGTCGGTGATCAACGTGAAGTCCGGCGGGCGTGGACGGATGTCGGCGCTGCTGGCCGGCGTGTTTCTTTTGCTGATGGTCGTGTTTCTGGGCGAATGGGTCGGCAAGATTCCGATGGCCGCATTGGTGGCGGTTATGATCATGGTGGCCATCGGAACCTTCAGTTGGCGCTCCATCGCAGATCTGCGCGTTCATCCCAGGACTTCCAGCATGGTCATGATCGGTACGGTCGTTGTGACGGTCGCCACCCATGACCTGGCCAAGGGCGTACTGACCGGCGTGCTGCTTTCGGCGCTGGGATTCGCTCGCAAGGTCGGCCAGGTGCTGGTTGTCGGAAAGCGGCTGAGCGACGATGGTACGGCGCGAACCTATATCGTCACGGGCCAGGTGTTTTTTGCATCCGCCGATCGGTTCCTGTCCCAGTTCGACTTTCGCGAAGTGATCGACATGGTCCGGATCGACGTCAGCGGCGCGCATTTCTGGGATCTGAGCGCCGTGGGCGCCCTGGACCGCGTCATCCTCAAGTTTCGGCGCGAGGGTGTGGAGGTCGACGTGGTCGGGATGGATGAAGCCAGCCGCACGCTCGTCGATCGCCTTGGCGTGGCCGACAAGCCCGACGCCGAACAACTGCTGGGTCACTGAGGGAGAATCGACATGGACCCGTCTGCATACGTGATTCCGGACCATGGCAAGGTCATGGCCTGCCTCGATGTTTCGATCTACAACGCGCCCGTGACCGACTACGCGGCGTGGGCTTCGCGTCGACTCGACGCCGAGCTGACGTGCCTGCATGTCCTCGATCGAAAACCGGTCAGACCCAACAGGGTCGATTACAGCGGCAGCATAGGCGTCGATGCCGGCAGTCATCTGCTCGACGAACTGGTCGAACTCGAGGCGCGTCAGAATCGCCTCGCCATGCAGCACGGCCGGGTCATGCTGGAACAGGCATGTGAACGGGCGCGCTCCCGCGGCGCGGTTCGCCCGCAGGTATTGCAGCGCCACGGACCGCTGGCTCAGGCGCTGACCGAACTCGAAGCCGGCGTCCGCCTGTTTGTGCTCGGAAAACGCGGTGAGGCGGCCGATTTCAATACCGGGCACCTGGGCGCCAACCTGGAGCGCGTGGTGCGCGCGGTCCATCGTCCGACGCTGGTCGCGTCGCGTGAGTTTCGGCCAGTCAACGCCTTTGCCGTCGCCTTCGACGGCAGTCCGACCACGCGCAAGTGCGTGGAAATGGTGGCCATGAGCCCATTGCTCCAGGGGCTGGATTGCAATCTGATCGTGGCCGACAACGGCGGCGGCAACGATATCGAGGGTCTGGACTGGGCCACCCAGCGACTGGAAGCAGCCGGCTTCGCACCGAAAGCGCATGTCCGTGCCGGTGATGCGGAGCAGATCATTACCGAATCCGTCGACCGGTTGAGCATCGACCTTCTGGTCATGGGTGCGTACGGGCATTCGCGCATTCGTCACCTGATTGTCGGCAGCACCACGACTGCCGTTCTGCGCAAATGCACGGTCCCGGTATTGCTGTTGCGCTGATTGTGCCGGTTATCGATCTGCACTCGATCAGTGCGTTCGATGCACTCTTGCGGGGCGTGTTTTCGCGCATCTTTCGTGACCAGGATTCTCAAGGCGTTGAAAAATGCCGATTTTCGGTTTGGCACGGAATCTGGATATATGACCTCGAACGCCAGGTCGCGGGTTGTCTGGCAGGAAATGGCCTGCTCGGGAAACCTCATGAAAAACGACCAAGGCGGAGGGCGTCAGACATGCGACCGACAAGATATGCAATAGCAGGAATATTCAAGTGCGTTTCGATTGCGCTCGTGGCCGGTGCCGCGAGTCTGCCCGGGTCCGCGCAGGGCCAGGTCACCGGCAACGTGGGTGCCGTCAGCAATTATTTTTTCCGAGGCGTAACGCAAACCGATGATGGGCCGGCGATACAGGGCGGTTTCGACTTCGCCGCCGAGTCGGGCTTTTATTCCGGCGTATGGCTTTCCAACGTGGACTTCGGCGGAAAGGAAGATGCCGAGGTCAATCTCTATGCCGGATATGGTGGAGCGTTCGGCGACAGCGGGGTGAGCTGGGACGCGGGCGCCATCTATTACCTGTATCCAGGCGGCGGCGATCTCGATTACGGTGAAACGTACTTCGGACTCGGCTACGGCTTGCTGTCGGCCAGCGTTGCCTGGACATTCTGGGGTGAAGTCTCCGGAGATGCGGCATTCGATACCGGGGATCTCTACTACAACCTCAGCCTGGACTTGCCGTTCGAGCTGGAGGAATTCTCGGTCACCGCATTTGCCGGCTATTACGACTTCGATGAAGACGGAAATCCTGCCGCCGGGAATGAACTGTCATATGCCCACTGGGGGCTGAGCGCCAGTCGCGAGCTGGGCGAGTTCGGCAGCCTCAGCCTGAACTACGAACAGACCGACGGCGGGGGACGCAACGTGATTTCCGCCGACGACAACGCGAACTTCTGGTTGGGCTGGACTCTCGAATTCTGAGGCGGGGCATCGCAGGCGGCTCCGGGCGCGGCACCGAAAAAGCCGACGGCGACAATTTCGGCCCGAGATCCGGCGCCCGAGAGCTGCAGCGAGGCACACATCGGTGTAGTCTGGGACACATGAGCGCGATCCTGGAAGCAGGCACGATCGTTTATCTATACCGTCCGCGCGTTGCCAGTGACGCATCGGACGAGGTGCAGCGCTTCTATATCCTGATGCGCAACAGCCGGCGAATTCGGCTGCTGGTGGTCGGCGCCAATCGGCTGCCGTCCGACGAAAGCCGCGCCGAAGCCGGCGGCCGCAACTGGGCACTGGTGCGCGCCGTGACCGACGACGCCGGCGAGATTGCGCAGATTCTGCGCGGCGGCGAATACGAAACCAGCACCGAGGGCACGCGGCACTTGCCGCCGGTCGCGACTCTGGGCGAGGGGCGCTACGCGCTGATGCAGTTCGACGAGTCCACGCAGCTGGTGCACTCGCTGGACCGCTTCACCGACGGCGATTTCGTGCACGGGCTGGGGCTTCGAAGAGACGGCTTCTTCGTGATCGCGGTGCGCAACCCGGAAGTCGAGGTCGAGGGTTTTCCGGAGGAGGATCCCGGTTACCCGGAAGCGCTGGCGTCGCTGTTTCGCGGCCGCCGCTGGCTGCCCGTGGTGAACCCGGGCCTGCTCGACCATGAAGGCGCCCAGCTCGCGCTGATGGCCGGTTTCGAGGTCGATACCGACGCCCTTTCGGACGTCGAGTCGCACCGCCTCGACGAACTGCTGGACCTGGATCTGCCGCGCTCGGCGCTGGAAACCGGGGAAGCGCCCGATCGCGATGCGTTCGACCGTCGCCACCACGAGCCGATCGACGTCGACTTCTCGGCCGGCGGGAAGACCGGCGGCCGGGTGGCGGCGGTCGCATCGGGGTCGGCCAGCGCGGTCGCTACGTTGTTGACCGAGGTGTCGTTTCCGGCTTCCAAAAAAGACGTGCTGGATTGTGCCGAAGTCAATCGCGGCCGACTTGACGACGCCGGCCCGGCCATGGCGCGGCTGGAGCGACTGCCGAGAGAAACTTTCGAAAGCATGCCGGAACTGCAGCGTGCGCTCTCGGACGCCGCCGACCGGGACCGCTTCGAGTGCGAGGTCTGCGGTCAAACCTTCGACCAGCGCTCGAAGTACCGGCGCCATCGGCAGACCTCGCATCCGCCGCGTGCCGTCTCTGCGGCGGATCTGGAGCATGCCGTGCGCGGCGTGTCCCTTCCTGCCGGTCCGGACAGTCTTGCCGAGCAAGCGCGGACCAACGGCGCCGGCGATCAAGTGATGCGGATGATCGAGCAACTGCCCAAGCGCGACTACCGCGATGCGGCCGAACTGGCGATGGCGTTTCAGGAGGCGATCACCGGCATCGACCGTTCCCGCGAGCCGCCGCCTTCGCAACGCAGCGCACGCGGCGCCAGCGCCGCGGCCCTGGCGCGGGCGCTGCGCGGCATCGACCTGCCGGCCGATCGCGACGCGCTGCTGCAGCACGCGCGCGACCGGGATGCGTCCGACGAGCTGCTCGATCGCATCCATGCCATGCCCGACCGGAGCTACCGGGATTTCGCCGATATCGAAAAGGGCTTTTCCTAGACCTGAACGCGCCGGAGCCGGTCTGCCCGGCTTGCCTCGACGAAATCTGCCGGTGGTCCGGAAATCGATGCGCCGAAGTCCGGGTCTCCAGACCGCGCGGCAACCTTCGCTATTTGAAGAACGCCAACTGTCGATAGTGTTCCAGCACGTCGGCCGGGTCGTCGAAGATCGCATCGGCGCCGCCCAGGTCTTCATCGGTCCACCAGCCGCCGCAGCGCACCACGATAATCGCGACTGCAGCCTTCGACGCCGCGTCGATGTCATACGGCGTGTCGCCGATCATCAGTGCCTGGCGTGGTGCGCATCCGGCTTGCTCCAGCGCGGCTTCGACGATGTCGGGCGCCGGTTTGGATTCTTCGACGTCGCCCGACGACGTTGCGTCTTCGACCAGGTCGTCGACTCGGGCCTGCGCGAGCAGCGCGGCGACGTGATCTGGCGATGCGGAAGTCGCGACGATCCGACGGATGCCGTCGGCTTCGAAGCGCTGCAGAAGCGCGCGTGCCCCCGGGGCGGGGTCGAGACCGGGCAGATATCGTTCGCGGAAGATTTCACCGGATCGGTTCTTGATTTGCCGGCCGTCGGGCTCCGAGTCCCGAAGTCCGGTCAGCGCCTGCAGCACCTCGCTGCCGCCCATGCCGATCAACGGGCGAACCTGTTCGAATGCGACTTCGTAGCCGAATTCCCCGGCGGTATCGACCCATGCGCGGGCATGGGCGTCGTTGCTCTCGATCAGCGTGCCGTCGATATCGAGAATTGCGGTCGTCCAATTCATCCTCGGCCCTCATTTCCGGATCAACTGATAATGCAAGCCTACCGCTTATGCTCGACCGGAGCGCGTTGGATCGAGTCGGGGTTTATCCGGGTTAAGATAAAGTCGTAATTCCATTGTTCGGGTTGCGAATCCGAACGGTCGATTTCCTCTGGAACAAAAGGAAGCCTGCATGCGTTTACTCCTGTCGATTCTTCTGCTGTTTGTCCTGACGGCCTGCAATGGCGCGCAGGATTCATCCCGATCCGGAACGGGCGCCGAGACCGAATCCGCCGCGTCTGCGGCAGCCGATGCCGGACGCGAATCGGGCGCCGACGCGTCGGCCGAAGCGGCCTCCGCCAGTACCCGTGCGCCTGAGGAAACCCGTCCGCCGGAGTCCGACTACGAACCGGCCTTCGAAGGCCAGACTCGCGCCCCGAAGCCGCTCGAGACCGAAGCCTGGAAGACCGAGACGCTTGCCCAGGGGCTGGAGCATCCGTGGGGGCTCGGCTTCCTGCCCGACGGTGCGATGCTGGTGACCGAGCGTCCCGGGCGCTTGCGCCTGGTAACCGCCGACGGCGAAATCTCCGAGCCGATCTCCGGCGTGCCCGAAGTCGACAATCGCAAGCAGGGCGGCCTGCTGGACGTTACGGTAGCGCCGGATTTCGAATCCAGCCGCGCGATCTTCCTCAGCTTTTCCGAGCCGCACGAAGACGGCACCAACAATACGGCCGTCGCCCGGGCCCGCCTGAGCGACGATGCCGGCGCGCTGGAGAACGTGGAAGTGATCTTCAGCCAGTATCCGGCGGTCGAGTCCACCGGCCATTACGGCTCGCGCATCGTGTTCCAGGATGCCGATACCATCTGGGTGACCATGGGCGACCGCCAGGGCGATCCGGTGCGCAAGAACGCCCAGGACCCCACCAACCTGATCGGCACCGTGGCGCGCATCGACACCGACGGCTCGATTCCGGACGACAACCCGTTCGTCGGGCATACAGAAAATGCGCCGGAGATCTGGTCGTACGGGCATCGGAACATCCAGGCGGCGGCGGTTCACCCCGAGAACGGCGAGC
>Ga0102943_1000665_pt1 | contig 22811 bp, 20 predicted proteins | sample SalPonC_black_MG_FD_78174 | JGI IMG/M metagenome (GOLD analysis project Ga0102943, IMG submission 78174) | Salt pond soil microbial communities from South San Francisco under conditions of wetland restoration - Salt Pond MetaG... | ecosystem: Environmental > Aquatic > Marine > Intertidal zone >...
AAAGGCCGAAGGCCGGGCCTTCTTCGCGAGGCTCGCCGGAATCGAAGACGTCGGCCCCGCCGAGCTGCCCGAAGCCCGCTTCGTAGCCATCGCCACCGATCCCGTCTCCGAAGCCGAGATCGAACGGGCGGGCCCTGAGGACCCCCACCGAACACCTTACGCATACCTGCTTCCCTCCAGTTCACGCCACGCATGAATCCGCCGAAAACATGATCGAGACGTTCACCTGCACACCATGTATCCGAACTGCCGATGAGCGGAGTGGCGGACGCCCGCTGTCCACGAAGACCGCGGCGCGATCGACCGGCGCATGAGAAAGGGGCAGGCATTCGCTGAAGTCGACGCAGCGCGACCTCGTCGGCGGAAATCACCGGGCCGCGTCGCTCCTGCGCACAGCGCCCCTCGAGCCGACCGGCGATCTAACGCAGCGTCACCATCCGCCGCCGAGAGGACGATGTCAGGTGGAGAGACCCCGGCTCGGCGATCGGAGCAAGTCCGGCAGCAGGACGCTTCGCGACCAGCGCCGGCAACCATCTCCAGACGTAATCCAGGGTAGGCGGGTTCTTGCCGAGCTTCGGCGCCCCGCCCTCCGCCGTCGGCATCCACGCACGGACATCGGCGAGTTCGGCGGCGCACTGTCGCCGAGCCCGACGCCGTCCGGCGGCGGCGCGGCGGTCCATATCGCGGACGGCGCCCAGAACGGCCCCGACGCGGCACTCCTGTTCTTCGGTTCCGGACACACGACCGGTTCCCCATCGGTCGGCTCCATACCTTGCCGTCGGCGACGCAGCGCACGTCGCCGATCCGCCGACCGATGTTCCTCGGGGCTTCGGCGGACGGCTTCGGCCACGCGCCGCGGTCGCCCCGGCCGAGGCTTCGGCGGGTCCACGAAGGGGTCGGCCCTTCACCGTCGAGGGACGACCACGCTCCGCGGATCGAGACCGGCCCGCGTGGCCCTGGGGTCGGCGCCCCCGCCGTCTCGCCGCGACCGGCACGGCCGCCCACACATCGCGACTCCCACATGACCCGACGAAATCGGTCTCCTGCCCTCCTGTTCGTGCGCGAGCGGCCCGGCCGAGCCGTCTCCCGCAGCGCTTGGCGCTCTGCTATCCTCCGTCCATGAGGGCCCTCTGCCGCCACTGCCTGCACCGCTTCGAGGGCCCGCCGGACGGCCCCCCCCCGCGCTGCCCGGTCTGCCGCTCCCCCCGCATCCTCACGCATCCGGAGCTCGAGACCCTCTCGATCGCCCATGTCGACGCCGACGCCTTCTACGCCGCCGTCGAGAAGCGGGACGATCCCGCGCTCCGGGACCGCCCCCTGATCGTCGGGGGCGGTCGCCGCGGCGTCGTCTCCACCGCCTGCTACCTCGCCCGCACGCGGGGCGTCCGCTCGGCCATGCCGATGTTCAAGGCGCTGAAGCTCTGCCCCGAGGCCGTGGTCCTGAAACCCCGTTTCGACGCCTACGTCGAAGCCTCACGCGCCATCCGCGCCCTCATGGAATCCCTCACCCCGCTCGTCGAACCCCTCTCGCTCGACGAGGCCTTCCTCGACCTGACCGGAACCGAGCGCCTGCACGGCCCGCCCGCCCTCGCCCTCGCCGCCCTCGCCCGCCGCGTCGAGGCCGAGGTCGGCGTCACCGTCTCCGTCGGCCTCTCCCACAACAAGTTCCTCGCCAAGATCGCCTCCGACCTCGACAAGCCCCGAGGCTTCGCCGTGATCGGGCGGGCCGACGCCGCGGCCTTCCTCGCCGACAAGCCTGTGCGCATCCTCTGGGGCATCGGAGAGGCCACCGCGTCCCGCCTCGAGGCCGAGGGCCACCGCACGCTCGCCGACCTCCGGGCCGCCGACCCGCGCGACCTCGCCGCCCGCCACGGCGAGCTCGGCCTCCGCCTGCACCGCCTCGCCCACGGCGAGGACGCCCGCCGCGTCTCCCCCGATCGCGGCGTCAAGTCGATCTCGAACGAGACCACCTTCGAGACCGACCTCGCCGATCCCGATCTCCTCGACGGTCACCTCTGGCGCATGGCGGAGAAATGCGCCGACCGCGCCAAGGCCAAGGCCCTCGCCGGGCGCACCGTCACGCTGAAACTGAAGCGCGCCGACCACCGCATCCTGACCCGACGGATCGGCCTCGACGAGCCGATCCAGCTCGCGGACCGCCTCTACCGTGCCGCCCGCCCCCTCCTGGAGCGCAGTCTCGACCGCGCGCCCTTCCGGCTTCTCGGCGTCGGCCTCTCCGATCTCGCGCCCGCCGCCGACGCCGACCGCGCGCCCGACCTCTTCGACGAAGGGGCCGCCCGGCGCAGCGCCGCGGAGCGCGCCGCCGACCGGATTCGCGCCCGCTTCGGCACGGCGGCGATTCTCAAGGGCCGCTCGCTCCGCTGACCCGGGGAGCGGGACGTTCCGGCGCCGAAGCCTTGTGCAAGTGCAGCGTGAACGGGCGCCGAGCGGCATGCGAGACGTGTGGACGCCGGCACCGGAAGGCAAAATTATCGCTTTTGCATCAGCAGGTTGAACGATGGCACGGATTCATCGCAGCATGGACGTTGATTATGCTGCGGCGCACCTATAACACTTTAACCGTAGCGCTTCGGCGTTACCGCCCTTCTGGGCGTTTCCTCCCTAGACTTGGGCCGGGGTTCGTCCCCGGCCCTTTTTTTTCGCCTCGGGCGCATGGCGAGAAGCACCGGCCCCCGAACGGGGCGGCCTCGACCGGCCCGAACCGCCCTGTCCCGGAACACCGCGCACGCCGCCCACGGGGCTGCCCCGGCCGGCCGGTCACTCGGCGGCGAGCGCCGCCGGACGCTTCGGCCTGATCGCGGCGAGCCGCGCCACCACCGGCTCCAGCGCCTGTTCCAGCGCCGTGAAGCCGGCCCCGGGCTCCACCCTCGGCTCGTCGAGGTACAGCGCGCGGTCGATCTCCACCTGCACGGCATGGGTCCCGCGGGACGGGCGGCCGTATTTCTGCGTGATGTAGCCCCCGGCGAAGGGGGTGTTGCGCGCCACCACGAAACCCGCCTCGGCGAAGGCCCGCTCCGCCTCCGCCATCACCCAGGGCGCGGCGGAGACGCCGAAACGGTCGCCGAGGATCACCTCCGGCCGCCGTCCCCGCACCCGCGGCGCGGCGCGCAGCGCATCGGACGGCATCGAGTGGCAGTCGATCAGCACCGCCTCGCCCACGGCCTCCCGCGCCTCGACGAGCAACGTCTGCAGCGCGTCGTGATACGGTCGGTAATGGCGCTTCAGACGCTCGGTCGCGGCTTCCCGGCTGATGCGCCCGGCGTAGATCGCCACGCCCTCCGCCACCACCCGCGGAATGACGCCGAGCCCGGCGGCGAGCCGCGGATTGAGCCCGGCCGCCCGCACGCCCTCGATCAGGACGGGGTCGAGTTCCTCGGCGCCGCGGTTCAGGTCGACATAGGCCCGCGGGGCCAGCGCGTGGATCAGCGGCGCGCCGTGCAGCGGGGCCGCGCCGAACAGCCGCTCGACGAAGGCGTCCTCGGAGCGGCGCAGCTCCAGCGGCGTCAGGCGCGAGGCGTCGATCAGGTCGGCCGGATAGAGCCGACCCGAATGAGGCGAGCTGAACACGACCCCGCCCCGCGGCGCACCCGCCGCAGGCGCCTCGATCGCATAGGCCGGCCCGCTCTTCATCGTCTCGAACATAACGCAGGACGCCCCGTCTGAAAGCGCGGTCGACGTCGCGTCGACTCCGGCCGACACGTCGTCGCCGCCGCGCGAAGCGGCCTCTTCGGCGTCGCGCGCAGCTGCGTCAGGCCGCGCCGGGCGCCGCGGCGCGCACTTCGTCGCCGACATGCGGCTCGTACTGGGCGAAGTTGTCCGCGAACATGCCCACCAGCCGCGCCGCCTGCGCGTCGTAGGCCTCGGCGTCCGCCCAGGTCGCCCGCGGGTCGAGCAGCACGTCCGCCACGCCCGGCACGCTCAGCGGCGCCTCGAAGCCGAAATGCGGATCCTTGCGGAACTCCGCCCGCGCAAGGCTTCCGTCCAGCGCGGCCGAGAGCAGCGTGCGCGTCGCGGAGATCGGCATCCGGCTCCCCTCGCCGTAGGCGCCGCCGGTCCAGCCGGTGTTCACCAGCCAGCAGGTCGCGCCGTGCTGGGCGATGCGGTCGCGCAGCAGCGCGCCGTAGACCTCGGGCCGCCGCGGCATGAAGGGGGCGCCGAAGCAGGTGGAGAAGGTCGGCTGAGGCTCCGAGACGCCCTTCTCGGTGCCCGCGACCTTCGCGGTGAAGCCCGAAAGGAAGTGATACATCGCCTGCGCCGGCGTCAGCCGCGCGATCGGCGGCAGCACGCCGAAGGCGTCGCAGGTCAGCATCACCACGTTGCGCGGCGCGCCGGCGAGACCGGTCTCCGAGGCGTTGGAGATGTAGTGCAGCGGATAGGCGCAGCGCATGTTCGGCGTCAGGCTGTCGTCCGCGAAGTCCAGCGCGCGGGTCTGCGGATCGTAGACCATGTTCTCGATCACCGTCGCGAACATGCCGGTGGTCGCGAAGATCTCGGGCTCGGCCTGCGGACTCAGGTCGATCGTCTTGGCGTAGCAGCCGCCCTCGAAGTTGAAGATCCCCTTGTCGGACCAGCCGTGCTCGTCGTCGCCGATCAGCACCCGGTCGGGATCGGCCGAGAGCGTGGTCTTGCCGGTGCCGGAGAGGCCGAAGAACACCGCGCTGTCGTCGGGATCGTCCTTGGCGTGGTTGGCCGAGCAGTGCATCGGCATCACGCCGCGCTCCGGCAGCAGGTAGTTGAGCAGCGTGAACACGCTCTTCTTGTTCTCGCCCGCGTAGGACGTGCCGCCGATCAGCACCATCTTCCGCTCGAAGCTGATCGCGATCACCGTCTCCGAGCGGCAGCCGTGCCGCGCCGGATCGGCCTCGAAGCTCGGGCAGTTGAGGATGCTGAACTCCGGCGTGAAGTCGGCCAGCTCCGCCGCCGAGGGACGGCGCAGCAGGTGCCGGATGAAGAGGCCGTGCCACGCCAGCTCGGTCGTCACCCGCACGTTGAGACGGTAGTCCGGATCCGCGCCGCCATGGAGGTCCTGCACGAACAGCTCGCGCCCCGCGACATGCGCCGTCATGTCGGCCAGCAGCCGCTCGAACGCCTCGGGCTCCATCGCCGCGTTGTTGTCCCACCAGACATGCGGCTCGACCGAGGGCTCGCGAACCACGAACTTGTCCTTCGGGCTGCGCCCGGTGTGCCGGCCGGTCTCGACCAGCAGCGCGCCGCCGCGCCCGATCTCTCCCTCGCCGCGGCGCACCGCCGCCTGCATCAGTCCCGCATCCTCGAGGTTGTAGTGGGCCGCCGCGAAGCCGCCGATCCCCTGCGCCGCTAGATCCGATCCCGGATTGAAAACGCCCGTCTGCATGCCGCTCCGCTCCTCCGTCGCGCTCGCGTCCGCCCCCTGCGGCGGGATGCTCGATGCGCCGATCCGCCGGCGAGGCCACCCCCCGGCGCGCCCCGCCCGCCGTCGGCGCTGATACGCCTTCACGAAACGGAAGTCGATTCCGCGCCGCGCCGCAATCATGCGTCGCCATTATCACGTCCGCAATTTTATTGCAGCGGCGACGTGGCGCTTTCGCGCCGCACCCGCCGGCGCCGCCTCGGGGCGGGCGCGCTTCCGCCACGGAGCGGCCCGAAACGTACGCGATTGCGCGTGATCTCTTCGACGCCGCGGGGCTCGCCGCGCGCGCCCCGTCCCGTTATGCTCGCGCCGAAGGAGCGTTTCATGACCGCCATCGCCCTCGTCGACGACGACCGCAACATCCTGACGTCGGTCTCCATCGCTCTGGAGTCCGAAGGCTACGAGGTGCGCACCTACACCGACGGGGCCGCCGCCCTCGCCGCGCTCTCGGCGACGCCGCCGGATCTCGCGGTGCTCGACATCAAGATGCCGCGGATGGACGGGATGGAGCTGCTGAGGCGCCTGCGCCAGAAGTCCGACCTGCCGGTGATCTTCCTCACCTCCAAGGACGAGGAGATCGACGAGGTCCTGGGCCTGCGCATGGGCGCCGACGACTACGTGCGCAAGCCGTTCTCCCAGCGCCTGCTGATCGAGCGCATCCGCGCCGTCCTCCGCCGGCGCGAGGCGGCCGTCGACGAGAGCGAGCGGGGCGAGGCCGACCGCGCCATCGCGCGCGGCAGCCTCACGCTCGATCCCCTCCGCCACGCCTGCACCTGGGGCGGGCGCGGCGTGACCCTCACGGTGACGGAGTTCCTGATCCTGCAGGCCCTCGCCCAGCGCCCCGGCTTCGTGAAGAGCCGCGACCAGCTGATGGACGCCGCCTACGACGATCAGGTCTACGTCGACGACCGCACGATCGACTCCCACATCAAGCGGATCCGCAAGAAGTTCCGCAGCGTGGACCCCGAGTTCGCCTCTATCGAGACGCTCTACGGCGTCGGCTACCGCTACAAGGAGGTCTGACCCCTCCGATGGACGCCCGCGCGCCCGCCGAGGCGGAGGCGGAGCCCGGTCCCGCCCCGGCCGCCGCCCGCGCCCGCCGCCTCCGCGGCGTCGCGGCGGCGGGCGCCGCGCGCATGCGCGCCCCCTCGCGGCTGACCCGGCGCATCGTCGGCTTCAACCTGATCGGCCTCGGCCTCCTCGTCGCCGGCGTGCTCGTGCTCAACGACTTCCGCGAACAGCTCGTGGAGCTGCGGACCCAGGCCCTGGAGACGCAGGGCGAGATCATCGCGATCACGCTGGCCGAGAGCGCCGGCGCCGCCGATCCCGTCGGCCTCGACGTCGAGAAGGCGGGCGTGGTGATCGAGCGCCTCGTGCAGCCCGCCGACGTGCGCGCCCAGATCTTCGACCGCGGCGGACGGCTGATGACCGACAGCCGCCTCCTCGCCGGCCGGCGCGGCGGGGTCGAGGTCGGCGCCCTGCCCGCCGACCGCTTCGACCGCATCGCGACCGAACCCGAGGGCGGCTGGCCCGCCGCGCTCCGCCGCTGGCTGCGCGATCTGACCCTCGACGGCTGGCGGCGCGACGCGGAGGAGCACGTCGTCGGCGGCGTGGCGCGGGAACAGGAGGTCTACGCCGCCCTCGGCGGCGCCACCGCCCGCGGCCAGCGCATCAACGCCCGCGGCGAACTGATCGTCTCCGTCTCGGTACCGGTGATGCGCCTCGGCAAGGTGCTGGGCGCGCTGGTGCTCTCCACCCGCGGCGGCGACATCGACGCCGTCGTGCAGGGCGAGCGCATCTCGATCCTGCAGGTGTTCCTCGTCGCGCTCGCGGTCTCGGTGGTGCTGTCGATCCTGCTCGCCAACGCCATCTCCCGCCCCATCGAGCGCCTCGCCCAGGCCGCCCTCGCGGCCGAGCGCGGCGGCGCGCGCGGCGGCGCGCGCGGCGCCCGCGTCGCGCTGCCCGACCTGACCGACCGCGGCGACGAGATCGGCCACCTCTCCGGCGCCCTCAGCCGCATGACCGCCGCGCTCTACTCGCGCATCGAGGCGACGGAGGCCTTCGCCGCCGACGTGGCGCACGAGATCAAGAACCCGCTCTCCTCGCTCCGCTCGGCGGTGGAGACGCTGCCCCACGCCCGACGCGAGGCCGACCGCGAGCGCCTGCTCGCCATCATCCGCGAGGACGTCGCCCGCCTCGACCGGCTGGTGACGGACATCTCCAACGCCTCGCGCCTCGACGCCGAGCTGGTGCGCGAGGCGCGCGAACCCTTCGACCTCGCCGCGCTGCTCGCGAGCCTCGTGGAGCACAACCGCTACAAGGCCGAGGCCAGGGGCGCCGAACTGGTCTTCGACCCGCCGCCGGAGCGCCTCGTGGCGCCCGGCATCGAGGCGCGGCTGGCGCAGGTCTTCGTCAACCTGATCGAGAACGCGGTCAGCTTCACGCCCGAGGGCGGGACGATCCGCCTCGCCGCGCGGCGCCTCGGCGACGGGCGCCTGCGCGTCACGATCCAGGACGACGGCCCCGGCATCCCCGACGCCGCCCTCGCCTCGGTGTTCGAGCGGTTCTACTCCGAGCGCCCGGATTCCGAGGCCTTCGGCGCCCATTCCGGCCTCGGCCTCTCGATCTCCCGCCAGATCGTCGAGGCGCATGGCGGCGAGATCCGGGCCGAGAACGTCGGCCCGCCCGACGATCCGCGCCGCGGCGCGCGCTTCGTGGTGGATCTGCCGGGATGAGCCGGTCCGGACGCGACGACCCCAAGGAGCCCGGGGCTGCGCCGCGCCCGCTCGCCCGCCGCCGCCCGCCGGAGCACGCGCCGACGCCGCCGCCCCCCGGCGCCCCTCACGGGCCCTCGGCCCGCCCCCCCGCGCCGGGTGCGGCCGGGCCGGCGGACGACGCGCCATCGGACGAGCCGCCATCGCTCGACGCGGCATCGCACGAGGCCGCATCGCACGGGACGGCGTCGGACGGGACGGCGTCGGACGGGACGGCGGCGCCCGACCGGACGACGCCGCGGCGCCACGCCGCGCCGCCCCCTGACCCGGAGCCGGAGACCCCGCGCCCCGCCCCCCGCTCGCCCGGTCCCGTCGCGCGCCGCCGCGCGGCGCCACCGGCCGCGCCGGGCCGGGCGGCGCCCTCCGCCGCCGACGCGCTCGCCGCGCTCGCGGAGGCGGGGGGACCCGCCGTCCTCCACGCCAGCGCCGTCGCCGCCGAAGGGCCGGGGCGCGAACCCCTCGCGCTCCTCCTGCTCGGGCCGTCGGGCGCCGGCAAGTCCGCCCTCGCGCTCGCGCTGATCGCGCTCGGCGCCCGGCTCGTCGCCGACGACCGGGTGCGGCTCTCCCGCGCCGCCGACGGCCTGCGCGCCGCCCCCGTTCCCCCGCTCGAGGGGCTCGTCGAAGCCCGCGGCCTCGGCCTCCTGCACCTGCCCCACCTCGCCGAGGCCCCGCTCCTCGCCGCCTGCGACCTCGAGGCCGCGGAGCCGCGCCGCCTGCCCCCGCGGCGCGGGATCCGCTTGCTCGGCGCGACGCTTCCGCTCATTCTCGCGCGCGACGTCCCGGCCCCCGCGCTGCTCGCGTTCCTGCGCACCGGCGGCCGGCGCGAAACCGCCTGAGCCCGAATGCCCGAAGCCCGAACCGCGCCGCTCTCCGTCGTCCTCGTCACCGGCATGTCCGGCGCCGGCAACTCGACCGCGATCCGCGCGCTCGAGGACGCCGGCCACGAGGCGATCGACAACCTGCCCCTCTCCTTCGTCGACCGCCTGTTCCCCCGCGACGGCGCCACGGCGCCGGAGGATCCGCGTCCGCTCGCCCTCGGGCTCGACGTGCGCACCCGCGGCTTCTCCGCCGCCGCGCTCCTCGCCCGGCTCGAGGAGCTGCGCGCCGACCCGGCGCTGGCGCCCCGGCTGGTGTTTCTCGACTGCGCCGATCCGGTGCTGGTCGACCGCTTCAAGACCACCCGCCGCCGCCACCCCCTCGCGCCCGAGGAGGATCCGGAGACCGGCATCCGGCGCGAGCGCGAGCAGCTCTGGCCGCTGCGCGAGCGCGCCGACCTCGTGATCGACACGACCGACCTGACGCCGCACGACCTCAAGGCCCGCCTGGCGGAGCTCGCCTCGGACGGGGCCGGCGCCCCGCGGCCCGCGCTCTCGATCCAGTCGTTCTCGTTCAAGCGCGGCGCCCCGCGCGAAGCGGACACGGTCCACGACACCCGCTTCCTCGACAATCCCCATTGGGACCCGGCGCTGCGCCCGCTCGACGGGCGCGACCCCGCCGTCGCCGCACGGGTGCGCGCCGATCCGCTCTACGAGGCGTTCATGAGCCGGCTGGCCGATCTCGCCCTGCTCCTGCTTCCGGCCTATGGACGAGAGGGCAAGGCCTACTATTGTATAGCGCTCGGCTGTTCAGGCGGCCGTCACCGTTCCGTCGCCGCGGCGGAGGATCTCGCGGCTCGGCTCGCCGCCGCAGGCTGGCCGGTCGCGCTCCGGCACCGCGAACTCGGCGACCCCGACCCTCGATCCGCCTTTCGATCCGCCCCTCGATCCGGAGGACCCGCATGAACCGCGCATCCGGCGCCCCCTCGCCCCGCCCCGCATGATCGGCATCGTGGTGATCGCCCATGGCGGCCTCGCCGCCGAACTGCTCGCGGCGACCGAACACGTCGTCGGCCCCCTGTCCGCGGTGCGCGCCATCGCCGTCCAGCCGCAGGACGATCCCCTCGCTCTCGCGGCCGAGGTCGACGCGGCGGTGGCCGAGACCGACCGGGGTCAGGGCGTCGCGCTCGTCACCGACATGCTGGGCGGCTCGCCGGCCAATCTCGCGCTCGGCGCCTTGGGCGAGACGGGGCGCGAGGTGATCTACGGCGCGAACCTCCCGCTCCTCGTCAAGCTCGCCAAGGCCCGCCACCTGCCGCTGGCCGAGGCCGCCGAGGCCGCCGTCGAGGCCGGCCGCAAATACGTCGACAGCGCGGGGCGCATCCTCGCCGCCCGCCGCCTGCGCGCCAGCCCCGCCTCCGCCTGAGCCATGCCGAAGGACGTCCCCGCCGCGCCGCTCGTGCGCCGCCTCGCGATACGCAACCGCAAGGGTCTGCACGCGCGCGCCTCCGCCCGCTTCGTCTCGACGGTCGAGGCGCACGACGCCCGCGCCGTGGTCCGCTTCGACGGGATCGAAGCGCCGGGCGACAGCATCATGGGCCTGATGACCCTCGTCGCCGCGCAGGGGTCGGAGATCGAGGTCGAGACCTCCGGCCCCGAGGCCGAGGCGCTGATGGAGGCGCTCTCCTCCCTCCTCGCCGACCGGTTCGGCGAGCCCGACTGACGAGCCCGGCCGGCGAGCCCGGCTGACGAGGACGTCCCGGCAGGCGCGTCTCCCGCCTCCGGTCGTTGCCCGCGGCCCCGGCCCATGCTTTCCTCGTGCGGGGCCACGCACGCCGCGAGCCGCCGTGCAGGAGAGACGAGGCCATGAGCGGAGCCCCGGACACGGAGACGCCGCCCCGCGCGCGCACGCCGGTCACGGGCCGCACGCCGGCCGACGCCGCGGCCGAGATCGCCGGGTCGCTGTTCGCGCTGCTCGGCAGCTGGACGCTGCCGCTGCTCGTGCTGGCGCTCCTCGGCGCCGGGTGGTGGTTCGTCGAGGAGCAGAACCGACTGAAGGACGAGGCCTATGACGAGGCTCTCTCCCAGCTTCGCGCGGAGCGCGACGCCGCCTACGCCGTGATCGCGACCAACAACGAGGCGATCGCCGACGTCACCTCCAAGCAGATAGGGAATCTCTCCTCGGTGCTCGGCGTCATCGACGAGGCCGAACTTCGCGGCGCCCGGGTCCGCCAGCTCGAGGACGCGGCGCGCGAGCGTCAGGCCGAGCTCGACCGCAGCCGCGAGCGCGTCGAGCGCGCCGAGGCCGAGCTCGAGAGCCGCACCCGCGCCTTCGAGCGCACCCGCAAGGAGGCCGAGCAACGCCAGGAGTCCCTGCGCACGAGCGCCGAGCGGCTCGCTTCGCTGGAGGCCGCGTTCCTCGCGGTCGAGACCGCGGCCCGCGCGGATCTGCAGGCGGCCGTGGAGAAGGTCGCCGAGGCGGGCGGGATGCTGGAGGAGATCGCCCAAGGCTCGATCGCACCGTCCGACCCGCGGGTGACGGCGGCCCTCGAGTCGCTCTGGGTCTACGTCTTCACCGGTTCGGGCTCCGCCGGTCTGGACGCCGCGAAGCAACGCTACGCCGACGTCGTCCTCGACCCCGCCCAGATTCTCATGCCGTTCGCCGAGCTCGAGGGCTGGCGTTTCGACGTCACCGGCCTCGACCAGCTGATCGGCGTCTCGCAGACGCGGCTCGAGGAGCGGATCACGCAGACCGACGGTTTCGGCTTCGACGCCTGGATCCGCGTGCGCTTCGCGGAGGCGGCGGAGGACGCCGGCCTCTCGGGTCACGCGCTGGCCGGGCTCGTCCGCGACGGCGTGCGCGATCGCCTGCTGGTCCTGTACCTCTACGGCGACGCGGAGGACGACCTTCGGGTCGGCGAGCACGCGATGTTCGAGGCCATCGCGCCGGCGCGGGGTCTCTCCAAGCTCCACGCCGCCGTCGAGGTCGTCGCGGAGGCCTACCTGCATCTCGGATACGTCCAGACCGAGGAGCACCGGATCGCGCTCCCGCCGGAGGCCGACAGCGTCCCGGTGATGGATCTCACCGCGCAGTCGATCGCGGCGGCGGACCTTCTGCACGGCGACGACGCGACCGTGCCGCTGCTGGGTCCGGACGCCTTCGCCGCGGTCGCGATCCGCCCCGACCTGCCGCCCGCGCTGCGCGACGCGTTCGATCCGAACTTCGGGGACGTCGGCGTCAGCGTCTCCATGCTCCGGGCGCGGCCCGAGTTCGAATCGCGCCTCGCCGGGGCGCTCCTCGATGCCGGACTCGACGAGATCGACGGACTGTCGGCCGCGGTCGCCAAGGCCTTCCGCGACGACCTGGGCGCCCCGCCGAGGCCCGTCGCGGAGCTCGACGCGACGGCCGACTACGCCCTGCCCTCGCCCTCGCCCTCGGCGCTCGCGCTGCAGCCCGGCTTCCGCGTGTTCCTGGAGCTCGACGCGCCCCCGCCGGCCTTCGACGGATCCGACGGGCGGACCCGCGCGCCGGCGCCGGACCCCGACCGGGAGCGGAGGGCCGTGATCCGCGTCGCCTCCGACTGGCAGGCCTACCGCTTCCCCGCCCCGCTCGAGATGACCTTCGCGCTCCGGCCGGGCGACCCCGCCTGGCGCCTCGTGCCCTCGGGCCCGGCCGGCGGCTCCGGGCCCCGCTGAGCCGCCCCGGCCGGCCGCCTCAGGCCATCGCCGCCACCGCCGCGTGGCGCGGGCAGCCGACGAGGTGATCGTTGACCATCCCGGTCGCCTGCATGAAGGCGTAGCAGATCGTCGGGCCGCAGAACTTGAAGCCCCGCGCCTTCAGCGCCTTCGACATCGCCCGGCTCTCCGACGTCTCGGCCGGCACCTCGGCCATCGTCGCGAAAAGGTTGGTCCGCGGCGCGCCGTCCACGAAACCCCAGAGGAAGGCCGAGAACCCCTCCGCCTCGATCTCCGCCCAGGCGCGCGCGTTGCCCAGCGTCGCCTCGATCTTGCCGCGGTGGCGCACGATGCCGGGATCGGCGAGCGCCCGCGCCACCTCCGCCTCGCCCCAGCCGGCGAGCCGCTCCGGCGCGAAGCCCTCGAAGGCCGCCCGGAACGCCTCGCGCTTCCTCAGGATCGTGATCCAGGAGAGGCCGGCCTGGAACGCCTCCAGCGCCAGCGTCTCGAAGAGCGCGCGCCCGTCCCGCTCCGGCACGCCCCATTCGGCGTCGTGATAGGCGACGTAGAGCGGATCCGTCCCGCACCACGGGCAGCGCCCGTCCTCGCCCGCCTGCATGATCCGCCTCCGCGCCGCGACACGTTCCGGAACGAACCCTGGGGCGAAGCGACGCCCCGCGCCAAGCCCGTCAGTCCTCGTCCGACTTTCGGGTGCGGCTCAGCGCGTCGAGCTTGGACTGCATCTCCTCGATCTGCTCCTGCAGGGTCGAGAGATCCGGGGCCCCGGCCTCGCGCCCCGCGCCCTCCTCGGGCTTCGGCCTCGAAGCCTCCCCCATCGGCGGCGCGAACGGCGCGAACATGCGGAAGGCGTTCTGGAACATGTCCATGTTCGACCGCGCCACCGCCTCGAAGTTGGCCAGCGCCGGGTTGGTCCCGAGCGCCGTGCGCATCTGTTCGCGCAGGGTCTCCTGGTTGCGGGCGAACGCCTCCATCGAGGCCTCCAGATAGCCCGGCACCATGCCCTGCAGCGTGTCGCCATACAGCCGGATGAGCTGGCGCAGGAAGTTGACGGGCAGCATGTTGCGACCCTTCGACTCCTCCTCGAAGATGATCTGGGCCAGCACGGAGCGCGTGATGTCCTCGCCGGTCTTGGCGTCGTAGACCACGAAGTCCTGCCCGTCGCGCACCATCTGCGCCAGATGCTCGAGCGTCACGTAGCTCGACTTCGCGGTGTTGTAGAGGCGTCGGTTCGCGTACTTCTTGATCGTGATCGGCGCGTCGTCCTTAGGCATGTCCTTGGCCAACTCGCCGTCCTCCCGTGCAGCCGCCGCGGCTGTCCGGCTCCGCCGCCGGACGAAGCATGAACCTAACGTCTCCGGCGCCGCGCCGCAAACGCTTCCGCCGCGCCTGCGAAAGCGCCCCGCGTTGCGGAGGCGCCGGGCGGCGGCTACGCTCCCGGCCCATGAACGCGCATCCCGAGGCCGCGGAGACCGCCGCCGATGAGGCCCTCGAAACGCCCGATCCGGCGGCGGAGGACGGCCGCGACGCGCCGGCGGGGCCGGACGCGGGGCGCCGGGCGGCGGGCCCCGCGGCCGCGGCGGCGCGTTGGCTCGACCTCTGGGAAAGCGCGCTCGAGGACCTCGCGCGCCGCGGCCCGCCGGGCTGAGACGCCCCGGCCGGAGCGTCTCGGCCGACCCAGCCCCCTGATCCTGCACCTCGCCGCCGCCGCCGCCGCCACGGCCCACGGCGTGGCCCTGGCGCCCGTCGCCGGCGACCCGCGCTTTCCCTGGCCCGAGGCGCTGCGCGAGGCGGGCCGCGCCGCCGGCGCCGCGCTCGCGGCCGAGGGGGCCGAGGGGCGCCTCGCCCTCGCGGTCGAGGCCGCGCGCCGGCTGTCGGAGATGCTCCGGGGCATCGAGCGCTGGCAGACCCACCCGCACGTCCGCGCCCTGCCTGAGCCCCCGACGCTCTGGAGCGTCGGAGCCGCGCGGCTTCTGGACCACGCGCCCTGCGCGCCGCGCGGCGCCCCGGTGGTCCTCGTCGTCCCGTCGCTCGTGAATTCGCCGGCGGTGCTGGACCTGCATCCGCGGCGCTCGCTGCTGCGCGCCCTCGCCGCCGCCGGCCTGCGTCCGCTGCTGCTCGACTGGGGCGCGCCGGGGCCGGCCGAGCGGCGCTTCGACCTCGACGCCTATCACCGCGCCCGGCTGCTGCCCGCCGCGCGCGTCGCGGCGGAGCTGAACGGCGGGCCGGCGGCGGCGCTCGGCTACTGCATGGGCGGCGCCTTCGCCGCGGCGCTGGCGGCGCAGCGCCCGGACCTCGTCTCGCGCCTCGCGCTGATCGGCGCGCCGTGGGACTTCTCGCGCCTCGAGGGGCCGGGGCGCCTGCTCGCCGCCCTCGTCCGGCGGGAGGGGGCCGAGGGGCTCGCCCGCGCGCTCGACGCCCTCGGGGCCGCCTTCGGCGCGGCGCCGACCGATCTCCTGCAGACGCTCTTCGCCGCGCTCGATCCGACGCTGGCGCTGCGCAAGTTCCGCGCCTTCGCCCGGCTCGACCCCGCCTCGACGACGGCCGAGATCTTCGTCGCCGCCGAGGACTGGCTGAACGACGGCCCGCCGCTGGCGGTCCCGGCGGCCAAGGACATCGCCCTCGGCTGGTATCTCGAGAACGCCCCGGCGCGCGGCGAATGGCGCCTCGCCGGCGAGCCGGTGCGCCCCGAGCTCATCCGAAGGCCCACGCTCGCCTTCTGCTCGGCCAGCGACCGCATCGCGCCGCCCGACGCGGCCGAGGCGCTGCCCCGCGCCATCCCCGGCGCGCGCCTCCTGCGCCCGAGCGCCGGGCATGTCGGGATGATCGTCGGCTCCGCCGCGGCGCGGGAGGTCTGGGCCCCCCTCGCCGCCTTCCTCGCGGAACGCTGAAGGCCCCCGGCTCGGCGGCGGCGCGCCTCGGCACGAATTGCCCCGTCGACAATCCGCGTGTCATGGCTATCGTGCCGGGCAAAACGCGACGGCCTCCGCCCCGGCCGCCGACAGGACGCGACCCGGGCCCGCGACGCGGCCCGGCCGACCCTCGACTGGAGGAGACCTCATGACCGAAGTCGTCATCGCCGGCGCCGCCCGCACGCCCGTCGGAAGCTTCAACGGCGCGTTCGCCGCCACCCCCGCGCACGAGCTGGGCGCCGTTGCCATCAAGGCGGCGCTGGAGCGCGCCGGCGTCGAGCCGGGCGAGGTGTCGGAGACGATCCTCGGCCAGGTGCTCACCGCCGCGCAGGGCATGAACCCGGCCCGCCAGGCCCACATCGCGGCCGGCCTGCCGGAGGAGAGCGCGGCCTGGAGCATAAACCAGGTCTGCGGCTCGGGCCTGCGCTCGGTCGCGATCGCCGCCCAGCACGTCCTGCTCGGCGACGCCGACGTGGTGGTCGCCGGCGGGCAGGAGAGCATGAGCCTCGCGCCCCACGCCCAGCACCTGCGCGCCGGGCGCAAGATGGGCGACCTCGACTTCGTCGACACCATGATCCGCGACGGCCTCTGGGACGCCTTCAACGGCTACCACATGGGCATGACCGCCGAGAACGTCGCGGAGAAGTGGCAGATCGGCCGCGAACAGCAGGACGAGTTCGCCTTGGCCTCGCAGAACAAGGCCGAGGCCGCGCAGAAGGCCGGCCGCTTCGACGACGAGATCACGCCGGTCACCCTCAAGACCCGCAAGGGCGAGGTGGTGGTCGACAAGGACGAGTACATCCGCCACGGCGCCACCATCGAGGGCATGCAGAAGCTGCGCCCCGCCTTCGCCAAGGACGGCTCGGTCACCGCCGCCAACGCCTCCGGCATCAACGACGGCGCCGCCATCGCCCTCCTGATGAGCGCCAGGGAGGCCGAGCGCCGGGGCGTCGAGCCGCTCGCGCGCATCAAGGCCTACGCCACCGCCGGCCTCGATCCGAAGATCATGGGCATGGGCCCCGTCCACGCCAGCCGCAAGGCGCTGGAGAAGGCCGGCTGGAAGCCCGAGGACCTCGATCTGATCGAGGCCAACGAGGCCTTCGCGGCGCAGGCCTGCGCCGTGAACAAGGACATGGGCTGGGACCCGGAGAAGGTGAACGTGAACGGCGGCGCCATCGCCATCGGCCACCCGATCGGCGCCTCGGGCTGCCGGGTGCTCAACACGCTGCTGTTCGAGATGAAGCGCCGCGACGCCAAGAAGGGCCTCGCCACGCTCTGCATCGGCGGCGGCATGGGCGTCGCCGTCTGCGTCGAGCGGGACTGACCCGGCCGCGTGCGGGCGCCCCTGCGGCGCCCGCCGCTTCCCCTGCGTCCCCCGCCGTGGCATGAGGCCTCCGGGGGGCGCCGAAATCCCCTGGAACAATACCCGAACGGAGGAACGCTCATGGCCCGCGTCGCCGTGGTCACCGGAGGCAGCCGAGGCATCGGCGCCGCAATCTCCATCGCGCTCAAGGAGGCAGGCTGCAAGGTCGCCGCCAATTACGCCGGAAACGACGAGGCCGCCTCGAAGTTCAAGGCCGACACCGGCATAGACGTCTACAAGTGGTCGGTCGCCGACTACGAGGCCTGCAAGGACGGCATCGCCAGGATCGAGGCGGATCTAGGCCCGGTCGACATCCTGATCAACAACGCCGGCATCACGCGCGACGCGCCGTTCCACAAGATGGACCCGCAGCAGTGGAAGGACGTGATCGACACCAATCTCACCGGCGTCTTCAACATGACGCACAACGTCTGGCCCGGCATGCGTGAGCGCAAGTTCGGCCGCGTGGTGACGATCTCCTCGATCAACGGCCAGAAGGGCCAGTTCGCCCAGGCCAACTACTCGGCCTCCAAGGCCGGCGACATCGGCTTCACCCGCGCTCTGGCGCAGGAGGGCGCGCGCGCCGGCATCACCGTCAACGTCGTCGCCCCCGGCTACATCGCCACCGACATGGTCATGGCCGTCCCCGAAAAGGTGCGCGAGAGCATCATCGGCCAGATCCCCGTCGGCCGACTCGGCGAGCCCGAGGAGATCGCGCGCTGCGTGCGGTTCCTGACCTCGGACGACGCCGGCTTCATCACCGGCTCGGTGATCTCGGCGAACGGCGGCCAGTACTACGCCTGACGCGGCGGCGCGAGGACGATCGCGGCCCCCGTCCGTCGGGACGGGGGCCGCGGATTTCCGCGGCGAAGCCGCACCGGGCCCTTGCCATTCGCGCTCGTCGGGCGCACCTCGCTCCAGCGCATCACGCCGGAGACATCCCGTGCGACCGTACCCACCGGAACCGCCGCGCCCGCGGCGAACCATGTCGCGCCTGCTGCACGGGGCGCTCCTGCGGCACAAGCTGGCCGGCCGCGTCGCCGTCGGAGAGATCCTGACAGGCCTCGGCGACCGGTCCTTCGGCTGGGCGATCCTGTTCTTCGCGCTGATCAACATGATCCCGGCCCCCTACGGTTCCACCCTCGTCACGGCGCCGCCGCTGATGCTGCTGACGGCGCAGATGGCCCTAGGCCGGCGGCACGTGCACCTGCCGGGCCTGTTGGCGCGCCGCCGCATCCCGGTCGCCGGCATGCGCCGCCTCCTGATCCGCCTGCGCGGCCTGTTGCGGCCGATCGAGCGCGTGGTCAGGCCGCGCCGGCTCGGCATGTTCCTGCCACGCAACGAGCGTCTGATCGGCGCCGCCCTCTTCGCGGTGGCCTGCGCCCTGTTCCTGCCGTTGCCGCTCTCGGGCGGAATCCCGGCCTTCGCGCTGCTCGTCTCGGCGCTGGCCCTGATCGAGCGGGACGGGGTGCTGATGACGGTCGCGCTCGGCATCGGCGCCGTCTCCATCGCGGTCACGGTGGGCATGGTGACGCTGATCGCGGCCGGCATCGACACGCTGTTCTGACGCGCGGCGGTTGACGCCCGCCGGTCGGGCCACGACCTTTGCCTCAAATCCGGGAGCCCGCCGATGACCGTCGCCTTCGACTTCGACAACACCTACGCACGCCTTCCCGACCGTTTCTTCCACCGTCAGGATCCGGCGAGCTGGCCGGAGCCGCGGCTGATCCGGCTGAACCGGCCTCTGGCGGAGACGCTGGGCCTCGATCCGGCCGCGCTGGAGACGCCGGAGGGCGTCGAGATCCTCGCCGGACGGCGCGTGCCGGAGGGGGCGGAGCCTCTGGCGATGGCCTATGCGGGGCACCAGTTCGGCGGCTTCTCCCCCCAGCTCGGCGACGGCCGGGCGCTTCTGCTCGGCGAGATCGTCGGGACGGACGGGGTGCGCCGCGACGTGCAGCTCAAGGGCTCCGGCAAGACCCCGTTCAGCCGCATGGGCGACGGCCGCGCCGCGATCGGCCCGGTGCTGCGCGAATACGTCGTCTCGGAGGGGATGCACGCCCTCGGCGTGCCGACGACCCGCGCCCTCGCCGCGGTGGCGACGGGCGACGTCGTCGTGCGCGAGACGCCGCTGCCGGGCGCGGTGCTGGTGCGCATCGCCCGCGGGCACGTCCGCGTCGGCACCTTCCAGTACTTCTATGCGCGCCAGGACGTCGACGCCCTTCGCCTGCTGACCGACTACGTCCTCTCCCGCCACCACCCGGGGCGCGAGGGCGAGACGCCCGCCCACGCCCTGCTCGACGCCACGGTGGAGACGCAGGCGTCGTTGCTGGCGCAGTGGATGAGCTTCGGCTTCATCCACGGCGTGATGAACACCGACAACATGAGCCTCGCGGGCGAGACGATCGACTACGGCCCCTGCGCCTTCATGGAGGCGTATCACCCGGGCACGGTCTACAGTTCCATCGACGCGCATGGCCGCTACGCCTACGCCAACCAGCCGAAGGCGGCGCACTGGAACCTCGCCCAGCTCGCCCAGTCGCTGCTGCCGCTGATGGCCGAGGATCCGGACGCCGCGATCCCCGCCGCGCAGGCCGCCGTCGACCGCTTCCCGACGCTCTACGAGGCCGAATGGCTCGCCCGCTTCCGCGCCAAGCTCGGCCTCGCCGAGGCCAAGGACGGCGACGACGCACTGGCGCAGGAGCTGCTGACGGCGATGGCGGAGAACCGAGCGGACTTCACGCTGACCTTCCGCGCCCTCTCCCGCCTGCCCTCCGAAGGGGGGGCGGAGACCGACGCCGCGGCCCGTGATCTCTTCGTCGATCCCACGGCCTTCGACGCCTGGGCTCCGCGCTGGCGCGCGAGGCTGGCCGAGGAGAGGCGGACCGAAGCCGAGCGGCAGGCGGCGCAGGCGGCGGTCAATCCGCTCTTCATCCCGCGCAACCACTTGGTCGAGGAGGCTCTCTCCGCCGCGGAGAAAGACGATCTCGCACCCCTCGACCAACTGCTCGACGCGCTCACTCGGCCGTTCGACGACCGACCCGAGCTCGAGCGGCACGCCCTGCCCGCCGCGCCGGAGGAGGCGGTGACGCAGACCTTCTGCGGCACCTGAGCGCGCTTGGGCGGTCCGAGAGCGTCGGATAGCGCCCGCCGCTCCGGACCGGTGCCTCCACGCGGACCTTCGAGCCCGCGGCGCCGAGCGCGGCCGCGGCGAGCGCCCTCACGCCGCCGCCTCCGCCGGATCCTCCGCCGGCGGCGGCGGGCGCCCCAGCACCAGATCCGCCGCCTTCTCCCCGATCATCATGGTCGGCGCCGAAGTGTTTCCCCCCACGATCCGCGGCATGACCGAGGCGTCGGCCACCCGCAGCCCCTCCACGCCCCGCACCTTGAGCTCCGCGTCCACCACCGCCGCCGCATCCGCGCCCATCCGGCAGCTCCCGACCGGATGGAAGATCGTGTTCGCGGTCGCCCGCACCCAGGCGTCGATCGCCTCGTCCGTCTCCAGCGGCGCCTCTGGCGAGAGCCGCCCCGCCTGCCAGTCCCGGAGCGGCGCCCCCGCGCCGATTTGCTCTGCGAGGCGCACGCCGTCGCGCATCACCCGCCGGTCGGCCTCGGCCGAAAGGTAGGCCGGGTCGATCAGCGGCGCCGCGTCCGGCTCGGCCGAGCGGACATGCACCCTCCCGCGGCTCTCGGGCCGCAGCGGATAGAAGTTGATCAGATAGCCGTGCCGCCCCTGCCCGGACCGCGTGGTCTCGAGATTCAGGCCCGGCACGAAGGTCATGTGGATGTCCGGGATCTCGAGCTCCGGCCGCGTGCGCAGGAACCCCCCGGCCTCAAGCGGCACCGAGGTCGCCGGCCCGGTCCCGAACAGCAGCGCCCGCGCCCCGGCGATCAGCGCCCGGTCGGTGCGCATCAGACCGTAGAGCGTCACCGGCTTCGCGCAGGCATAGGTGAGATAGACGCCGAGATGGTCGTGCAGGTTCGCGCCCACCGCCGGCCGCTCCAGCCGCGGCTCGATCCCCGCCGCGCGCAGCACCTCGGGATCCCCGATGCCGGAGCGCTCGAGAATTCCCGGGGTCGCAACGGCCCCGCCGCAGAGGATCACCTCGCGCCGCGCGCGCACGACCTCCTCCCGCCCGTTCCGGCGGAAGGCGACGCCGACGGCGCGGCCCTCCTCGATGACGACGTGCCGCGCCAGTGCGCCGGTACGGATCTCGAGGTTCTTGCGGCCGTGCGCCGGGCGGAGATAGGCGGTCGCCGCGCTCTCGCGCCGGCCGTTCCGGATGTTGAAGTCGTAGAGGCCGAGGCCCTCCTGATCGGCCCCGTTGAAGTCGTCGTTGGGCCGCGCGCCGTGCTCCGGCGCCGCCGCGAAGGCGGCCTCGAGGAAGGCGCGGTAGAGCGGGTTGTCGCCCTTCGCCTTCACGACCCGGAAGGGCCCCTGCGTGCCGTGGAAGGCGTCGCGCCGCTGGGCATGCCCCTCGGCGCGCTTGAAGTAGGGCAGGACGTCGGCATAGCCCCAGCCGGGCAGGCCCGTCTGCGCCCAGTCGTCGTAGTCCCGCCGGTGGCCGCGCATGTACATCATGCCGTTGATCGAAGAGGAGCCGCCGAGGACCTTGCCCCGCGGCCAGGGCACCGTGCGCCCGTCCATGTCGCTCTGCGGCGCGATCTCCAGGTTCCAGTTGATCGCCCGGCGGAAATAGACGAGCCCCGCCGCCATCGGCACCCGGATCAGCGGATCCGTGTCGGCACCGCCCGCCTCGGCCAATAGCACGCTGTGCCGCCCGTCCTCCGAGAGCCGCGCCGCCACCGCGCACCCGGCCGAGCCGGCGCCGACCACCACGAAATCGAACTCCTCCGGCATCCGGTCCTCCTCGTCGTCCTGCGCCGCGGGGGCGCGGGGCCGGGGCGGCGGGGGTGGGCGGGCGGGACGCCGCCCCGGCCCCGCGCCCCCGCCTCAGCCCGGAAACTCCCCCCGTTCAGGGCGAGCGCGTGGCCCGAGACGTAGCCGGCCTCGTCCGAGACCAGCCAGGCCGCCGCCGCCACCTCCACCCGCTCCACCGAGATCACGCCCGCGTTGTTCACCAAGACGTCGAGCGAGCCGAGCGCGACGGCCCGGGCCGCCAGCGCCTCCACCTGGGTCTCGTCGGTCACGTCGCAGCGCACCGACTCGACGCCCGGCGCCTCGACCGCGGCGAGATCGGCGCCCAGCACCCGCGCGCCGCCGGCGGCGAGGCGTCCGGCGATCGCGCGGCCGATGCCGCGGGCGGCGCCCGTCACCACCGCGACCTGCCCGGCGAGGCTCACGGCGCGTCCCGCCAGCGTTTCGCCCGGGCCCGCGGCCCGGCGAGGAGCGCCTCGTCGAAGGGGGCCGGCTCGCAGCCGCCGGGCTGGGGCGGGCCGGCCTTGTAGCCGGTCTCCCGCTCCACCGCCGCGAGCGCCTGCGCGTGGGTGTAGTAGAGGGAGCAGGCCGCGACGACGAGCGCGCCGAAACCCTCGGGGTGCGCCGCCTCGATGGCGCGCAGTCGGGCGGCGCGGGCCTCCGGGGCGAAGGCCTCCACGCCCTCGGCCGCCGCCGCGATCCGGTCCGCCGTGGGGGCGAAGCGGGGATGCGCCGCCATCGCCTCCGCGAGGCCGAGCGCCGAGGCCGGCGGGAAGGCGCCGTCGCCCGGCAAGAGCGCATCGGGGATCGCGGCGAGCCGGCTCACGCCCCGCGCTCCCGCAGCATCGCGTCCGCCGCCGGGAGCGCCAGCGCCTGCAGCGTCGGCGTCGGGTTCAGCGCCGCCGCCGTGACGAGCACCGAGCCGTGGGCCGCCGTCGCGTTCGGACAGTCGTGCAGGCGGCCGAAGG
>Ga0102943_1000668_pt1 | contig 22770 bp, 18 predicted proteins | sample SalPonC_black_MG_FD_78174 | JGI IMG/M metagenome (GOLD analysis project Ga0102943, IMG submission 78174) | Salt pond soil microbial communities from South San Francisco under conditions of wetland restoration - Salt Pond MetaG... | ecosystem: Environmental > Aquatic > Marine > Intertidal zone >...
ATGCTCCGCTCCGAGACCCAGAGGGAAGCCGAAGCCGTTCTCGAGACGAAGTTCTCCCACTGGATCCCCGACAACGCGAAGATCGCACGCCGATCGATCGATCTTGGGCATCCGGTCGTCGAGAGCTACGCGAAGTCCGACATGGCCAAGGCCTTCCGGAAGATCGCGGCACACCTGCGCGAGAAGGCGCCGGACAGGACACCAACGGCCACCGCGCCGCAACAGAAACTCAAATTCGCGTAGGGGAGCACAGACAGGATGTTCAAGGAATTCAGAGCGCGTCGTGGCGAGACAGGCGCAGAGGTCGTGGAAATCGACACGCGCCGGGCCGTGGCCGAAGCTGCCCATCCGGAGATCGACGCAGAGCTTCAGGCGCATCTCGAACTGAAGAGCCGGATGCACGAGGCGCTTCTCGAGAGGCTGAACCTCTCGGTGATCGACAAGGTGGAGAAATCCGAACTGCGCCGGCAAGTGGCCGCGCTGGTGACGCAACTTCTCGAGCAGGACGGCATTCCGCTCAGGGCGGACGCCTTCTCGAAGCTCATCGACGAACTGATCTTCGAAGTGATGGGGCTCGGTCCGCTCGAGCCTCTCCTCGCGGACCCGACGGTGAACGACATCCTGGTGAACTCGCACCAGAAGGTCTACGTCGAGCGCTTCGGCGTGCTAGAGCGCACGCCGGTCAGATTCCGCGACGAACGCCACCTCCTCAGGATCATCGACAAGATCGTCAGCCGCGTCGGACGCCGCATCGACGAAAGCCAGCCCTGGGTCGACGCCCGCCTCACCGACGGCAGCCGCGTGAACGCGATCATACGGCCCTGCTCGGTCGACGGGCCGACGCTCTCGATCCGGAAGTTTTCCAAGACCCCCTATACGCTCGACCGTCTCATCGAGGTCGGTTCCCTCACGCCGAAAGCCGCGGGAATCCTACAGGGCCTCGTCGAGGCTCGGCTGAACGTTCTGATCTCCGGCGGCACCGGCTCGGGCAAGACGACACTCCTCAACGCGATGTCTTCGTTCATCGATCACAGCCAGCGGATCGTGACGATCGAGGACGCGGCGGAACTGCAACTCCAGCAGGAACATGTCGTGCGTCTCGAAACCCGCCCGTCGAACGCCGAGGGCGCGGGCGCGGTCACCCAGCGCGACCTCGTCCGGAACGCGCTCAGGATGCGGCCAGACCGCATCATCGTGGGCGAGGTGCGCGGTTCCGAGTGTTTCGACATGCTCCAGGCCATGAATACCGGACACGATGGATCGATGACGACGGTGCACGCGAACACCGCGCGCGACGCTCTCGGCCGGCTCGAACAGATGGTGACGATGATCGGCGCCGATCTTCCGGCCAAGACGATCCGCTCGCAGATCGCCGCGGGCATCCAGGTCGTCGTGCAGCTCAACCGGCTGAGCGACGGTCGCCGCCGGGTGATGAGCATCTCCGAGATCACGGGGATGGAGAACGACGTGATCACAATGCAGGACATCTTCGTCTTCCGCCGTCACGGCAAGTCCGAAACCGGCGAGATTCTGGGAGATTACACGATGACGGGCATCCGGCCCAAGTTCGCCGAAGCGCTTGCCGCCGCCGGCGTCGACATGGACCCCTCCAACTTCCGGCGCGACGAGGTGACGTCATGATGTCCCAGACCCCCGAGGCGATCTTTCTCGTCTATGTCGCCATCTTCATCGGCGTGATCCTCGCCTTCGAGGGGATCCGCCAGTTGCTCGACCGGTCCGAAAACGCGCAGGAAGCCCGCAACCGGCGGATGCGCCTCGTGAAGAAGGGCGCCAGCACCGAAGAGATCCTGGAGGATCTTCTGAGCAGCAGCTTCCGGGACAAGAAGACGCGGCGCATGTCGCTCGTGCCAGATCTCGGCCGGATGATCCGGCAGGCCGGGTTCTCGTTCAGCCCCCTCTGGCTGATCCCCGGGGGGATCGTCTGCGGCGCCGCGACGTGGGTGCTTGCGGGGATGTACCTTCCCCCGCAATTCGTGCTGCCGCTCTCCGGGGCGGTCGCCGTCTTTCTGCCGATCGCGTTCCTGCACGGCCGCAAGGGCGAGCGTCTGAAGAAGCTGAACCAGCAGCTGCCGGATGCACTCGACCAGATGGCGCGCGGCCTCAAGGTGGGGCACCCGCTCAACGTGACCGTTTCGAGCGTCGCGTCCGACATGCCCGATCCGATCGGAAGCGAGTTCGGAATCATTCATCACCAGGTCGAATACGGGGACGAGATTGCCGATGCCTTCAACGACTTCGCCGACCGTGTCGGCCTTGAAGATGCACGGTACCTCGCGGTCAGCGTCGGCATCCAGCACGGCACGGGCGGCAATCTCGCCCGGATCCTCAACGTCCTGTCACGCACGATCCGCGATCGGGCGAACATGAGAAAGAAGATCAGGGCGATCTCCGCTGAAGGCCGCCTCTCCGCCGTCATCCTCACCGCGATCCCGTTCCTCATCTTCGGAATGATCATGACGACGTCGCCGAGCTTTTATTCCGATGTCTGGGACGACCCGCTCTTCATGCCCTTCGCGCTCGCCATCGGGGCGCTGATCGCGCTTCAGGCGCTCATTCTGAACCGCCTCGTGTCGTTCAAGTTCTGAGAAAGGATCCACGATGCTGACCCGACTGGTCGACTTCGCCGGCGCCTACGGCGTCACCACCGAGATGCTGATGCTCTTCGGGATCGGACTTGGCGTGCTCGTCATGGTCTTCGGCCTCGCCGGCGCCTTCTCGGGGCCACGCGCGGAGGTGCGGCGCATGCGCCCCGCGACGGCGAGCTATGCCGGCACCAGCCAGGGCGCCGACCTCATCCGGTCCTACGAACGGCGGCCGACTGGTTTTCTCAAGGCCTTCGTTCCCTCCTCCGACTCCGAGCGCACCAAGATCGCCAAGGCGCTTCGCCGCGCGGGCTTCCACAGCAAGCACGCGGTGCGCGACTACTACCTGCTCCGGACGTTTCTCGCCGCGATCCTGCCGCTTGCGTTCCTCGCGCTCATGATGATCCCCGAGCGCTTCAACGTACCGATCGACCTCGGCCGGCTGAGCGGCGTCGCGATGTTCCAGATCGTGGCAGCGCTCGTCTTCGCCGGGTTCTACCTGCCTTCGGCATGGCTTCGCCATCGGATCGCGAAGCGGCGGCAGCAGATCGAGTACGGCATGCCGAACGCCCTCGATCTTCTGCAGGTCGCGATCGAGGCCGGTCTCGGGTTCGACGCGGCGATGACCCGCGTCGCGAACGAGCTTGCCCGCGCCACTCCCGCGATTTCGGAGGAGTTCCTGATGCTTCAGCTGGAGATCCAGGCGGGCAAGGACCGGGACCGCGCCTTCATCGACATGGCCGAGCGCACCGGTGTCGACGAGGTTGCCGCGTTCTCCAACGTCATCCTCCAGGCGACACAGTTCGGAACGAGCGTATCCGACGCGCTTGCCACCTATGCCGGCGAAATGCGGATCAACCGTGAACTGCGCGCGCAGGAGAAGGCCAACAAGCTGCCCGTCCAGATGTCGGGCGTGATGGCCGCGCTGATGATGCCGACGCTCCTCATGCTGTGCCTGACGCCTGTCCTCATCCGGTGGATCCGGGTGATGAACGTCGACGGCTAGGCCCGTCGCGGCCTCCGACACTCGTCTGGCGCGGCGCTGGCGTCGTCATTCGCGCCCGCGCAAGAGGCCGATCAGCTCTCCGGTGATGGCCGCCATGAGCGCCCTCTCCCGGATCAGACTGATGCCGAGGAACGCAGAAAGGACGAGCGCTCCTGCCGCCGGTGTCGCCATGCCCGCGGCCACCGCACAGACGGCGATGGCGGCGAGCCCCACGGTCGCCGCTTCCTTGAGGTCCAGCGCCCGGATGCCGGTGAACCGCCTGAGAAGCGCGACGCCGATCACCTCGTGGAATGTGGTCGCGACGAGATAGGCGAGCGCAGCGCCAACGGCATCGAAGCGCGGCACGAGACCGATCAGCACCGCCGCGAACAGGATGAGACTTGTCACCCTGTTGAGCGTCGAGGCGCCGAGGTTCTCCGACATGGAGAGGAAGGTGACGTGGAGTCCGGCACCGACAGACAGCAGATGCGCGGCGACAAGGATCAGGAAAGCCGGATATCCCGATCCGAATCCGCCGAACATGTCGAGCAACGGCTGCCCGGCCGCCACGAAGAAGATCGCAAGGACCAGCGCCCCGTTGAAGCCGACGATCCGCGCGACGCCGTATTCCCGCGCCGCCAGGTCGAGTTGGCCCAGCGCCATGTGCCGGCGCACGCGGGGCGCGAAGGTCGGGGCGAAGAAGGTTCGCCCGCTGTCGACGAGTTGGGAGAAGCGGGCCGCGACGACGTATTGCGCCGTGCCCGTCGCCGTGCCGAGCGCTCCCATCGCGATGATCCCGACGTGGTCGAGCCCCATTTGCGAGAGACGGATGGCGAGGAACTGGGTGCCCGCCAGCACGTCTCGGGCTCCCAGTTCGGTGGGATCGGCGGATGCCCGGCCGATCGCACGGACTCCGAGGAAGGCGAGCGGTGCCGCAGCCCCGAGGAAAGCACCGGCGGCCACGCCGGTCGCGCCCCAGCCCAGGAGCAGGGAAAGCGCGAACACCAATGTCCTGATGCCGTCGTTCAATCCTTGCATCGCCTGGCTGACCCCGACCCTGTGATTGGCCTGGTACCAGGTGACAACGACGAGCGAGAGCGCGGTCGCCGGAATGACAGGCGCAAGGTAGCCGAGAAAAACCGAATGCCTCGCATCGCCGGCAGTGGCGAACAGCACAAGCACGGCGGCAGCGACCAGGGAAAGAACGGCCGTGATCAGCGCGATGCGCAGCATCATTCGGGTCCCGGTGAGCTGCCCATTCTCAGGCATCCCCGAGCCGATCCTGACCAGCATCGCCCGTTCGAGCCCGATCCCCGCGGAGTAGCCCGCGAGGAGGACGACGGACATGGCGACGGAATAGGCCGCGAAGGCCTCGGCGCTCAGGATGCGGGTCAGGAGCCAGAGCGAAGCCACGCCCGCGACGATGCTCAGCACCCGCGACGAGGCGACGCCAAGTGCCCCGAGGAAATAGGCGCGCTCCGACCTTTCCACTCTGCCCCGACCTCCGATCGTCGCCCCGTCTCAGCAAGAGAGACGGCCGGACACGCTGCCCTTGCCGCCTTGATCCACGCGCGCAATGCCTACAGCATCCGGCCGCGCGTGTCGTCCACTGCGGAGTAACCGGCGACGATCCCGACGGCGGCGGCAGAGTATGCCTACCGTATCGCCCACGCCAGGTTGCAGGCTCCGACACAACGATGCCGGTGATGCCGCTGGCGTGACACTGTCCACGGAAAACGAACAGTCTTCGAATGAGCGATGGTGTGGTTCCTCGCAGCCCTCGGTCAAGTCATTGCGCGACCCGAGCCTCACCGATAGTCTCGAGTTTCATCGCACGTCTTTTCCGCGTCCATTGGAACGCAGGACCGCAAAAGGGAACGACATGGATACTCCCGCCCTCACGATGGTCACGCTCACGGACGGAAGCTACGACGTCTGCGCAGCCGCGGTCCGACATTTCGCCCGCCAGAGCGTACTTGAGAAAGTCGAGTTGATCGTCGTATGTGCCACGCGCGATGCCTTGGGCGAGGTGGACGAGGAGACGTTTCGCGGATTCCACTCGGTGAAACTCCTTCCCATAGGCACTTTCGACACCACCGCGGAAGGCGTGGCAGCCGCTGTAAGGGCGGCGAGCGCGCCCCTTGTCGGCCTGATCGAGGAACACGACTTCCTCCCGCCGAATCTCGCCGAGGTCGTCATACGCGAAATGGCGGACGAAACCGTGCAGGCTGTCGGCTTCGGAATGGAGCCCGCGAATCCCGGCGTCGTCGCCTGGGCTCATCTCTACCTGCAATTCGGAATTGCGGTAGCGCCGGTCCGTTCGGGGGGCGCCCCGTGTCTTGGTGGGCACCACGCGGTCTATCGGCGAAAGCTTCTTCTTGGGTACGGAGACGACCTTGTCGATGTGCTCGGCAATGAAGCCGTGCTCCACGAGGATCTCAGGCGCCGTGGCCATAGGATGTTCATGACCGGAGACGCGGTGACGGAACACCTTCAGATTTCGCGCATCGCGGATTTGGTCCGGCACGAATTCATCAGTCAACGCTCCTATGCGGCCGCCCGGGCAAGCGTGATGAAGTGGTCACCGGCGCGTCGGCTGGGCTACGCCCTGGGCTCGCCCGCCATCCCCGCTCTCAGACTGGCGCGCGCGGTGCCGGCCGTTCTCCGGACGCCCGAAGGTCGACGCCTGCTCCCACGGATCATCGGGCCGATGACGGTCGGCGCCGTCTCGGGCGCCGCGGGCGAAGCGGTCGGCTATTTGGCGGGGGGAAGCGAAACCGGCGAGCGCGCGCGGCTGGACATCGAGCTTCACCGAAGGAGCTACCTCAACGTCACTGACCGGGCCACGGGCTCCGGCCGGTCTTCCCGGAAGGCCGTCTAGCCCTCCCGCGGGAAAAACGGAGACGCGCATGCTGCGCAGATCACAATCGCCCCGCTTCTTCGTCGGGATCGGAGGTCAGCGCCGCGGCACAACCAAGCTCGCCGTGCGCGGACTGGCCCGCCAATTCGCAGTGAGACCGGCAACGGCGCCAGGCCTCATTCGCCATCTGATGGGTCTCCGCCGCCACGACGATTATCACTACAGGGCATACATGTCGGTCCTTGCAAGGGGCCGCCGGATCGCCGGAGAAATATCGCCGTCCTAATCCACTCTTTCGAAAGACGCGGTCAAGGCGATGGACCGTCTCCTTGACCGTCCGCTCTACCTCATGAGTCTGCGGAATCCGGCAGACGGGCTTCTGTCGGAGGCGAGCTTCCGCCGATACCGCCTCGGTCTCGACGCCGATCTTTCGGCTACCGACGAAGCTGGCCTCATCAGCGGACGAATCTCTACGTCACCGCATGCAAAAAGATGGATGCGGTTCCAAGATACGGAACCATCGTTGGTCCGGAGCGGCTTTTTTTCATGAGGATCTCTTCGCTCCAGAACGATGCCACGAAGTTCTGGCGCGGTTACCGGCATAAGTTGCGGCGATGGCTCCGGCACGCCGCGGGACCTCCAGCATCTGTCCCGCCACGCACGGCAGTTCAACCCCTGGCAGCCGCCTTGCTGAACGGACGGCGTTCCGCTGATGCCGCGTGTACTTGGACGTCCAGTAATGGACTTCTTTGAACAGTGGGAGGGACATCTCCGGCCAGTCATCGAGATAGCGCGCGAGCCACGTGGTGCCCGATTTCTGGGCACCTAATCCGAGGAAGAAGCCCTGCGGGGGCACCACGACGCGGCACCCCCGGGCTCCTTACGGCGGTGCGAAAGCAAGAGCAGGGCATAGACCGGGATGAGCCAGGCAATGCGGGACTGATAGCGATCCACGGGATACGAGAGTCCGCCGAAGATGACGGCGTTTAGGATCAAGCCACCCAGCAAGACCAGTCCCGCCCTAGAGACTCCCGACTCGATCGGGCGCCGGAGACCGGCCGCGACGACGATCACGACGCCGACCAGCACCCCAAGAGCGCTCAGAACGTTGAAGCCACGAAGTATGGGATAGGCGTCCCGATCACCGATGACATAGCCTGATCTCCCGTCGCCTTCGAGAAGCGGCAGGATCTCTCCCGTCCCCACCTTCACGATCTGAAGAAGCGCATTCCCGGCCAGCGACGTTGTCTGGGCGATCGGATAGTCGAGGAACGCGTTCCAGAGGATCCTGAACTCCTCTCGCCGGACCTCGTCGAGTTCCGATGCCGTCAGACTTGCAATACCGTTTTCGTCCCAGAGAAATTCCGTCACCGTGTCGGGCATCTCGGGGAAGTGACGGCACAGCGCATAGTCGGCCTCCGGGCAAGCAGCCTGCAGATGCCACAGCGCCGGGCCATCCTGGATCGATCGCGCGAGGAGGATCGGCAGCCTTTTCGGGGCGAGGCTCGGTCCGTCCATTGCGACGGTGCTGCCGGCAAGCGAGACACCGACAGCGACCGCGACGGGCGTGATCGCGGCCAAAGCCGCGCCGAGCCTCAGTCTTTTCGAGACCAGCAGAAGCAGCAGAGTTCCGGCCAGCAGTCCTGCGGCGAACGGAAGGTGTCCGTAATGCGAGATCGTCGCGAAGGCCGCGATCAGGACGGCGAGACTTCGCATCATGAGCGTCATGCCGTCCCAGCGCGAGACCAGGAGCATTGCGAATGCGATGATCGCGGCCGCCAGAAGATCGGGCATCGCGTAGGAAGCCATCCATGGCAGCGGTGTGAAAAACCCGATCATCACCACCATCGGTATCCCGACACGCGCCGCGATGGCGCGCTGGCCGAAAACCGCAAGAACGAGGAAGAGCACTGCGGCCGTCTGAAGCATGGTGGTGAGAGCCAGACCAAGCGGTGTCTGCGCGGTGAGGAAGGCAAAGAGCGAGTAGACCGGCGATCTCGCGGCCCGAATTCCCTCGTCTCCCAGTCCGTCCTCTCGAGATCCGGCCTGTTCCGCAGCACCAGCGTCGGGCGGCGCCCCGTCCAGATCGAATATCGCCATCGCCGCGGTCTCGCCCTGCGCCAGATAGCCCAGTGTGTCGAAATAGCCGACTGGCGCGGTCACGAACAACATGGGCCAGGAGAGGACAAGGGCACCGAGCAGCGCCGCAAGCGCGGTCGGGAGCACCGCAACACCGATGGCAGTCGAGCGCCTGACGCCGGACATGGTGACTTCCCTCCTGCTGACGTCAGACTAGCCGACGCCGCGCCGGACACCAGAGTTCCGGGCCGCCGCCTGAACAGACCGCCCGCTTTTTCTTCATTGTCGTGGTGACGCAAAGAAAAGGTCTGCGATTGGCGCTGAAAGCAGCAAACGGCCAGGTGCCGGCCACGCAGGATTCGCAAACTTGCACGAAATGCTCTAAGCCAGATCTCGGTAACGGGGTGTGAGCAATGAGTATCGTGGAGCGGGAAATCTCGTCGCCGGACGAGAAGGTTCTCATTATCGGTGGCGGTCCGGCGGGATTGACGTCGGCGTATGAACTCCTGAAGCGCGACAGTGGCTATCGGCCCGTCGCCTTCGAGGCCTCTGAAATGGTAGGCGGCATTTCACGGACGGAAATGTCGAATGGCAACCGCTTCGATATCGGCGGGCACCGTTTCTTCACGAAGGTGCCCGATGTCGAGGCGATGTGGCACGAGGTTCTCGGGGACGACTTCATCACGGTCCCGCGCCAGAGCAGGATCTATTACAAGGGGCGTTACTTCAGCTATCCCCTGAAGGCATTCGACGCGCTCGCGAAGATCGGACCCTACGAGAGCCTGAGGATCATCGCGTCCTATCTCAAGTGGCAGATCCGGCCGAACAGGCGGGAGGCCAGTTTCGAGGAATGGGTCATCAACCGCTTTGGCGGACGGCTCTACATGCACTTCTTCCGGACTTATACACGGAAGGTCTGGGGGATCGATCCCGCCGAGATCCGCTCGGATTGGGCCGCACAGCGCATCAAGGACCTCTCGCTTTCGCGGGCAGTCTGGAACTCCCTGACCGGAGGCGCCAGGAGCACCAGCCTGATCGAGGAATTCCAGTACCCGCGCCTCGGGCCCGGAATGATGTGGGAAAAAGCGCGCGACCGGATCAACGCTTCGGGCGGCGAGGTGAGGATGCGTTCGGAGGTCACACGCGTGCATCGCGAGGGAAGCCGGGTGACCGGTATCGACGTCCGCCGGTGGACACCGGACGGGGCCCCGTCCACCATGGAGCACCACACGGGCGCCCACGTCATCAATTCGATGGCGCTCCACGACCTCATTCACGCCTTCGATCCGCCTCCCCCGCCGGAGGTCGTCGCCGCCGCGGACCGGCTGCGGTACCGCGATTTCCTGATCGTGACGCTGAACCTGAAGTCGGAGGCGCCGTTTCCCGACAACTGGATCTACATTCACAGCCCCGAAGTGCGGGTCGCGCGGATTCAGAACTTCGGCGCATGGTCGAAGGCCATGCTGGCCGATCCCCGGAACGCCTCAATCGGCATGGAATACTTCTGCAATATCGACGACGACCTGTGGTCGATGCCCGACGACGCGTTGCAAGACCTCGCCGCCAGCGAGTTGGAACGTCTCGGGCTCGGACGCGCGAGCGACGTGATCGGCGCCGCGATCATCCGCCAGCCCAAAGCCTATCCCGTCTACGACACGCAGTATCAGGAAGCGCTCGAGACGGTTTCGAACTGGCTCCGAACGCTCGAGAACTTCCAGACCGTCGGACGGAACGGCCTCCACAGGTACAACAACCAGGACCATTCAATGCTCTCTGCGATGTACGCGGCGCGCAACATCATGGGCGGCCGCTATGACGTCTGGAATGTCAATGTCGAGCGGTCGTACCACGAGGAATTCCAGCTGGACCGGAAGAAGGATGCGCAAGTCCAGGCCGCTGAATAAGCGCGTCGGCATGAACGCAGCCAGTATGGCACGCGGCGCCCAGGCCGGCGCCGGCTCAGGAAGTCGACGTCGCCCGCTGGAGATCGGCCTCGTCGTCGCGAAGGTTGCGCCATCTCTCGTATTCGAGTTGTGCGAGGCGGCTCCGTCGGCCGCCGTCGCCGATCGCGTAGCCCAATCCCTCCCCGACCGCGCTCACCAAAAGGATGAACCCGGCAGCGGGAAGCGCACGGAACGCCTCGCCCCTGAAACGGCCTCCGACGAGATGGCGGCGCACGTATCGCGTCAGACGCGTCATCGCGATCAACGGAAACGCGCCCGCGAAGACGGCGCGCCTCATGGCCCCCCACTCGCGCGAGCGGCTCGCGGCGAACATCCGTCCGGCCAGAAACTGGAGTTCGATGGCTGGCGGAAGCTTGGAGTAGTTCAGATGCTCAACGATGATCTCCGGATCGTGCCAGAGCGTTTCTCCCTTCCTGCGGAGGTCCCGGTGGAGGACCCACTCGGCCTCGAGCATGTCGGAGAGACAGTTTCCGTAGGCGAGAAGCACATTCCGACGGTAGGAGGAGTTGTGCCCCGGCAAGACCTCGGCCTCGCCGGCACGTGTGGCCTCGATCCACTCGCCGTACTCCACGAAGAGCGTGGCCCAGCTTGTCGCAGTCGCCGGATTGGCGTTGATCACGAGAGGTCCGACGGCGGCATGGCCGCGCGCGTGCGCGGCGAGTTGCCTCTCGCCCCAGTCGGTGTCCAACGGAAAGGCGTGGTCCTCGCCGAAGATGATTACCGGGCCCCGTGCCTCGGTGATCGCCGCGGCCCGTCCCCGCGCGGAGGTCGAGATGTCCGCCTCGATCACGCGGAGCGCGCCAAAGTCGCCTCCCGGAAGGTTGGAGAGCGCCGCCACGAGGCGCTCGGGGACGGCGATGAGGATCTCCAGCCGATGTGCGATCGTCTGCTTCGCGAGCGCCTGAAGCAATCTGCCCAGAGCCTCGGGTCCGTCCGCCGTCACGATGACCACACTGGCATCGAATTCATGATCCATGGACCGCAGTCTGACGAATGCGACCGACGAATCAATGACGGAGTCTGATGGGGTGCCGGGCCGGGGACACTCAGTGGAGGCGAGCGTGATCGTTCCCAGCTTCGATCGCCCCGAACGCCTTCGGGAATGCCTGAAAGCAGTGTCCGCACAGGAAGGGGTCCGGTTCGAGGTCATCGTCGTCGATGACGGATCGCCCACGGCTATCGCACCGATCTGCGAAGTCTACGGGGGCCTGGTGCGCTGTGTCCGGCAGGACAACGCCGGCCCGGGCATCGCGCGAAACAGGGGTGTACAAGAGGCGCGCGCGCCGTTCGTCGCCTTCACGGACGACGACTGCCGCCCGCGCCCGGGCTGGCTTTCCGCACTCGTTCGCACCCACGCGGGACGCTCGGGCGTCATGGTTGGCGGTCACGTGGAGAACGGGCTTCCCGAGGATCGCTTCGCGAGCGCCAGCCAACGCCTCTGCGACTATCTCTACGACTACTTCGGTGCCTCCGCCGGAAGCATGCCGTTCTTTACTTCGAACAACATAGGCCTTCTGAGAGAGGACTTTCTGGCGATCGGCGGCTTCGACGCGAGCTTCGGACTGGCCGCCGCCGAGGATCGGGAATTCGGCATCCGCTGGCGGGACGACGGCGGCGGCCTCGAATTCGCCGGGAATGCCGTCGTCGATCATTTCCACGCGATGTCGTTCCGGCAATACCTTCGCCAGCATGCGAACTACGGGCGCGGCGCCCGGCACCTCCATGATGTGATGGCTCGGCGCGCATCGCTCCTGCCGAAGGTCGAACCGCCCCGCTTCTACATTGGACTGGTGACCTATCCCATGAAGCAGGCCGGGATGCGCGGCCTCGGCCAGTCGGTCCTGCTCGCGCTCTCCCAGGCGGCGATGGTGGGCGGCTATGCTCAGGAGGCGCGCGCGGCGCGGCGGCGCGCGCGACCGACATCTGGCGCGTAGCGGCCGACGATGTAGCCGGCGAGCGCCGAGAGGTAATGCGCCGCGTGGCAGGGGATCGCCACAGCGAGGAGCGAGGCGCCCCCCGTGCGTCCAACGAACCCGAAAAACCCCGCGTTCAGCGCGACGAACGCTCCCGCGCCCGCGACGGCCATCGGAGCAGCCAGCGGCCAGACCGGCAGGAAGGCGAGTCCACCGACCACCGCAAGAACTGAGAGCGCAGACATCCGGTGAGATCGCGCCGTATTGAGCGTGCCCGCCTTGATGCGGCCTTCCCGGATGAGCCGCGCCCAGGGAATCGCACGACCCCGGAAGTCTGTGCGCAGAAACGACATCAGCGTCCAGATCTTCAGATGCATTCCCCGGATCGCCGGATCGAGACGGATATGCCCTCCGCATTTCCGCAGGCGCAGCCCAAACTCCACGTCCTCGATGCTTTCCCAGTCCGGGTCGAACCCGCCCGCGGCGAGGAACATGTCCCTTCGGACGGCGCCGATCCCTGTCCAGAACGTCTCCGCCTGGCCCGGCGACTTCTGATGGACGTAATGATGAAGGAGGTTCCGATACCGGCTGACCCGCGGCCGATCCGGCACCGCCGCATCGTAGGATCCGATCACGGCCGTCGCCGAAGGATCCTCGAAGTGCCGCGCAATCCGCGCGAGGGCATCCCGCGCGAGAACCACGTCGGCGTCGACAAACAGGACGATGTCGCCTCCGACCTCCTCCACGCCCCGGTTCCTGGCGCGAGCTGGCCGGAGCGCAGTCTCGTTGCGGACGATCCGAACCCCGTGGCGCCTGGCGATGTCTCCGGTGGCATCCGTCGATCCGTCATCGACCACGACTATCCGCTCTTGCAGGGCACCGGCGTTCAGCAGCGCGTCGAGGCACACCGCGAGCGTCGCCTCGGCGTTGTGGGCGGGAACGACGACATCCATGTCAACGGGAGAACTCATGCTGGCGCGATCCATAGGTTGGCGGGCGAACCCGAGTGGCGACGCGGCGCCTCATGACGTAGACAGGAGGGTGGCGATTGTCACCCGAAAAGCGGTCCTCGCCAGAGCGGGACCACGGAAGCTGACCAGTCCCCCGCGCAGAAAGGGAAAGGACACTGTTCGTCGACGCACGGCAGCTCGAAGACGGAACGGAAGCACGGGCCGACGTCTGCGTCGTGGGCAGCGGCGCCGCCGGGTTGCCGCTCGCGGAACGGCTAGCCCGCGCCGGCCTCGATGTCCTCCTCGTCGAAAGCGGCGGCCTTCGGGGTGGCGCGGACTATACCGACCTGAACAGGGGCACGTCCGAAAGCGGCGGTTACCCCTTCGAGGCATCGCGCGCACGCGCCTTCGGCGGCACGACGACGCGGTGGACCGGCGCCTGCATCTCTCTGAATCCCGAGGACTTCAGGCGGCGCGACTGGCTCCCGTCGAGCGGTTGGCCGCTCGCCTTCGAAGAAATCGCCCCCTACTTCGCGGAGGCCGCATCCGTCTTCGGGATGGCGGACGACGCGGCGCTTCGCGCAAGGATCGAAACCTCTCCCTTCCACGGCGGCGCGCTTGAGGCGCAGGTCGTGCAATATGCCCGGCCCGCCGATCTCGGGCAGGCGTACCGCGAGCGGATCGCGCGATCGGACCGAATCACCAGCTGGCTTCATGCGACCGTGACACGGATTCTCGTCGCGTCCGACCGCCGGGCCCTCGGTGTCGAAGTGAACACTCCAGCAAATAGACGCCATACTGTTCTCGCTCGAGCAACGGTGCTCGCCTGCGGTGGACTGGAGAATGCGCGCCTTCTCCTGGCGTCGAACGACGTTCAGCCGGCCGGGCTCGGGAACGAGAACGACATGGTGGGCCGGTGCCACATGGAGCACCCGATCCGGTCCGTGGCCGTACTCCCGATCGGCAGAAACCGTCAATCGGTGCGATCCTTCACCGATACGACGCGCCTGGGTGGCGCCGGTCCTCTCGCCCAAGGCACCTTCGGGCTTTCGGCGTCCGAACGGGCGCGTGAGGGTCTCCTCGACATGCATCTGAGGGTGTTCCGCTATCACCGGCTGGAGCAGTCCTCCGCAATCATCCGCGCCAAGGCCGCGTGGCGCGCGCGCCGGAGCGGCTGGCCTGCCCCCGAAGCCACGCCCCATGACCCCGAACCGGTACCCCTTCGCGCGGTCGCCGATCTTCCCCGCTATCTCGCCTGGCACCTGATCAACAAGACCTATCCGGACGCGCCGTTCGATCACGTGCGCCTCACGGCCTTTCTCGAACAGGAGCCGGATCCCGAAAACCGGATCACCCTCTCGCACGACAAGGACCGCTTCGGCCAGCCGCTGGCCCATCTCCGCTTCAGGGAAAGCGCATTCATGGAGGAAAGCGCGGCCCGCTCGCTCGAACGGCTCGAGGCCGCTCTGTCGGCCAACGGATTGCCCGGACTTGCCTTCCGGGCGACCGAGACAGCCCATCTCCTGCACTATCAGCAGTTCGGGCTGCACCAGATGGGCTCGACCAGAATGTCGGAGGATCCGAGAGACGGCGTCGTCGATCGGGACGGCCGCGTGCACGGTCTCCCCAATCTCTTCGTCGCGGGAAGCTCCGTGTTCCCGACCGGTGGCGCGGCGAACCCGACCCTCACGATAACGGCGCTGGCATTGCGACAAGCCGATCGCCTGCGTATCCTCCTCAACGACTGTTGCGTGTAACGGGCACCGGCTCCCGACCCGCAGCCGCGGTACAGGGGGAAGAATGTCCGATCCTGCTCTCACGCTGGTGACCATAACCGACGGTGCCTACGAGGTATGCCGCCGATCCATCTGTCATTTCGCGAGACAGACGCGTCTCGACGACGTGGAACTGATCATCATCTGCGAGTCGACCGAGACACTTGGCGAACCCGATCAGGATGATCTCGCAGGCTTCCATTCCGTGCAGACCGTTCCCATCGGCCCCTTGGCCTCCACCGGCCACGGCCTCGCCGCGGGCGTGCACGCCGCGCGCGCACCTCTCGTGGGGTATATGGAGGAACACAGCTTCCTGCCCGCCAACTTCGTCGACGTCGTCCTCGACGAGATGAAAGACCCCACGATCGGCGCTCTCGGCTACGGAATGGTGCCCGCGAACCCCGGACTCGTGGCCTGGGCCCACATGTTAATCCAGTTTGCTCCAGCCGTCGCCCCCGTGGTTGCCGGAAACGCCTCGGTGCTTGGCGGGCATCACGCGGTCTACCGCCGGGAGGTTCTCCTTGGCTATGAAGACAGCCTCGTCGACATTACCGGCAACGAGGCCGTCCTGCACGAGGACATGCGGCATCGCGGGGTCCGGATGGTGATGACGGATCGCCTGACGGCGGAGCACACGCAGATCTCGCGGCTCGGCGACCTCGTGAAGCAGGAATTCATCAGCCAGCGCGCCTTCGCGGTCGCACGCAGTCGGGTGCTTGGCTGGTCCCCGGTCCGAAGGGCGGTCTATGCGCTCGGATCTCCCCTCATCCCGTTCCTGCGGGTCGGGCGCACGCTCGAGGCCATCCGGCGAAGCGGACGCGGAAAAGATCTCATGCCGCAAATTCTCGGGCCGATGATGCTCGGTGCTCTGGCCGGCGGCGCCGGAGAAGGCATCGGCTATCTCTTCGGAGGCCTTGACCGGGCCTACCGCGCCCGGCTGGACTACGAGCTTCACCGATACGATTACGTCACCTCCGCCGATAGGCGATCCCTCCCCAGCGTTCCGGAGCGGAAGATCTCCTGACCGCGAGACCCTCCAGTGTTCCGGCTGCCAGACCGGGCCGACACCCAAGCGACCGAGGAACACTCCCGATGAGCGATCCGCATTTCAAGCCCGTTTCGGGCTTCGACCTTCCCCGCTTCGCGGGCGTTCCGACCTTCATGCGGCTGCCGAACGTGCCGCTGGACGATCCGCGGGTGGCGGATGTGCAGATCGGGCTGGTGGGAATCCCCTGGGACAGCGGCACGACCAATCGTCCTGGACCGCGACACGGACCGCGCCAGCTTCGCGATCTCTCGACGATGATCCGCGCCCAGAACGGCGCGACCCGCGTGCGCCCGTTCGAGCTGGTCAACTGCGCCGATCTCGGCGACGTGCCCCCGAACCCGATCGATATCGAGGACGGCCTTCGACGGGTCACGACCTTCTACGACCGGATACGAGACGCCGGCATCATCCCGTTGACGGCGGGAGGCGACCACCTCTGTTCCCTGCCGATCCTGCGGTCGCTCGCAAGGACCAAGCCGCTCGGCATGATCCACTTCGACAGTCATACCGATCTCTTCAACGACTACTTCGGCGGCATGCGGTACACGCACGGGACGCCCTTCCGGAGAGCGATCGAAGAAGGCCTGCTCGACCCCAAGCGCGTCGTGCAGATCGGCATCCGCGGCACGGCTTACGACAACGAGGATCGCGAGTTCGCCGACGCCGTGGGAGTTCGGGTCATCCCGATCGAGGAGTTCCACGCGCGCGGCCCTGAGGAGGTGATGCGAGAGGCCAAGAAGATCGTCGGAGAGGCGCCGGCTTACGTTTCCTACGACATCGACTTCGTCGACCCCGCCTTCGCGCCCGGCACCGGCACACCGGAAGTCGGCGGACCGACCTCGTGGCAGGCGATCCAGGTCGCGCGACTTCTCGACGGCGTGAGCATCGCCGGCGCGGACCTCGTGGAAGTCTCGCCACCCTTCGATCCCACCGGCAACACCGCCTTTCTCGGCGTCTCGATCATGTTCGAGATGCTCTGCAACATGGCGCGGAGCGTGGATGCGCGAACCTAGGTCGCGCACGCCGGACGCGATCATCCCTGCCTCGAACCGATCCCATCGCGCGGCGGTTCCGGCCGGGGCCAGGACCGAAAGGCGCAATGGTCCGAGGGGTTCCGTTCGGCTTCGTTTTACATCCCGCAAGCCGCCCGCTATCCAGTGCAGCAAGTCGAGAGGTCAGTCGGGACAGATCCATGGGAGACGGGGGCAACTTCCTTTTCGTGATTGCACTCTTGCCGTTCGCAGGGGCCTTGCTTCCCGGGATCATGATTCGTGCCGGACGCAATGTCTGCGCGAGCTTCACCGCCGCGCCGACGGCCCTCGCCCTCGTCATGCTGCTCGTTCTCGCGCCCGCCGTCCTGCGGGGCGACGTGATCCAGGCGGAAGTCGACTGGTTGCCTCAGCTCGGCTTGTCGGCATCGTTCTTCCTCGACGGTCTGGGCCTGCTCTTCGCCGGAATGATCCTGGGGGTCGGCCTGCTCATCACGCTCTACGCCCGGTTCTACCTCTCGGGCGAGGATCCGATGGGGCAGTTCTACACCTATCTCCTGCTGTTCCAGGGCGCGATGCTGGGGATCGTCCTGTCGGACAACATCCTGCTTCTGCTGATATTCTGGGAGCTGACCTCGCTGTCGTCCTTCCTGCTGATCGGCTACTGGAAACACCTGCCCGAAGGCCGGCAGGGCGCGCGCATGGCGCTGGCCGTGACCGGCGCCGGCGGGCTCGCGATGATCGGCGGCATGCTGATCCTCGGCAACATCGCGGGCAGCTACAACCTGACCGACATCCTGACGCAGGGCGACGCGATCCGCGCGTCCGAATGGTATCTGCCCGCGCTGATCCTGATCCTGCTCGGCGCTTTCACGAAGTCGGCGCAATTCCCGTTCCACTTCTGGCTTCCGCATGCCATGGCCGCGCCGACGCCGGTGTCGGCCTATCTGCATTCCGCGACGATGGTGAAGGCCGGCGTGTTCCTGATGGCGCGCATGTGGCCCGTCCTCTCCGGGACCGAGGCGTGGTTCTACATCGTCTCCACGACCGGGCTCGTCACGATGGTGCTCGGCGCGCTCATCGCGCTCTTCAAGGATGATCTGAAGGCGCTTCTCGCCTATTCGACGGTAAGCCACCTCGGTCTCCTGACGATGCTCCTCGGCTTCGGAACGAAGCTTGCCGCGATCGTCGCGGTCTTCCACATCATCAACCACCTGACATTCAAGGCCGCGCTGTTCATGACCGCGGGGATCGTCGACCACGAGGCCCACACGCGCGACATCAAGCGTCTGGGCGGCCTGCGGCACCTGATGCCGGTGACCTTCCTGATCGGCACGACGGCGGCCTTGTCGATGGCCGGGATTCCGCTCTTCAACGGCTTCCTGTCCAAGGAGATGATGCTGGAGGAGGCGGCGCACACGGTCTGGGCCGGAAGCCATCTCGCGGTTCCGGTTCTGGCAACGCTCGGCGCGCTCCTCTCGGTCGCGTATTCCTTCCGCTTCATCTCCCACGTCTTCCTCGGCCCGGTGCGGGACGACTACCCGCACACGCCCCACGATCCACCTTTCGGCTTGTGGGCCTCTCCGGCCCTGCTCGCCTTTCTCGTGGTCGTCATCGGCATCCTTCCGGCCGCCGTGGTCGGGCCTCTCGTCGCCGTCGCCGGCGGGGCGGTTATCGGCGGCGGAGACCTGCCCTACTATTCCCTCAGGATCTGGCACGGGATCACGCCGGCGCTCTTCATGTCGATCGCCGCCGTTGCGGGCGGTCTCGTCCTGCTCTGGCTCCACGGACCTCTCGACCGTGCCTGGATTGCCACGCCGCGCCCCGAAGCGAAGACGATCTTCGACCGGCTCGTCGCGAGCGCGGCGGCCACGTCGCGGTGGATTACCGAGACGTCCCACAACGGCGCCATCAGTCGTTACCTCGCGATCCTCGTGGTGACGTCCGTCGCCCTCGGCGCCATCGCATGGACCGGCGGCGGCCTGCCTCAGCCGACGCGGGAGCTTCTCCCGGTCCCGGCCGTGATCGCGGTCGGGTGGGTGCTGCTCGTCGCAGCGACCATCGCGGTCGTCTCGATGCATCGTTACCGCTTCAGCGCGCTGGTCCTGATCGGCATCATCGGATTGATGATCTCCGCCGGTTTCGTCTATCTCTCGGCGCCCGACCTGGCGCTCACGCAGATCTCGGTGGAGACCGTCACGATCATGCTGCTCCTTCTGGCGCTGCACTTCCTTCCGAAGTCGACGCCGAAGGAAAGCCCCATGGCGCTCAGACTCCGCGATGGCGTCATCGCGCTCGCGGCCGGGGCCGGGGTGGCGGCCCTCGCCTATGCCTTTCTCCTTCGCGACGTCAGCACGATCTCGGACTACCACCTGGCGAATTCCTATGAAGGCGGCGGCGGGACGAACGTGGTCAACGTGATCCTCGTGGATTTCCGCGGATACGACACCTACGGCGAGATCATCGTGCTCGGCATCGCCGGCCTCATCATCTTTGCGCTCATGGAGGCCTTGCTGAGCGGCCCGGCGGCCCGTCGCCTGCGCAACACGGACTATTCGCAGGACCGCTCCCGCGACCGGCATCCGCTGATGATGGTGGTCGTCACGAGGGTCCTGATGCCCATCGCCATCGTCGTCGGCATCTACATCTTCCTGCGCGGACACAACCAGCCGGGCGGCGGCTTCGTCGCGGGTCTCGTGATATCGATCGCGCTCCTGATGCAGTACATGGCCTCGGGATTCGCGTGGACGCAGGCGCGCAAACGCATCGAGTATCACACGATGATCGGCTGGGGCGTGGTGATCGCGGGCCTGACCGGTGCGGGAGCATGGCTCGCAGGGAAACCCTTTCTCACCAGCGCCTTCACCTATGTGCACCTGCCGCCGATCGAGGAATTCGAGCTCGCGACCGCGATGCTCTTCGACCTCGGCGTCTTCCTGACCGTCCTGGGGTCGGTGATGCTGATGCTCTACAGTCTCTCGCGGATCGCGCGCTACGCGGGCGAGACCGTGAACGTGGACCCGATGGACTATGATCCGGCGACACGGACAGACGCGGCGAAAGAAGGAGACTGACATGGAAGTCATCGTCGCCAGCGCTGTGGGCGTACTGACCTCGGGCGGGGTCTATCTGATGCTGCGCCTCAGAACCTTTCCGGTCATCCTCGGCCTCACGCTCCTTTCGTACGCCGTGAACGTCTTCCTCTTTTCCAGCGGACGCTTCGCCATCGACCAGTCCCCGATCCTGTCGCCATACGGTGAGGCGAGCTACACCGACCCGCTTCCGCAGGCGCTTGTCCTGACGGCGATCGTGATCTCCTTCGGCATGACGGCGGTTCTCGTCATGGTCGGCCTCGGCGCTTATCTCGAAGCCGACGACGACCGCATCGACCTCGACAGGCCCGGGGCCGACGCGCCCGGGAAGGACACGGCGCAATGAACCACTGGATCATCGCGCCGGTCGTCCTGCCCGCCCTTCTGGCGCCGCTGATCGCCTTCGTGATGCGGCACGACATCTCTCTCGCCCGGGCGGCCTCGGTCGCGGGATCGCTCACCCTAGCCGCGATCGCCGTGGGGCTGACGATCCTCGCGGCCGGAGGCGAGACGCATCTCTACCGCCTCGGAGACTGGCCCGCGCCGTTCGGCATCGTCCTTGTCCTCGACCGGCTCTCGGCCCTCATGGTGCTTCTGACGGCGATCCTCGCGCTGATTGTCGTGACCCACGCGATCGCGACGGGGTGGGACGCCCGCGGGCGGCATTTCCACGCACTCTTCCAGTTCCAGCTCATGGGCATCTGCGGGGCGTTCCTCACCGGCGACATCTTCAACCTCTTCGTCTTCTTCGAGATTCTCCTCATCGCGTCCTACGGGCTGATGATCCACAGCGGCGGACGCGAGCGGATGCGCGCGGGACTGCAATACGTTGTCATCAACCTCGCGGGATCGACGCTGTTTCTGTTTGCGCTGGGAACCCTCTACGCCAGCACCGGCACGCTCAACATCGCCGATCTCGCGGTGCGCGTGGCCCAGATCCCGGCCGAGGAAGCCGCCCTCGTGCGCGTCGCAGCGATCCTCCTCATGATCGTTTTCGCCGTCAAGGCAGCGCTCTTCCCGGTCCAATTCTGGCTGCCGGCGACCTACTCCAACGCGCCCGCCCCGGTGGCGGCGCTTTTCGCGATCATGACGAAGGTCGGGGCCTACGCCATCTTGCGGATCCATACCGTGGCCTTCGGACCCGGCGTCGCGGGAACGGAAGGACTGCCCGGGACATGGCTTTTTCCGGCCGCCCTCGTCACGATCGCCGTCGGCGCGTTCGGCGTCCTGGGCGCGCGCCGCTTGATGCCGTTGATCGCCTTCTCGGCCGTGGGATCGATGGGAACGCTGCTCGTCGCGGTCGCCGCCTTCTCTCCCGAAGCGACGGCCGCCGCGCTGTATTACATCGTTCATTCGACATTCGCCGCCGCTGCGCTGTTCCTTGTCGCGGATCTCGTCCTGACCCGCCGGGGAGGAGATGCCCTCGTTTCAGTTCCGGCCACGGTGCAGAACGGCCTCTTTGCCGCGCTCTTCTTCGCCGCCGCCATCGCCATGGCGGGCATGCCTCCGCTCAGCGGATTTCTCGGCAAGCTCCTCATCCTCGATGCGCTGCGGGACCCGGGCGAGATGGCCTGGGCCTGGAGCGTCATCCTTATCGGTTCTCTGCTCACGATCGTCGGCTTCGCCCGGGCGGGAAGCACGCTGTTCTGGAAATCGACGGCGGCCGGTGTTCCCGCGTCGTCCGAGAAGGCGGACGTCGCGCCCGCCGGACCCGCCGAGATCGCCCCCGTGATGGCCACCGTCGCGGTTCTCGCCGCGCTGGCCGTCTTCGCGGGACCCGTCTCGCTCTATCTTGAAGGGACGACCACGCAACTCTTCGACCGCGCAGGCTACATCAGCTCCGTGCTCGGACCGGACGCGGAGGGCTGATCCATGTTGTCACGGCTTGTTCCCCACCCGCTGCTCAGCCTGACGCTGGTGCTCGCCTGGCTGGGACTCGTGAACACCTTCACTCTCGGCAACCTCATTCTCGGCGGGACGATCGGTCTGATCGTGCCGATGGTGACCGCTGATTACTGGCCCGACCGTCCGAAGGTCGGAAGGCCGCTGAAGGTGGTCGAATACACGCTCATCGTGCTCTGGGACATCATCGTGGCGAATGTCCAGGTCGCCTGGATCATCCTGTTCCGGCGCGAGAGGAACATCAACTCGCAGTGGATTCCCGTCCCGCTCGAGCTCACCTCCGCCGAGGCGATCACGGTCCTGGCGGGGACCATCACGATGACGCCCGGCACCGTGTCGGCCACGCTCGCCGCGGATGGCGGCACCATCCTCGTCCACTGCCTGCACACCGACGATCCGGACGCCGAGCGGGAGCGCATGAAATCCCGCTACGAGCGAAGACTGAAGGAGATTTTCGAATGATCACCGCGGCTCTGTTCTTTGCCTTCGGCTGCTACGGAATTGCCCTTCTTCTCGACCTCTGGCGGATCGCGCGTGGCCCCGACAGCGCGGACAGGATCCTCGCGCTCGACACCATGGTGATCAACGTGATCGCTCTTCTGGTGCTCTA
>Ga0102943_1000670_pt1 | contig 22738 bp, 19 predicted proteins | sample SalPonC_black_MG_FD_78174 | JGI IMG/M metagenome (GOLD analysis project Ga0102943, IMG submission 78174) | Salt pond soil microbial communities from South San Francisco under conditions of wetland restoration - Salt Pond MetaG... | ecosystem: Environmental > Aquatic > Marine > Intertidal zone >...
AGGGCTTCCACAATTCCCGGCGACTGCATTCCGGGATAGGCTACCGTTCACCGGCCGACATGGAGCGAATGGCGGCCTGAGCCCGTCCACTTTTCCGGGGCGGGATCAGGATGTCGCCTGTCCCCGAGGTCAGCATCGCGCGGCCAGCCGTCCGGCCGCATCAGGGCCCGTCTATCGCGATGACAACCCGTGCCACCGCGCACTGACATCAGAACTGGATCCGCTCGGGGGGCTGGCCACTGCGGCCGGTCACGGTCGCGATCCGCGCGGGATTGCAGAGAGGCGCCGGCATGAAGGCGTTGTCGAAGGTCACCCCGCGGTCGATCAGCGAGTCGATCGCCAGACTCTGGAGCTCGACACCGGACGCGGTGCGGTAGCGGACAACGTGAAGCATGTCGTCGACGGAGGCGATCAGGACAGTCTTCATGCCGAGATAACCACATGCAATTAAAGTGATACGAGACTGATGCGGAATTCGCTCGCGATGAAATGGAACATCGAAAAATGATCTTCCGTTCGGCGGCGAAGCCGCCCGTCGTACCGATCGCTTGAAGCGCGGCGCCGTGCGGACCGGGGCGGGTGGCCCGCGGAGCCGGCTGTCGAGGTCCGCATCGCCGGGGAGCGGCCGACGCGAGAGAGGCGTCTGCGACCGCTGCGATGCGGAGGCGGACGCCGATCTCGGCGGCGCTTCCCGCGCTGGCGGGAAGCGGGAGACGGCCGGCGCTCCCGCGGTCGCCGGGTGATCAGCCCACGGCCAGCCCGAGGTCGCGCATCATCGCGTCCCGCATCCGGAACTTCTGGGGCTTGCCGGTCACCGTCATCGGGAATTCGTCCACGAGGCGGACGTGCTTCGGGATCTTGTAGTGCGCGATCCGGCCGCGGCAGAACTCGCGGATCGCCTCCGGATCGGGCCTGCGGCCGGAGCGAGGCACGATCCAGGCGCAGATCTCCTCGCCGTAGCGGGGGTCGGGGACGCCGAAAACCTGGGCGGAGGCGACGTCGGGATGGCCGTGGAGGAAGGACTCCACCTCCGCCGGATAGACGTTCTCGCCCCCTCGGATGATCATGTCCTTGACGCGCCCTGTGATGCGGCACCAGCCCTCTGCGTCGATCACGGCGAGATCCCCGGTGCGCATCCAGCCGTCGACGATGGCGTCGGACGTGCGCTCCGGATCGTCCCAGTAGCCCTGCATCACGAGGTAGCCCTTCGTGTGCAGCTCCCCCGGCACGCCGACCGGCTGGACGTGGCCGTGTTCGTCCACCACGCGGCATTCGACGTGCGGCTGGATGCGCCCGACGGTGCCGGTGCGCGCCTCCATCGGGTCGTCGGTCGCGGTCTGGAAGGAGACGGGCGAGGTCTCGGTCATGCCGTAGGCGATGGTGATCTGGTCGCAGCCCATCTCGTCCATCACGCGGCGCATCAGCGGCTCCGGGCAGGGGGCGCCGGCCATGATCCCGGTTCGGAGAGAGGAGAGGTCGCGCTTGGCGAAGTCCGGATGGTCGAGCATGGCCGCGAACATCGTGGGAACGCCGTGCACGCCGGTGCAGCGCTCCTCCTCCAGCGCGGCGAGGGTGGCGCCGGGATCGAAGCCCTCGCCCGGAAACACCATCGTCACGCCGTAGGCGGTGGCGGCGAGGTTGCCCAGGACCATGCCGAAGCAGTGGTAGAGGGGGACCGGGATGCAGAGCGCCTCGCCCGGCTCGAGCCGCATGGCGCGGGCGACGGAGATGCCGTTGTTGACGACGTTGCGGTGCGTCAGCGTCGCGCCCTTGGGCGAGCCGGTGGTGCCGGAGGTGAACTGGATGTTGATCGCGTCGTTCGGAGAGAGCCCGGCCGAGATCGCGTCCAGCCGGGAGAGGGCGCCGGGGCTTGCCTTGCCGAGGGCCATGACCTCGTCGAAGGGGAACGCGCCCTGCGTCGCTTCCGGGCCGAGCTGGATGACGTGGCGAAGATGCGGCAGGCGTTCCGCGCGCAGCTCGCCCGGCCGCGCCGCGTCGAGCTCCGGCGCGAGTTCGCGCAGCATCCCGACATAGTCGGACTTCGAGTGGCGGCGGGCGAGCATCAGCGCCTTCACGCCGACCTTGTTCAGCGCGTATTCGAGCTCGGCCGTCTGGTAGGCGGGGTTCACGTTGACGAGGATCAGGCCGACGCGGGCGGTGGCGAACTGCGCCAGCACCCATTCGGGGCGGTTCGGAGACCAGATGCCGACGCGGTCGCCCTTGTAGAGGCCGAGGGCGAGGAGGCCGGCGGCCAGGCGGTCGGACCTCGCCTTCAGTTCGGCGTAGGTCCAGCGGTCGCCGGTCTCGCGAAAGACGCAGGCGGTGCGGTCGCCGTGGCGGCGCACGACCTCGTCGAGAAAGGCGGGGATCGTCGCCTCGACCAGCGGCCGGTCGGTCGGGCCGGCGACGTGGGCCGTGCCGTCGACGGGCTTCACGCCGCGCGTCGTCAGGGTCTCCGCGGTCATCGCGAGCGTCCTCCCAGGCTTCGCGCCGCGTCTCGTGCGTCCTCCGGTGGCGCGTGCCGGGGGCGTCCGTTCGGGTTTCGTTCGGTCCGGGGCGCACGGCCGACCGACGCGAGCATGGCTCCGACGCGAGGCTCCGCGCAAGGGCGGAGCGCGGGCGTGCGGCGCTTCACATGGCCTTCCAGTCGCCCGCCGCCTCGAAGGCGCCCGCGGCCTGGTAGATCACCGCCTCCTCGTAGCGCCGGCCGACCAGCATCGTGGAGACCGGAAGCCCGTCCGACAGGCCGCAGGGGATCGCCATCGCCGGATGGCCGGTGACGTCGAAGGGCGCCGTGTTGGGCAGCATCTCGAAGGCGCGCTGGGTCCAGAGGGCGAGGTCCTTCGAGGACTCCGGGATCGGGGTCGCCTTCATGGGCGTGGTCGGCATCAGGAGAAGGTCGTAGGACTTCAGGACCTTGTCGTATTCGTCCCGCAGGCGGCGGACGAGGTTCTGCGCCTTGGCGTAGTAGTGGCCGCGGTGGTGCTTCAGGAAGTACTGGCCGACGAACATGGTGATCTTCAGCGTGTCGGAGAGTTCGTCCGCCCGGTTCCGCCAGTTCGCGTGGTAGTCGAGCAGCGAGGTGGTGTAGAGGCCCTGCCAGCCGGTGCCCATGCCGTTGCCGTGCATCATCTGGTTCATCGCGCCCTCCGCCGCGACGGGGGTCCAGATGGCGAGGCCCTTGAGGTGCCAGGGGATGGAGATCTCGTCGACCGTCGCGCCCATGTTCCGGAAAAGTTCCGCCGCCGCGCGGTTCTTCGCGTCGACGTCGGGCTCGGAGGAGGCGTGGCCGAAGCCCTCCTTCACCACGGCGATGCGCAGGCCCGAGACGCCGCGCCCGACATGGGAGGTGTAGCGGTCGGTCACCACGTCGTACTGGCGCGGGTCGAGCCCGTCGGCGCCGGCGATGACCTCGAGCATCAGGGCGTTGTCCATGACGGTCCGCGTCATCGGGCCGGTATGGTCGATGGTGGCCTCGATCGGCATGACGCCGGTGTAGGGCACGAGGCCGTGCGTCGCCTTCATGCCGTAGCAGCCGCAGAAGCTCGCCGGCATCCGGATCGAGCCGCCCTGGTCGCCGCCGATCGCCATGTCGACCTCGCCCGCGCCGACGAGGGCGCCGGAGCCGGAGGAGGAGCCGCCGGCGCTGTAGCCTTGCTTCCACGGGTTGTGCACCGGCCCGGTGGCGTTGGTGTGCGAGCCGCCGGAGAAGCAGAAGTACTCGCAATGCGCCTTGCCGACGATGGTCGCGCCGGCGTCGAGCAGGCGGGTGACCACGGTGGCGTCGATGTCGGGGGTGTAGCCCTTCAGCGTGGAGGCGCCGTTCATCATCGGCACGCCCGCGAGGCAGACGTTGTCCTTGAGCGCGACGGTCCTGCCCTGCAGCGGGCCGCGCGGCGCGCCGCGCACCTCGGTCTTCACGTACCAGGCGTTGAGGGGGTTCTCCTCCGGGCTCGGCCGGCTGCCGGAGGTGCGGGGGTAGAGGACGGGAGGCAGGTTGTCGGGCAGCGAGTCGATCAGGTCGTAGGCGTCGAGATTGCCCTGCATGCAGTCGAGGAACTCCTGGATGCGGGCGTCGGTCATGGTCATGCCGAGCTCGGAGACGATCTCCTTGAGCTGGGCGTGGGTCGGGCGCTGGACGGTCATGGCGGCGATCCTGTTCGGAAGGTCCGGGCGCGGCGCGGCGGCGCGCTGCGGCGTGGGGCCGGGGACGCGGCGGGCGTCCCGGGCCGAGGCGGCGACCGGCGGTCGGGCGTGCCCGGGCCCCTCGGCGGCGGGCGCGCCGAAGGCCCGGCCCGCGGCCTCGGAGACGCGAGGGGCGGCTGCGCCGCCGCCGCCGAAGCCGGTGAACTCCTCGATCAGCGCCGGATCGGCGGCGTCCGAGCCCGCGACCTCGCCGGTGATCTCGCCCTTCCGGATCAGCAGGACACGGTGCGAGAGCTCGGTGATGAAGTCGAGGCTCTGCTCCACCAGCACCACGGCGATGCCGCGCCGGGCGTTGAGGCCGCGCAGCAACTCGATGATCTCGTCGATGATCGAGGGCTGGATGCCCTCGGTCGGCTCGTCGAGGAGGATCAGCTCCGGCCCGCCGATCAGGCAGCGCGCCAGCGCCAGAAGCTGTTGCTCGCCGCCCGAGAGGGCGCCGCCGTCGCGGTCCAGCAGGCGCTCGAGGCGCGGGAACTCGGCGAGGATGTCGCGGACCGCCTGCTCCTCGTCGAGGTCGTCATGCGCGGCGACGCCCATGCGCAGGTTGTCGCGGACGGTGAGGTTGGGAAAGATGCCGCGGCCTTGCGGAACGTAGCCCATGCCGAGGCGCGCGCGCTCGGACGGGCGGTCGCGCGTCACGTCGAGACCGTCGTAGCCGACGCTGCCGCCGGTGGCCGGCACGATGCCCATCAGCGTCTTGAGGAGCGTCGTCTTGCCCATGCCGTTGTGGCCGAGCACGCCGACGATCTCCCCGGCCTCGACGCTCAGGTCGATCCCGCGCAGGACCGGCACCCGGCCGTAGCCGGCCGAGAGGCCCTTGACCTCGAGCAGGGCGGTCATCGGCCGGCCCTCACGCCCGGTGCCCGAGATAGACCTCGCGGGCGCGCGGATCGGCGGAGATCGCCTCCATGGTGTCCTCCATCAGGATGCGGCCCTCGTGGAACAGGGTGACGGTCTCGGAGATCATGCGGATGAACTGCATGTCGTGTTCGACCACGACGAGGGTGGCGTCCTTGTTGATCTCCCGGATCAGCTCGGCGGTGCGGGCCGTCTCCTCGTGGGTCATGCCGGCGGCGGGCTCGTCGAGGAGCACCAGCCAGGGCTCGGCGGCGACGACCATGCCGAGTTCGACCCATTGGCGCTGGCCGTGGGCGAGGCGGCCGACGATCTCGCGCCGGATGTCGCCGAGGCGAAGGCGCTCCAGCGTCTGCGAGACGAGCTGACGGGTGCGCGCCTCCGGATGCCAGCGGCGGGCGGCGATCCAGAGATGTTCGTGCACGTCGAGGTCGTCGAAGAGGTTCGGCACCTGCGTCTTGATGCCGACGCCGAGGCCCGCGATCGCATGCGGCTCGGCCCCGGCGACGGGATGGTCGCGGATCGTGACCTCGCCCGCCGTGGGCGTGAGCTGACCGGTGAGGCACTTGAAGAAGGTGCTCTTGCCGGCGCCGTTGGGCCCGATCAGGCAGCGCAGCTCGTTGCGGCGGAGGGCGAAGTCGACCTGATCGACGGCGCGCACGCCGCCGAAATGCATGGAGAGGCCGCGCGTCTCCACCACGATCTCGGCGCGCTTTCCGGGGCGGGTCATTCGGCGGGCTCCGCAGGCGCGGCGCGGCGCGGCCGGCGGCGCCCGCGGCGGCCGGTGGGACGGCGGCGCGCGCCGAGGTCCATGACGCTCGGCAGCACGCCCCGCGGCACGCCGAGCACGAAGGCCATCAGCAGGACGCCGAGCACGAGGTTCGTGTTCAGCAGGACCTGGCCGCCGAGCGAGGAGGTCAGGAAGTAGAGCGCGAAGGTCGCCAGGATCGGCCCGATCAGCGTGCCGCGCCCGCCCACGATCACCCAGATGATGGTCAGCGCCGCCTGCTGCAGCGAGAACACGTCCGGCGTCACGCGGCTGATGCCGACCGAGAAGAACACCCCGCCGAGGGCCGCGATCGCCGCGCCGATGGAGAACAGGCCGAGCTTGTAGAGCCGGGTGTCGTAGGCGAGCAGCTCGGCCCGGGTCTCGTTCTCCCGGATCGTGACGCAGACCCGCCCGAAGCGGGTGCGCACCAGCCAGCCGCAGAAGAGATAGGCGAGGATCAGCGCGCCCATGGCGACGTAGAAGGTCTGTTCGGGGAAGAGGAAGCCGGAGGGGTTCCAGGGCAGGTTCAGGGGCGGCGCGCCGGTGCCGTTGAAGCCGCCGAGCAGGGCGTCGCCGATCCTGTATTCCGGGCCGGAGGTGCGGCGGATCAGGGCCCAGAAGATCAGCGAGACGGTGAGCGTGATCACCGCGAAATAGACGTCCGAGACCCGGCCGAAGAAGGCGAAGTAGCCGAGCGCCGCCGCGAAGGCCGCGGCGACCGCCATCGCGATCAGGATCGAGACCGAGGCGTCGCCGAAATTCGTCGCCGCCACGGCGTAGGCGTAGGCGCCGAGGCCGAAGAAGGCGGTCTGCCCGAAGCAGAGGATGCCGCCGTAGCCCCAGATCAGCGCGAGGCTGAGCGCGAGGATCGCGAGGCCGATCACCTGCGTCAGCGTGATGATGGTGAAGAGCGCGAGAAAGCCCGGCGCGATCAGGGTGAAGAGCGCCGCGAGGCCGCAGAGGATCGCGGTGCCGCGAAGGTCCTGGGAGAGGATCATGCGACGCGTCCCCTCAGAGGCTCTTGCGGAAGATCGAGCCGGTGATCCCCCGCGGCATCAGGCGCAGGAGGACGATGGCGGCGAGCAGCATGGCGACCTCGCCGAAGGTCGGGCCGGTGAGGAAGGTGAAGACCCCGTTGACCCCGCCGAGCAGCGTCGCGGCCGAGGCGGTGCCGGCGAGGATCGCCGCGCCGCCGGAGATCACGGTGATGAAGGCCTTGGCGATGTAGACCGCGCCGATGGTCGGCAGCACCCCCGTCATCGGCGCGAGCAGACCCCCCGCGAGGCCGGTGACGGCGGCGCCGAGGCCGAAGGTGATCATGTAGACGCGGCGGGTGGAGACGCCGAGCGCGCTCGCCATCTCGGCGTTCTGCATGGCCCCGCGGGAGACGAGGCCGAGCTTGGTGAAGCGCAGCGTCAGCCAGACCGCGAGCAGGAGCGCCAGCGTCACGCCGATCAGGAACATCTCGTAGCCCGAGACCTGGTACTCGCCGATGCGCACCGGCCCGAGGGGCGGCGAGATGGTGGTGGAGGTGGAGGCGCCGAAGATCGAGGTGACGAGGCCGATGAAGAACAGCGAGAGCCCCCAGGTCGCCAGCAGCGTGTCGATCATCCGCCCGTAGAGCCAGCGGATCAGCAGCCGCTCGGTCAGGACGCCGACGACGCCGACCAGCAGCGGCGCGAGCACCAGCATGGCGAGCCAGACGTTCACGCCGGCGTTGGTCGCGACGACGACCGTGTAGCCGCCGAGCATCAGGAACTCGCCATGCGCGAGATTGATGACCCGCATCATGCCGAAGATGATCGCGAGCCCGAGGCTGATCAGCGCCAGGTTCGAGATGCCGTAGACGATCTGCAGGATCTGCGCGGCGAAGAGGTCCAAGGCGGGCTCCCGGGGGGGCAGGGGGCGCCCGGCCCCCGGGAAGGGGCCGGGCCGGGGGGCGCTCAGAGCTCGATGCCGGCGGCCTCGAGGCCGTTCTCGAACTTGAAGACGTTCTGGTTCGGGTTCGCGTTCAGGTCGCAGACCAGCTGGGTGTCCGCCGGGGGCTGGTTCTCGAAGCTCTCGAGGATCCTGAAGTCCTGGTTCTCCAGCTCGCCGATGTAGACGTTCATCGAGGCGTGGTGGGTCTGCGGGTCGATCGTCACCGTGCCGGAGGGGCCGTCGTAGGAGAGGCCGGCGCGCAGCGCCTCGATCACCGGCAGACGGTCGGTGGTGCCGGCGGCCTTCACCGCCTCGGCCCAGAGCATCGCGCCCTCGTAGGAGCGCACGGCCAGCTCGTTGAGGGCCGGCGCGTCGGCGCCGTAGCGCTCCTGCATCCGGGCCTTGAAGGCGGCGTTGCGCGGGTTGTCCACCATCTCGAAGTAGCCGTAGGAGCAGATCATGCCGTCGCCTTCCTCGGGCGAGATCAGCTTGTGCTCGTTGCCGACGCCGAAGGTGGTGGAGGCGATGGGGATCTCGTTCTTCATGCCGGCCGCGGCGTACTGGCGGTAGAACGAGACGTGGGCGCCGCCGACGAGGGCGGAGATCACGAGGTCGGGTTTGGCCTGCTGGATCTTCTGGATGGTGGGCCCGAAATTGGTGACGTCGAGCGGGAAGAACTCGACGGCCAGCGTCTCGCCGCCGTTGTCCTTCACGAACTTCTGCATCCACTGCGCGGTGATCTGACCGTAGTTGTAGTCGGCCGCGACGATGTAGACCTTCTTGCCCCACTTGTTCATCACGTGGGGCACCACCTTCGCCACCGTCTGCGCGGGGGTCGAGCCGGTGTTGAAGTTGTTGTAGTCGCAGACGCCGCCCTCGTACTGCACGTTGTAGAAGTACAGGGTCTCGAACCGCGCCAGCGTCGGGCGGATCGCCTCGCGGCTGGCCGAGGTGATGCCGCCGTGCACCGTCGCGGCGCGGTCGCCGGCGGCGGCCTGGGTGGCGTACTGGGTGTAGAACTGGATCGAGGACTGGGCGTCGTAGAGGATCAGCTCCACCTCGCGGCCGAGCAGGCCGCCGGCGGCGTTGATGTCCTCGATCGCGAGGCGCGTGGTGTCGGCCATGGGGCGGCCGTAGATGTCGAGCCCGCCCGAGAGGTCGAGGATCGAGGCGAAGGGGATCCGGTCCTGCGCGAAGGCGCGGCCGGTGAGCGCCGGGGTGGCGAGGGCGGCGGCGGAGGCGCCGGCGAGGAACCGTCTGCGGGTGGTCATGGGGGCTCTCCTGCTGGGTCGTCGTTCGGGTTTCGTTCCGCGGGCTTCGACGGCCCGTCCGCGCATCGTTCGGGGCGTCAGCCGGCCGATGGCGGCTCGGGCTCGGCGCCGTTCGCCTTGGACCGGCCGGCGGAGGGCTCCAGCGCGGCGGTGACGCCCTCGAGCCCGCCGGTGACGTTGAGGCCGACCTCCTCGCCGAGGCGGCGCACGGCGGGCATCTGCAGCGCGAGGCCGAGCACGCCGTCGATCACCTCGTTCACCGCGCTGCGGCCGCCGCCCGAGGGGCCGGTCCCGACGCCTTCGCCGAAGCCGCCGCCCGCGCCGCCGCCGCCCCAGCCGAGGCCGGAGATGTGGTTGACGCGGATCGAGTCGATCTTCTCGGCGGGCTTGACCATGCGCTCGACGACGCGGGGCAGGGTCTCCAGCCGCTTCTGGTCGAGCTTGAGGCGCATCAGGGCCTCGGACTGGCCGTTCTCGGCCTTGACCATCGCCGCGGCGCCCTCGGCGCGGGCGAGCGTCTCGTCCTTCTCGGCGGCGGCGCGCTCCTGCGTCGCCTTCGCCTCGGCCCGGGCCATGGCGATCACGGTCTCGGTCTCGGAGCGCACGCGGATGTCGTCGGCCTCCGCCCGCTCGGCGGCGCGGATCAGGGCGAGGGCCTTGTCGCGCTCGGCCTCGGCCCTGCGGCGGGCGGTGACGACCTCCTCCTCGGCCTCGGCCTCGCGGGCCTCGGCGGTCTTGGCGCGGGCCTCGGCCTCGGCCTCCTCGACGCGCTTGGCGGCGAGGGCGACGGCGTTCTCGATCTTCGCGGTCTCGACGTTCAGCTCGCTCTCGAGGCCCTGGCGGCGGAGCTGACGGTCGCGGGCGATCTCGGCCAGCCTGGTCTCGCGCTCGCGCTCGATGCGGGCGTGCTCGCGGCGCTTCTCGGAGGCGGCCTGCGCCTCGGCGATCTCGGCCTGCGAGAGGGCGCGGGCGTTCTCGATCTCCCGGCGCTGGGCGATGCTCGCCTCCTCCTCCTCCTGGTCGATCAGCAGCTTGCGCTTGGTCGCCTCGAGCTGGGACTGGCGCACGGCGACCTCGGCGTCGGCCTCGATCGCGGCGCGCTCCTTCTTGTTGGTCGCGATGATCTCGGAGAGGCGGCGCATGCCGAGCGCGTTGAAGGCGTTGTTCTCGTCGAGCGCGTGGAACGGGGTCTGGTCGAGCCGGGTCAGCGAGACCGATTCGAGCAGCAGGCCGTTGTGGGCGAGGTTCGGCGCGAGGATCTCGGAGACCTCCGCCACGTAGCGGGCGCGGTCGTCCTGCAGCTCGTCCATGGTGTAGCGCGCGGCGACGCCGAGCATGGCGTCGACCAGCTTGCCCTCCAGCGTCTCGGCCAGAGCCTCGGCGCGGAAGGTCTGGCCGGCGAGGGCCTGGGCGGCGGTCGCCACCCCCTCGCGCGTGGCGGCGACGCGCACGTAGAATTCCGCCCCGACGTCGACGCGCAGGCGATCGCGGGTGATCATCGACTTCGGGCCGAGGCGCTCGATCTCGAGCCGGGAGGTGCGCATGTTCACCTCCGCCACCCGATGCAGGAACGGGAGCGCCAGCGCGCCGCCGTCCAGCACCACCCGCTGCCCGCCGGCGCCGGTGCGCACAAGCGCGACCTCGCGGCTCGCCTTTCGGAAGTAGCGGTTCAGGAACAGGATCGCGAGGACGACGGCGATCAGAATCACGACGATCGTGACGAACCAGGCCATCGCGCACCCCTCCGGACGAGGCCCGCCTGCGGTCGGCGGGCTGTTTCGGCGTTTCCCTAGCGCCGGACATTCGCGCGCTGCGGCGCGATTTGTCCGGACGACCGCAGGTTAAGGAAGGCCGGCCCGCTGTCAATCGCCGCCGGGCCGCGCGGCGCGGGGCGCGGCGACGGGGGGTCGCGCAGGCGGGCGCCCCGCCTGCGCGGGGCGCGGGGCCGGACGCAGCGGCGTCGCGCGGCGGGTCAGCGGACCTCGACCGTCCAGTTCTGCGGCGTCGTCAGGGCTTCGGCGTCGAGCGCGTCGACGCCGTCGATGACGATGTTGCGCGCGCCGTTGACGGTGAGCGCCATGCCGCCGCCTTCGCCGTCGCTGCCGACCGCGAGGCCCGGCGACTTGAAGAGGTCGATGGCCGTCACGCTCCCGTCCGGCGCGGTGCGTGCGGCGAACTCCATCGAGCCGTTCTGGATCAGCGAGAAGTCGCCGCCCACGGTGACCTCGGTCCGCAGGTGATGCTCGGCCTGCCATGTCGCGCCGGCGAGGCTCGCGTCGCCGTTGTCCGCGACCACGACGATCTCCACCGTGTCGCCCGGGGCGGTGCCCGGGATCGTGGTCCCGTTGCCGCCGACAACGCTGGCGAAACGGAACGCCACTTCGGCCGCAGGGGCCGGGGCCGCCGCCGTGAACGCCGCCGCGGCGACGACGGCCGCGGCCGGGAACTTCCTACGCATCACGCTTGCTCCGACTGTTGCGCACAGGAGTCCTTCATACCGTGTTCATTGGCCGGTCCGCAAGCGTGCCGGCCGGTGCATTAACCCTCTTGCCCTGAATGCGACATTCAGTATAAGTTCATAAGCGTTGAATCCGTAGCGTCATAACTTCGCGAGTGTCGTAATGCGTACCTTCAGTCCTCGCCGCCGCCCCGCGCGGCGCAACCTCCGCGCGTTCGCGCACGGAACCCGGGGGTCGATCTCCGTCGAATACGCCCTCTGGACCACGATGTTCGGCGTGGCGTTCACGCTGATCGCCGACCTGACCTCCGTCTTCACCGCCAACACCGAGATGTGGCACGTGGGCCAGGACGCGGCGCGCCGCCTCTCGGTCGCGGAGATGGGCGTGCAGGAGGCGGAGAGCTTCGTGCGCGACGCCCTCGCGCCGCGCTTCGGGGACACCGTCGAGGTGACCGCGCGCTCCAGCGATCCGATCACGGTCGAGATCTCGGCCCCGTTCTCGGAGGTCACCGTGTTCGGCATGGCGCCGGGCCTCGACGCGGGCCGGCTCAACGCCCGCCTGGTGATCCGCGACGAGGTCGCCGCGATGGAGGCGATCCGGGCCGCGGCGGAGGCGGAGGCCGACCTCGCGCTCGCCGACGGCGCCTTGGCCGGTGGCTGAGCGCCGGGCCGCCACGACCCGCCGGGCCGGGCGGGGCCCGCGCGCGCTGCTGCGCCGCGACGGCGGCGCGGCGACCATCGCCTTCGTGCTCTGGATGCCGGTCTTCGTCGCGATGGCGACGGCGGTGACGGACGTCACGCTGGTCTACGCCTTCCGCGCCAACGTGGAGCGGGCGGCGCTGGACACGGTGCACGCCATGTCGCGCCGGGAGATCGCGCCCGTCGACGCCGAGACCTATCTGCGCGAGCGCATCCTGATCGGGGACGCCGACGGCGTCGCCGTGGAGGCGACGCTGGCGGCGACCGCGCGCATCGTCGTGCGGCGCACGCGCTCCGCCTACGCCTACAGCCTGTTCGAGAGGATCGCGGTCTCCGGCGAGGACATGGTGCTCGCCCGGGCCGAGATGATGGCCGAGCCGGGCTGACCGCCCGCGCCCTGCAGAAGGACGGACCCGAGATGACCTGCATGACCCGCGCGGCCCGCCGCGCCCGCCGCCTCGGACGGAACGACGCCGGCGGCGCCACGATCTGGATGCTGTTCTGGACCTTGGGGTTCCTGATGCTGGGCGGCGTGGCGGTGGACACCGCCAAGGCCTGGCGCATGGAGGTGATGCTGCGCGCCGCGGCCGACGCCGCCGCCCATGCCGCGGTGATCGACCTCGTGACCCTCGGCGAGACCGAGGCGAAGAAGACCGCGCTCGGCTACGCCGACGCCATGCTGCCGCGCGACCGCTACGGCGAGGTGCTGCGCGGCGAGGACATCGAGTTCGGCGCCTGGGATCCCGTCCTGCGCACCTTCGAGGCGGCCGAGGAGCCGGATTCGGTGCGCCTGACGCTGCGCCGGTCCGAGATCAACGGCAACGGCGAGCCGACGACGCTGCTGCGCCTCGTCGGTCAGTTCGACTGGGATCTTTCGGCGCAGTCGGTGGCGCGGGTGGTGATGGGCGTGCCGGAGCGCCCCGAGACCAACGACTGCTGGAACAACGGCATGATCTCCCGTCAGTTCGTGCGGACGCGGAGCAACAACGTGTTCTCGGACGTCTGCATCCACGGCGAGACCGGCGTCGGCTTCCGCAACAACAACGACTTCGTGCGCGCCACGCTGGTCTCGATGCCGGATCTGGGGATGCTGGATCTGCCCGGCTCGGGCTTCCAGCGGAACTGGGGCCTCGACGACCGTCTGATCGCCCGCGACAACGATCCCTGGATCGTGGATCACGTCGACGAGATGATCGAGGAGCTGCGCGTCGACAACCTCGCCGTCGAGATCGACGTCGACGCCTTCCGCCTAGAGGATCTCGCGCCCGGCGTGACCTACTGGATCGGATGCGGGACCGCCGGGACGCTGACTATCCCGAAGGACGCGGTGCTGCAGGACATGATCCTGCTCACCGACTGCGCGGTGGACTTCAGCCGGGGCGTGGTGCTGATCGACACCACCATCGGCACCACGGGCGACGCCGCCTCGGCCTCCGGCCACACGGTGAGCACGCCCGCGGGCCTGATGCTGGGCGTCGACGACGACTGCACGCCGGGCGGCGGCGCGCGGCTGCTGATCGACGGGACCTTCCATTCGGCGGCGAAGCTGCGGATGAACGGCTCGCAGATCATCGCCTCCGGCGAGGTCAAGCTGGCGGCGCAGGCGCGCGGGCTCGACGGCTTTTCGGTGCTCGCGGGGGGCGACATCGACGTGACCTCGAACAACGGCTTCGGCGCCTGCCACCAGGTCGACTTCTCGGCGCTGCCGCCGCGCTCGATGTGGCGCAGCCGGCCGGCGGGTTTCGCGCTGTCGCGCTGAGGCGAGGGGCCCTCGGCGCGCCCGCCGCGGGGCCCCGGCCGGTCGGCGCCGGGTTGACAGTGCCGGCATTCGCCGCAGTTTGGCCTCCGTCGCGACGCGAGGAGACGGAGGGTGCAGGGTTTGACCGGGCGGACGGACGGCGACGACGCGCCCCTGCTCTCGATCGAGGGGCTGGAGGTGCGCTTTCCCGTCCACGGCGGGGGCCTGCTGCGCCGCGTCAAGGGCTGGGTGCGCGCGGTCGACGGCGTCGACCTGACGGTGGGCCGGGCCGAGGCGGTCGGGCTCGTCGGCGAGTCGGGCTGCGGCAAGACCACGCTCGCCCGCGCCGCGCTGAAGCTGGAGGCGCCGACGGCCGGGCGCATCCGGCTCGACGGGCGGGACCTGCAGGCCATGAGCCGGAGCGAGTCGCGCGAGTACCGCCGCCGCGTCCAGGCGGTGTTCCAGGACCCGATGAGCTCGCTCAGCCCGCGCATGACCGTGGCGCGCATCGTCGAGGAGCCGCTGGTCGTCCACCATCCGGGCATGGCCGCGGCCGAGCGCTCGGCGCGCGTCTCGCGGCTTCTGGACCTCTGCGGGCTGCCGCGGCGCTTCGCGGAGCTCTATCCGCACGAGATGTCGGGCGGGCAGCGCCAGCGCGTCGGGATCGCGCGGGCGCTGGCGCTCGAGCCGGACCTGATCGTCTGCGACGAGGCGGTCAGCGCGCTCGACGTCTCGATCCAGGCGCAGATCGTGAACCTGCTGGCGCAGCTGCGGGGCGAGCTCGGCCTCGCCTATCTCTTCATCGGCCACGACCTTTCGGTGGTGCGCCAGCTCTGCGACCGGGTCGCGGTGATGTATCTCGGCAAGGTGGTGGAGACGGCGGACGCCGAGCGGCTCTTCGCCGATCCGCGCCATCCCTACACGCGGGCGCTGATCGACGCGGTGCCGATCCCCGATCCGGCGGCGGAGGCGGCGCGGCCGCACCAGGGCCTCGGCGGGGAGCCGGCGAGCCCGATGGACCCGCCGCCCGGATGCAGCTTCAATCCGCGCTGCCCGCTGGCCATGCCGAAGTGCCGGGAGGGCGAGCCGGCGCTGCTCCGCGTCGGCCCCGGCGGCCACCGCGCGGCGTGCTTCGCGGTGGAGGCCGCGACCGAGCCCGCCTGACGGGACCGGACAAGGGACGCCGCGGCGCGGCCGCGCGGCGTCTCCGTGCCAACGAGCGGCCGCGGCGACAGGAGAGACCGAGATGACCGACAAGCCCCGCAATCCCTTGCAGGCGATGCGCGACGCCTGGTCCGACGCGCACGACTTCGACCCCAAGGACCCGTTGTTCGGCCTTTCGCGCCAGGAGCTTTCGGGCCCGAAGCTGGAGCGGCGCGCGGTGCTGCGCCTGCTCGCGGCCTCCGGCGCGCTGACGGCGGCGCATCTGACGCCGGGCTTCGGCGCGGGCCGGGCGCTGGCGCAGGGCGCGCGGGGCGGCACGCTGAACGCGGGCTGGTCGGGCGTGGGCGAGTTCCGCACCATCGATCCGGCGCAGATCAACCAGGTGCTGCTGTTCCAGATCGCCTCGAACGTGCTTTCGGGCCTGACGCACATCAACCCGGATCTCGTGGCCGAGGGCGACCTCGCGACGAACTGGGAGGTCTCCGAGGACGGGCTCGAATGGACCTTCGACCTGCGCGAGGGCGTCACCTTCCACAACGGCGACCCCTTCACCGCCGATGACGTGCTCTACACCTACGAGCGCTCGAAGGACCCCGAGAAGTCGATCCATTCCGGCGTGCTCGCCAACGTCACGGGCCTCGAGAAGCTGTCCGACTTCCGCGTGAAGTTCACGCTCGGCGCGCCGCAGGCGAGCTTCCTCGTGAAGACGCTGGAGCGCTCCTCGGGCCGCGCCATGACCATCGTCAGCCGCGGCGCGATCGAGAGCATGGGCCCGTCGGACTACGGGCTCCGGGCGGTCGGCACCGGGCCCTTCAAGGTGACCGAGCACCAGCTCGGCCAGTCGATGACGCTGGAGCGCTTCGAGGACTACTACGACCCCGAGCGCCCGAAGCTCGACAAGGTCGTGATCACGCCGATCATCTCGCCCGAGGCGCTGGCCGCGGCGATGGAGGCGGGCGACATCGACATCATCGGCGGCAACCCCATCGCGCCGGAGCTGATCGACCGCTTCGAGGCGAACCCCGAGGTGAACGTCGACATCATCCCCGGGCCGGGCTTCCAGGGCGTGTTCCTGAACCCGTGGCGCGAGCCGATGCAGGTGCCCGACTTCTCCAAGCCGCTGGAGGAGCTCAAGACGGAGCCCGGCTTCATGGTGCGCATGGCGATCGCCAAGGCGATCGACCGCGACATGTACATCGAGCGCGCGCATTTCGGCCGCGCCGAGCCCGGCTACGGCACCATCAACCCGGCGATGGGCTTCTATTACGACCCGGACATCGGCGAGAGCTCGGAGCAGGCCTTCGACCTCGAGGCGGCGCAGGCGATGCTGGCCGAGGCGGGCTTCCCGGGCGGCGAGGGCTTCCCGACGCTGCGCATCCTCTGCACCGCCTCGACGCGGCGCGACTGCCAGGTGCTGGCGGGGATCCTGAAGCGCAACCTCGGGATCACGCTGGAGCTGGACGTGAAGGACTTCCCGGTCCTGATCGACGACTTCCAGAAGATGGACTTCGATCTCTGCCGCCTCGGCTCGGGCGGGGACTACGACCCGGACGACGGGCTGGTCGACTGGGTGACCTCGGATTCGAAGTTCAACGGCCGCACCCGCGATCAGGAGGAGATGCCGTTCGGCTGGTTCTCCGACCCCGAGGTCGACGCGCTGGTCGAGGAGCAGTCGGTCACCGCCGATCCCGAGGCGCGGCGCGAGCTGGTGCGCGAGGCCAACAAGCTGAGCTCCGACAAGGTCGCCCAGGCGTTCCTGTATCATCCGCCGGACATCCTGGTGACGCGCGCGCGGGTGACCTTCCCAGCCGAGAGCCGGATTCCGGGTCTCGTGGACCTCGACCGGACCACGGTCTCCTGACCATGGCCCCCGCCGCCACGGCGCCATCCCCCGCGGGGGGCGGCGCGCCATGACCGCCTTCCTGGTGCGCCGGATCCTCGGCGCCGTCGTCGTCATGTGGGCGGTGGCGACGCTGGTGTTCTTCATGCTGCGGATCCTGCCCGGGGATCCGCTGTCGGCGATGCTGTTCGATTCCGGCGATCCGGCGATGGCCGACGTGCTGCGCGCGAAATACGGGCTCGATCAGCCGCTTTACGTGCAGTACCTGAAGTGGTTCGGGCTGCTGCTGCAGGGCGATTTCGGCGCCTCGATCTACGGCAGCCGCGCGCCCGTCAGCCAGATCGTCCTCGAGGCGATGCCGCGCACGCTGAGCCTCGCCTTCCTCTCGTTCGTGATCGCGGTGAGCATCGCGGTGCCGGCGGGGCTGCTTTCGGCGCTCCGGCGCGGCAGCGCGACGGACCACACGGTGACGGTGGTGGCGTTCCTCGGCCTCTCGATGCCCGACTTCTGGCTGGCGATCCTGCTGATCATCGTGTTCGCGGCGAACCTTCAGTGGCTTCCGGCGATCGGCTACGCGCCGATGTCGGACGGGCTCTGGGCCTGGCTGAGCCACCTGATCCTGCCGGCGATCGCGGCGGGGACGGCGTTCTCGGCGGTGATCGCGCGGATGATCCGCTCCTCCATGCTCGAGGTGATGAGCGCCGACTACATCCGCACCGCCGAGGCGAAGGGCCTGCGGCGCACGCGGATGGTGCTGGTGCACGCCTTCCCCAACGCGCTGATCCCCGTGATCACGGTGATGGGCATCGCCTTCGGCCTCCTGATGGCGGGGGCGGTGGTGGTGGAGAACGTGTTTTCGATCAAGGGCCTCGGGCGCGTGCTGATCGAGGGGATCCTGAACCGCGACTACCCCGTGGTGCAGGGCGCGATCCTCGCCATCAGCCTGATCTTCGTGGCCGCCAACCTGATCGTCGACCTGCTCTACGGCGTCGTCGATCCCCGCATCAGGTTCCAGTGATGACGCTCGCGACGCTCGATCCCGAGATCCGTTCGGCCGAGGGCGAGGCCGCGGCCGAGGAAGCGCTGGCCGCGGCGCGCGCCTCGCGGCGGGGGCGCTGGCGGCGGGCGCTGATGCGCGACTGGAAGGCGATGTTCGGGTTCTGTTTCCTCGGGATCCTGACCCTGGCGGCGCTGTTCGCGCCGTGGATCGCGCCGCACGATCCGAACGACATGATGTTCATGATGCTCGACGGACCGAGCTGGCGGCACCCGCTCGGCGTCGACGATCTGGGGCGGGATCTGCTCTCGCGCCTGATCCACGGGGCGCGGGTGTCGCTGTTCGTCGGCGTGACGACGGTGGCGGCGGCGCTGGTGCTCGGCGTCGGCATGGGCATCGCGGCGGGGTGGTACGGCGGCTGGATCGACGCGATCACCATGCGCTACATCGACCTGCAATGGGCGTTCCCGAACATCATCATCGCGGTCTATCTGGTGGCGGTGTTCGGGACCGGCCTCGCCAACGTCATCGTCGCGGTCAGCCTCGCCTTCCTCGACGACTTCGCGCGCATCGCGCGGGGCATGACGCTGACCGTGAAGCACCAGCAGTACGTCGACGCGGCGCGGGTCACGGGCGCCTCCGACTGGCGCATCATGACGCGGCACATCCTGCCCAACATCACCGCGCCGATCATCGTGCAGGCGACGGTCTCGGTCTCCTACGCGATCCTGGCGGAGGCGGTGCTGAGCTTCCTCGGCCTCGGCGTCTCGGCCGACACGCCGACCTGGGGGCTGATCCTGTCGGAGAGCCGGAGCTTCATCAGCCGGGCCTGGTGGCTCGGGGTGTTCCCGGGCCTCTTCATCATGCTGACGGTGCTGTCGATCAACTTCCTCGGCGACGCGCTCCGCGACGTGCTGGACGTGCGCGAAGCGCGCGACGGTGTCTGAGCCGGGCCGGCGGGGCCGGCGCCGGTCGGGCGAGCGCGCCGGCCGGCGGGGCCGGCGCCGGTCAGGCGGGCTCGGCCGCGGCGCCGATCTCGCGCCAGCGGCGGCAGGCGGCGAGGTGGTCGGGGCCGACCGTCTCGGCCGCCGGCGGCGCCTCTCGGCAGGCGGGTTCGGCCATCGGGCAGCGCGGCGCGTAGGAACAGCCGGCGGGCAGGCGGGCGAGGTCCGGCGCCTGCCCCTCGATCGGCGTCAGGCCGGCGGATTTCGGCGTGTCGAGCCGCGGCACCGAGGCCATCAGGCCGAGCGTGTAGGGATGGCGCGGGTTCGCGAACAGCTCCTCCGTCTCCGCCCGCTCCACCACCCGGCCCGCATACATCACGTTCACCCGGTCCGCGTAGCGCGCGACCACGCCGAGATTGTGGGTGATCAGCATCAGCCCCACGCCCATCTCCCGCGTCAGGTCCTTCAGGAGCTGGAGGATCTGCGCCTGGATGGTGACGTCGAGCGCCGTCGTCGGCTCGTCCGCCAGGATCAGCTTCGGCTTGCAGGCGAGCGCCATGGCGATCATCACGCGCTGGCGCATGCCGCCGGAGAATTCGTGCGGGAACTGGCGGAGGCGGCGCTTCGGCTCGGGGATGCCGACGAGGCTCAGAAGCTCGATCGCCCGCGCCTCGGCCTCGGCCTTCGTCAGGCCGAGATGGGCGTGCATCGTCTCGGTCAGCTGCACGCCGATGCGCAGGAGCGGGTTGAGCGAGGTCATCGGCTCCTGGAACACCATGCCGATGTCCTTGCCGCGCACGTCGCGGATCCCGTCCTCGGAGAGGCCGAGCAGGTCGCGCCCCTCGAAGCGGATCGAGCCGCCGGCGATGCGCCCCGGCGCCTTCACCAGCCGCAGGATCGAGAGCGCGGTGACGGACTTGCCGGAGCCGGATTCGCCGACCACGGCCACCGTCTCCCCCCGGTCGACCGAAAAGGTCGCGCCGTTCACCGCCCTCACCTCGCCCTGCGGCGTGCGGAAGCGGACCTCGAGCCCCTCGATCTCCAGCAATGCGCTCATGGTCCCACCTCCGTTCCGGCCCTTACATGGAGCGTCCTATGACATGGTCCATCCTCGCGCGAGACCCGCAGACCGGGTTTCTCGGCCTCGCCGTCGCCTCCAGGTTCTTCGCGGTGGGGGCGATCGTGCCCTGGAGCGACGGCGGCGCGGGGGCGGTGATGACGCAGGCGCTGCCGAACCCGGACTGGGGGGTGAGGGGCCTCGACCTGATGCGCCGGGGCGCGGCGCCCGAGGCGGTGCGGGACATGCTGACCGCGCCCGATCCCGGCGCCGGCCAGCGGCAGTTGCATCTGATGGACCGCGAGGGGAACGCGGCGGCGCATACCGGGCCGCACTGCATCGACTGGGCGGGGCATTGCGCCGGCCCGGGCGTCTCGGTCGCCGGGAACATGCTGGCGGGGGAGAAGGTGGTCGTCGCGACGCGCGACGCCTGGCTCGCGCATGAGCGGCTGCCGATCGTCGAGCGGCTGATCGCGGCGATGACGGCGGGCGAGGCGGCGGGAGGCGACAAGCGCGGCCGCCAGTCCGTCGCGCTGCGGGTGCAGGGGCCGGAGAGCTTCGCGCGGCTCGATCTGCGGGTCGACGACCACGAGGATCCCATAGGGGAGCTGGAGCGGCTCTACGCGGTCGGGCGGGAGCGGTTCATCCCGTTCTCCGCCGGGATGCCGAGGAAGGGCCGGCCCTGGGGCGTGCTGGAGCGCGAGGTGTTCGAGCGGACGGTGGAGCGGCACGCCGGCGCGCCGTTGGGCGATCTCGACCCGGAGCTGGAGCCGTGAGCTTCCTCGCGCGCCCCGAGGTGCGGGGGAGCTTCGGCGTCGTCGCCTCGACGCACTGGATCGGCTCGGCGGTCGGCTTCGGCGCGCTGGAGCGGGGCGGCAACGCCTTCGACGCCGCCGTCGCCGCGGGCTTCGCGCTGCAGGTGGTGGAGCCGCATCTGAACGGGCCGGGGGGCGAGGTTCCGATCCTCGGCCTGCCGGCGGGGGCGGAGCGGCCCTTCGTGCTCTGCGGGCAGGGGGTGGCGCCCGCCGCCGCGACGCCGGAGCGCTTCGCGGCCCTGGGGCTGAAGCTGGTGCCGGGGACGGGGCATCTGCCGGCGGTCGTGCCGGGCGCGTTCGACGCCTGGATGCTGCTGCTGCGCGATCACGGGCGGCTGGAGCTTCGCGACGTGCTGGCGCCGGCCATCGACCTCGCCGAGCGCGGGTTTCCGCTGGTGCATCGGGCGGCGGCGTCGATCCACGCCATCGCGGAGCATTTCCGGGCGCATTGGACGGAATCGGCCGCGGTCTGGCTGCCGGGCGGCGCGGCGCCGGCGCCGGGGGCCTTGATGCGCACGCCCGGGATCGGGGCAACCTGGCGGCGCATCCTGGCGGAGGCGGAGGCGGCCTCCGGCGGGCGCGAGGCGCGGATCGAGGCGGCGCGGCGGGCCTGGCGGGAGGGTTTCGTGGCGGAGGCCGTCGACCGCTTCCTGCGCGAGCCGCTGACCGACGCGACGGGGCGCAGGGACGCCGGGTTGCTGACCGGCGAGGACATGGCGCGCTGGGAGGCGGGCTACGAGGCGCCGATCTCCGCCCGCTTCGGCGGGACGGAGGTGTTCAAGACCGGCCCCTGGGGGCAGGGCGCGGCGCTGCTTCAGGCGCTGGGGATGCTGGCCGAGGACCGGATCGGGGAGATGGATCCGCTCGGTCCCGAGCGGGTGCATCTGACGGTGGAGGCGATGAAGCTGGCGCTGGCGGACCGGGACGCCTGGCTCGCCGATCCGGAGTTCGCGGACGTGCCGCTCGGGGATCTGCTGTCGCCCGCCTATCTCGCGACGCGGCGCGCGGCGATCGGGGAGGCGGCGTCGCTCGATCTGCGGCCGGGGGCGCCCGGGGGGCGCGATCCGGGGCCGGCGCTCGCGGCGCTCATGGCGCTGGCGGGCTCGGAGGGGCCGGCGGGCCTCGGCGGCGGCGAGCCGACCTTCGCGGACCTGCCGGAGGTCGAGGGCGACACGGTGCATCTCGACGTCGTCGACCGCGAGGGCAACATGGTCTCGGCCACGCCCTCGGGCGGCTGGCTGCAGAGTTCGCCGGCGGTGCCGGGCCTCGGCTTCTCGCTCTCGACGCGGGGGCAGATGTTCTGGCTCGACCCGCGGCTGCCGAACGTGATCGCGCCGGGCAAGCGGCCGCGCACCACGTTGACGCCGACGCTGGCGACGCGGGAGGGGCGGCCCTGGCTCGCCGTCGGGACGCCGGGGGGCGACCAGCAGGACCAGTGGATCGGCGCGGTGCTGCTGCGGCTGATGCGGGGGCCGGCGGCGGGGCTGCAGGCGGCGATCGAGGCGCCCCTGTTCCATACGGCGCATTACGTCGCGTCGTTCTATCCGCGCGCCTTCCGGCCCGGACGGGTGATGCTGGAGGGGCGGTTCCCGGCCGCGACGGTCGCGGCGCTGCGCGAGCGCGGGCACGACGTGCAGGTGATGGAGGACTGGTCGATCGGCCGGGTCTGCGCGGCGGGCGTGATGCGCGACGGCACGCTCCGCGCCGGCGCCTCGCCCCGCTTCGGGCAGGCGCAGGCGGTGGGGCGCTAGGCCTCGTAGATCATGCGCCTGGACATGCCGCCGTCGATCACGAGGGTCTGGCCGGTGGTGAAGCCGGCGCCGGCGAGATGGAGCACGGCCTCGGCCACGTCCTCGGGCCGCCCGACCCGGCCGGCGGGGTGCTGGGCCTTCTCGGCGTCGTCGTGGGTCACCGTGCCGGGGGTCTCGCCCGCCTTCCAGTCGCGCGTCTCGATCCAGCCGGGGGCGACGGCGTTGACGCGGATCGCGGGGCCGAGGCTGACCGC
>Ga0102943_1000672_pt1 | contig 22706 bp, 18 predicted proteins | sample SalPonC_black_MG_FD_78174 | JGI IMG/M metagenome (GOLD analysis project Ga0102943, IMG submission 78174) | Salt pond soil microbial communities from South San Francisco under conditions of wetland restoration - Salt Pond MetaG... | ecosystem: Environmental > Aquatic > Marine > Intertidal zone >...
CGGGCCTGCCGCGAGCAGTCGACGAGCTTGCCCGGCAGGCGCAGCTTCTTGGTGGCGGACTTGCGCGAGGTCTCCTTCTCCTGCCGCCGCCGGATGCGCTCCTCGGCGCGCAGGACGAGGAAGTCGAGGATCGCGCCCGCCGATTTCGTGTCGTTGCCGAGCCAGGTGTCGAAGTGGTCGCGCACCGCGCCCTCGGTCATGCGGGCGGCGGAGTCCGACGACAGGCGGTCCTTGGTCTGGCCCACGAAGGCGGGCTCGCGGATGAAGCAGGAGACGAGTGCGCAGGCGCCGCCCGCGAGATCCTCGCGGGTGATGTCGCGGGCCTTGCGGTTGCCCACGAGCTCGCCATAGGCGCGGATGCCCTTGAGGATCGCGGCCCAGAAGCCCGCCTCGTGGGTGCCGCCCTCGGGCGTGGGCACGGTGTTGCAGTAGGACTGGATGAAGCCGTCGCGCGCGGGCGTCCAGTTGATCGCCCATTCGACGAAGCCCGGTTCGCCGAACTTGTCCTGGAAGGTGACCTTCCCGGCGAAGGGGCGGTCGGCGTAGGTCGACGCGCCGCCCAGGCTTTCCGACAGGTAGTCCGACAGCCCGCCGGGGAAGCGGAAGGTGGCCTCGAGCGGGGTCTCGCCGTCGTCGATCTGCGACTTCCAGCGGATCTCGACGCCCGAGAAGAGGTAGGCCTTGGATCGCGCCATCTTCAGAAGCCGGGCGGGCTTGAACGTCTGGGAGCCGAAGATCTCGGCGTCGGCGTGGAAGGTGACGGTGGTGCCGCGGCGGTTCGGCGTGGGGCCGAGAGACCGGACAGGGCCCTGCGGAATGCCGCGCGAGAACTCCTGCGCGAAGACCTCGCGGTTGCGGGCGACCTCGACGCGAACATGGTCGGAGAGCGCGTTGACGACCGAGACGCCGACACCGTGGAGGCCGCCGGAGGTCTGGTAGGCCTTGCCGGAGAACTTGCCGCCCGCGTGGAGCGTGCACAGGATCACCTCGAGCGCGGACTTTTCGGGGAACTTCGGGTGCGGGTCGACAGGGATGCCGCGGCCGTTGTCGCGGACGGTGACGGAGTGGTCGGCGTGGAGCTCCACCTCGATGCGGCTGGCGTGGCCCGCCACGGCCTCGTCCATGGCGTTGTCGAGCACTTCGGCCACGAGGTGGTGGAGCGCCCGCTCGTCGGTGCCGCCGATATACATGCCGGGGCGCTTGCGCACGGGTTCGAGCCCTTCGAGCACCTCGATCGAGGAGGCATCGTAGCTCGTGTCCGAGGGTCCGGGGGAGAGAAGGTCGTCGGCCATGCTGCTCGTCCTTTGTTCATTGGGGCCGCATTAGACCATCGGGGACGAGGTTCGGCAACACGGCAGGCGGGGGCGGGGCACGGGCCCGGCAGGAAACGGTCGCGACCGAGGCGGTCCACTGTTTCCCGCGGGGTCCGGTTTGTGGCGAAAAGGTTCATCTGCGGTTCATTCTTCACCGCGACCTGCTAGGACATTGGGGCTGCGCGCATGTCGCGTGATGGCGTGTAAATGTACGAGTGGGGATTTTTTGATGAGGTGGAAACTTCTGGCGGCTGCGGCCGCCTGCGCGGTCTTGCCGGGTGCCGGTCAGGCTGCGTCGGTCACGATCACCGATTTCACGACGGCGGACTACAACGCGGAACTCGGCACGCTCGGCATGACCGTTGTGGAGGATTTTGAGAGCTACGGCGTGGGGAATGTCATGAGCGGGCCAAGCCCGGCTCCCGGCTTCGTCACGAACGTGGGCACGTTCACGACGCTGGGCGGGACCGGTTCGGGTGGGACCGTGACGGACCCGGACCCGGACTTGGACGGAACGAAGCTCGCCATCCGCGAGGGGACGGTCTATGGCCGGTCGAGTACGACGGACGACCTGACCGGGAACGAAGCGTTCGACCAGTTCCTCGACAGCAACGACACCTGGGGCATGGCGTGGGCCGTCGAAATCGGGCGGATGTTCGACAAGATCATCTTCACGCTGACCGACGCGACGGACGTCGGCGCGACGATCACGGTTTCGGCCGACGGCACGACGCCCGAAGTTTTCAGCGGCCAGACCAACGCAAACCAGAAGCTCGTGGTCGTGGACTTCGGCTTCGCGGTTAGCGACGCGATGATCATGCTGTCGAACACCAAGAACGGCCAGCCCGTGATCAACGACGGCTTCTCCGTCGACGACATCGCGGTCTCCGTGGTGCCGCTGCCGGCCTCGGCCTTGCTTCTGCTGGGCGGCCTCGGCGGGCTCGCCGCGCTGCGCCGGAGACGGACGGCCGCCTGAGGCCATCCGCGACTGCACACCGCGAGGCCCGGGCTGCTCGCCCGGGTCGTCGCGTTTGCTCGGACCTTGGCGCCTACGGGAGCCGCGCCCTCGGTGGCGGGAGTCTCCGTGTCACCGCTTCGGGGAGACACGGGCCTCGGTGCCGGACGATGCGGGTCCGCGACGGATGTCGGCGATCGACCGACCGTTGAAGAACTGGTCGAATACAGTCAGCGCCTGTTCGCGCGTGAATACGCCCTGCACCACACCCAGCCACATCTCGACATCTCTGCGGTCGATGATCGTGGGATGCGGCCAGACCAAGACGCTTTCTTCCCCCAACGCGGTCATGGCCGCCAGCCGGTGGTTGCCCATATGGCAGATGGCGCGCATTTCGCCACCGGACCTCAGGATGTGGACCCGAAGCGGATCTTCGCCATTGAATCTCTTGACCCCGTTCCGGCGCATATTCTCCGCAAGACGCGTCAGCGCCGCAAACTCGAGCGCACCCTTTTCGGGTGATACGGGCCCCCATGCGTAATGGCCGTGGGAGGCGTCGAGATCCGCGCCCCTTTCGCGGTTTTCTTCCCGGATCAACTGCCGCCGTTCGCGCAGATGGGCTTGATACTCGTACGGCGGTCTGGCCCAGGGGCGAAAGCTCAACTCCGGCGGCAGGGAGAGCAAGGGATGGAGCGAGGTGGTCTGCGGCAGACCCATGCTCTCCGCCACCGTCTGGGGGCGAACGAGGTCGAAGTGGATCTTGAGGGGCGATCGGTCGTAGGTGACGCAGTCGTTTTCGAGATAGAGGGAGATCGTGTCGACGAACGGATTGCCTATTTCGCGCGCGCAGGGCAGGGCGAGCGTCGAATAGTGGCGGATATGGTGAAGAGGCAAATCGATCAAGAACGGCGCATCTCCTGCCCTTTCGATCGCCTCGTCCGGCATCAGGTCGAGACCCGAGAAGTCGGCAGGTCTCAGGCTGCCCACGTGGCGAAACCCCGCATGGCCAGAGAGCGCCGCGACCTTCTTCCGGATCGCCCGGCGGCGGGACTTCGGAATGACGGCCCTCATCGCTACCCGGAAATGACGTTTCACGGTCGCCAAGGATATGAGTGCAGCGGGAATAGCGAGGTTTCCTTTTTTGAAACATGTTCTTATTGACGTCTCAGTTGCCGGTCAATCTCGACACCGAAAGCCTGGCAGCGCAACCGCCCCGCCCTTGCGCAGGTGTGGCCGCTCGCCTATCAGGCGTGCGAGGCGGGCACGCGGGGGACGACGGGCGGACATGCCGATCCTTGTGATGAAATTCGGAGGCACGTCGGTTGCCACGCTGGATCGCATCCGGCGGGCGGCCAAGCGCGTGGGCCGCGAGGTGGCGAACGGCTACGACGTGATCGTGATCGTCTCGGCCATGGCCGGCAAGACGAACGAGCTTGTGGGCTGGGTCGAGGAGACCTCGCCCTTCTTCGACGCCCGGGAATACGACGCGGTGGTGTCCTCGGGCGAGCAGGTGACGGCGGGCCTGATGGCGCTGACGCTTCAGGAAATGGATATTCCGGCGCGATCCTGGCAGGGCTGGCAGGTGCCGCTCAGGACGAATTCGGCGCATGCCGCCGCGCGGATCGAGGACATCCCGCCCGAGAACATCAAGGCGAAGTTCGCCGAAGGCATGAAGGTGGCGGTCGTCGCGGGCTTTCAGGGGATCAGCCCCGAGGGACGGACCACGACGCTGGGCCGCGGCGGGTCGGACACCACGGCGGTGGCCTTCGCGGCGGCCTTCGGCGCGGAACGCTGCGACATCTACACCGACGTGGACGGTGTCTACACCACCGACCCCCGGATCACGTCGAAGGCGCGCAAGCTCGACCGCATCGCCTTCGAGGAGATGCTGGAGCTCGCGTCGCTTGGCGCGAAGGTGCTCCAGACGCGCTCGGTCGAGCTCGCCATGCGTTACAAGGTGCGACTGCGGGTGCTGTCGAGTTTCGAGGAGGGCGGCGAGGACGCCGGAACGCTCGTCTGCGACGAGGAGGAAATCATGGAATCGAACGTGGTGGCCGGCGTGGCCTACAGCCGGGACGAGGCGAAGATGACGCTCACCCATGTCGAGGACCGCCCCGGCATCGCGGCGGCGATCTTCGGGCCGCTGGCCGATGCCGGGGTGAACGTGGACATGATCGTCCAGAACATATCGGAGGAGGGCCATACCGACATGACCTTCTCCTGCCCGGTGGATCAGGTGAAACGGGCCGAGCGCGCGATGAGCGAGGCGCGGGAGACGGGGGAGGTCGGGTTCAAGGATCTCGTCGCGGACACTGAGGTCGCGAAAGTGTCGGTCGTGGGGATCGGGATGCGCAGCCATGCGGGCGTGGCCGCGCAGATGTTCAAGGCGCTGCGCGACGAGAACATCAACATCAAGGTCATCACGACGTCCGAGATCAAGATCTCCGTCCTGATCGACCGGAAGTACATGGAACTTGCCGTGCAGGCGCTCCACGACACCTTCGGGCTCGACCGGGCCGCCTGAGGGGAGTTGCCAGCACGCCCGCCGGTGGTGTCTGATCCGGGACGGGGAGGCGAGGATTTTGCGCAACGATCTCTTCAAGGCTCCGGCGAGCGCGACATCGCGCGAGGCCGGGCAGGTTCTGCCGCGCTCGCGGGCCAAGATCGACGCGATCCTGCCGCCGCTGGAGGCCACGGGCGTGCCGCTGGGCGGGATCGGGACGGGCAGCATCACGCGCGCTTCGGACGGGCGGTTCAGCCGCTGGACCATCAAGGCGGGCGGACTGGCCAGCTTCTCGATGCCGGTCAACGGGTTCCTGCTTCGTGTGGCGCCCGAAGGCGGGACGCCGGCGGTCCGGGCGCTTCAGCCTGCGCCGGAGTCGGAGGAATTCTCGGCGTTCGATTTCGAGGCGGAGGCGCCGGAATGGGAGGGGCTGTTTCCCGTCGCGTGGCATCGGCATGGCCTGCTTGAAGGTATCGGGGCCGAGTGCCTGTCGTTCTCGCCCGTCATTCCGGGCGGCCGGGCGGCGGCGTCCCTGCCGGTGGCGCTGTTCCGGTGGCGGCTGACGAACGCGGGTCCGGTCGAGGCGGAGGTCTCGCTCGCCTTCAGCTTCGCCAACCTCAACGGCTGGTTCGGCGACACGGGGGAGGGTCGGCCGCGGCGCGTGGCGGCGGGGTGCTTCAACCGGGGCGCGGAGATCGACGGCGGCGCGGCCGTGATCTTCGACCGCCGCCGGTCGCGGGACATTCCCGAGGAAGGCACGGGCGAGTGGGCCATCGCCGTGGGCGAGGCGCCGGGGCTGACCTTGTCGCGCACGGTCTGCTTCGACGGGGCGGGCTGTGGCGCGGCGTTCCGGGAGGGGGTCCTCGCATCCGGGGATGCGCCGGACCTCGGCCCCGGCTGGGTGAGCGAGAGCGGCTTCCGCGAGACGCCGCCCAGCCATCCCGCCGGGGCGGTGGCCGCACGGTGCAGGCTTGCGCCGGGAGAAAGCCGGGAGGTTACGTTCGCGCTGGCCTGGGACCTGCCCGCGGTCCGGTTCGGGCAGGGGCGGCGCTGGCTGCGATCCTACACGGACGACTGGGGGCGCGAGGGCCGGTCGGGTGCGGCGCTGGCGGCGCATGCGCTGGCCCGGGCCGACGACTGGCAGCGCGCGATAGCGGAGTGGCATGCGGCGGTCGCGGAGGAGCTCGGCGACCTGCCGCACCGCGCGGGCGAGGCGATCAACCAGTCGTCGTTTCTCGTGGACGGGCTGACGGTCTGGACTTCGGCGGAGGGATCGCCGGACGGGCGCGAGCATTTCGGGATCATCGAATGCCCGGACTACGCGCTCTACAACACGTTGGATCTGTGGATCTATGCGGCCGAGGCGGTGGCGCGGTTCTTCCCGCACCTCGCGGCGGGCGTGGCCGAGGATTTCGCCCGGCTCACGCTGGCGGATGACCGCCAGAAGCGGCGGCACCGCTGGGACGGCATGCTGTTCGACCTGAACCCGATGGGGTCCTGCCCGCACGATCTGGGCGGACCGGGGGAGGATCCCTTCGTCACGCCCAATTCCTATACCTACCGCGACGCGACGCTCTGGAAGGATCTCAACTGCGACCTCGTGCTCTGCATCTGGCGCGAGGGGCAGGCGATGGGCGCGGACTGGCGGCGCGGCCTTTTTCCCGCCGTGCGCGCGGCGATCGGGCGCCTCCGGCGCTTCGACCGGGACGGCGACGGGCTGATCGAGAACGACGGCACCCCGGACCAGACCTTCGACAACATCCCGATGACCGGACCGTCGAGCTATTGCGGGGGCTTGTGGATCGCGGCGCTTCTGGCGGGGGCGCGGCTGGCCGGCGAGGCGGGCGAGACGGCGCTGGCGCGTGACTGGGCGAAGCAGGCGGAACGGGCGACGGCGGCCTATCGCGAGAGACTCTTCAATGGGCGGTGGTTTCGCGTGGACACCGACGGGCCGCTGTCGGAGGCCTGCTTCATCGAGCAGCTGTTCGGGCCCTTTCTCGCGCGGCGGCTCGGACTGGGCGAGATCGTGCCCGAGGCGGACGCCGTCGCGGCGCTGAGGAGCATTTACCGTCTGAACTTCCTCGAAGCCGGTGGCGGTGAAGGGGCGGTTTCGCTCGCCGCCGTCCCCGAGGCCGCGCTGGGCGTCCTGCCGCACCAGGACGACACCAGCTTCCAGACCGCAGAGATCCAGCCGGGGTTCAACTTCAGCCTTGCCGCGCAACTCGAGTGCTGGGGGCTTGTGGACGAGGCGGAGACCCTGCGCCGCGCGCTCCACGCGGAGATGCACGTCAAGCGCAACCTCGCCTTCCAGACGCCCGCCGCCTTCGACCGGGCGAGCCCCGGCTGCCGGGCGATCCTCAACATGCGGCCGCTATCGGTCTGGTGGATGGCGCGTCCCCCGGCCGCATGAGGGCAGTTCCCCGTTTCTCTTCCTCCTCATCTGTGGTCTAACCGACCTCGGCGTTCTTGAAGGGCCGCCGAGACCGGGGACAGGCACGGGACCGCATGGCTGATCCGTCCGAAAGCGAAAGCCGCAAGCTCCTTGGCCGGCTGCGGGAAGTCCTGGCCGAGGCGGGCGCGGGGCAGCAGCGCCTCGATCACATCGTGCGCCTCATCGCCTCCTCGATGCGGACCGAGGTCTGCTCGATCTACCTGTTCCGTGACGCCGATACGCTGGAGCTCTGCGCGACGGAGGGCCTGAAGGCCGAGGCCGTTCACGTCACGCGGATGCGGATGGGCGAGGGGCTCGTCGGCCGCGTGGCCAAGCGTGGGCGTCCGATCAACACCGCGAACGCGCCGCAGGAACGCGGCTTCCGCTACATGCCCGAGACGGGAGAGGAGATCTATTCCTCGTTTCTCGGCGTGCCCGTGCAGCGGCTGGGCGAGAAGCTGGGCGTTCTCGTCGTGCAGTCGAAGGACGCGCGGGGGTTTTCCGAGGACGAGCTCTACGCGCTCGAGGTCGTGGCTATGGTGCTGGCCGAGATGACCGAGCTCGGCGCCTTCGTGGGCGAGGGCGCGGCGCTCCGGGCGCGGCATACCGAGCCGGTGCTGTTCCGGGGCACGACGGGTCAGGAGGGCGCGGCGGAAGGGCATGTTTGGCTGCACGAGCCACGGGTCGTGGTGACCAACCCGATAGCGGACGACCCCGAGGCCGAGGCCGAGCGGCTGCACCGGGCGGTCGAGCGGTTGCGGCTCACCGTCGACGAGATGCTGTCGGGCGATGGCGAGGACGGCGAGCAGCGCGAGATCTTCGAGGCCTACCGGATGTTCGCCAATTCGCGCAGCTGGATGCGCCGGATGGAGGAGGATATCGAGCGCGGCCTCTCGGCGGAGGCGGCGGTCGAGAAGGAACAATCGGTGGCGCGGGCGCGCATGGAGCAGGTGGGCGACGCCTACCTGCGCGACCGGCTGCACGACCTCGACGACCTGTCGAACCGGCTGCTGCGGATCCTGACGGGGCAGGGGCACGACACCGGCGCCGAGCTTCCGCCCGATCCGATCCTCGTGGCGCGCAACATCGGGCCCGGCGAGCTTCTGGAGTATGGCCGGCGCCTCAAGGGCATCGTGCTCGAGCAGGGGTCGGTGGGCAGCCACGCCGCGATCGTCGCGCGGGCCTGGGCGATCCCGCTCCTGATCCACGCCGAAAGGATCACGGCCGAGGCACTCAACGGCGACCACATCCTGGTCGACGGCGACGAGGGGCTGGCGCACCTGAGGCCGGACGACACGGTCGTGGGCGCCTTCCGGGACAAGATGGCGATGCAGGCCGAGGCGCAGAAGCGCTATGTCTCGCTGCGCGATCTTCCGGCCCGGTCGAAATGCGGATCGGTCGTTGAACTGCACATGAACGCGGGGCTGATGGCGGACCTGCCGTCGCTCGACGGCTCGGGCGCGGAAGGCGTCGGCCTGTTCCGGACCGAACTGCAATTCCTCGTCCGCAACAAGGTGCCGCGCCGCGGCGAACTGGCGGCGCTCTACGGTCGGGTGATGGATGCCGCGAAGGGCAAGCGCGTGGTCTTCCGGACCCTCGACATCGGGTCGGACAAGGTGCTGCCCTACATGAAGCGCGAGGACGAGCCGAACCCCGCGCTCGGCTGGCGGGCGATCCGCGTGGGGCTCGACAAGCCGGGCGTGATGCGAATGCAGCTCCAGGCGCTGATCCGGGCGGCTGCGGGGCGGCCGCTGTCGGTGATGTTCCCCTTCATCGCCCAGTTCGACGAGTTCCGGGCGGCGCGCCAGCACCTTCTCGACGAGCTCGAGCGCGAGCGGAGACTGGGGCACTACCTGCCCGAGACGCTGGAGATCGGGGCGATGCTGGAGACGCCGAGCTTGGCCTTCGCGCCCCGGCAGTTCTTCGAGGAGACCGACTTCATCTCGATCGGCGGAAACGATCTCAAGCAGTTCTTCTTCGCCGCCGACCGCGAGAACGAGCGGGTGCGGCGGCGCTACGACACGCTGAACGTGAGCTACCTGACCTTTCTCGAGCAGATCGTGAAGCGCTGCGAGGACGCGGCCTGCTCGCTAAGCTTCTGCGGTGAGGATGCGGGACGGCCCGTGGAGGCGATGTGCCTCGCCGCGATGGGGCTCAGGACGCTCTCGATGCGGCCGGCCTCCATCGGGCCGGTCAAGCATCTCCTGCGCCGCGTGAACCTCGAGGAGGCCCGCACGGTGATCGACGAGGCGCGGGGCTCCGGCGCGCAGTCGGTCCGGCCCGCGGTGATGGAGTGGCTGCGCGGCATCGGCTAGGTCCGTGGCGCTGTTACAGAGATTCCGAAAAGCCGTCGCAAAACCGTTACGCCCCCCGCCCTATGGTCGCCTCGGTCGTGGTCCGATCCTCGGAGGATCCGCGACGCACTCAGCCAATGGAGCCAGGAATGAAAGACTTCGAGCGGGACTATCCCGACCACACAGAGGCGATGGGTTACGAACACGGCGACGAGCCGCAGTGCAACACGTCCGCCAACCGCAACTTCTATGACGTGATGGACGCGCGCGTCGCGCGTCGCGGCTTCTTGTCTGGCGGTCTGGCCACTATCGCCACCGGCCTGATCGGCGCGTCGCTGTCGGGCAAGGGGGCGCTGGCGCAGTCCACCTCCTCGCTCATCGGCTTCACCCCGGTGCCGGTGAGCTTCGACGACACGGTCGTCGTGCCCGAAGGCTACAGCTTCCAGATCCTCGGCGGGATCGGCGAGCCGATCTCCGGCGACATGCCCGCCTATCGCCCCGGTGCCAACACCGGCGCCGAAAGGGAGCACCAGATCGGCCAGTGCCACGACGGGATCCACTTCTTCCCGATCGACGGCGTGTCATCCGAGGATGGCCTGCTCGTCCTGAACCACGAATACATCGAGCCGCGCTTCCTGCACGCCGAGAAGGAAGGCTACAAGGGCGTGGCGCATGACAAGCGCAGCGTCGTCTACGACGCCGACGGCATGCGCGACGACGACGAGGTGCGCATGGAGATCGCCTCCCACGGCATCTCGGTCTACCGCACCGCAAAGCAGGCCGACGGCCAGTGGGCCATCGTCGCCGACCCGCACAACCGTCGGATCACCGCCAACACGCCCATCGAAATCGGCGGACCGGTGCGCGGCTCCGCTCATGTGCGCACCAAGTACAGCCCCGACGGCGCGATGACCCGCGGCACGGTGAACAACTGCGCCCATGGCGTGACGCCGTGGAACACCTACCTCGCGGCCGAGGAGAACTGGGCAGGTTATTTCTCGAACACCACCGAGCTTGACCAGAAACCCGACCTGCCGCGCGAGCATGTCCGCTATGGTGTCTCAACCAACCCCAACGGCGGGCGTTACGGTTGGCACAAGGCGAAGTCCGGCGCGGACGAGTACGTGCGCTGGGACGCGACCGTCACGGGGGCCTCGGCCACCGAGGACTACCGCAACGAGCCCAACACCTACGGCTACATGGTCGAGATCGACCCGTTCGATCCCGAAAGCACGCCAGTCAAGCGCACCCATCTGGGCCGCTTCGCCCATGAGGGCGTCGTGTTCGCCCCCGCCGTCGAGGGCGCGCCGGTGGTGTGCTACTCGGGCGACGACGCGCGGTTCGAATACATCTACAAGTTCGTCTCCGACGGCGTGTTCGTGCCGGGCGAGACCGACGGGTCGATCCTCGACAGCGGCACGCTCTACGTGGCGAAGTTCAACGACGACGGCAGCGGCGAGTGGATCGCGCTCGCGGCCGGCCGCAACGGGCTGACGCCGGCCAACGGCTTCGCCGACCTGGCCGACATCCTCGTCAATACCCGCCTGGCGGGCGATTTCGTCGGCGCGACCAAGATGGACCGACCCGAATGGGGCACCGTCGATCCGAACTCGGGGGATCTGTACTTCGCGCTCACCAACAATTCGCGCCGCACCCTGGCGCAGGTGGACGCGGTCAACCCGCGTGCGGAGAACAACTTCGGTCAGATCGTGCGCTGGAACTACGAGAACGGCGACCACACGAAGGCCAGCTTCGAGTGGGATCTGTTCGTGATCGCGGGCAATGCCCGGAACTCGGCGCTCGCCACCGGCGGCGCGCTCAGCGACGACAGCGTCTTTGCCTGCCCGGACGGGCTGTGGTGCGACGGCGACTCGCGGCTCTGGATCCAGACCGACATGGGCGACAAGGGTCCCGACGACGCCGGCCCGCTCGAGGAATTCGGCATGAACATGCTGCTGGCGGCCGACCCCGCTACCGGCGAGATCAAGCGCTTCATGACGGGCCCCTGGGGCCAGGAGTGCACCGGCGTCGTGACCACGCCGGACGGCAAGACGATGTTCGTGAACTTCCAGCACCCCGGCGCCCATGCCTCGGCCGAGGAGTTCGCGGCGGGCAGCTTCGGCTCGGGCTTCCCCGACTACGACGGCACGGTGCCGCGGTGTGCCACGGTCGTCATCAGCAAGGATGACGGTGGCGTGGTCGGCGCCTGATCGCGAGCCTCGCAAGGCCCTGGCGCCCCGCCGGACCGGCGGGGCGTCTATCATTGGTGGACGGGGGCTCCGCCCCCGCCGCTGCCGCGGCTCCCCCGGAGTATTTCGGCCGAGATGAAGCGCCGCAAGCGGATCAGCCGATCCGGACCGATCCGCGCCAGAACCGCCACATCAGGAGCGCGCCTGCGAGCACGAGGCCGACCACGAGGCCCATCCAGATGCCCACCGCGCCGAAACCCATCGGGAAGCCGAGGAGGTAGCCCGCCGGGATGCCGATCGCCCAGTAGCTGAGACCCGCGTAAATCATCGGCACCCGCGTATCCTGAACGCCGCGCAACAGCCCCAGCGCCATGACCTGCGCGGCGTCGGCGAACTGGAAGAGCGCGGCTGCGGCAAGAAGCCCCGCGCCCACGGCCAGGATCTGCGCGCGGGCCGGATCGGCGGGATCGAGGAACAGCGAGATCAGCGGTTCGGGGACGGCGAGGAACGCGGCGACGGTCAGCAGCGCGAGGACCATCGAGATCACGATGATGACGACCGCGCCGCCGCGGAGTTCGTCCTCGGCCCGCCGTCCGTAGGCGCGGCCGGCCCTGATCGTGGCTGCGTTCGACAGGCCGAGGTGGATCATGAAGGTGGCCGAGGCGAGCGTGATCGCGATGCCGTGGGCGGCGAGTTCCAGCGTGCCGACCCAGCCCATCATGAAGGCGGAGGCTGCGAAGAGCCCGACCTCGGCGAGGTTGGTGAGCCCGATCGGCCAGCCGAGCCGGAAGACGCGGGCGAAGGCCTCGCCGTCGGGTCGCCAGAGGCGCTGAAACAGGGAGTAGTCCGGCGTTGCGACCTGCGCGTAGGCGATGAGCGCGGCGAGGCCCACGGTCTGGAGCGTGACCGACGCGATGGCGGCGCCGCGGATGCCGAGCTCCGGTGCGCCCCAGTTGCCGAAGATCAGCGCGTAGTTCAGCAGCGCGTTGAGCACGGCGGAGCCCGCCATGACCCAGAACACGACCTGCGTCTTGCCGAGGGCGGCGAAGTAGCTTTTCAGCACCATCATCAGGAGGCTCGGGATCAGCCCGATGTAGACGATCCGCAGGTAGGTCTGCGCGTCCGCGGAGACCTGCGCCTCCTGTCCCAGAAGACGCAGCGCGGCGCCGGACCACAGGAAGAGCGGCAGGACGGCCAGGCCGAAGAGGATGGAGATCCACATTCCCATGCGCGTGACGCGGCGCACCTGCGTGTCGTCGTCGGTGCCTGCCGCGGCGGCGACGACCGGCATCACCGCCCAGGCGAAGCCCGATCCCATGATGAAGAGCGTGAAGTGGTAGGAATGGGCGAGGGTGAGGGCGGCGAGCGCCTCGACCCCGTACCAGCCCAGCATGACCGTGTCGGTAAGCCCCACGGCGAACTGCGCGAGGTGCCCGCCGATGAGCGGGACCGCCAGCACGAGGATCGGGCGCACGTGACCAGAACGCAGGTGGCCGGGGCCCCGGCGGGGCGAGAAATGCTCTGGCGTTGCGGTCATGGACCGCCTCTAGCCGAGCCGGAGGAGTCGGGCAAGCCGGCTCAGACGAAGGGGGCGAGGAGGGTCGCGGCGGCGGCGAGGATCAGCGCGCCGGCGGCCAGTTCGAGCGCGGGCAGCACGCGCCGGGCGGTGGCGCCGCCGGCGAGACCCGCGAGCGCGCCCTCGCGCGCCGTCGTCGCGAGAAGCGCGACGGCAATGGTGACGGTCGCGGTGCCGAGCGCCATCGCCAGCGTGCCGAGAATGCCCGCCATGTCGACTCCGAGACGCCAGCAGATCACGAGCAGAAACAGCGCGCCGGTGCAGGGCCGGAGCGCGACGCCGCCAATCAGGAGCGCCGCGTCGCGGACCGACGCGACGCCGGCCATGTCGTCGGGGGAGGGGCCATGGGCATGGCCGCAGCCGGCATGGTCGTGCGCGTCGCCCCGTCGCAGGCCCGTCAGCCCGCGCCAGAAAAGCCAGAGGCCGATGCCCGCGATGGCCGCGTAGGAGGCGGGGGCGAGCCAACGCTCGGCGACGCCCTCCATCCGCTCCCGGCTCCAGTCGAGCAGGAAGACGCCGCCGTAGACGAGGGCGATTGCGGTGAGAGCCTGCGCCAGCGAGGAAGCCAGGGCGATGATCGAAAGACGCAGCGCCGATACCCGGCGCCCGAGCCCGTAGCCGCCGATCAGCGCCTTGCCGTGCCCGGGGCCCGCGGCGTGGAAGAAGCCATAGGCGAAGGCCAGCGTCATGAGGCCCGCGAGCGCGCCGGCCTCGCCTGCCTTGAGCGCGCGGATCGCGCCGGCCATGTCGCCCTGCACCTCACGCTGGCCTTGCGCCGCCCAGCGGGCGAGCGCGTCGAATCCGCCGGCGACCCAGACAAGAGCCGTCATGGCCAGCGCGAGCGCGAGGGGGATCAGGATCCCGAGACGCATGCGAGACGGACCTCGTCGGCGAAGGCCTCGCCGACTTCGGGGAAGTTCTCTTCGCCGAACTCGGCGCTCCGGGGGCCGTAGAGGAGTTCCTCGAGCATGGTGTAGGCGGCGTCGAGATCGGCGGGCGTGATCGTGGCGGCGCAGCCTGTGCCGCCCTCCACGCTCGCCCCGCGCGAGACGGTGTAGGCGGTGTAGTAGGTCGGGTCGTAGGCCTTGACCGAAACCGCCGAGGTCAGCGCGACCGGCGCCGCGAGGCGGCGGGTGTGGGTGGTGACGACGCGGCCGTTCTCGACTGACGTCTCGTGGGCGAGGGGGCCGGTGAGGCTCAGGGCGGCGCCGTTCTTGGCGAGGTAGGTGTCGCCCTCGAAGCCTTCGATCCACTGCATGTCGAAGCCGTCGAGAACGGCCAGCTCCTCGGGTCTCAGCGCACCGTCGTAGTCGTCGTCGACGCCGTATTCCTCCATGACGAGAAGCGAATAGAGCTCGTCGTAGGCCCAGGTCACGCGGATCTCGGTGAGGCGGTTCTCGGCGTCGAGGACGAGCGTGAGGCCCGTGTCGATGAAGACATGGGGATGCGCCGCCGCCGGCATGGGCAGGAGGGCGGTGAGAAGCGGGAGCGCGCGTATCATGGCGGGACGGTAGAATGGCCGGGGGCGCGGCTCAAGCGGTTGTGGTGCCCAAGGCGAAACTCCGCCGCGTCAGGGTTTGCGCGCGAGGAAGTCGACGAGGCCGGAGAGGCCGCTGTGGCCGTCGCCCTCGTCGATCTCGGCATCGTAGTCGCGGGCCTCGAGGATCTCGAAACCGGCGAAGGCCTCTTCGAGCAGGGGCAGGGTGTACATGTTCTCGCGCACGGGCGGGCCGCCGGTGCCGTAGTCGACCTGGCGCGGCGCGTAGCCGTGCAGCATGAGCAGGCCGCCGGGCCGGAGCGCCGTGCGGAGGCCGTCGAAGACGCGGGCACGGTCCTCAGGGCCGACGAACTGGATGAAGACGGCGAGGACCGCGTCGAAGGCGTCCGCCGCCCAGTCCCATGTCAGGACGTCGCCGGGGCGGAAATCGACCGTCACGCCGCGGTCGCGGGCCAGCGCGCGGGCCTTATCGAGGGCGACACGCGAGGCGTCCATCGCCACGACGTCGTGGCCGAGGCCGGCGAGGTGGACGGAGTTGCGCCCCTCGCCATCGGCCACGGCCAGCACGCGGGAGCCGGGCGCGAGCCATGGCGCGGTGCGGCGGACGAAATCCGCGGGCTCGGTGCCGAAGAGGAAGTCTGGCCGGTCGTAGCGCTGATCCCAGGTCATGAGATGCCGGTAGGCCGGCCGCGCGTGTCGCTCAACCCGCGTCCGCGCCCTCGGACGCTCCGTCGTCTGCCCGAGCGATGCGCTTGCCCGGGTGCAGCGCGTTGCCGAGGACATGCTCGGACCGGTGCACGACATGTTCCGCGCGCCCGACGATCAGCGGATCGGGCCTGCGGACCACGGCCTTGTTCTTGCCGGGGTAGTCGAGCGTCGACAGAAAATGCCGCATCACCTCGAGGCGGGCGCGCTTCTTGTCGTCGGACTTCACGATGATCCATGGCGCGTCGGCGGTGTCGGTGTAGAAGAACATCGCCTCCTTCGCCTCGGTGTAGTCGTCCCATTTGCCGAGGCTGGCCTTGTCGATGGGCGAGAGCTTCCACTGTTTGAGCGGATCGGTCTCGCGTGCTTCGAAGCGGCGGCGCTGCTCCTCGCGGGTGACCGAGAACCAGTACTTGTAGAGATGAATCCCCGAGCGTACGAGCATGCGCTCGAGGTCCGGCGTCTGACGCATGAACTCGAGGTACTCGTTGGGCGTGCAAAAGCCCATGACCCGCTCGACGCCGGCGCGGTTGTACCAGGAGCGGTCGTAGAACACCATTTCGCCGACCGTCGGAAGCTCGGTGATGTAGCGCTGGAAGAACCACTGGCCCTTTTCCTCCCAGGTCGGCTTGTTCAGTGCGACGACACGGGCGGAGCGAGGATTGAGATGCTCGGTGAACCTCTTGATCGTGCCGCCTTTTCCGGCAGCGTCCCGGCCCTCGAAAATGAGCACGAACTTCTGTCCCGTCTCCTGGGCCCAGAGCTGGACCTTGAGAAGCTCCGCCTGAAGCTTCGCCTTCCGCGTCTCATAGACGCGTCGGCTCATGCGCTTGGCGTAGGGGTATTCGCCCGACTCGAAGGCCTGACGGATGACATCAGTGGTGACGGTCGGAAAGCTCTCGGCTTCCGGCTGCAACGTGTCCGGCATCTTTTTCATCCCGATTTCGTACTCTCGGAGCAGAGTCTAGCAGGACACGCCGCTGCCGCGCCTTGATCTCGGTCATGAACCGTTACGCGGCGTCGGAAACCGTGGGGCCGGGCAGCTGGCGGTGGCGGGAACCGTCGCGAGGTTGCCGCGGAGGTCCAACGCGCCGGCGTCGATGCGGCCTGTCTGCTCTTCGGTGTGCCGTGCGGGCTCGCCCGTCCCGGCTGTCACGGTCGCCGCAGCGGCGGCAATGCCCGCGCCGCCGGGGCGCGGGCAAAGCGGTCCGCGAGGCGAGGGCTCAGGCCCGGTGCGAACCCGACGACATTGCAGTGTCCGATGTCACCGGCTTCAGAAGCACGAAGGCGTAGATTGCCGAGATGCCGACGAGAATGTAGACGAGGTTCGTGAGCCAGGTATCGACGCCGAAAATCGCCGAGACGAGATTGAAGTCGAAGAGGCCCACGAGTCCCCAGTTGAGCCCGCCCACGATGATCAGCACGAGCGCCGTCGCATTGAGAGCTTTCATGTCCGTTTCTCCTTTCCTCTTTCTGTCCCCGAAACCCCGCGGGCCTGGTTATGTTCCCCGCGGCGGGAAGCGTGCGTTCCGCCGTGCGGTTTCACGATCGGCCGCAAGCCGCATCGAAGACCTGCGCGTTCGATCGCAATTCATATCAATGACTTGCCTCGCATGAGTGCCGCACTGTTCACGCTCACCGTCGTCGTCTCCGCCGATGGCTTCATCGCCCGCGCCCATGACGACGCGCCGCAGGCCTGGGCCTCGGCCGAGGAACAAGGCCTCTTCCTCGCCGACGTCGAGGCGGCCGACTGGGCCGTGATGGGCCGCCACACGCACGACGCCGCGGACCGCCCTGACCGCCGCCGGATCGTGTTCTCGTCCGCCGCCGGGGCAGGGGACTGGCGCCGCCCCGGCCAGCTCTGGATCGACCCGGACCGTCTGCGCCCGACAGACCTGCCGTCACTTGTGGAGGATGTGCATCCCCTGGGGCGCGGCCTCATCCTCGGCGGCACTCGCGTGCACGACTGGTTCCTCTCCCACGACGCCATCGACCGCGTCCATCTCACCGTCGAGCCCGTGACCTTCGGCACCGGCCTGCCGCTTTTTTCCGGCCTGAACGGGCCTGCCGGAGAAGTGCTTGCCAAGGCCGGATTCCGCGTCGAGACCGAGCGCGTGCTGAACGCCGCGGGCTCCCGGCATTCGGTCTGGACGCCCGCCTGAGGTCCGGTCTCGGATATCGGGACCTGTCCTCGTGGCAGAGGGTCGTCCGGGTCCGACGAGGCGGCCCCTGCACCCCGCATTGCGCTCTGACGGGAGCCATGGCAGGCTCGGTTCCATGATCCGCGCCGCGCTCCTCTTCATCTCCGTCGCCGCCGCACCGGCGGGTGCCTACACGCTGACGAACCGCCCCGTCGTCGAGCCGGGCCCGGGCCGGTCCTTCACCGTGCCCTACTCCGAACGCTCGGGCGTATCCTGGTTCTGGTGCGCCGCGGCCGACCACGCCCGCCGGAACCTCGGCGCGGCGCGCTCCGACAGGATCTGGCGCCTGTCCGAGCCGCCCCGGCGCGGCGGAGAGGGCATCCGTTTCTCGCTCTCGCCGGAGGGGGCGGTGGGCACGACGGGCCTCGTCATGCTCGGCCCCGACGACGGCGCGGTCTCCGTCGCGCACGGCCTTGCGATCTGCGCCGCGATCCGCGGGTTCGAGGACTGATGCAGACGACCTTCGCGGTGGAGACACGCGGTCCGGGGCTCTACGAGGTGACGCGAGACATCGCGGGCTGGGTCCGGGGCACCGGCCTGCTGACCCTCTTCGTTCGCCACACCTCCTGCTCTCTCCTGATCCAGGAGAACGCCGACCCGGACGTGCAGCGCGATCTTCAGGCCTTCTTCCGCCGCCTCGTGCCGCCCGCCGACGACCCGTCGATGGACTACCTCGCTCACACGACCGAGGGGCCCGACGACATGCCGGCGCACATCAAGGCGGCGATGATGCCGGTGAGCCTGTCGATTCCGGTTACCGACGGACGCCTCGCCCTCGGAACCTGGCAGGGGATCTACCTGTTCGAGCATCGCGCCCGCCCGCACCGGCGCGAGATCGCCGCTCATCTCGCCTGACGCACAGTCCTGCGGTATCCGTACGCGATCCAGGCGGTTTCCAGACAACCCAACATCGGGTAGAGGCGATTTCCCCCTACCCAAGCTTTCGCGGCTCTCCTATAGTGGCTGTGGATAAAAAGGGGCTGGGACCGAGGGGAAGAGCATGCGCTGCCCGTTTTGCGGAAACATCGACACGCAGGTGAAGGATTCGCGACCTGCCGAGGACCATGTGGCGATCCGCCGGCGCCGCTTCTGTCCCGCCTGCGGCGGGCGCTTTACCACCTACGAACGGGTCCAGCTCCGCGACCTCGTCGTCATCAAGTCGAACGGTCGGCGCGAGGACTTCGACCGCGACAAGCTCGAGCGGTCGATCCGCATCGCGCTCCAGAAGCGTCCGGTGGAGCACGAGCGGATGGAGCAGATGGTTTCCGGCATCGTCCGCCGGCTTGAATCGATGGGCGAGACCGACATTCCCTCGAAAACGATCGGCGAGATCGTGATGGAGAGCCTCGCCCGGATCGATACCGTCGCCTACGTGAGATTCGCGAGCGTCTACAAGAACTTCCAGGCAGCCGACGACTTCGACAAGTTCGTGAGCGAGCTTCGTCCCAAGGACGCGCCGGAAGGGTGAGCGACGCCGCCAGCGACCGGCGGTTCATGGCGCTCGCGCTCGCGCTCGGCGAGCGAAATCTCGGACAGGTCTGGCCGAACCCGGCCGTCGGTTGCGTGATCGTGCGGGAGGGCCGGATCGTTGGCCGCGGCTGGACCCGGCCTGGCGGGAGGCCGCATGCCGAGCCCGTCGCGCTCGCCGAAGCCGGAGAGGCCGCACGGGGCGCGACGGCCTATGTCTCGCTCGAACCCTGCGCCCATCACGGCCGGACGCCGCCGTGCGCCGGGGTGCTCGTCGCGGCGGGCCTTGCGCGGGTCGTCACCACGCTCGAAGATCCCGATCCCCGGGTGGCGGGCTCCGGGCACACGCGGCTGGAGGAAAGCGGCGTTGCCGTCGCGAGCGGTGTGCTGGAGGCGGAGGCGCGGCGCAGTCACGCGGGCTTTCTGTCGCGCGTCATGAAGGGCCGGCCGTTTCTCACGCTGAAGCTCGCCCTGACGCTCGATGGACGCATCGCGACGGCGACGGGCGAAAGCCGCTGGATCACCGGGGCGGAGGCGCGGCGGCGCGTCCACGCGATGCGGCTGCGCCACGATGCCGTGCTCGTGGGCGGCGGGACCGCCCGGGCGGACGATCCGACGCTCACCGTTCGCGATATCGGTGCAAGACGCCAACCCGTCCGCGTCGTCGCGACCCGGCGGCTGGACCTGCCGCGCGGCAGCCGCCTGACCCGGACTGTGGACGAGGCGCCGCTCTGGCTCGTCCACGATCCCGCGGCGATCGCGGCTGAAGAACGCGGGGCGTGGGAAGAGGCCGGCGCGCGTCTCGTCCCCTGCGCGTCCGGGCCGGACAGTCAACTCGATCCGGTGTCGCTGATGGCCGCTCTCGGCGATGCGGGGTTGACACGGGTGTTTTGCGAAGGGGGCGGAGCCCTCGGGGCGTCGCTCCTCGGAGCGGGGCTTGTCGATGAACTCGTCGTCTTCAGCGCCGGCCTTGTCATCGGCGCGGAAGGCCGCCCCGGTATCGCCGCGCTCGGGCTCGAGCACCTTTCGGAGGCGCGGCGGTTCCGCCTCGCCTCGGTCGAAACGGTCGGGGAGGACGTCCTCCACCGCTGGCGCGCGGATTAACGCGACCGGACCGTCGCCCGGAGGCCCTGGAGCTTTGCCAGGAGTCCGGCCGGTGCGGGCGGCAGGTCGCCTGATGCAAGCCGGTCGACGATCACCTCGGGGGGACAGGGGCGTCCGCTCAGGGGGTCGTGATAGCGCGGATAGCCGATCAGCGCGGCGTGGGCGAGCCCCGCCAGCGTAGGGCGCGCGGCGCGACGGCCCGGCACCGGCGCGAGGTCGCGGGTGAGACCCCATCCGGCGTAGAACGGGACGCCGGCGCAGGTGACGGGCACGCGCCGGATCAGCGCTTCGAAGCCCATCAGCGAGGTGATGGTCCAGACTTCGGCAGCCTGGGCGAGAAGAGCGGATGGATCGGCGTCGCGCAGGATCCCGTCGGCATATCGGCGCGCCTCCTCGTCGGGCACGCGTCCCGCGCGCAGACCGGCCTCCACGTCTGGGTGCGGCTTGTAGAGGATCGGCCGGTCGGGGTTCTCCGCACGGACGAGACGCAGGAGGTCGAGGTTCGTGCGGACCTCCCTTGCGCCGAGGCGGACCGACGCGTCGTCCTCGACCTGACCGGGGACGAGGATCGCGTCCTGCGTCACGTCGGCGGCCATGTCGCCGCCCACGTTGTATTTCGACAAGCCGAGGGTCTGGATCCGGGCGATCAGCGCCTCCGCACGTCGGATTTCTGCATCGGGGAGAGCCGTCGAGGCGGCGATTAGACGCTCCAGCCGGCTCTCGGACGCGGGATCGTAGGAGATGCCGAGGTCGTCGAGCGCGAGCGACAGCGGCGGGACGAGCCGCGCGCCGAGGCCCCGCGAGCGCAGGAAGCCGTCTTCCATGCGCAGCACCGGGCGCTCGGCCGGGGCGCTGCCCCAGACCACGTGCCGCCGCCCCGTCTTCGCGACGATCGCCGCGGACTTCGTCGGCCCGGCGAAGCGGACGTTCTGTCCCAGCGCTTCGCGCACGTGCGGGCGCTTCCAGAGCCGCAGCCCGCTCGCGACGTAGCCCGGCGCATCCTCCCGCGCCGCCCGGGCCAGCGCGGCCTCGGCGGAAATCGCGTCCTCCAGCTCGCAGAGCCGGTCCCGGTGCGGATCGTACCAGAGCGGTGCCGCGATCATCGCCGCGGCGAAGAGTTGTGCGCGGGTCAGCGGGCGGCGATAGCGCGTGATGGGGCCCCGGTCGTCGGTCAACCCGCGCCCGGCATAGAACGGCGCGCCGAGCACGCAGGGCCGATGTCCCGCGAAGATCGCGTCGAAGCCGAGCGCCGCGCCGACGGCGTAGACGGCGACCGCCCCCTCGAGAAGGTCATGGACCGGGGGCGCCCCTTCGACAAGCGCGACGCGGCCGGTGACATCCTCCGCCTTGATCTGTCCGCCGGCCGCGCCGGCCCGGACGAGGACGCGGGCGCCCGGGTTCTCGTCCTGCGCGAGGAAGACGAGTTCCTGGATGTCGTTCTTGCGCGCGGTCTCCGCCGGTTCGTCGAGGACGAGCGCATAGCCCGGCTCGGGGGGCGCATCCGGCGGCGCGGGCGTCGCAGGGTCGGTCGCGAGCCCGGCATGGCGGATCCGGTCCACGGCGTCGCGCGCGCGAGCGAGAAGCGCCGCGTCATCGATGGCCTCTTCGTCGAGATGCCGGTCGAGCGACCGTCCGAGCCGCCCGTCGTCGCCCGGATCGAGGCGCAGCCCGGCGATCCGGCGCGGATCCCCGAGGTATAGCGGAAAGAGGCCGATCTCGCTCCTGGCGGTGGGCGCGTCGCACCAGAGCGCCCGTCGCGCGCCGTCGCCGCCCGAGACGATGTCCCAGCCCGCGAGGCTAAGGATGCGCCGGACGCGCGGGGCGTCCGGCACCGGGTCGGGCAGGATAAGGCGGCGGTCGGCCGCCGTGTCCGTCGACACCTCAGAGATTGGACAGGTTCGCGATCGCGCCCGCCGTGCTGACCGGGCCGGTGAGCGCCGAGATGACCTTGCTGAACTGGGTGTAGGGCGCTTCGGTCACATACACCGTATCGCCGTCCCGGATCGGGAAGTCACGGGCGAGGAACATGCCGTTCGGTTCGGTGAGGTCGAGCACGTAGACGAGCCGTTGCGCGCCGATCAGGTCCTCGCGTCCCAGGAGCTGGTTGGCGATCTCGGCCGGTTCGTTGCGGAACACGAAGACCCCGGTCGGGTCGGCGAGGTTGGGGTTCAGCCCGCCCACGCGCGCGATGGCCTCGATGGCCGAGATCGACTGCGTGTCGAAGGGCACCTTGTTCTGGGCGCCGGTGGCGCCAAGCGCGGTGAACGACCGGGTGTCGGCCTCGACGAGGATGCGATCGCCGGCGCGGAGCGCGACGTCGAGCGAGGGGTTCTCGTAGAGGTCCTGAAGCCAGACGCGGCCCTGCTGGTTGCCGCGGGTGACGGTCAACTGGGCGATCTCCGGCTCGATCGTGACGCCGCCCGCCGCGGCGAGCATGGCCGTCAGCGTCCGGGTGGGTCGCTCGATGGGA
>Ga0102943_1000674_pt1 | contig 22662 bp, 20 predicted proteins | sample SalPonC_black_MG_FD_78174 | JGI IMG/M metagenome (GOLD analysis project Ga0102943, IMG submission 78174) | Salt pond soil microbial communities from South San Francisco under conditions of wetland restoration - Salt Pond MetaG... | ecosystem: Environmental > Aquatic > Marine > Intertidal zone >...
CAAGGGGCGGCTCGCCGTGCCGCCGCGGGTCCGTCGACGTCCGCGAGGTCCATGTCGTCGGCGCCGCGTTCGTCGAAGCGACGTGCCCTGGGGCCGAACGGTGGCGAAGAGGAGGCCGTGATCGCGGCGCCGGGCTCGACGATGGGAAAGCCCGTGAACCGGAAGACCGCCGAGTCGACGACGATCGGCGGCCCCCGACGAAGGTCCGCGCGACAGGCCGGAGCGCGCTCGGGCTTGCGACGTCGGTCGCACCCCCGGCCCGATCAGGCGCGGCGAGACCGGCTCGGCCGTCAGCGTGCCGCGCCGACGGCGGCGGGCGGCATGCGCGTCGGCGCCTGGATCGGGCCGGCGCGGCGCATCGCGACCGTGACGGTCACCATGACCGCCACGCCGGGCGGGAAGCCTCCGTTGACGCGGGCGACGACGCCCTCGGTCCGATGCCGGTCGGAGCGGCGGTTCTCCTCCGCCGGCCCTTGGGGGAAGCGCTCGTTCGCGATCGAGGCCGAAAAGGAACGGAGAGGATCCGAGACGATCCGCGTCCGGGCCGGCCCAGCGCCCGATCGCCATCTTCACCGGAAAACGGACGTCGGCGAGCCCGGCCGAGCCCGTCGGCGCCCGCCCTCCGGACGGCATCTGAATGTGCGCTCGCCCTCCCGCCACGCCGCTCACCCGAGCTTCACGCCGCGCAGTCTGAGCGCGTTGCCGACCACCGAGACGGAGGACAGCGACATCGCCGCCGCCGCGAAGATCGGCGAGAGCAGGATGCCGAAGAACGGATACAGAACTCCCGCCGCGATCGGCACGCCCGCGGCGTTGTAGGCGAAGGCGAAGAACAGGTTCTGCCGGATGTTGCGCATCGTCGCCTGGGCCAGACGGCGCGCGCGGAGGATGCCGAGGAGGTCGCCCTTCACCAGCGTGACCCCGGCGCTCTCGACGGCGACGTCCGCGCCCGTGCCCATCGCGATGCCGACCTCCGCCGAGGCCAGCGCCGGCGCGTCGTTCACGCCGTCGCCGGCCATCGCGACCCGCGCGCCCTCCTCGTGCAGGTCGTCCACCAGCGTCGCCTTGTCCTCGGGCGAGACCTCGGCGCGGACGTCGTCGATGCCGAGCGAACGCGCCACCGCCTCCGCCGTGCGGCGCGAGTCGCCCGTCGCCATGACGAGGCGCAGGCCCGCCTCGTGCAGACCGCGGATCGCCTCCTGCGTCGTCTCCTTCACCTTGTCGGCGACCGCGACGAGGCCGGCGACGCGGCCGTCGACGGCGAGGAACATGGCCGTCGCGCCTTCGTCCTGCAGCGCCTCGGCCCGTTCCGAGAGCGGGCCGGGATCGACCCCGACCTCCTCCATCATCGCCCGGTTGCCGAGGGCGACGTCGCGGCCGTCGACGCGGCCCCGCACCCCCTTGCCGGTCACGGCGTCGAAATCCTCGCTCTCGGGCACGGAGACCTCCCGATCCTCGGCCCCGGCGAGGATCGCCTCGGCCAGAGGATGCTCCGATCCGCGCTCCAGCGCCCCGGCCAGGGCGAGAACCTCGTCCTCCTCGAAACCCTCGGCGGGCACGACCTCCGTCAGGCTGGGCCTGCCTTCGGTCAACGTGCCGGTCTTGTCGACCACCAGCGTGTCGACCTTGGCGAAGCGCTCCAGCGCCTCGGCGTCACGGATCAGCACTCCGACCTGCGCGCCGCGCCCCGTCGCCGTCATGATCGACATCGGCGTGGCGAGGCCGAGGGCGCAGGGGCAGGCGATGATCAGGACGCTGACCGCCGCGACCAGCGCGTAGGTCAGCGACGGCTCCGGCCCGACGGCGAGCCAGACCGCGAAGGCGACGACCGCGACCGCTACGACCGCGCTGACGAAGTAAGCCGCGACCGTGTCCGCCAGCCCCTGGATCGGGGCGCGGCTGCGCTGCGCCTTCGCGACCATCTCCACGATGCGCGAGAGCATGGTGTCGGCGCCGACCTGCTCGGCCTCCATCACGAAGGAGCCGCTCTTGTTCAGCGTGCCGCCGGTGACGTCGGCGCCTTCGGTCTTCTCGACCGGGATCGGCTCGCCCGTCAGCATGCTCTCGTCGACCGAGGAGCGGCCCTCGAGCACGGTCCCGTCGACGGGCACGCTCTCGCCCGGCCGGACCCGCAGGCGGTCGCCGACGCGGACCTCCTCGAGCGGGACGTCCTCTTCGCCGTCCTCGGTCACGCGCCGCGCGGTCCGGGGCGCGAGGTCCATGAGCGCCCGGATCGCGTCGCCCGTCTTCTCGCGCGCCGTCAGCTCCATCACCTGGCCGACAAGCACGAGAATGATGATCACGGCGGCGGCCTCGTAGTAGACCGGCGCGCGGCCGGCCTCGTCCAGCATCGCCCCGGGGAAGATCCCCGGCGCGACGGTCGAGACCACGCTGAACAGGAACGCCGCCCCGGTGCCGAGGGAGATCAGCGTCCACATGTTCGGGCTGCGCGCGACGACGGAGGCCCAGCCGCGCCGGAAGAAGGGCGCGCCGACCCAGAGCACCACCGGCGCGGCGACCACCGCCTGCAGCCAGACATGCAGGTCCGGGCCCAGCGCCTCGCGCACCGGCAGGCCGACATGGCGCCCCATCTCCAGCACGAAGACGATCAGCGCCAGCGGCGCGCCGACGATCAGGCGGCGGCGGAAGTCCACCAGCTCCGGATTCTCCCCCTCGTCGCGGCTGGGCGTCATCGGCTCCAGCGCCATGCCGCAGATCGGACACTCGCCCGGGGCGTCGCGCACGATCTCGGGATGCATCGGACAGGTGTATTTCGACCCCTGAGGCGCGGGCTCGGGGGAGGACTCGCCGTCCGCGTAGGCCTCCGGGTCGTCCTCGAAGCGATCGCGGCAGCGTTCGGAGCAGAAGAAGAAGGTCTCGCCGTCGTGCCGGGCGACGTGGGGGGCGGACGCGCGCTCCACGGTCATGCCGCAGACGGGATCCTCCGCCCTCAGCCAGCGTTCCGGATCCTCGGCGAATCGGTCCCGGCAGCGTTCCGAGCAGAAGCGGTGGCGCCGGCCCTCGTGTTCGTGCGTGGCGACCTCGTCGCCCGGCTCCACGGTCATGCCGCAGACCGGATCGCGGGTCACGGTCTCGGCTTCGTCCGTCGTCATCGCGACCTCCCTTGGAAGACCCTCCATGACTTGGGGGTTCCAGCGGCTGGAAGGTCAAGCCCGTCCCGGATCGCCCCAAGGCGACGGTCAGGTCCGTGGCCTCGCCCCGTTGCGGCAGGAACGTGCCGCGGGGCGCTCCGGGGGCGCCGGACGGCCGGCGGATCACGCGGACGTGATGACGGGAGCGCAAGCGGGGCACGCCCGCAGAGGATGTCGGCGGGGCATGCGCCGCCGAGCCCCTGGGATCGCCCCGGCCAGGCGCGACGCCGTCAGAGGAGCGATGGCATCCAGGTCGCGAGCCCGGGCGCCGCGCCGACGATCGTCATGCCGAGCAGGAACAGTCCGACGAACGGCCACGCGGCCTGGAAGAGGTCCTGCATCGGAACCTCGGGGGCCGCGCCCTTGAAGGCGAACATGGCGTAGCCGAAGGGCGGCGTGATGCCGCCGACGGTCACGTTCAGGAGCATCAGGAGCCAGAACCAGATCGGGTCGTAGCCGACGAGCTCCACGATCGGCAGGTAGATCGGGATCACCACCAACATGACCGCGACCTGATCGACGAACATGCAGAAGACGAAGACCAGCGCCATCATCGCCAGCAGCGTCAGCACCGGGTCCAGTCCCAGCTCGGTCACGCCGCGGGTCAGCGCGCCCGTCGCGCCGCTGATCGCGAGGAGCTGGCTGAACAGCGTGGAGGACGCCATGATCACGAGGATCATGGCCGTGATCATCGCGGCGCCGCGCAGCGCCTCCAGCAGCATCGCGATCCGGAGCCGGCCGAACGCCGCCGCCGTCGCCATGGCGCCGACCACGCCGGTCGCCGCGCTCTCGGAGGGCGTGGCGACGCCGAACAGGATCAGTCCCATCACGGAGGCGACGATCAGCAGGAACGGCGCGCAGGAGAGGAGGGCCCGCAGGGCCGAGCCGCCGGTCGCGCCCTCGGCCGTCGCGGGGGCGAGCGAGGGGTCCGCCCGCACCCGCAGCAGCGTGTAGCCGACGAAGAGCGTGGCGAGCAGGAGGCCCGGAAGCACGCCCGCGACCAGAAGCCCGGCCACCGAGACGTTGGCGAGGGTCGCGATGATGATCACGAGGACGCTCGGCGGGATCACCGGCGCGAGGCTCGCGCCGCCGAGGATCATGCCGATCGAAAGCCGCCGGTCGTAGCCGCGCCGCGCCATGCCGGGCCAGATGGTGCGCGCCATCATCGCCGAGACGGCCATGTTCGAGCCTGAGAGCGCGCCGAAGACCGCCGAGAGCGCGCCCGCCAGCACGAACTGGCGGCCGACGACACGCCCGATCAGGCGGTCCATGGCCTCGAACAGCACCTCCGTCGCGCCGGAGCGGAACAGGATCTCCCCCATCAGCACGAACAGCGCGATCGCGGTCAGCGTTCCGGTCGTCGCGGTGCTGAAGATCGAGTTGACCACCAGGCCGAAGCCGCGCTCGCCCAGCAGCATCGCGACGCCGGCCCCGTTCACGATGAGGAAGGACAGGAAGACCGGAGCGCCGAGAAGGAACAGCGCCACCAGGAGCCCGGCGGCCGCGGCGACGAGCGCCAGAGGATCCATCGCGTCAGCCCTCCTCTCGCTTGGGCGAGACCGCGAGCCGCGCGAAATGCAGCGCGGAGCCGGCGAAGCCGTAGGCGATCCAGATCGAGATCCAGCCCTTCTGCACGGGCCAGGCGGCCATCATCCGCACCTCGCGCTGGAACTGGCGGGACGTCTCGTCGGCCGACAGCTCGGCGAGGCCGAGGCAGATCAGCGCCCCGGCCGCCGCCACCGCGCGGGCGATCGCCCCCCTCACGCGAGGCGGCAGACGCTCGACCATGACGGTCACCGCCACGTGTCCGCCCCGCCGCGTCACCTCCGGCATCGCCATGAACGTGACGAAGAGCAGGAGATAGGAGACGAGATCCGCCGACCATCGGGTCGGCGCGTCGAAGGCGTAGCGGGCGACCACCTCGTAGACGTAGGCCGCGACGATGCCTGCGAGACCCGCCATGGCGAGCCGCATCCCGGCCTCGGTCAGCGCGTCGTGCGCGCGGCCGAGGCCCCGGGCGGCCCGCGCGAGCCTGCCCGGGTCGGCTTCGCCCGGCGAGGAGGAGGTCGCCCGCATCCGCCTCACTCCGTCAGGCCGGCTTCGATCGCGAGGGCCCGCAGCTCGACCGCGGCCTCGCCGCAGCAGTCCTCGCCGAGGCTCCAGATCGCGTCGATGAAGGCGGACTCGACCGCGGCCGCCATCTCGGGCGAAAGCCGCTGCACCTCGACGCCGAGCCCGTCGAGGGTGGCGTCCTCCTCGGCCTGGATGGCGTTTCCGATCCAGGGCATCTCGAGCTCGGTGAGACGTCCGGCCTCGAGCAGGACGTCCCGCTCGTCTTCGGTCAGGCTCTGCCAGACGTCGAGGTTGACGAAGACGGGCTGCGTGGCGGCGCCGAAGGTCGGACGCAGGCGGTAGTCCGCGACCTCGTAGTGCTTCATGGAGACCATGCCGGCGGCGGGCCAGCCGGCGCCCTCGACGATGCCGGTCTGCAGCGCCGAGTAGATCTCGGAGCCGGGAAGCACGACCGGCTCGGCGCCGAGCGCGCGGATCGGGCCGAAATAGGTCGGCGTGCCGCGGATCTTGCGCCCGGCGAGGTCGCCGTTGTCGCTCAGCGGCTCCTTGGTGAAGAGATGGTAGCCCTCCATGCTCACCGACATCATCGCCACCATCTTCAGGTTGTGGCGCTGCCGATAGAAGGCGTCCACCGCGTCCCAGACGCCGCTCTCGCGTCGAGCGACGGGGTCGACGTCGATGGCGTCGACGGTCAGGGCGAGGCCGCCCTCGCCCGCGTGGAAGACGGGATGGGTGTAGAGCATGTCGAAGGCGCCGACCGAGACGGGGGAGAGCTGCTCGAAGATCGGCACCGCCTCCGGACCGGAGATCGTCACGGTGACGGCGTCCCCGCCGATCCGTTCGACGTTCTCGAGATAGCGCTCGAGCACGGCGTAGGTCGGCTTCTGGGTGCTGTCGAAGCTCGACAGCAGGGTCAGTTCGGCCGCCGCGGCGGGAACGACCGCGGCGACGGACAGGAGCGCCGCGCCGGCGAGGACGGCTGGGCGAGAGGCGGTCTGGATCATGGCTCTGGTCTCTCCGTTTTCAGGTTGCGCGTTCGATAGGCTTTTTTGCGTCCGATATGCTGATCTGGTGGGCATTGGTGGATTGACGCCGTCTTTCGAATCAGCCATATGGTAAGCAGACATTTACTTAAGATGCCACAGCGGGGGGCCGACGCCACCTCTTTCCTCCGCCGCGTCGCCGGAGAGGGATCCGAAATGACCGAGCCGAGCCTGTCCGCGGCGGACGCGCGTCGCGCGGCGATCGCCGCCTGGGAGCCGACGCTCGGCGCGATCGTCGCGACCGACGAAACCGCCTTCGACGCACTCGAGGCGGGCGAAGGCAGCCTCGCAGGCGTCGCCGTGGGCGTGAAGGACGTGATCGACGTCGCCGGCTTCGCGACGCGCAACGGCAGCGCCGCCTGCGAGGACGCCGCGCCGGCGCACCGCGACGCGGCGGTCGTCGCCGCCCTGCGCGCCGCCGGCGCCGCGATAGTGGCGAAGACCGCCTCGACCGAGTTCGCCTTCACCGATCCGACGTCGACCCTCAATCCTCACGATCCGGCGGCGACGCCCGGCGGTTCGAGCAGCGGCTCGGGCGCCGCGGTCGGCGCCGGGGCGCTGGACCTCGCCCTCGGCACGCAGACGGCCGGCTCGCTCTGCCGCCCCGCCGCCTATTGCGGCGCCGTCGGTTTCAAGCCGAGCCGCGGCGCGCTCTCCACCGAGGGCATGACGCCCCTCGCCCCCTCCTTCGACACGATCGGCTTCATCGCCCGGGACGTCGCGCTGGCGAAGGCGGCTTTCGCCGCGTGCGGCGGCGACGTCTCCGCCCCTGAGACGCCGGCCGGCATGTCGGTGGCGCGCGCCGCGACGGACCCCGCCGCGCCCGTCACGCCCGAGGCGTCGGCGGCGCTGGAGGCCGCGCAGACGCGGCTCGGGCGGCTCGGGGTCGAGACCGGGGCCGCGCCCCAAGTCGTGGACCTGGCCGCCGTCGTCGCGGACCACCGGACCGTCATGCTTGCGGAAGCCGCCGACTCGCACGGCCCTTCACTTCAAGGTCGCGAAGCCCTCCTCCGCCCGAACTTCCGCGCGGCTCTGGAGGAGGGGCGAAGCCTCGCGCCGGCCAAGGTCGCGGGCGCGCGCGCCCGCCTTGCGGAGGCGCGCGTCCGCTTCTGGGAGGCGGTCGCGGCCTTCGACGCGCTGATCACCCTGCCCACGCCGGGCGCCGCGCCGGATCGGGCAGGCGGCACCGGCTACCAGCACCTGCTGACGCCGTGGACGGTGTTCGGCGGCCCGCTGGTCTGTCTGCCGTGGGGAGCGGACGCGGGGGGCCGGCCGCTCTCGGTCATGCTGGCGGCGCGGCCCGGGGCGGATGCGTCGCTGCTCGCCCTCGCGGCGAGACTGGAGGCCGAGGCGCCTCGGCGACCGGCGCCCGCGCTCAGTCGCGCTTCAGCGTGACGATGGCGTCGACCTCGACCGCGGCGTCTCCGGGCAGGCCGGCGACGCCGACGGCCGTCCTTGCGTGAACGCCGTCCTCGCCGAACACGTCCCGGAAGACGGCCGTCGCCCCGTCGATCACCTTCGGGCTCCAAGGGAAGCGTGGCGTGCAGTTGACGAAGCCGCCGAGGCGCATCACGGCCTCGACACGGTCCAGATCGCCGTCGCAGGCGAGCTTGAGGCAGTGGATCAGATTCAGGGCGCATACCTTCGCCGCCTCGCGCGCCGCCTCGACGGACGCGCCGCCGTCACCGACCGGACCCGCGAGCGTCACCGCCCCGTCCCATTCGCAGATCTGGCCCGAAAGGTAGACGGTGCGCCCGTCGCGCCGGAACGGCGCGAAGGCGCCGCGGGGCGTCCAGGGCGGCGGCAGTTCCAGTCCCAGCTCCGCCAGTCGCCGCTCGATCCGTCCCATGCGCGCCTCCCTTTCTCCGGCGGCCTGACAGTGCCGAGGTAAGCGTCCGCTTACAAGCGCTCGCCGCCCTCCGAGGCGTCGACGCCGAGATGGCGGAGCACCATGGCGATGGCATGCGCCCGCCGCTCGGCCACCCATGCGGGGTCCGCCAGATCGCGGCCGAACACCGCCGAAAGCGTCGCCGCGTTGTTCATGTGGTGCCCGCTCAGGGCGACGATGCTGACGTATAGCTGCAGAGCGTCCGTTCCGCGCCGGAACGCGCCGGCCGACGTCCCCCGCGCCAGCAGCCGCTCGATGGAGACGATCAGCGGCTGCGACATGTCGCGGATCGTCCGGGAGCGCCGCACGTAGCGCCCCGAGAGCATGTTCTCCCCCTGCGTGATGCGCACGAACGTCCGGTTGCCCTGGAAGAAGTCGAAGGTGTACCCGACCAGTCGGCGCATCGCCTCGGCAGGGTCGCCCTCGTCGAGCCTGAGTTCGCGCTCGCCGGAGCGGATCTCGGCGTAGACGTCGTCCAGAACCGCGACGTACAGCCGCTCCTTGTTGCCGAAGTAGTGATAGAGCATCCGCGGCGTGACCTCGGCCGCGCGGACGATGCGGTCGACCCGTGCGCCTTCGTAGCCGTGTTCGGCGAATTCCCGGGTCGCCACCTCCAGCAGCCGCGCCCGGGTCCGCTCCGGATCGCGGCGACGCGGCGTCGCCGGAACGGTCTCGTCTTTGCGCATCGCCGATCGCCCCTCCTGAAGACCGCATGACCGGTGGGGCGACGCCCGGTCAAGAGGCGCCGGGCGCCGCAGCTCCGACATCGCGCCCGCAAGCGGTCGAAATCTCGAGCGGCATCGCCGGCGACGGATCGCCTCGCCCGATCGCGCGGCGAGCGTCGGTCGCCGGCTCTCGCGCAAAGGTCCCCCGGCGAGCGCCGGCGCGACCTTTGCCTCGCCGTGAGCCGACCCCACATCACCCTGATGTTCGGCTTCCGCGCATTCGCGGCGGCGCTCCTGCTCGCCGGCCTGTTCGGGCTCGCGTCCGGGCAGGAGGGCGGCCGACCTCCGCCTACGGTGGTGGCGACGACGATCGACGGTCCCGTCGGCCCGCCGACGGTGCGTCGGATCGAGGAGTTGATCGAGGCGGGCGAGACGCGCGGGTCGGCGCTCGCCGTGATCCGGATCGACACGCCGGGCGGCCTCACCACTTCGACCCGCGAGATCAACCGCGCGATCCTCGGAGCCTCGGTCCCGGTCGCCGTCTTCGTCGCGCCCCCGGGCGCACGGGCGGCCAGCGCCGGCACCTTCATCCTCTACGCCAGTCACCTCGCGGCGATGGCGCCGGGCACCAACATCGGCGCCGCGACGCCGATCCGCATGGGCGGCGGCGGGCCCGCGCCAGGCGGCGATCGGCCGACGCCCGACGAGGAAGCGCCCTCCGACGGCGCGGAGGGCGGGGCGCCGGATCCGGCGCCGCCCGAGGACGCCGCGTCCCGCAAGTCGCTCAACGACGCCGTCGCGCAGATCCGCAGCCTTGCGGAGCTGCGCGGGCGCGACGCGGACTGGGCCGAGGCGGCCGTGGCGCAAGCGGCCACGCTGACCGCCGAGGGCGCGCTGGAACGGGGCGTGGTCGAGATCGTGGCCGACGATCTCGCGGCGCTGCTCGCCGCGGCGGACGGACGCGAGGTGAGCCTCGGCGATCGGACCGTGACGCTGGAGCTCTCGGGCGCCGAGGTCGTCGAACTCGAGCCCAGCCTCGTGACCGAGCTGCTGACGATCATCTCCAACCCCAACGTCGCGCTGCTGATGATGACGCTGGGCTTCTACGGCCTCGTCTTCGAGCTGGCCAATCCCGGCCTCGGTCCCGGCATTCCGGGCGCGATCCTGCTGCTGCTCGGGCTCTACGCGCTGAACCTGCTGCCGGTGGACTACGCGGGGCTCGCCCTGCTCGGCCTCGGCCTCGCGCTGATGGCGGCGGAGGCGGTGACTCCCAGTTTCGGCGTGCTCGGCCTCGGCGGGGCCGCGGCCTTCGCGCTCGGCGCCACGATCCTCGTCGACACCGACGTCGCCGCCTACCAGGTCTCGCCCTACGCGATCGCCGGGGCGGCCGGGCTAAGCCTCCTGATCCTCACCCTGGTCCTCGGCGCGGTCTGGCGGACGCGGGGCGCGGCCGAACGCAGCGGCGCCGCCGCGATGGTGGGCCGCGAGGCGCGGGTGCTCGACTGGTCGGACGGGCAGGGACACGTCTTCGCGGAGGGCGAGCGCTGGACGGCGCGCGGGCCCGCCGGCCTCGCCGAGGGCGACCGAGTGGAGATCGCCGCCCTTGACGGGCTGACGCTGGAGGTCCGCCGGCCCGCCGGCGGCAGACACGAAAGGACGCCGCCATGAGCTACGTCGAACTCGCGATCTACGGCCTCGTCATCGTTCTCGTGGGGCTGTTCCTGGCCTCGGGCGTGCGCATCCTGCGCGAATACGAGCGGGGCGTGCTGTTCACCCTCGGACGCTTCACCAAGGTCTCCGGCCCCGGCTTCATCTTCATCGTGCCGGTGATCCAGCAGATCGTCCGAGTGGACCTGCGGGTGTTCGTGGAGGACGTGCCGAGCCAGGACATCATCTCGAAGGACAACGTCTCGGTGAAGGTCAACGCGGTGCTCTACTTCCGCGTCGTCGATCCCGAGAAGGCCGTGATCTCGGTCGAGGACTTCGCCGCCGCCACCAGCCAACTCGCGCAGACCACGCTGCGCTCGGTCCTCGGCAAGCACGAACTCGACGCCATGCTGTCAGATCGCGAGAAGCTCAACGCCGACATCCAGACGATCCTCGACGAGCAGACCGATCCCTGGGGCGTCAAGGTCGCCAACGTCGAGATCAAGCACGTCGACATCGACCCCTCGATGGTTCGCGCCATCGCGCGGCAGGCCGAGGCCGAGCGCGACCGCCGGGCGCGCGTGATCTCGGCCGAGGGCGAGGCGCAGGCCGCGGCGAAGCTGGTCGAGGCCGGGCGCGCGATGGCCGACGACCCCAACGCCATGCAGCTGCGCTACCTCAGCTCGTTGCAGGACGCGGCGCAGAGCCCGGCGACCACGATCGTCCTGCCGCTGCCGATCGAGATCCTGAAGCGCCTCGGCGCGTGAGCGCGACTCGCCGGCGCCGAGGCGCGAGGCTCAGGCGGGTCCGGGCTTCGCCGGGTCGCCGCCCGACTCGGTCGAGCAGAATCCCCCGCCCTGGAACCGGTCGGCCACCGGGTCGCCGGTCTCCGCCGGCGTTTCGGCCAGCACCCGTTCCGCGTGATCCTCGGCGCGGTCCTCGGGCCGATAGCCGAGGCGCAGGGCGTTGGAATTGTCCCACCAGGCGCGCGCGTTGTCGGACATGCCGTAGACGATCTCGAAGGCCAGACCCTCGTGATCGATTCCGATCGAGACCAGCTGCGCGAGGTCGCGCGGGCTGATCCAGATCGCCAGCCGCCGCACGTCGCGCGGGCGCTCGTCGACGTTGCCGATGCGGATGCACAGAGACGTCACGCCGTACTTGTCGGCGTAGAGCCGCGCCAGAGCCTCGCCGAAGACCTTCGACAGGCCGTAACGGCTGTCAGGTCGCGGAAGGGCCTCGTGGTCGATGGTCTCGGTCCGCTCGTGGAAGCCGACCGCGTGGTTGGAGCTCGCGAAGACGACCCGCCTCACCCCCGCCTCCCGAGCGGCCTCGTAGACGTTTCGGGTCCCGACGATGTTGGCCTCGAGAATCGCGTCCCACGACCCCTCGACCGAGAATCCGCCGAGATGGACGATGGCGTCCACGCCCTCCACGGCGCGGCGCACCGCGTCGATGTCGGCCAGATCCGCGGCCACGAAGCTCTCCGCTTCGCGGAGATCCTCGATCCCGGCGCGGTCCGACAGCCGGAGCGCGTAGCGCCCGGCCAGCTCCCGCCGGAGATGTCCGCCGACGCCCCCCGCCGCGCCGGTCATCAGAACGGTCTTCATGGCTGCCTCCATTCCGCGGTCCGTCGCGCCGAGGATCCGACGACGGCGCCCGCGTCTTCAAGAGCGACGTCCCGCGCCTCGGCCGCTCCGCGTCGGCGGCCGCCGGCCCGCCGCGCGCGACGCTTCCCCCAGCGACCGATTGTCACGAGACGGTCCCGCGTGCATCCTCCCCCTCAGGCGAACGGGCGAGCCCGGTCGGCTGATCAGGGAGGGCCGCACGACCGTCCGCGCCGAAGCGGCGCAGATCGTCGGACCTTCGACAATTCGGAGCCGGACCAACCGGCTCGATGACTCCGGGAGGAAGTCCAGATGAGACATATGCTCACCGCACTCGTCGCGGCCGGCACGGCCTTCGCCGCGCTCGCGACCTCGGGCGCCGCGCGCGCCGAATATCCCGAGCGTCCGATCACGATTCTGGTTCCGTGGTCGGCCGGCGGCGGCACCGACGCGACGGGCCGCATGATCGGACGGCTGATGCAGGACGAGCTCGGCGTGCCGGTGAACGTGGTCAACCGCACCGGCGGCGGCGGCGTCGTCGGCCACCAGGCGATCGCCTCGGCCGACCCCGACGGCTACACGATCGGCATCGTCACCGTCGAGATCGCGATGATGCACTGGGTCGGCCTCACCGACCTCACCTACGAGGCCTACACCCCGATCGCGCTCTACAACGCCGATCCGGCCGGCCTGTCGGTCCACGCCGACAGCCCCTACGAGAGCGCAGGCGAGTTCCTCGAGGCGGCGGGGGAGAACCCCGGCGAGATGAAGGGCTCCGGCACCGGCCAGGGCGGCATCTGGCACCTCGCCCTCGCCGGCATGCTGGTGGAGGCCGGCCTCGAGCCGAACGCCGTCGTCTGGGTGCCCTCGCAGGGCGCCGCGCCCGCGCTCGCCGATCTCGCTGCGGGCGGCATCGACGTGGTCACCGCCTCGGTGGTGGAGGCCCGGGCGCTGCGCGAGGCCGGCAAGATCAAGGTGCTCGCCGTCATGTCGGACGAGCGGCTGCCGGCCTTCCCGGACGTGCCGACGCTGGAGGAATCCGGCGGCCCGGCCTGGACCACCGCCGCCTGGCGCACCGTCGCGGGACCGAAGGGGCTGCCCGAGGACGTCCGCAGCAAGCTCGCCGCGGCGATGGAGAACATCTACCAGAGCGACGCCTTCCGCGAGTTCATGGAGAACCGCGGCTTCGCCATGACCTGGGCGGGCCCCGAGGGTCTGGCCGAGCACTACGCCGAGGCCGACGCGAACTACGGCAAGGTCCTGAAGGCGGTCGGGCTGGCGAAATAGGCGCCGACGGATCGAGGGCGGTTCCGTGAAGCTCAACGACGCCATCATCGGCGCCGTCCTCGTCGTCTTCGCCCTGATCGCGGGGCTCGAGGCCCGGAGCTTTCCGCAGGTTCCGGGCCAGAACTACGGCGCGGCGCTGTTCCCGCTGATCATCTCCGTCGGGCTCGGCGTCGCGGGCCTGCTGCTCGTGGCGTCGGGTCTGCGGCGGTGGAGCGCGGCGCCGCCCGTCGATCTCGGCGGGGCGCCGGGCCGCTTCGTCAACGTCGGCCTCGTGATCGCGGCGCTCGTCTTCTACGTCCTCGTCTCCGAGCCCCTCGGCTTCATCCCGACGGCGTTCGTGATCGTCGCCGGGCTGCTGCTTCGCCTTCGCGGGCGCCCGCTCAGCTCCATCGCCATCGCCGCCGGAACCGTGCTGGCGGTGCACCAGGCGTTCAACGAGTGGCTCCTGGTGCCCCTGCCATGGGGCGTCCTAGAGCCGCTCGTGTTCTGACCGCTTCCGCCGGAGGGCCGATGCACCCGATCTTCGACGCGCTGCCGCTGGTCCTCAACCTCGAGGTCCTGACGGTGATGCTCGCGGCCGCCGTCTTCGGGCTGCTCGTGGGCTGCATTCCGGGCCTGACCGCCACCATGGCGACGGCGCTGCTGGTCCCGATCACCTTCTTCATGGATCCCGTGCCCGCCATCGCGGCCATGGTCACGGCGACGGCGATGGCGATCTTCGCGGGCGACCTGCCCGGCGCGCTGCTGCGCGTGCCGGGCACGCCGGCCTCCGCCGCCTACGCCGCCGAGGCCTACGCCATGACCCGCAAAGGGCTGGGCGAGCAGGCGCTCGGCACGGCGCTGATCTGCTCGGCGATCGGCGGGCTGGTGGGCACGACGGTCCTCGTGCTCTCCGCGCCGATGCTCGCGGAGGTGGCGCTGCAGTTCACGCAGTTCGAGTATTTCTGGCTCGCCTGCCTCGGGCTCACCTGCGCGGTGTTCGTCTCCACCGCCTCGCCGCTCAAGGGCGCGGTGTCGCTGCTGATCGGCCTTTTCCTCGCGACCGTCGGCCTCGACGTCACCGCCGGCCATCCGCGCTACACCCTCGGCGTTCCGGATCTCTTCGGCGGAGTCGCCTTCATTCCGGCGATGATCGGGATGTTCGCGGTGGCCGAGATCATGCGCAACGTCCTGCAGACCCAGGACGTGCCCGCGCCTCGCCTGCAGGGCCTCATGCAGGTCTTCCGCGGCGTCGGCGGGATCCTGCGGCGCTACTGGAAGGGTGTCGTTCGCGGCAGCGTCATCGGCACCGGCGTCGGCGTCCTGCCCGGCGCCGGCGGCGACATCGGCGCCTGGGTGTCCTACGCCCTCGCGAAGCGGTTCTCGAAGGAGCCCCGGAAGTTCGGAACCGGCCACGTCGAGGGCATCGTCGACGCCGGGGCGTCGAACAACGCCGCGCTCAGCGGGGCCTGGGTGCCGGCGCTCGTCTTCGGCATCCCGGGCGACTCCATCACCGCGATCGTGATCGGGGTGCTCTACGTGAAGGGGATGAACCCGGGGCCGATGATCTTCATCAACTCGCCCGAACTGATCTACGGCGTCTTCGTCGCCTTCTTCATCGCCAACCTCGCGCTGATCCCGCTCGGCTTCCTCGCGATCGGCGGTGCGCGATACATCCTGCGCATTCCGCGGGCCGTGATCTGGCCGATCGTGCTGCTGCTCTCGATCGTGGGGGCCTACGCCATCGACAACTCGCTGTTCGGCGTCGTCATCGTGCTGGTCATGGGCGTCCTCGCCTTCGTCATGGAGGAGAACGGCTTTCCGGTCGCGCCCGCGATCCTCGGGCTGGTGCTCGGACCGATGCTGGAGGGCAACTTCATGACGGCGATGATCAAGGCGGACGGCGACCTGCTGGCGTTCTTCGAACGTCCGATCGCCGCCGTCCTCGGCGTCGTGGTGCTGCTCGTGTGGCTGCTTCCGCCGCTCTTCGCGGCCTGGCGCGGGATCGCCGGCAGACCCGCCTCGCCGCCGATCTCGCCGGAGGAGTGACGCGGCTCGTTCGGCCGCCTCACGCCCGGCGCAACGGATCCGACCGGGCGTCGAGGTTCGAGGCGAGATGCCGACCGAGGACCTCGACGACGCCCGGCGCGGCGCGTATGGCCCGATCGAGCGGCAGGAAGCCGTGGATCTGCCCCGGAACGCGCCACAAGGTGGCGACCCCGCCTTCGGCGGCGAGCCGCGCGCCGTAGGCCTCGCCCTCGTCGCGCAGCGGATCGTGGCTGGCGGTCAGCACGAAGGCCGGCGGAAGCCCGGCGAGGCTCGACGCCCGAAGCGGCGAGGCGCGCCAGTCCCCGAGCGGTCCCGCCTCGCCCAGATAGTGACCCCGGAACCACCGCTGCAGCGCCGCCGTGAGGAAGTGGCCTTCGGCGAACATCCGCTGGGACTCGGTCCCCATCGCGAAGTCGAGCGCGGGATAGATCAGCAGCTGGAAGCGCAGCCGCGGCCCCGGCGCCTCGCGGAGGGCGAGGCAGACGGCGGCCGCGAGATTGCCGCCGGCGCTGTCGCCGCCGACGGCGAGCCGCTCCGGATCGACGCCGAGCTCCGGCGCGGCCACAGCCACGGCCCGCGTCGCGGCGAGCGCGTCCTCGAACGCGGCCGGGAAACGGTGTTCGGGCGCGAGCCGATAGTCGACGGCGACCACCGCGCAGCCGGAGGCCGCGGCGAGACGCCGGCAAAGACCGTCATGCGAGTCGAGATCGCCGAGAACCCAGCCGCCGCCGTGAAGGAAGACCAGCGCCGGCAACGGCCCCTCCGCCTCCACCCGGGGCCGATAGAGACGGGCCGGAACGCTCCCCGCCGGCCCCGCCAGCGCGACGTCGCGGATCGCGGGCAGCGGGATCGGCTCGAGCGTGGTCGCGGCGCGCGCGGCGCCGTAGGCGGCGCGGGCCTCGGCCACCTCCATCCGGTCGAAAGGCGTCCGTTCCGGGTCGTTCAGCGCCGAGAGAACGGCCGCGGCGTCGGGATCGAGCTGCATCGGGCTCCTCTCGTCTCGCGGCGGTCGGCGTTCAGATCGAGAGGTAGCGCCGGGTGATCTCCTCGTTCCGGCGCAGCCCCTCGATGGTGTCGGCGTAGACGACCACGCCCTTGTCGACGACGGTCGCGTGCGTGGCCACGTTCAGACAGAAGTTCATGTTCTGTTCGGCCATCAGGATGGTCACGCCCGTCTCCTGAAGGCGGCGGATCAGCGCGCCGATCTGCTGGACGATGATCGGCGCCAGCCCCTCCGACGGCTCGTCGAGCAGCACCAGGTCGGGGTTGCCCATCAGCGTCCGGGCGATGGTGAGCATCTGCTGCTCGCCGCCCGAAAGCCGACCGGCCATGCGCCGGCGCATCCCGGCCAGGGTCGGGAAGACCTCGTAGATCGCCTCGCGGGTCCAGCGCCGCTCCCCGTCCGGTCCGCGCTTCTCGCCGATCAGGAGGTTGTCCTCCACGCTGTGCTCGGGAAAGACCTGCCGGTCCTCGGGCACGTAGCCGATCCCCGCCCGGGCGATCCGGTACGAGGACGTCCGCGCGAGGTCGCGCCCGCGCAGCCGCACCGCGCCGGCCCTCGGCGGCGCGATGCCGGCGACGGCCTTGAAGGTGGTGCTCTTGCCGGCGCCGTTGCGGCCGAGCAGCGCCATGATCTGCCCCTCCCGCACCGCGAGGCCGAGGCCGAACAGCACCTGGCTGGCGCCGTAGAAGACGTCGAGCCCGTCGACCTCCAGCAGCGGGGCGCCTGAAGGCCCGGCCGCCGCGCCGGCTTCGATCGACGTCTCGCTCATGGGGCGGCCTCCGGCTCGGCGTGGTGATGATCGCGTCCCAGATAGGCGTCGATCACGTCCTCGTCGCGCCGGATCTCCTCGGGCGTGCCGCGGGCCAGCACCCGGCCGTAGCTCAGCACGTCGATCGACTGGGCGATGCTGAAGACGATGTCCATGTCGTGCTCGATGAAGATCACGGTGAGGTCGGTGGCCTCCCACAGCGCATGAACCTTCTCGATCATGCGCCAGCGCTCCTCGGCGCCCATGCCGGCGGTGGGCTCGTCCAGCAGCAGCACCTTGGGCTCCAGCGCCAGCGCCAGCGCGATGTCGAGCAGCTTCTGTTCGCCGTGCGAGAGGTTGCGCGAGAGCGCCCCGGCCCGCGCCGTCAGGCCGAGCAGGTCCATGATCTCCCGCGCCCGCGCCCTCGCCGCCGGCAGCGGCGCCCGGCGCAGCAGCGAGAACAGCTCTCCGCGCCGCGCCGTCGCCGCGGCGGTCAGGCTCTCCTCCATGGTCATGTCGGGGAAGATGCTGGCGACCTGGAAGGCCCGGCACATGCCCCGGCGCACGATCTCCCGGCTGGAGAGGCCGATCACGTCCTCTCCGTCGAGGCGGACCTCGCCCCGATCGGCCCGGACATGGCCCGAGATCAGGTTGAAGAACGTGGTCTTTCCCGCGCCGTTGGGGCCGATCACCGCGGTGAGCGAGCCGGCGGGGAAGTCCAGCGACACGTCCTTCATCGCCTCCACGCCGCCGAAGGACTTGGTCAGGTTCGAGATCTCGAGCATCAGTTCCCCCGCGCCGGCCGCAGCGGCCCGTAGGTCCGCCAGGACGGGCCCGAGAGCCAGCCGCCGTCCACCGGCAGCGTCGCGCCGCTGACCGCCGAGGCGGCGTCGCCGGCGAGGAACGCGACCGCTTCGGCGATCTCCTCGGGCCGGACGAGCCGTCCCATCGGCGTCACGTCCTCGATCAGCGACACGTCCCGCTCGCCCTTCGCGATGGCGTCGCTCAGCGCGGGCGTGAGCGTGTATCCGGGCGAGACCGCGTTGACCCGCACGCCCGAGCGGCCCCATTCGGCGGCGAGGCACTCGGTCATCGAGATCACCGCCGCCTTGGCCGGCGAATAGGCGTGCAGCGGCATCGACCGCATGCCGGCCACCGAGGCGATGTTGACGATCGCCCCGGCCCCGCGCAGCGCCATGCGCCGGCCGAAGGCGAGGCAGCTCGCCCAGACGCCCCGCTGATCGACGGAGACGACGCGGTCCCACTCCTCCATCGACAGCGTCTCCGGCGGCTGGGGGACCTGGATGACGCCGGCGGAGGTGACGAGGATCGCGCAGGGGCCGAGCTCGGCCTCCACCCGGGCGGCCAGCGCCTCCACCGCCTCGGCGTCCCGCACGTCGAGGGGGTGGGCCGCGTGCCCCTCGCCGGGCAGCGACGCGGCGACGCGCTCCGCGCCCGGACGGTCGAGGTCGGCCACCGACAGCCTCGCGCCCGCCTCCGCCAGACGCCGGGCGCAGGCCGCGCCGATGCCGCTCGCGCCGCCCGTGACGACCGCGACGCGGCCCGAGAGATCCAAGCTCACGTCCCGCCCTCCTTCGCCGCGCCGGCGGGCGCCGATCCCGCCCCGGTTCCGGCGGCCGATGCGTCCTCGGCCGCCCGTCGCTCGCGCCGCGTCTCGCGACGGTCCCAGACGAAGTCGGCGAGGCCCCGGCGCATGCCGAGCACGGCGGCCACGATCACGACGCCCAGCACCAGCCCGTGATGCTCGGTGAACGCCGTGACGTAGTGATTGAGCCCCTGCAGCAGCACCGCGCCCAGCAGCGGCCCGAGAAACACCTGCGAGCCGCCGAGCATGATCATGAAGATCGCCTGCCCGGACATCGTCCAGTAGGCGAACTCGGGATAGGCGCCCGAGGCGAACAGCGCCAGCAGGATGCCCCCGACGCTCGCCACCGAACCCGCCAGCACGAAGGAGGTCAGCTTCGCGCGGTAGACGTCGATGCCGAGGAACTCCGCCCGCCGGGGATTGTCGCGGATCAGCCGCAGCGTATAGCCGAACGGCGACTGCGTGATCTGGCGCAGGATCACCACGCAGATCAGGAACACCACGACGCAGAACACGTAGAAGCTTCCCGCGTCGGCCAGATCGATGCCCCAGAACACGGGACGCGGAATGCCGCCCATGAGCCCCTGGTCGCCCCCGGTCAGAGAGACCCAGGTGAGGATGACGGAATGGAACATCATCTGGAAGGCGAGCGTCAGGAAGGCGAAGTAGATCTCCTTCAGGCGCACGCAGATCGCCCCGATCACCAGGGCCAGCAGCGCGCTGAACCCGACCGACAGGGCGAAGGCGGCCGGGATCGAGACCGCCCCCGACTGCATCAGCAGCCCGAAGGAATAGGCCCCGCCGGCGAAGTAGGCCGCATGCCCGAACGAGACGAGGCCGGTGTAGCCGGTGAGAAGGTTCAGCGACATCGCCAGCAGCCCGTAGGCGGCGACGTAGATGATGAAGTCCACCAGCGCCGGGTTCGGGAACGCCGCCGGGACGAGCAGCAGCAGCGCCAGCGCCGCCGCGGCCAGGGCGAGATCGCGGAGAAGGCCGTTCGCGGACATGCTCACACCTGCCGCCCGAACAGGCCGCTCGGCCGCAGGATCAGCACCATCGCCATCATCACGAACATCGCCCCGTCGACGAACAGCGGAAAGCCGATCGCCCCGAGGGCGCGCGTCAGCCCGATCAGGAGGGCCGCGACGAAGGCGCCCACGATCGAGCCCATGCCGCCGATCACGGTGACGATGAAGCTCTCGATCAGGATCGAGAGGCCCATGCCCGGCGTCAGGGAGCGCACCGGCGCCGCCAGCGCGCCCGCCAGCCCCGCCAGCAGCGAGCCGATCCCGAAGACGCTGGCGTAGAGCAGCTTGGTGTTGACCCCCAGCGCCCCGACCATCTGCGGATTGTGGGCGGCCGCGCGCACCAGCTTGCCGAAGCGCGTGCGCGAGATGCCGAGCCAGAGCAGCCCGCCCACGGCCACCGCCGCCCCGATCATGAAGATGTAGTAGGGCGGCACCGGGCCGCCCGCGACGAAGACCGGGGGCAGCGCGAAGGTCTGCGGCATGCCCATCATCTTGTAGTCGGCGCCCCAGACGATCTTCACCATGTCGTCGAGGATCAGCACGAAGCCGTAGCAGAGCAGCAGCTGCATCAGCACGTCTCGCCCGTAGATGCGGCTGATGAAGACCCGCTCGAACACCGCGCCGAAGACCGCGACGCCCAGCGCGCCGGCGAGCATCGCGGCCACGAAGTTTCCGGTCAGCCCGTAGGCGGCGAAGGCGAGATAGGCGCCGAGCATGTAGAAGGCGCCGTGCGCGAAGTTGATCACGCCGAGCACGCCGAAGATCAGCGACAGCCCCGAGGCGACGAGGAACAGCAGCATGCCGATGATCAGGCCGGTCGAGACCTGCGTCACCGCGCACGCGGCCGAAGACAGGCAGCCCGCGAGCGCCTCGAGGTCCATGAGACCCTCCTGCTGGGATCGGGGAGAAGGCGCCCGCCGCCGGCGTCAGGCCGGCGACGGGCGGCGCGATCGGGCGCAGGCGCTCAGAGGTAGCCCTGGCGCTGCTTCCACTCGGTCTCCTTCTCCAGGATCTCGCCCCAGTCGCCGCGCACCCAGTTGCCGAAGCCCTTGGGCTCGGGGATCGAGCGGCCCCAGGCCACCGGGTAGCCGACGATCGTGTGGTCGTCGGCCCGCATCGAGATGGTCCCGCTCTCGGTGAACGGGGAGGAGACCTCCATGCCCTTCACCTCGGCGGCGAGCGCGGCGCCGTCCGTGTTTCCGCCGGTGCGCTTCAGCGCCTCGGTCATGAACTGCACGGCGGTGAAGTTCTGCCACGACCAGTTCGTGGGCTGAGTCTCGCTCAGCGCCGTGTAGTCCGCGTAGAACTTCCGGTTGCCCTCGCCGCCCGGATACTCGGGATCGTAGCGGAACACCGAGTGCAGATCCGGGGGCAGCTGGTTCAGGGCGTTGACGATCGGCGGATCGGCGAGCCCGCCCGAGAAGAAGGTCCGCCCGGAGCCGAACACCCGGTAGAGATTGGCCTGCTCGAGGAACGACACCAGGTCCCCGCCCCAGAGCGCGGAGTAGATCGCGTCCGGCTCCACCTGAAGGATGCGGGTGACGTAGGCGGTGTAGTCGGGCTCGAACAGCTTCGGCCAGGCCTGGTTCACGATCTCGATCTCCGGCGCGAAGATCGCGAGATACTCGATGAACTGCGCCGTGTTGTCCCGACCGTAGGCGTAGTCGGGCGAGCAGGTCATCCAGCGCACGAGGCCCTTCTCCTTGGCCAGATCCGCCGCGTAGCCGCCGCCCGCGACCGCGTCGTGGATGCCCTGCCGGGCGGCGCGGAAGGCGGTCGGCACGTGCAGCTCGGGATCGGCCGTGAGGGCCGATGTCTCCGAGCAGGTGTGGATGCACAGCACGCCGAGGTCGCTGATCACCTCGTGCACCGCGAAGGCGCCCGAGGACGCCTCGGCGTCGATGATGATCTCGCAGCCCTCGGAGTTGACCAGGTCTCGGGTCACGCGCGCCGCCTCGTCCGGCTGCCCGCGGGAGTCGCGCACCACCAGCTCGATCTCGCGCCCGTTCACGCCGCCCGCGGCGTTGAAGCGCTCGACCGCGACCCGCGCCGCGTCGCGGCTCGACTCGCCGAGGATCGCCACGCGCCCGGACAGGATCGTGGGCATGCCCACGCGGATGACCTTGCCCTGTCCGCGCGCGATGCTCGGGGCCCCGAGCACCGAACTCACCGCCGCCGCCCCCGCCACGGCGCCGGCCGACTTCAGCAGGTCGCGGCGGCGGAGAATCCGATTGGAATCGGTCATATGGGTCGTCTCCTCCCTAAGGCCGGACGCGTCATTGCCGCGCGCCCTGGCCTGTGCAGCGGTCGCGTGACGCGTTGTCTCGTCGCGCGACCGCATGTCATCCTGACCTTTGCGTCGACGTCGGGTCAAGCCGTGCGACCCCTTAGGTTCGGCGTCCTCGGCGGACCCGCGCACGGAGGTCGGACCATCCCCGCGGCGCAGGCGCGCGGATCCTCCGGCGCGTGCGGCGCGCCGTCCGAGACGCCGGCAAGGCGGCCGGGCGAGGCTGGGCGCGTCGTCGGCGTCGGCGCGCGCCAAGCCCCCGCGCCCGGCCGTCGGAACGGGCGGCCCGGGAGCCGCACCGGACGCGTCGAGATCGTCGGACCCGATCCGACGGCAGGCTCCCGACGCGGCCGCCGAGCTTGTCCGACGATCGCGAGCCGTGGCGACCATCGGGCCGCGCGCTCCAGCGGCGGACCGAGACGCCCCGTCGAAGCGCCCGCCGACGATCCGCAAGCCGGTCGGCCTGCCGGGTTCGGTGAAGCCGGGCGGCGTGATCGGGTCGCGGGCCCGGCGAGGCGGTTCGACGTCATCGCCGCCGTGACACCGTTCGGATCACGCCCGAGATCACGCCGACACCGGCGCCCCGCGTCCGCCGCTGTC
>Ga0102943_1000675_pt1 | contig 22661 bp, 22 predicted proteins | sample SalPonC_black_MG_FD_78174 | JGI IMG/M metagenome (GOLD analysis project Ga0102943, IMG submission 78174) | Salt pond soil microbial communities from South San Francisco under conditions of wetland restoration - Salt Pond MetaG... | ecosystem: Environmental > Aquatic > Marine > Intertidal zone >...
AGCCTCAGATGGCCCCGGCTCAAACATCCTCCCCATCACCCTCCTCTCCTTTCAGGCTTCCGCCAAAGACATAACCGTTCAAACCTCTTGGATCACCGCCTCCGAAATCAACAACGACTTCTTCACCATCGAACGCTCCAAAGACGGGCGCTTCTGGGAAAAAGTGGGAACTCTGGACGGCGCGGGCGATTCGCATACCGAACTGTCCTACTCTTTCACCGACGACCGACCTTACGCGGGCATTTCGTACTACCGCCTCAAGCAAACTGACTTTGACGGAACATCTAACGACAGCGAGCCGCGAGCCGTAGAAATTCGACAAAATGGCGACTTTGGAATCGATAAGGTCTACCACGGACAAGACGGACTGAATGTGATCTACCGAGCTACGGCGCCGTATGTGGTGGTAGAGATTTACGACTTGCTCGGTAAGCGAGTCTATGGCGAGCTACTTGAAAACTCGGGGAACGGTTTTGGAACGATCTATCCCGATTTGGCGAGAGGGGCGTATTTGTTGCGACTTTCGCACGGTGGCGAGATGGACGCGGAGAAGTTTTTCTATTAGCTCTTGGTCGATAGCTGCGGGCATAATCAACATAAAAGAGAGTGACTGACCGGTGATGGGTTTATGGGAGTCATGGAACATCCATAAAACGAACGATGTGCTAATCCCTCCACCCTTTCGAATTCTAAATAACTCAGCATTTCTTGATCGGTCATAGCGTAGATACCTCTATCAGTTCCCTGCTTAATTTCGGGTTCGCGTGCAGGTGCGGAATTTCCCTGCGGTGATGTTGAGCCCAAATTAGACAATCGGACCACCGCAGCAGTGGAGAGTTATTAGAGCAGAATCTTAATTGAAATTAGAAATCCTAGAATAAAACATGTTTCTCGACGGCCTCTTCACCTAAATGAAAGGAATGAGTTAACTTTCCGACTTTTTTGACTGTTTTGAATTTCCATGAAAATGTACCGGGTATTTTTAACTTCCTTTTTGGTTCTCCTATTTCTTGATTTTGCGGCACAAGGGCAGTATCCCGAGGGATTCGCAGAAGAAATTGTATACGATGAATTCAGTTACCCCGCAGGTATCCTTTTCGGTTCCGAGACGATCTCCTACGTTTTTGAATTGAACGGTCTGGTTTGGGCTATTGAAGAGAATCAAGTAGCCGAAAATCCGATGATCGACATTAGTGAGGAAGTGGGATTTTATGGCGATCACGGGCTTTTAAGCGTAGCTCTTGATCCCGACTTTGCCGAAAACGGATACATCTATTTGTTGTACAATGTAGATCGCCACTACCTACTCCACTACGGGACGGAAAATTACGACCCCGAAGCGGATGACTTTCACAATGGTGGCATGGGAAGAATTACCCGTTACCAAGTTGACACCGACACCTATAAATCCATACTTCCGGGCTCGAGACATATTGTTTTGGGAAGCGAGATAGGAGAAGGCATTCCCATATCGTCTCAATTTCATGGTCTTGGAACCATCATCTTCGGAGAAGACGGAAGCCTACTGGTCACGACCGGAGATGTGAACAGTGCTGAGTGCTGCTACACCGGAACGGGACCATTATTAGACGGAAGTGATGACAGTTTGAATTTTGAAGATGGCGTGCTATCAGAAATTGAAATGGTGGGAGCTTTTCGTTCCCAACTCCCGAGTGGTCTGTCAGGAAAAATTCTGCGAATAGACCCCCAAACCGGAGAGGGCATAGCCAATAACCCTTTCTTCGTCGAAGGCGACCCGAATACCGCGCTTTCTAAAGTTTGGGCATTGGGATTTAGAAATCCCTACCGCATGGTTGTAAGGCCCGGCTCGGGTTACGGAAATCTGGAGGAAGGACATCCGGGTGTTATCTTTCTAAGTGATGTCGGAGACTGGAAGTGGGAAGAAATAAATGTGGTCAGAGAGGGAGGAGGAAACTACGGCTGGCCCATTTACGAGGGCATGGAGTTTCATGAAACAGGTTTTGCGGAAGCAATCACTTACAACCAATCCGCCCCTATTTCGCTTTCTGATTCCTCCTCTTGCAATCAAGAATTTTATGCGTTTCAAGATCTGCTGGTTCAAGAAAATCAAGATCATAGTTACTTTTTTGAAAATCCTTGCTCAACGGGTACCTCCATACCTGAGAACATTCTGACTTTTTCACATCACCGGCCCGCCATGGCGTATCGAAATATGTGGGGTGGAGAACCGGACGTGCTGCTCCCCGGATTTGACGACGAAGGGAGAGCTATAGGCGTTTCCATTTCCGAATCGTCAGAAGTAAACGGTGAAGTTTTTACCGGAGTGAGTGGGGCCGGAGGAGCCTTTTTTCAAGGAGAGGATATTCCCTTAGAATATCAAGATGTTTTCATTTCAGCGGATTTTGTAGGTTGGGTTAGGGCGTTCCACGTCGATGAGAACAATGAATTCTCAGACATTGAGTTGTGGACTGATACAATCGGGCAACCTGTGAACATCATTCGAAACCCTTACGATGGCTGCATTTATATTACGACCTTGTTTCCATCCTTTGTCAAGCGAATTTGCTTTGGTGGAAACTTGAAACCGGTAGTCGCCATTACACCCGACACGGTGTGGGGACCTTCCGGAACCACAGTGAATTTTGATGCTTCTGAGTCTTTCGACCCCGAGGGAGGGCCGCTTGAGTATTTCTGGGATTTTGGGGATGGTTCCACGGCAGAAGGCGCTCAGGTGAGCCATTCTTATTATTCAGCCGGACAGGAAATCGAAAGTTTTACCGCTTCCGTAGCGGTCAGCGATACCGGCGGAGCCGAGGGCACGGCCAAGGCACTGATTTCTTTGAACAATACTCCACCTCAGGCAGAAATCACCAGCATTTATGAAGGTCAACTCTATTCTGTTCTTGACCCGACTGTTTTCCAACTTTCTGCCGACGTCATGGACCAAGAGGAGAATGATGAAAATCTCGGGTTTAATTGGCTATATCTCCTCCACCACAATACACATTTTCACCGCTTGGATGAGTTTAATTTTCAAAATGGTGAAATTTTAGTCAATCCCACAGGTTGCAGCGAAGGAGAAAACTATTGGTATGAGATCAACTTGAAAGTAACCGATAGCGGAGGACTGACGGCATTTGATAGAAAGATGATCTATCCCGATTGTGATGGACAATTAATGGTTGGAAATACACAGGAATATACTTTGTATCCCAATCCCGTTCAGCAAGGACTTGTTATCCGAGGCACACACGCACTCGACGAACAAATTGATTACCGCATTTATAACACCGTGGGTACACTTATTCAAGAAGCCCGACTTAAGATTTATAATGGTCGCTCATTCTTCTCCGTCAATGTCGCACCATTGCAAAATGGAGTTTACATCATCGAATTCTCCAACGGCGGAAAAAGTGAAAAAATCAGGTTCCTGAAATTTTGAATTACCCGTTTCTTCGTTCGCCTGCCCTCAGGCGAAAAAGACGGAATGACCCCTCATGGCAACCGGGGTTTTCTAAAAGATTTAAAGAGCGGCAATCGAGTAGATGCTGACAAGTTTGAGTACCAACTGATGATTTCAGAAAATTGTGTCAAAAGCCAGTGTTTTTGATTGACTACCGGCATAACGATCCACGAGTTACGAGCCATCAGATGCGGCAAGAAGCTACGAGCTCCACGCTTTACAAACCGTATCAGCTTTCTCTTGCCCTGATCAGTCCCTGATTAGAAATCTTCGTTGGGGCCTTTCCCGACTTTGTATTTACAGGCATCGAACAAATTAATTTTGAGGAACTCAGCCGTTCTTCTGCTCGGTTATTTCAAAGCTCACTTCTTCTCCCGCTACCTTTTGACTCAAAGCTGAAATAGCATTTTCCGACAATTGCAAAACTCTGGGATAACCCCCGGAGACTTGACAATCCCTCATCAGAACGATGAGTTTTCCGGAAGGGGTCAATTGTACCGTGCCCGGCAAAACGGCCGAAGTAAGAATGGGCTTCAATTCGTTTTCAACCGATTCGTTCAAACGGTATCCTACTCGGTTTCGGTCTTTTGAAAGCGTAAAAAGTGCGAACAGCCGTTGCTTCTGTTTCTCATTCAGTTGATCAAACTCCGGCCCGCGAAAACACGACAAAGTCGGTGAATGGTAATGTTCTTCCCGCATACCTATTCTGGCATAGCCCTGCTCAGATTGAGTTTGCTTTCGCAAAATTTTCAACTCATCTCCTTTTTCCAATCGGTTCTGAGTGATTCCCTTTGAGAAACTTCTGCTCTCCAAGACCACCTCAGATCGTATTCCGCCAGGTATGGCCAAATAACTGATGGCGCCGTAGTTTCTTTTGCCAAAAGTCAATATGGCGCCTTTTTTTGCCGTGTAAACGCGATTCGTTTCGAGCACCTCTTCATCCAGTTTGGGAGAATAGTCGCCTCCGGTCAAACAGAAATCAGTCCTTTCTGAAAATTGAAATTTGCCCTGACCCAAAGTGATTTCAATCAGGGCATCGGACGCTTGATTCCTCACCAACGTATTTGCCAATCTTGCGGCGTATTGATCCATCACACCGGAAACGGGAATACCCCATTTGGCATAGCCCGGCCGCCCCTGATCCTGAACGGTATTGTAAATTCCCGCGTGGAGTACTTTGATCATAGCGGCTCAAATTGAGGTTCATATTTACCTGCTCGCACCTCGACTGCTATTTCGTGAAAGGCATCCCGATCAATCGCAGTAAATTTTATGCGATCACCCGCTTTCGCAAAACAGGGTTTTGGTTTGGTGATGTCAAAAAAGTCAACCGGCGATTTCCCCACAATATTCCAACCACCGGCAGAGTCCATAGGATATACACCCGTTTGCTCTCCTCCGATGCCTACCGAACCTTTCTCAATCCGCAATCTCGGGTTGGCTCTTCTGGGCAGTTGAATCTTTTCGTCCAAGCCTCCGAGGTACAAGAACCCGGGCTGAAATCCGATAAAATAAACCAAGTAATCGGGCGCCGTGTGCAAGCGAACCAGTTCCTCCACGGAGATTTTCTTTACTCGAGCTATTTCTTCCAGGTCCAATCCAAAATCGGGATGATAACACACGGGTATTTGCCAAATTTTCGACTTCGCGTCTTGGAGCGGTTTTACCTCTTCGTACTGTTTTTGCAACTGCGTGATTTCTATGTCAAAATTAACCTCGCGGTTGTAGCAAATCGTCAGAGAGTTGTAGGCGATGATCGTATCCGAAATGTTTTTTTTCTTTTGAATGGACCTCTCGAATGCTGCGATGTTTCGAATGATGTCCTCATCAATCTGCGCAGGCCATTCGATCAAAATAGCCGAAGGGCCGAAGGGTTTGTATGTGAGGTTGTATTTCGACAAATCTGAAACCGAGTTTGACCACAAATTACAAAGATCTATTAAGCTCTCATTGACCACTCATTTCAAAACAACCTCCTGATGAAGTGCTTTTAAAATATTGCTTGCATTTGGATTGTCCCCGTGCACACAAAAGGTTTGCGCTTTTATTTCCCGCTCATTGCCTTCAATGGTTTTTACTTTGGAGCGTTCAATGATTCTCTTTACGTGCGCCAAAACTTGATCGGCATCCGTGATGAGCGCATTCTGAAGAGTCCTCGGCACCAAGGTTAAATCATCATGGTAATTTCGATCGGCGAAGGCTTCGTAGACAATCTCCATCCCTTTCGCCAGCGCCACTTTTTCAATCTTTGATCCGAATGGTACATAGATTTTGGCCCTTTCGAAAACCTGCTGAACGACTTCGACAACCATCGCCGCTTTTTCTTCATCTAAAGCAACGAGATTGTACAGTGCACCGTGCGGCTTTACGTGATGAACGGGGATATTTTGGAGGTCAGCTCTTTCGCGAAAAAGTTTCAGTTGGTCCGATAAACTTTTCCTCAGCTCAATATCGGTTATGACCATAATCTTCCTCCCAAAATTTTCTCGATCGGGATAAGAGGGGTGAGCCCCAATCTTCACCTCATGCGCCAAGGCCAAGGCGATGACCTTATCCATAATCTCCACCGAACCGGCATGCTCTCCACAGGCAATATTGCAGGACGTAATATAGGGCATGAGCAAATGCTCATTGTTCAGGCCCTCTCCCATGTCGCTGTTTATGTCGATTTTCATTTTCTAGACTATCTGACAAACTAATGAACTGAACCCACCGAACAAAAAATGAGAGACAGGAACTCCAAATTTAAGCCTTGATAATCCCCTATGGATAAAAAAATAAAGGGAGCCCTTAAGCTCCCTTTTCTGATTGGATTTAAGCGGTTTTTAAAGTCGGATCAAGATCTGAAACTTTGATCTGAGTATCGCTCACCTCGGGTGACAGGTATTTGTAAACAACTCCGGCAATTAAGGCCCCGGCAATCGGTGCCACCCAAAATAACCATAGTTGCCCCACTGCCCAATCGCCGACAAAAATGGCCTGACTCGTGCTTCGAGCGGGATTGACTGAGGTATTGGTTACGGGTATACTTATCAAATGAATGAGGGTAAGACAAAGACCGATAGCCAGTCCTGCCAAGGCGGCCGGAGCTTTTGAGTGCGTCGCTCCTAAAATAACCATGAGAAATATAAAAGTCATTACCACTTCACAGACCAACGCAGCTACCATTCCATATCCCCCGGGAGAATACGCTCCGTATCCGTTTGCCGCAAAGCCTCCTAGTTCAAAGCCGGGTTGTCCCGAAGCAATCAGGTATAAAGCACCTGCCCCTGCGGTAGCGCCAAGCAGCTGAGCCAGGATGTAAGGCGGCAATTCTTTTCCGCTAAAGCGGCCTCCGGCCCAGAGCCCTAATGAAACTGCGGGATTGAGATGGCAGCCTGAAATATGCCCGATGGCGTAGGCCATAGTTACAACGGTGAGTCCAAATGCCAGAGAAACCCCGACAAAGCCTATACCTAGTTCAGGGAATGAGGCAGCCAAGACGGCACTCCCACAACCTCCAAGCACCAACCAGAAGGTGCCGATAAATTCTGCAATTAACTTTTTCATGATCGATTGATTTTGTTTTGACTCTAAAAATAGGATTGTCAGTTAAATAGCCTACAAGAGTGGGTGAAAAAAATTTTTCCACGAATACTTTCAATCATGAGCTACCGGTCATTTGTTTAGCACTTTTCTCTGAATTATCGACAAGGTCCTTCGCACAGCAATCGGCCAAAAATTTCAATAGACAGATAGCCTTATACACCTGATTATCTGTCTCTTCCTTTCCTGAAAAATAACCATCATTATGTTACACCGCACCTCCCCAACAATCTCTAAACTTAAAAATCGCGGCGCGGATTCAACCCGGGAAGTCGAATGGATTGCTCAGCTACAGATGTCTGCCTCCACGACATTTACTCCTTACCGGGCGTAATCTTCAACAGCTTACCGCTACTGTCGTCAGTCAGGGCATAAATGGCGCCGTCAGGACCTTGCTTCACCTCGCGGGTGCGGGCATCCAAGTCGATGCGATCCACTTCCTTGGCTTGTTCGCCATTAACCTCTACAATCACAATTCCTTTTGCCGTAAGGCCACCGATCAGCATGTGGTTTTTCCATTGAGGGAAAAGATCGCCGGTATAGAAATCCATTCCCGAAGGTGAGATCACGGGGGTCCAATGAATGGCTGCATCGGCAAATTCGGGCCGTGTGGGCGGATCGGGAATAAGTCCACCATCATAGTGTATCCCCCAAGAGACCACGGGCCAACCGTAGTTTTCTCCTTTCTTTATTAAGTTCAATTCATCACCACCTTTGGGTCCCATCTCGGCTTCCCAGAGATTACCCGTTTGCGGGTCTACCGCTGCAGCTTCAATGTTTCGATGACCGTAGGACCAAATTTCGTCTTCGGCATTTTCTCTTCCTACAAAAGGATTGCCAGTGGGAACGGACCCGTCATGGTTTAATCGAACGATGGTACCCAAGTGATTCGAAAGGTTCTGAGCAGGATCAAATTGATATCGTTCACCCATCATTAGGAAAACGAATCCGTCGCGAAAAACCACGCGTCCGCCAAAGTGATTGGGACCATCAATCTTAGGCTCCTGTCGAAAGATCACCTCAAAATCGTTGAATCGTTCCCCGTCAAATTTTGCTCTACCCAATGCCGTGGAAGCCTTTCCTTCCTCATCGGGTTCGGAAAAAGAGATATACACCCACCCCGATTCTGAATAGTCGGGTGGTAAGGTCAGGTCAAGCATTCCGCCTTGGCCATTGGCATAGACTTCGGGCAGTCCTCCAAGTGGCCCGCTCAATTCCTTACTTTCACTGAGGTGTCTTATGGCTCCTGACCGCTCAGTGATGAGCATTCCACCTTCCGGCATAAACACCAAAGACCAAGGGTGATCAAGGTCGCCCACTACCTCTTCGATCTGAAGGTTTTTCTCGGGGTTTTGAGGGTTTTGGCTGCAGCCGGAAAGGCCAATGGCAAAAAGCACTGTAGTAGCGACTGAAATGAAAAAGCTTTCGCGAAAGCGGACAGAAGAGTATTTCATTTAACTTAGATTTAAGATTTTTAGAGATAAATGTATTGAGCATCAATCGTTCCAAAGAAAATCGATAATGCAGACCATTGCTATCTTCAACCAACCTGTTTCGTCTTCTCAGCCTTCTTGATCAGCTTCAGCGCCCAATCATAATGGCTGGAAGTGGCTGAAATGAGGTAGGCACCGAGAGAGGTAGTACCCGTCCATTTGTAGCGTTTCTTTTCAAAAAGCTCTTCGTCAGAGTGCTTTTCGACCAAGTTCATGACTTCGCGGTGCGTCTTTTCAAAAGACTCACGAGCAGCATTCAATGGCATGTTAAGATGATCTTCCCAAATCTTGCGATTAAGTTGAGGCGTGGTTTTCCACGTGTATCCCCGAGCGGGTATCTCAGGCTTTTTACCACTCATACCCACCCGGTACCAGTCGAGCATCATAAGGTGCCAATGGTGAAGGTGAGCCAAAACATCACGGATATTTCGGTTCATGGTTCCGGACGGAAAATCAGCTTCTCGATGTTCTTCGGATAGTTGATCAATAAACTCCAATAGCTTTTGATGGTTCTCTTCAGCCAATCGGAGCAGTTCGATTTTGGTTTTCGGTCGTGGCATGGATCTTAAAGTTATTGTTTCTCAAAAAACTAAACTACGCTTTGTTGAATCCACCGCGGATCCCTGCGGCGTGAAATCGCAGCATGAGAGGCTACACAAAGGATACATCCATTTTTTATTTACATATTTATGGATATTTAGACAGGGCAATGACAAGAAATTTTTTGATAGTGGCGATGTTCGCATTAGCTCTTCCTACAAAGGCTCAGGAGGTGGATGGAGATCAGTTGGGATCTTGGTATATGTATTTTTTTCAAAAGCGATTTGGAGAAAGCCGTTTCGGGATACAAGGCGATTACCAATTTCGATTTTGGAACACCGCGACAGATTTGGAACAGGTTCTTCTTCGTTCGGGTTTCACCTACCGACCCGAGAAAACAAACATTTTATTCACTCTCGGCTACGCAAACATTACCACGGGTGCTTTCGGCGATTCGGACGAAACGTTTAACGAAAACAGGATGTATCAAGAAGCCCTCATCCCGCAAAAGTTGGGGGCGCGCTTTTATCTGACCCACCGCTTTCGTTATGAACAGCGATGGATCGCGGATCAGGATTTCAGAACGAGGTACCGATACAATATCTTCGTCAACGTGGCGCTTACCGGGACTGAATTAAAAAAAGGCGTTTTGTATTTTGCCTTGTACAACGAGATTTTCATTAATGGCCAACGCACTATTGGCAACGACCGCACGGTGGAGCTCTTCGACCGAAATCGCCTCTATCTGGGAATGGGCTACGGTTTGCTCTCCAACCTGCGAATCCAGGCAGGCTGGATGAATCAGACGACTGATATATGGAGCAAGGGTCAAACGCAGCTCAGTATCCATCACAATTTTTAGCTTAAAAAAAAGGTGGCATCGATTACCGCTACCACCATCCGATCCTTTTGCTCATTATCCGAAATTAGTTTTGAGCACCTAGCTCGGTTTCTTGAACCTCTTTAAAATCCACACTTCCATCATCCATGTCGTAAAGTGCGCCTACAATATCAATCTCACCATTCTCCTCCATTTCCTTTAGGATCGGGCTTCTTTCGCGAATCTGATCCATGGTGCGTTTTACATTCATTAAAGCTACCTCGTGTACAAAACTTTGATTTTTCGCATTTCTCTCCCCATCGTATTCCACCATTTCGACTGCGGGTTGGATGTTTTTGAGCATACCCGTAATGTTTCCCAATTCCACGTCATCGATGGCTGCTTTTACCGCACCACAATGCTCGTGGCCCAATACCAGAATAAGCTTTGCTCCTGATACTTTGCAAGCAAATTCCATACTTCCGAGGATATCTTCATTGACAAAATTTCCTGCTACTCTGGCAACAAACATGTCGCCTATACCACGATCAAAAACATCTTCTACGGGCACCCGACTATCCACGCAAGAAAGTACGATGGCCTTAGGGTATTGCGAATAAGTACTTTTTCTCACTTGTTCCGAATGATCGCGCGCGGTGAGGTCATTGTTCATAAATCGGTCGTTGCCTTCTTGCAACATAGCAATAACTTCTTCAGGCTTTAAAGCCTCTTGCTCTTCTTTAGTCAGAACATCTTCTGCAAGACCCACTTGATCTTGATTAACCGTTACATCTTGACTTTCGCGCACCTCATTGGCTGTTTGATTCTCACAAGCCGATACTGCAATCAATGCGCTGCATACGAGATAAATCCGAATTGCTTTTTTCATCACTACATGTTTTATGACCAAAATAAGAATGATTTATATCATTCCTAGTATACATAAGAAAATAAATATGTTTGAAAAATTCAAACAGTCCGAAGTGCCCCTGACGCAAAAAGATTAATTTCGGTCGATATCCATTGTGGTACATAGCGAAAGAGAAAATCGCATCTTCTTAAAGTGGCGAGATATGTACACCGAAAATGATAAAGCAGAAATTGCTCATCGGCATGATTACCACCAAGTAATGTTATTAAAAATAGTCTCGGGGATACCTACGATAGATTTTCAGAATTGCGAAGCAAAAAACCGAAGTATCCACTTTATCGGCCTCGAGCTAACCCATCTGATGGAGGAACCGTCAAGGGAGTCCTTCGCGTTTTATCCTAAATTTACTTCAGAACGGATTTTCTACGACGGTGAAAACACTCTACTTGATTTGAAAATAGTAGATACTTGCAATTACGGGAACAAAATGTTGTTATAAGGAAGCCACTACCGAGTACACCATCGGAATTTTATCTCCCAACTTCTCGATTCGAAATTTTCCGGGCTCAAATTCCACTGTTCCATTAAAGCAATTATAGGGGGAGTAGTCGAATTCGTTTAGTGAATCGATTTGCAGGTCGTGCTTGAGCAAGGCGGCAATCACTTCGCCCAGACCGTGATTCCAAGAGATGTTGCGGATTTGAATTTCTGTCTCGCGATGGGCGTAGGTGCCGTTCTCTTCTTCTACGACGGCCTACGACTTCATGTAATGGTGTTTCACGTCCTTAAAGTGATCGTCAAACATCCAAACCACGGGATGAAATTCGACAAAGACCAGCTTGCCGCCCGGCTTTAAGAAATGAGCAATGACTTCTGCCCAACGATCCAAATCGGGCAGCCAGCCGATGGTGCCATAAGAGGTAAAAACCACGTCAAACTTCTCGTCGATGTGTTTCGGTGCTTCGTATACATCGCAGGCTACGAATCGCGCATTCAGGCCGAGCTCCTCATTGAGGTTTTGTGCTGCCTCGATGGCCTTATCAGAAAGGTCGACACCTACACAGTTTGCTCCCATTCGCTGCAGCGATAAAGTATCCTGACCAAAGTGGCATTGAAGGTGGAGGATGGATTTGCCATTCACATCTCCCAGTAGTGGCAACTCGATTTCCTTTAAAGAAGCTTGGCCCTTTAGGAAACCTTCCACATCGTAGAATTCGCTTTTCAGATGGGAGTCGACACGGTCGTTCCAAGATTGGCGGTTGATTTGTTGGTAGTCCGTTTTGGGTTTCATAACGAATTAGGCTTTGAACTAAAATTCTATTTTCACGATAGATGAAGTCAAATAATTGCTTAACTTTCAGTATTAACCATTCATTTTTTCTTTCTGTATTAAATCCGCCAGATTTCGCGCAATGAGACAAAAGTATCGTTTCTACTTTATTCTTCTTTCGATCTTGACCTTATGCGGTTCAATTTCGGGGCAATCGGTAGTGATTAATGAACTTCAGAATAAGAACTACCGCACCATCGCTGATGAGGACGGCGATTATGAAGATTGGGTAGAGATCATCAATCTTAGCAGCGACTCGATCAATCTCTCGGGCTATGGCCTTACGGATGATGAAGCTCAGCCATTTCAATGGATATTTCCCGACTTAACGATTTTGTCCGGCGAAATTATAATCGTATGGCTTTCAGGGAAAAACCGAACCGATGTGGATTCGGAACTGCACGCAAATTTCTCACTTTCAGATTCCGAACCTTTGATACTTGCTGATCCGAACCAAGAGGAAAGCGATGCTGTTCCTCCCGTGTATCTTTTGAGGGATATTTCCTACGGAAGAACAACCTCCCTTGAAATGGCGTACTTCGGCACTCCTACTCCCGGCGGCCCCAACCTGAGTGAGTCTTTTTCAGGGATTTGTGACCCCCCTGTTTTGAGCCATAGCTCCGGATTCTACGAAGAATCTTTTACACTTTCCATTTCAACAAGCCCGGGCAATAGTGTTATCTACACGACTGATGGCTCCGATCCGGCGACCGAAAATATTGATGGTGCCTCCATCTTCGCATATAAGAACAGTTACGCCTTTTCACCTTCTGAATCGCCGGGTCCCTTTCTGCCCGAGACATTAAATACCTATTCCTACAGCGAACCCATAGCTGTCGAAGACCGCTCGGGGGAACCCGACCGGATAAGTCAAAAGTCATCCACAAATGACTTTAACCCCGCCTATTTTCCAGAGTCCCCGTCATTCAAAGGAACGGTAGTCAGGGCCAGATCGACTGCTCCTGATCTGCTTCCGAGTGAAATTGTATCTCGGATTTTCTTTGTCACCCCTGAAGGTTGGAATCGCTACAATCTGCCTGTAGCTTCACTCATCTTGAGCGAATTGCATTTATTCGACTACCAAATTGGGATCCATACGGCGGGAAGGACATTTGATCAATGGCGAGAAGCAAACCCTGACGAATTTCCACCTCCGATTGGCAAGGCCAACTACGGACGAAGAGGAGAACTCTGGGAACGACCGGCGTGGATAGACTTTTTTGACATGACCGGCCAAATGATACCCATATCAACAGAATTGGGGGTAAGAATTCACGGGGCTTCCAGCCGAAAATTTCCTCGAAAAAGTTTTCGGCTTTATGCACAAAACTCTTACAACACCAATGAATTGAACTATCCCTTTTTCGGCAACGACTCTAATACAACGTTCGAAAGGTTAATTCTGCGAAACTCCGGCGGCGACCAATTATTTGGAAATATGCGTGATGCGGTTGTGCACCGAATGGCCGACCCCATGAGGGCAATAACCTCAGCATCGCAACCGCATTATGTTTTTATCAACGGTGAATTTTACGGATTGAACATTTTACGCGAACATTTTGACGACAATTACTTTAAAATCCATTTCGGAATAGAGGAAGAAGATCTGGACCTGATCAAGGGATACAACGATATTGACAGCGGAGATGACGAGCGATTTTTGGAAGTCTATTATCACTGTCTCCTTGAGGATTTCACCGATGAAATGAACTTGAATCAGTTCGATGAATGGGTAGAGACATCCTCATTTATCGACGTCTTCATCGTACAGATGATTGCCTCCAACTCAGACATGCTTCCCAAAAATACCATTTGGTGGAGAAACAAGAGCCCCGATAGTCCAGATGATCGGTTTCACGCCGTACTCATTGATCTGGACAGATCCTGGGGCCACCCTCCGGCCCAAGCTATGTCATCACCGGATTATGACATGGTATTTCATTTTCTGGAAGATACTCTGGAAGCTCCGACTCCCTACCTGGTGTGTTTCAATTCGGCCATGCAAAACCAGGATTTCAGGAATCGGTTTATCACTCGAACAGCCGACGTTCTGAATACGTACTTCGTACCCGAAAGAACCATATCACTTATTGAGGAAATGCGTGACCTCTACCTGCCTCAATACGGCGAACATATTGAAAGATGGAGTGGAGATGACAATCCGCAAACCATTGATGAATGGCTGGAGGAAATAGAAATGATGGTAGCCTTTGCCGAAGAACGACCGGATTTTCACCGTCAACACATCGATGATTTTTTCGAAACGGGAGGCTTGTACGATTTGGTGTTGGATGTCTCGGATACCGATCACGGGCATGTGGATCTAAACACCATCTCCGTTCAGGAGGATACGGAAGGAATTTACGCACAGGTGTACCCTTGGGAGGGAATATACTTCAAGGATGTCGCAGTCACACTCACGGCGGTCCCGAATGAGGGATTTATTTTCAGTCATTGGGAGGGAGCCTTGACCGATGAGGAAACCACGGTTTCATCCACTTTCGCATCCGATTCGGTTTACGTGAAGGCAGTGTTTGCACCCGATACCACAGTCGGAACTATAGATCATTCAGACCATCAAATCATTTCGGTATTCCCCAATCCATCGGACAGTGAGTTTCAAATTGGAAAATCAGAAAAGCAAATTCAAGGTTATACAATTTATGACTTATCGGGAAGGGTTATAGGTGAAAAATCAACTCCCATCGCCGATCAGGAGCGCTTTACTATTTCGGGGAGTGACGGAATTTATTTTTTAGAAATTCGATACTCCGACGGGACACGTGGCAGAGCGAAGGTGGTAAAGCAATAGGAATTTGGGTTGAGCTATTACTAAGGCAAAAGGATGTGTTCTGAGATAAGAGTCGGGATTGATGAGTTTGGATTTTTCAGGCGCCACGGCGGGGATTTATTTTATTCGTGTCGAAAAAGGGAATTAAGCAGTTCCTTAGAGGTGGTGAAGAGATAGAGCACCTCACCGAACGCCTTTGGCGAGAGTTCTTTTGCATTCCCACTTTAATGACCAATCGCTTTCTGATGCAAATCTTTCGTAAATCACCTTCTATGTGCAATCTTTGAACCACCGCAGAGAAGATCGAAAATAATGCTGAAGCTCGTAAACAAAGTCGCCAACAAATTTAAGGCTGCTTTTCTGGACCTCTTGCCCATCGTATTGGTGGTTTCCTTCTTTCAGATTTTTGTGTTAAAGCAACCATTTCCCAATTTCGCTGAAGTTCTGGTAGGATTCGGATTCGTGGTATTGGGGCTGATTCTTTTCGTAGAAGGTCTCAAAATAGGTCTCTTTCCCATCGGCGAAAATCTCTCCTCGGACTTGGTCAAAAAGGGAAGTCTGTTTTGGCTACTGCTCTTCTCTTTTCTACTGGGATTTTCAACCACCGTAGCCGAGCCAGCCCTCATAGCCGTGACTCTGGAGGCGGCAGAGATAGCAGTCGAACGCAACCTGATTGGTGTGGAAATTCAAAGCTCTTACGCTATCGGCCTACGTCTGTCTGTGGCTGTTTCGGTAGGACTGGCAGTGCTGGTGGGCATTTTGCGAATTATCAAAGGCTGGCCCATTTACTATCTGATCATTGGCGGATATGTGGTTGTCATATTAATGACCCTTGTCGCCCCTGAAGAAATTATTGGTATCGCCTACGACGCGGGTGGGGTAACTACCTCCACCATTACCGTTCCGTTGGTTACCGCTCTGGGTGTGGGCTTGGCCACGGTAATAGAAGGCAGGAGCCCGCTAACGGACGGATTTGGGCTGATCGCCTTTGCTTCGTTGTTTCCAATGATTTTCGTAATGGGGTATGGAATGTTAATCTTCGGAACCTGATGGCCATGTGGGAAGATTTGGGAAATACCTTTTTAACCACCCTGCGAGACGTCGCGCCTATCGTGATTTTGATCGGGTTTTTTCAGATTTTCATTATCAAAAAAACCATTCCCAACCTCAAGCAAGTCATCGTAGGATCCGTTGCAGTCGTGTTAGGTTTGACATTCTTCCTCATGGGTTTGGAGCAGGCATTATTTCCGGTAGGCGAAATGATGGCCACCCAGCTCTCCGATCCTGAATTTATCGGCAGGAACTACTCGGGCGGTTTGTCGGAATGGCAAGCCTATTATTGGGTTTACATCTTTGCCGCTTGTATCGGTTTTGCCACTACCATAGCCGAGCCTTCGCTTTACGCGGTGGCTTACAAGGCCAATGAAGTTTCGGGCGGAACCATCGGAATCATGAGTCTCCGAGTGGTGGTCGCTCTGGGAGTAGCGGCAGCCTTGGTGGTGGGCACCTACCGCATTGTGGTCGGCGATTCGCTTGGGCAGTACATCATGGTCGGATATGCCGTGGTGGTGGTTCAAACCATCTTCGTGAAAAAAGATTTGGTAGCACTGGCGTATGATTCGGGCGGAGTGACCACCTCGACTGTTACCGTGCCCATCGTGGCGGCTTTGGGTATTGGATTAGCTACGGTAGTGCCCGGAAGAAACCCCGCATTGGACGGATTCGGACTTATCGCTTTTGCCAGTGTTTTCCCGATGATTACGGTTTTGGGATATGCGCAAGTAAATGATTTGATCAGGTATTTGAATAAATTTAAAAACAGACAAAAAAATGAAATTTGATTTAATTGTCGGATTTATCAATCCGCAGATAACCACCGATGTCATCAAAACAGCCAAGAAAGCGGGAGCTACCGGCGATGTGGTTATTCCCGGAAAGGGAAGCGGCATCGAACAAGCTAAATTTTTGGGCTTACCCATCCAAGAGAAAACCGATCTGCTGCTTTTTGTGGTAGAAGAACACTGCACCAACAGAATCATGGATTCCATCACCGAGGAGTGTAAAATTGAAGACCCCGGGAACGGAATACTCATCGTTGTGAATATCGATAAGGTCGTTGGCCTTTCCCATCAAATCAAGAAGATTCGAGAGAACCTCAAAAATGAACAATTGTAGCCATGGAAAATTTTAAGAAAGCCAAAGACATCGCTTCAGACCGGATTTATTACATCGACGGGCTCGCCAGTGTAAGAGATGCCGTGAAAATGATGAAGGAAAAAGAGGTGCAAGCCTTGATTATCAAAAAACGCGATAGTGCCGATGCCCACGGAATTGTGACGGTCTACGACATCGTAACCGGAGTGATCATTCCCGAAAAAAACATCGACGAGGTGAGCATTTATGAGGTCATGACCAAACCGGTCTTATCCATATCGGCTCACCTCAATGTGAAATATGTGCCGAGACTAATGCACAATTACAATGTGAGAATAGCTCCCGTGGAAGAAAACGGTGAATACATCGGATTGATCGATTTCACCCAGTTTTTGTTCAAGGAAATTTGATGGCTTTGCAGCACACTGTAGTCGCCCGTACTTTTCAGATCGATTTTCCAAGACCGCCTATTTGTGTCAGAAAATGAAAAATTCAAAACCTGAATGATCTGAAAGCCGCCAGTAAAATGGAGCAGCTTCAATACTATTATTGACAGTGGAAAAATCGGCCATTTCGACAAACACAAGAACCGACATGAAGCGTGCATTTATGAAACTGAAAAAAAATCAACCTGCCAGAACTTACAATATCATGGTCTAACCCCAATTGACCCTTAAACCTAATCCGTTGCGAAGAGCAGCATTGGTCACAGTTTTGAGTTCGGGGATGGAGGTAATATTAATGCCGGGCGAAACCTCATAAAACAAATGGGTACGCTTCCAAAACTCCTTGTTATTTCCCAATCTGAAATCAACTCCCAATGGGATATAAGCCAAGAGCCCAAAATTCATATCATTGTTAACTCGCTCTGAACTATAGCTTCCATCCCTTGAATACCCAAAGCCACGGTTTTCATGATCCTCAAAAAAAGTATTGTAGTAAATCTCAGTGCGGGCATTCAGTGAAATACCCGCTGCAAGACCTACGCCGCCATAGAGTGACCAGCGAGCGGTCGGATTTGTACGCCATATCAGAGCTGCATCCAGTCGGATCTGTTCTGATACGTATTCCATATTGTAACTCTCACTCGAAACAGAGTCGACGATGAAAACCTCACCCGTGGAAGTAGATACCAAGGTATCGATAGGGAAACTCTCGCTTTTATATAAATCCGTAGTTAAAGAAGAGCCCGAAAAATAAGTCAGTCCGAGTCGCAAGAGCGGGTTGGCCTTCAGCCCTGACTCTTGTTTATCCTTAAACTGAATACCGAGTGAAATACTCAGAGCCGTGCTGCCTGTATATGTGGTACCTCCTGATTGGGAGAAGTCAGACAAATCATCTTTCAAGAAATCAGATTGGGGCGCCAGGTTGCGAAAATCAGCCAAACTTCCATCAGTTGTTCGCTCGGTAAACGAACCGAGTTGGATAAAGACATCAGTGATAGCACTATTTTTTTGTTCCTCCTTCGCATTCTGCTGGGCATAGGCAGAAAGGCAAAAACTAATCATGCCAATGGTTGAAAGCAGGCGTAGATTTTTCATGATCACTCGTTTTGAATTTTGGTAAAGTTAAACTCTCAAGAAACTTTAGTGATCGGGAAGTAAAACAACCATTCCGATATCTTCAAGCTAATTTTTGCTTACCAAAAATAGTGCCCTACGCCATTATTTTTCAGTTTGTTAGAAAATATAAATTCATCAATCCATTGAAATCCTAAATCCACTTATCACAGCTTATCGCACTGATCTATTTAGGCTTGACGATTCCCTCATCCACCAAAACCTGAAAAGCATCCTCCATGGTTTCTTTCATCGGACGGAAGGTCATGCCCAGTTCTTTCTTAATCTTCGAGTTGTCAGCTCTCCAAGGCACGTTGACATTGTTTCTAATGTACTTCCATGTAAACATCTTATTCGTCAGGGGCCCTACGATCATCAGTAACCATTTGGGAAGTGCTTTTTTGGGCAAGGGAAATTTATCACCATATTTCGGAAGTAAAACAGTCCCCATTTCCAGAAAATCCGTTTCGTGAGCCGAGGTGATGTAGCGGCCTTTTGCTTCGGGTGTAAAACCAGCGCGGAAGTGAGCTTCCGCCACATCGCGGATATCCACTAAGCCGATTCCTAGCTTGGGAGCACCCATCTTCATATCACCACCACCCAACATCTTCAAAAGATTCACACTTTCGGAGGTGGTGTTTTTCGGGTTTAGCGCAGGGCCTAAAACAAGCGGCATATTGATCGCGACCAAGTCCCAGCGGTCTTGCTCTCCGTTAATTTCCCAAGCTTTTCGTTCAGCCAAAGTTTTGGAATAAGAATAGGGCTGGTAGTCCAGAGAGGCCGTTTCGTTCCAGACCTCTTCCGTTAATTTTCCCTCGGGAGCATTCACCGTATCAATGGCATCGGTGTAAATGGCCGCGCAACTGCTGGTTACCACCACGCGCTTCACCGAGCTTACTTCATTGGCCGTGTTGAGGACGTTGGCGGTACCGTTTACGGCGGGTTCGATCAATTCCTTCTGTGGATCCTTGACCGTCGTAGAAAAAGGGGATGCGGTGTGGTAGACCAATTCGCACCCTTCCATCGCCTTCATATAAGATCCTTCTTTCAACAGATCCGCCGCAAAAAACTTGATGGTGCCTTTACTCTTCTCCGCCGCTTCTTTCAGGTGGGCAATTTTTTTGTGGTTGTCGGGATTTCTAACAGCGGCGTGGACGGTCAATCCTTCGTCCAATAATCTCTTCACCAACCAACTGGCCACGTAACCGTTGGCGCCGGTTACCATTACGGGTTTTGACTTGTCTATTTTTGTCATGTCTTTATATTTTATCGAAGTTTTGTGGTTATAAATATCAGCCGATCCTTTTCTTCCGAATAACACGGAATGCTGACAAGCTTACACAAAATGGCAAACTAATTCAGAGTGCGGTACTCTATCGGCGTTTTACCCGTCTTTGATTTGAACAAACGCGTGAAATAATGCGGGTAGTTGAACCCTAAATCGTAAGCGATTTCATTGATGTTCATTTCCGTTCCGAGAATCAAGTTTTTGGCTTTTTCCACCACAAAGTCATTGATATGGTCTTTTGGTTTCCTCCCCGTTTCCTTCTTGAGCAGGTCGCTGAAATAGTGGGTAGAGAGGTTGGCCTTATCGGCAAAGTACCGGATGGTGGGAAGACCGGACTCCATGTGTTTTTTGGAACGGAAGTAGTCCGCCAAAGCCGATTCAAATTGAGCCACGATATCTTTGCTTTGGTGGACTCTGGTATTGAATTGCCTTTCGTAAAAACGCAAACTGTAATTCAACAGAAGTTGAATATTGGAGACGATCACACGCTGACTGTGATTGTCAATACGCTGATTGTACTCTTTCTCGATAAGCTGAACGATCTCATTCATCGTTTGCTCCTCATCTTCTGATAAGTGCAGAGCTTCAGCGACCTCATATTTGAAAAAAGAGTAGTCATCCATTTGGCTCGCCAAAGCAGAAGCTCTGATCAAATCGGGATGAAAGTACAAGAGCCAACCTTGAATTTCGCCATAGCCGAATTCACGTGTTGCTGTATAAACCTGACCGGGCGATGAGAATGCCATCACCCCTTCGTCGAAATCAAAAGTTTTACGACCGTATTCCATCCCGCAGCTTTTGTCTTTCATAGAAATCATGTAAAAGTCACAGACGATTCTCGTATTCACTTGGTCTTCATCAATCTTGGTTTGGGAGGCATCAATCAACGAAATCAAAGGGTGCTTTGGTTTGGGTATTCCCAGAATGGAATGAAGCTGACTGATGGACTCTATATGGATGATGTTTTCCGGCATGGCGCGGGTTTTCGAGATTCAATTAACGCACAAAGATCGAGTTATGGAAATGGGTTGGGTATCACAAAATGCTGATTTTGAAACACGGTATACATAAACTTCATTTAATGGAAATGGAGGGTTTTGTCACGATCCTTGATCGCGTTGCGTCAATGATCCCGCCAAAACCAATCATTGTGGGGTCATTTTCCCGGGGCTTCACCCCGGGCTGATATATAACGCCCCTTCAGGGCTCAGTAATGAACAAGCATATTCCTGAGGCCAACAATATCGCGCGTACCTGAAATATCAATATTTGAATCAATCTTTTTCAACTTACTCATGGCCTCTCCAATAATCATCAGATCTCGCTCCGCCGCTCTGATTGCCATAAAGTTCGCGCTGAAATCTGAATAATTAAACCCGTTTAAATCGACAATTTTCTCAATTTCTGAAATCGCCGACTCCATGTCAAGTAGATATTTCAAGACTTGACTGCGCAGCATAAAGCATAACCTTTGTGCGATCAAGTTCTTCCTTAAAAACGGGATTTTTTACCACTCGATAAGATATCAGATCCACCGATTTGGAAAATAAGGTTTCCAAATCATGTTTCAAATTAAAAAAAGCCTCTCCGTGCTCAAGTGGGGGTAAATTGCTATCAAACAATACAGAGAAATCCAGATCGCTTTCCTCATTAAAGTGATTTGAAGCAGCAGATCCAAAAAGATACAATTCAGCAACCTGGTTTTTCCGACAAATTGAATTGAGCTCTTCCTTCTTGTCATTAGCAAATCGATCATAAACCAAATATAAGTCAATTAAATGTTGAAGGGCTTGCTATTTAATAAAGGATGCAGGATTTACTTTTACCCCTTCACCTCTTTCATCCCGTCAGCGTGCTTGGCAAAACGACCAATCGATGCTTCATGCACCATATCGCGTCGCGGCCAAGGCCATCCACCGAATTGCGTCTTGTGGTAGTCTTCAAAAGCCTGCTTAATCTCGTCTTTCGTGTTCATCACAAAGGGCCCGTATTGCGAAACAGGTTCGCTGATAGGTTTGCCCTGAAGAACCAATATTTTTCCGCGATCATTTCCATTATTCAATTGGATGATGCGATCGGGATGCACGCGCACCATATGGTAATTCGGGATGCGGTTTCCCGCAATTTCCAAGCTATCACCTTCGTAGTAATAAAGCGTTCGGTTCACTCCTTTCGAGGCTCGCGGCAAGGTGATGGAAGCATTCGGTTCCAGATTAATGTTCCAAATCCCCACCTCATTGGTAGGATCTGCCGCCCAAGAATCGGGAGGTGGAGCAGGAGCAGTATGGTCTCCCAGCCTTCCGGCAATGACTTCCACATCCGTTTTATCTCCTTCCGCATCGGTATCGGTATAGCGCGGAATGTCCTCGGCCCAGAGCATTTTGAAATAGGGATCCACCATCTTGTTTTTTCGCGGCAGGTTGAGCCATACCTGAAAGAGCTCCAAGGGGTTTTCCTTGTTTTGGTGAATGAGCGGAAACATCTCCGAGTGCTGAACGCCGCCACCGGCCGTCATCCATTGGGTGTCTCCATATCCGTAGCGGCCCGCCGCACCGAGTGAGTCGGCGTGATCGACCATTCCCTTGCGCACGATAGTTACCGTTTCAAATCCGCGGTGCGGGTGCCCCGGGAAGCCGGGCACCTTCTTGCCGTGGTACATGCGGTAGCCGTCTTTGATGATAAAATCGTCACCCAAGTCGCGGCCCTGTAATGATCCCACGGGACCCATTTGACCGTTACCTTTCGGGTAGTCATCTTCGTGGTGGGCACAAAAGAGAAAGGGATC
>Ga0102943_1000676_pt1 | contig 22651 bp, 20 predicted proteins | sample SalPonC_black_MG_FD_78174 | JGI IMG/M metagenome (GOLD analysis project Ga0102943, IMG submission 78174) | Salt pond soil microbial communities from South San Francisco under conditions of wetland restoration - Salt Pond MetaG... | ecosystem: Environmental > Aquatic > Marine > Intertidal zone >...
ATGAGTGGTATAAGCTGGCTCGTCGTGTGGAGGCTCGCGGAAAGAAGTCGCTTTCGGGCGGGCATAAAGAGAGCGCACGCGACCAATTGCAGCGGGCAGCCTATTACTATCGTTTTTCCCTTTTATCTATACTGCCGGATGACCCACGCCTCAAAGAAAGAGCGCTCAAGTGCCGCAGCCTGCTGCAGAAGGCAGGTACCCTCTTTGAACCGGCATTAGAGTACATTGAAATTCCCTTTGAAAATACGGTGCTGCCGGGGTATTTCCGCCAAGCCGTAGCAGGGAAAGAACCTGCGAAAACGCTAATCATGATCGGCGGTGGCGAAACCTTTGCCGAAGACCTTTTTTTCTACATCGCGCCTCAGGCGTTTGCTCGCGGGTATAATTTTATGACCGTCGATCTGCCAGGTCAGGGACTTCTTCCGCTTGAAGGCAAAGTCTTTCGTGCTGACATGAATGTTCCAATGAAAGCAGTTGTTGACTATGCCCTCAGCCGTTCGGATGTTGATCCCGAGCAATTAGCTGCCTATGGAATCAGCGGCGGTGGCGGGTTTGTACCGCAGGCCGCTATGCACGATTCCCGCATCAAGGCGATCGCCATGAGTTCCGCCGTTGTTGATGCCTATCCCCTTTTTGCCGCAATGCCGGTCACGCAGGCAACCAAAGAAGAAATCGTTTCCTGGACAAGTTTTCATGGAAACATTGTCAAGGTCATAAACTGGCGTTGGGGGGTTCCGATGGGAGAGCCCTCCGCGCTTATTGAGGCGAATCGAGGGTTTTCCTTTGACCCTGCCAAAGTCACGGTCCCTGCTTTGCTAATCGTTGGTGATGGCGAATACAAGAGCGTTGAGACAAAACGGCAGCAAGAGCTCTGCATGGACAATCTTCCGAATCCCATGAAAAAACTGGTGATCACCCCATCCAACGAAGGCGCGTCCAATCACTGTATTATGGAAAACCGCAGTATTGTGGGGCAGGTGCTCTTTGATTGGCTGGATGAGGTTTTTGCGAAATAGTGGAGAGGATAACAAATTATAACCATCAGGAAGTCTCCGGTTGCGGTTACCCCCAATTTTTGGACCACTAACTTAAGTGGAATCTGCGTCGCTATCAAGTGCTGAATGACCTGAATGCCGTAATTCCTCCTCTGACGGCGGCTTTTTCCGGTGAAACGTACCTCCCCTTTTCTCCTGAAGGTGAAAATGGGGGCTGACCTGGTAATGGCTTACAACTCTGATTTTGATTTCCGGATTATGCGGCAGACTGCCGAGGCCTTTGGCTGCGATTGGCCTGCAACAGGTCCCCAGCAGCGGCTGTATTTGAAAATGCAGCCGGAATTAAAGGCGTACTGGGAATCGGCTGCATGAAAAAACAGCAAGCTTATATCCGCCTGGTATTGATATGTTCTTTTAAAACCGCATTGATGGCAGTTTGCCACCCTGTGCCCTGTGTTTTGAAAAATCTCATGATTTCCGGATCCAGGCGAAGCGTGACCTGTTGTTTTGGATCTTTTTTCCGTGGCCGTCCTCTCTTGGCCAGAGATTTTAATTCCGGAAAATCAGACGCGGCCCGCATTTTTTTTAATTGTTCGTCAGTCAAAACAGTCCCGTCTTCTTTTGCCTGGCGGGTGATCTGTTCATCTTCTTTGTCTGTCGGATGTATGGTGCCGGGTTTAATCTTTGCCATATCTGTTAATCTCCCTTTTGTTTGCCTTTCTAAGGCTGATCACTCTAACGGTATCCTCCCGGAGGGTGAAAACGGTCATCTTTCCAAACCAAGGCGGTGTCAAACCCAAAATCTGTTACCAGGTCAAATGACAACCCGCGTTGCTCAATGTTGTGCTGGTTTTTATCGGGGCCGTATTCAATCTTCATTATGATAATTATTGTAGTTACAGAATTTACTTGTGCCAACGCTTTTTTGTAACTACAAAAATAAGTAAGAACTTTTATGAGGAAATAGAAGGTCATGGAACAAGCAAATTCATTCCACAGCCTGCATGAAGTGCTTAGCCATCTGGACGCTGCCGGGTTCAGGATATCGAAATCAAAGATATACCGGGACAAAGACAAGGGGATGATCCGGGTCAATCCGGAGGATGGATCAGTTCAGGAAACAGAGGTCAGGGCGCATGCAGCATCGTTAGATCGCAAGGATGGTGATATTGGAAACATGTCGGATATGCACGCGCAGAAGACAGCCAAGGAAGTGGAAAAGCTTGAGGCGCAGATTAAAAAAGCCCGGTTTGAGCGTGAAAAAGAAGAGGGTATGTATATTCCTAAAAAAGATTTTGAGGCAGAATTTTCGGCCCGGGCCGTTGTGCTGGAAAGCGGTATCAAGTATCAGTACAACATGAAGGTTTGGGAATGGATTGTCATTGTCGGCGGCAAGCCGGAAAAGTTCGCCGAGCTGCTGCAGCAGATGAACGAGTCCCTGGATCATCAGATGACGGAGTTTGCCAACACAGGCCGGTACCAGGTCATGTTCGGCGAAGATGGGGTGAATTGATTATGCAGCTTGTCGGAAGAAATGAAACCTATGTGAAGCAAAAGCCCGGCTGGATGCCTCAAGTGCTGTGGGGCGCGGTGCAGGCCAGGCTTAAAAACGGGTATTACAGGGCCGAGGTCCGGTTCACCCGGGCGGAAAAGAAAGTCATGAGAAAGAGAAAGCCCATCACGGTGTCTAAGTGGTCTGAGCGGCACCGGGTTTTGACATCCGGATCTGCTTTGCCAGGGGCCTGGAAAAACGATGTGCCCCCTTACCTTGTAGGGTTGATGGATGCGGGATTGCGGCATGTACCCGGCCAGAGGACGGGGTGGCAGGGTCCTCAGTCTGCCACCCTGCGCATGGCGTTGATCAGATGATTCACCGGGACCGTTGCAATACCCGAATTAATATCTGACATGGCATAGGGAATGACCAGTTCATTGCCATGGATGATCGAACCGCAGGAATAGACAACGTTTGGGACATACCCTTCCCGCTCTTTTTCCGTGGGCGCCAAAAGCGGCTGATCCAGCCGTGCAATGACCCTGCATGGATTTTCAAGGTCAAGAAGCATTGCACTGATGCAGTACTGCCGCATGGGGCCGACACCATGGGTCAGAACCATCCAGCCTTTCTCAGTCTCTATGGGAGAGCCGCAGTTACCGATCTGAACAAATTCCCAGGGATACTCGGGGGATTGAATGATGTGAGAAGTCCTCCAGAAGTGCAGGTGTTTTGAAAACATGATGTGGTTGTTTTCACCATCCTGGCGGGCCAACATGGCAAACCGGCCGTTAATTTTCCGGGGGAACAACGCCAGGCCCTTGTCCTGTGCCGCCTTTCCGTTGAGCATTGTAATTTTAAAACTGATAAAATCCTTGGTCTCGATGAGCTGGGGCAGAATGGTCACCCCGTTATACGCGGTATAGGTGGCATAATAGGTTGCGTCCCCATTGTCATCAAAAAATTGAACAAACCTTGCATCCTCTATCCCGCGGCTTTCATTTCTGGAAACCGGAAAGATGACCCGCTCGGAGATGCGGTGATCCGAGTGAAAATCAACCTCATAGTTGGAATCGGAAAGCCAGTTGATGATTTCAAATGTTTTACACTGCATGGGTTTTGAAAAATGAGGGTGTTCATGAAGTCTGCCCATTTGACGGCCCAATTGGTCCTTGCTGAATTCTTCGGGAAGCGCATTGAGAACATAGGTACAAATATCATGATCGGCATTCATTTCTTTGAGCTTGTGCTGAAAAAGCTTGCGCTTGTATAAAGGGTTTAATTTCAGATCCGGTGTTTCCACAAATTCGCTGACCGGATCAAATCGGAAGGTGTTGTACTGGTTCAGCACGCCGCTTCTGAAAACAATGGAGGAAATATGACCTTCCCCGGTTGCACGTAAACTCATGACAAACCGGATACTGCCTTTTTCAAGGTGGTCCTGAATCGGGTGCGGCACAATGGAGGGATTGAACAGTGCCGCTGATTCAATGGCATACTCCTTTGTAAAATACGCACCGATCAATGCCTTTTCAGTTTCATTCAGCACCATCTCTTTTTTGATATGGTGTTTGACCAGGCCAAAGTGCCGTTCAAAAATGTGGGGCAGGTCTTCATGCCGCCTGGAAAAATTTTTCATAATCTGTGCTAATAATTTTTTGCGTTCCTTGTCGGACAGGTTCCGGATACGGTTTATGATCAGGGATATCCGCCTGGAATTATCAGGGACATGAGGCCTTGTGATGACCCGGGAGGTATCCCCGACGATCTTATTGGGTTTTCTTGTCACAACAAATTTGGCATGATTTTTTTGCATGGGTCTCTTTCTTCAATTCAGTTAGAGGCTATAGTGGCGGTCGACTCGACAGAAGGCACAAGGAGACAAGGTCACAGATCTTTGCGGTTCCCGCGCACATCACGGTATCCGCTGCCCCCCAGAAAAGTTTCACAGTCCCGTCATCTTCGGCAACAGCACCGCAGGTAAACACCACATTGGGGACATAACCGGTCTGCTCCCAGACCTCTTCGGGTTGCAGGATCCATTGATCAGAGACCCCGATCACCCTGGCCGGGTCCACAAGATCATGCAGGGCAACCCCGAGCCGGTAAACGGTTCCGGCCATGGTCTGAAAGACACCATGGTAAATATGGAGCCAGCCCTCATTTGTTTTAAAGGGAGGTGCGCCCGGGCCGATTTTCATTTCATCCCAGTGGTAGGCCAGGGGCTTGATGACAACCCTTGACTCTCCCCAGTGAACAAGGTCAGGGGAATAGGAAATCCAGATGGACCAGGGAGATATTTCAGAGTGGGGACGATCCAGGCGGACATACCGGCCATCTATTTTTTCCGGGAAAATCACCACATTGCGCAGATCTGCCTGGGTGATCAAGGCAATCCGCTCTATTGTTTCAAAATCACTTGTCCGGGCCAGGGCAATGCGAACCCCGTGGCGGGAATAGGCACTGTAGGTGAGAAGGAAGGAACCATCAACCGGATTGATGCGCAGGTCTTCAACACCAAAGGCTTCATATTCGGCAAAAGGGCCCGAGGAACCAGGCGCTAAAAAGGGGGCTGGCTTAACCTTGAATGCAAAGCCGTCCGGACTGTCCGCCCTGCCGATAATGGAACGGCCGTTTTTTAAATGGGACCTGAACAGCATGATATACCGGTCTTTGTATTTAACCACACCTGCATTGTGGACCGTGGCAACGGGATAGGGCACATCCTCCCGGGTCAGTATCGGGTTCCCGGGGTAACGGGTTACAATATCCTGGATCCTGTCCATTGTTTTCCCCTTCAGATCCTTCCGAAATCATCGGCCAGACGCTCAATGTCATCTTCGCCAAAATAGTCGCCGGTCTGAATTTCCATGAACACCAGGTTCTCCTTGCCGCTGTTTTCGATTCGGTGGATGGTTTTTCTCGGAATATCAACGGATTGCCCGGCGGTCACGGCAATGGTGGTGTCGTCAAGGGTCCACAGCCCCTTGCCGCTGACGATATACCAGTGCTCATCGCGATGCTGGTGACGCTGAAGGCTCAGCCTTTTTCCCGGATAGACCACAATTTTTTTATTCTTAACGGTATTTTCATCGGAGAGTATTGTGTAAAAGCCCCAGGGACGGTGGTCTTCACGCCGGGTCGTCTCCAGGATCTGCTCATACACCCGGATATACTTTTTGACCATGCAGTCGATAGTGAAGTGGTCCAGGACAGTTCGGCGGCAGAATTCACGATCAATGTCCCTGATGCGCGCCACCGCAGAGACAGCCTCCTGTATGCCGGAAACAAGGAACCCATTTTTAGTGTCCCGGATGAGTTCGGGCATGCTTCCCCGGTTGTTTGCGATCACGGGCGTGCCACAGGCCATGGCTTCGATAACGGACAGACCGAAAGGCTCGTTGAAATTGATGGGGTGAAGCAGGGCATGGGCCTTGCCCAGAAGCTCATCTCTTCTATCAGGACCGACACTGCCCAGATACACCACGTTGGCATCGTCAATAAAGGGCTGGACATGCTCTTTAAAATAGGTGCCGTCCTGAATGATGCCGGCCATGACCAGTCTTCTGTCGCATGCCCGTGCGATGTCAATGGCCTCTCTGGCCCCTTTGTCGGGATGGAATCGGCCGAAAAACAAGAGATAGTCTTCCGGATCCGCCTGGAAATGAAATTCGTTGATATCGATGCCGTGGTGAATGGTGTCAATATAGTCCAGGCCTTTTGCCCGGTCGGCATCGCTGATGGACACATAGAAGGTTTTTTTATTGTATTTGCGGTACACGGGTAAAATTGCCGGGGAGGAAAACCCGTGGATGGTGGTCACCACAGGCGTTGTGGTAAGGCCGGCATAGGTCAAGGGCAGGAAATCAAAGTGATTGTTAATGATATCAAACTCTTGTGAATGATCAAACAATTCAGAGATATGGAGGCATTCACATACCTTGGGAATGATGGAGGCATCCTCTTCATATCCCTGGGCGCAGACAGAGCGCAGGGTGCTGTGGGTAATGGAATCTGCCGTGGCAAAGAGCGTCACGTCATGGCCCAGTCCCACCAGGGCTTCGGTCAAGAGGGAGGCCACTTTTTCCCAGGGACCGTAGTGCCGCGGCGGGGTGCGCCAGGCAATGGGGGACAGCATGGCAATGCGCATAAAATCCTCCTTTATGGTTCCCCCACCCATGAGGGTGAGGACTGATGCAAGAGTTCATCCGCGTAGAGCTTTTGCAGGGTTATCAGCGACAGCAGCCAGGCAAGGGTTGATTCCGCTCCCTGATTCTGGTTGATGCCGTCCACCATGAGCCCGTCCCGGCATCCCCCGGTTTTCGGGTCATACAGCGGCATGTTCAGGTCATTGTGCCCCAGGAACCAGTTAAAACACATCACAGCACTCTCAAACCATTTCCGGTCATGGGAGATGTTGTAGGCTGCGGCACAGGCATCAACCATGGTCTTGGCCTCGATGGGCTGCTGATCAAACCGGGACCTTTTTCCTTTGTTCCGATACCAGCCGTTACAGCCGATGGGGGTAAAATGATGATCTCCCGTCTGGATGGAGAGCAACCATGCCAGACTGTCCAGCCCCATCTTGACCATATCTGTATGGTTCATGCGATGACCGGATAAAAAAAGGGCATGGGAGAGTTTGGCATTGGCGTAATTCAAGGTTTCCTCCGGCCAGGGCCAGTCATTGGTTGAATTTTCGCAAAATTGATTGAACAATCTTTGGGCCAACCCATCCCTGATCCTTCGGGCATTGGTATCGCCGGAGAATTTCTCAAGATACGCATCCAGGCCCACCAGGCAGAACGCCACAGCCCGGGGAGATTTGAAGCTTTCGGCCGCAATCAAGGCCTTTTTAAACAGGACCGTACTCATGGCCAGGTGGCCTGGATTTTCCAGGAATGCCACCGCTTTGCCCAGGCACCAGAGGGCCCGGCCATGGGAATCCTCTGACCCGATCTTTTCAGTCCATTGCCTGGCATAGGTCATGAAATTGTGAAACCGGCCGGTATTGTTGTTGTAGGCGTATAACAGGAATCCCAGATAATGGCCGCTTAAGGCATCCAGACCAAGGCCGTTGGTCGGCAGGTATTTTTGCCCCATGGCCGTCGCCAGCAAGGCCCTGGCATTATCATCGGCACAGTATCCGTGGTGTCTGTCAGGGATGGTATGGTTTGCATGCTGCAGCATGCCGGTGTCATCGGTCATGGATTTGAGGTGATCCAACTTGATCTCGGGCAGGTCAAAGTGGGTAATGGCTTTGATGCTGCCAACATAGGAATGCCTGGGTTTCGGATCCCGGATCCGGTTGTCACGGACCTCGTTGAAGAGGTCGAGATAGTTCTGACAGACGGTTTCCCAGACCGCATCCCTTGTGAAGGTGTAGGCTTTTTTACGGATGGCATGCCGCTGGGTATCATCGCATAAAAGCGCATTGATCTGTTCCGCCATGGCACCAGGGTTGTTGAACGGCACGATTTTCCCCCTGCCCTCTGCCAGCATTTCATCCGCATACCAGTAAGGGGTGGAGATAACGGCCTTGCCCGTACCCATGGCGTAGGCCAGGGTTCCCGAAGTGATCTGCGCCTCTTCAAGATAGGGGGTGATATAAACATCCGCAATGCCGAGGAATTCACACAATTCCCTCAAGGCGACAAAATGATTCTGGAATATCACATGGTCACCGATATTCAGATTGTGGACCATCTGCTGGAGCATGATCCGGTAGGCTTCTCCTTTGGTTTTCAGCACATGGGGATGGGTGGTGCCCAGAATGATATAGGTCACGTCCGGATATTGGTCGATCACAGCCGGAAGTGCCTTCAGCACGGTCTCGATTCCCTTGTTGGGCGAGAGCAGGCCAAAGGTGAGCAACACCTTTTTGCCTTCCACACCGAATTTGTCTTTGTGAAAGCTGGAGTCGATAAAGGGCATATCCGGAATACCGTGGTGTATAAAGGCGACTTTGTCCCGGGGGATTCCATAGATCTCCTGGAGGAATTCTTCTGCCTTTCGGCTCATGACCACCAGTTTGTCTGACAACTCCTCCAGTTTGTTCATGACACTGCGGTATTCGGGGGAAGGATCTTTGAGCACGGTATGCAATGTGGTCACCACCGGCATGTGTAGATCCGACAGCAGTTTGAGAAGATGGCTGCCGGCGGGCCCGCCGAAAATACCGAATTCGTGCTGCAGACAAACGATATCAGTGTGGCTGATATTGAGAAACTGGGCGGCAATACCGTAATCGGCCAGTTTATTCTGATTGATTTCAAAACGCACTTTGTCCGGATAGGCATACCCTTCGACTCTGTCGTTCATGGCAACCGCCCAGCAATGGGTCTGGGGCGCCCGGGCGCAAAGGCCTTCAACCAGATCCCTGGTAAAGGTGGCGATACCGCATTGCCGGGGCAGGTAATTGCCGATCACGGCAATGGAATTGATTCCCTCTGAGGATGGTCTGCTCGGTATCATTTTTTTCCTCCTTTTTTTGGGGAGCAATCTTCATTTGGGGCACAGCCTTAAAAGCATCTGGACCCTTCGCATTGAGTGGTCTCAGCCTCAAGTAACTCTTTTTTTCTGCAACAGATCATAGACCAGTACGATGACGGCTAGCACCAGAAGAATATGAAGAAACCCTCCCATTGTATAACTGCTCAGAAATCCCATGAGCCAGAGAATGATCAGTATTGAAACGATTATCCACAGCATTTGATTTGCCCCCCTTCAACACCGATATTAAAACGACCGTTCTTGTCTAGCAGCAGGGCCCTTTTTACCGACATCAGCTGGTTTTGAGGGTCATGGAAAATTTTTGCGCAAAGGCGCAGGCAATTATCTTTGCCACCTGATGCTCTGATCTGATGTGATCTGTGTTTATGACCAGATCAAATTCATCCGGCGAGGTTTTCTCCCTGAGAAAGACCTCTTTGAAAAACTCATGGTGGCCATCATCAATGCGGTTTAATATTGCCTCTGCGTCGCCGTTTCCAATGCCCAACGCCTTGGCCAGATTCTCAACCCGGCGCTTTTTGCTGCATATCAATTGTACCGACAGGATGGTCTGGCGTGGCAGAATCAGGTGGGTTCCCCGGCCGACGAATATCGTGGGTTCAGTATGGGCCAGTGCGGCCACCGTTTTGGCCAGCTGTTTGACATAATCGTTTTTGAAAAACTTCTTTTCGATAGAGAGCGAGACAAGCAGTTCGTTCATCTTTCCTGGAAACCGCTCATCAAAGAAGGCAATGATTTTTTCTGTCAGAGAAGAATCCTTTGCCATATGTTTTATGATTTCTTTGTCGATCACCCGAAAGCCTGTTATTTCCGAGAGAAAATTTGCCACGTCCAGGGCACCGGCCCCGATTCCCCGGGATAAACAGATACATTTTTTTTGCGAAAACTGGTTGGCTGTTTTTAACTCTGCCTTGGCCCGTTCCCATTGTCTGATCTGCGTGCCGGCCCAATCTGAAGCGGTCATCATCTTCTTGCCGTAATATCCGGGCGGGTACACGGTTTCTTTGGATGTATGTTTCATATCTTTTTTCTCCTCAGCGCCTTGACAGCAGGCATCCCACAGGTCCGGGACACGGTATAAATCCGGATCCGGGCCGGTTGAGATAACAATGTTTTTGTGCCCAGAAGCACACCGAACTGTTTGGATTGGATGTGATGGTCCATCTCTTTTTGGGTTTCCCATTCTTCCAGCAGCGTGAACCGGTTCTTATTGTCAATGTCAATACAGACACAACAGCTTATGCAGCCGGGTTCGTTTCTCACCGGAACCATCAGGGAAACAAGGGTTTGCAGCACTTCCAGATGTTTTTTCGGATGTACGTTGAGGGTGATTCTGACGATCATCATTCGGCTCACCTCTTAAAAACATGCTGGCCAGTTAAAACAAAACAGGGCCGTTAGCCATCCGCCCCCCAAAACTGCTGTGCCGGAAGGCTTAGGTTATTTTTTTTGCCTGCGTTTCTCTTTTGGTGTCAGCTTGGCTTTCTTCTGCTCTTCACGCTTGCCTTTGTCTCGTTTTCCTTTGTCACCCATAATCTTCCCTCTTTGCTAATGATCCTGTTTTATTTTCCATTGCCCGTTTTCCCGTCGGATATGGTTCCGGGACCTGTTCAACTCCTAATAGCGCAATCATTGTGCCAGGGGGCCGGCAGGGGGCATTATTCTTTTATGGTGCTGGATTTTAAGGCGAAACACAGGAATGGGACGATTTTTAAAGCGGCTGGACAGCCTCAATGATGGTCATATTTGTTCACTTGGTCATATGATGCCTTTTTAGGGCTCCATGTTCCGGCTCACCGGCATGACGCCGGTAGCACCGGACGCAAACCAAGGGTCTTATTGGGAATCAAAAGGAAGGCGCTCAGGGGGAACGATGTCCAGTCTGCGCATACGGGCACGCAGGGTGCTGCGGTTAAGGTCCAGAATTTGTGCGGCACTGTCTTTGCCACTGACTTTCCAATGGGTCTGTTCAAGCACATGAATGATGTGCCTGCGTTCAACCGCTTCCAGGGTTTCCAAGGTTTTGCCCGAACACCTTCCAGGCTTTTCAAGGTCATCAACCAGATGGAGTTTTGTGCCTGATGAGTTGATCACACCTCTCTCCAGGACATTTTCCAACTCACGCACATTCCCAGGCCAATGGTAACTCGTGATGGCGGTCATAACGGTTTTTGGAATCAATTGGGCCTGTTTTCCCAGGCGCCGTGTGATTTTCCGGACATAGAAATCAACGAGAGGCGGTATGTCTTCGGGCCTTTCCCGCAAAGGGGGCACGGTAATGGGGAACACATTGAGCCGGTACCATAAATCTTTTCGAAATCGGCCTTCATCCACTTCTTTTTCAAGATTTCGGTTTGTGGCGGCAATAATCCTGGCATCCACCCGGATTGTGCGGGAACTGCCCAGCCGTTCAAACTCGCCATCCTGAAGGACCCGGAGCAGCTTTGACTGCAATTCCAGGAGCAGTTCTCCAATTTCGTCCAGAAACAGGGTGGCGCCGTCTGCGATTTCAAACCGCCCCAGTTGTTTGCGGTCCGCCCCGGTAAAGGCCCCTTTCTCATGACCGAAGAGCTCACTTTCGATAAGATGCGAGGGCAGGGCCGCACAATTGACCTTGACCAACGCCCGTTTTTTTCTGTCGCTTGCCCCGTGAATGGCCCGGGCAACAAGTTCCTTGCCGGTGCCTGTTTCTCCGAGGATTAAAACGGTGGTGTCGCTTTGGGCAATCTGTTCCACCTTAAAGAGCACATATTTTAAGCCGTCACTCTGGCCGATAATGTTTTCATGATTGTGCTCAAGCTTGATTTCTTCTTTCAGATAGGCCCGCTCTTCTTCCAGCTGGTGTTTTAACTGCTCAATCTCATGGAGGGAGGTTTCAGTCAGTATGTTTTTTTGCTCCAGTTCATGTTTCGCCTGGACAAGTTCAGCTGTTCTCTTCTTAACCAGGTCCTCCAGATGCCGCTTATGCATCTCTTTTTCAGTCACATCTTCAATGGCCAGTAAAATCAACTCCGTTTTCCGGGCATCCTCGTAAATTTTTCTGGCGTTCAAATGCATGATTTTGTGGCCAATGCTTTCAAATTCATGCTCCACTTCAAAGTCTTTGAATTCCGTATTTGTCGGAAGGATGTCCTCAAGCAGCTCTCTGAGCTTGGGAATATCCCATTGACCGTTGCCCAGCTGATATATCGATGCGTCTTCGGTTTCTTCTTGTTTTACGCAGAACTTGGTGTAAAAAGCCTGATTGGCCGTCACAACTTTGAGATCGGAATCCAGGACGACCAGGGGTTCCCGCACCGAATCCAGGATATATGAAAAAACGTGTAGGAAAGTGTCCTGCATGATTGCATCCTTTTTTAAGGAGTGATGTTTAGAATAGATAAGAAACTGTTTTTTGTCAAAACATGAAAGATTATAATGGACCCCAGAATTTGAACCACTTGCTAAGCGACACATGAGGTGATAAAAACCCGGTTCAAATTTTTACCGAAAAAGGAGGTTCATGAGGAAAAACTACACCGGAAAGTTCAAAACTAAAGTTGCAGTTCAAATGATTCGAGAGCAGGATACCGAAGGATAGGAATTTCCTTTTTGCCTGGCAAGGCATAGCAAATCATGACAAGATCATCAAGAGCCTGAAATATGCATCACCAGCCTGGCCAGCCAGTCCAGTGCGTACCCTAAAGGGCAGAAACTTGAAAGTTTTCCTGAACTTCCGGTCTTTCGATGTATAGACGACCTTGGCGGTACCGCCATCGAAGTTTCGGCTGGTATATAGATCATGCGTTCCTGGGAAAAACAGGCGCGGATAATGTACCGGGCAAGATTGCCGAGGCTGGCTTTGTCATCGAAATTAATTCTGTCCCCAATATAAACATTGAAACCCGAATGGCGCCATGAAAGCATATTCTCGAGTTTCTGCCCTTTAGGGTCTGCCCACATTCTTCACAGCGGAGCCGGGCAAATCCCATATGAAGATCTCCGCAATCAAGGTATTTATAGATCACGGTCATAATATATGTCCGCCAGAATCCATACCGGGATGCGTACATGTCATCCCAGGCTCGTTCCAGGTCTTCAAGATGCAAAACCAGAATATTCGTTAACCAAAACATGCTGACGGACAAGCCGCAGATGGACAAGCCGCAGATGTTTGCGTTACATTAAACCTGGACCGTGGATGTGGTAATTTCATACCGGTCGCAGAACTCAAAACGCCTGTAAAATTAGGCGTTCTCAACCTATGGTGCAGACTGTTCCGGAGATAAGGGTTTTGATGACAGATTGAAAACGGTTAGCAGACATCCCCCCTTCCCGATAAACGGACAACCGGTCCGAGCATCGGCGATATATTCAGGGAATTCGGCCCTGCCTTCAGGGCCGCACCCCAGGCAGCATATGGGGTCCCCAAGGGGATGTAACCCCTGTCGCCGGCGGGAAAGGTCGGCGACAGGGGGAGAAGGTCGGGATCAGGCCCGGCAGATCAGGCGTCCTCGTCCCGAAGCACCCGGCGCAGAACCTTGCCAATGTTAGAGACCGGGATGGTGTCCCTGAATTCGATTTCTCTCGGGCGCTTGTACCCGGCCATGTTTTCTTTGCAGAATGCCGTGATTTCTTCCTGGGTGGCGGTCTGCCCGTCTTTGATTTTAATATAGGCTTTAACCGACTCCCCGCTCTTGGGATGGGGGACGCCGATGACGGCGCACAGTTCTACCTTGGGATGGGTGTAGAGGATGTCTTCCACATCCCTGGGGTAGACGTTGAAGCCGCCCACAATGATCATGTCCTTTTTACGGTCCGTGATCAGGATGTAGCCGTCTTCGTCAATATGGCCGATATCCCCGGTGAGAAAATAGCGTTTACCGTCAATGGTGACAAAGACGTCATCATTGGCATCGGGGCGTTTCCAATACCCTTTCATGACCTGGGGGCCGCAGGTGGCCAGCTCACCGTCTTCGCCCCTGGGCTTTTCAATGCCGGGGTCTTCGATGTCCAGGATTTTTACATCCGTGCCAGGCAGGGGAAAGCCAATGGAGCCGATCTTCCGGGTTTCAGCGTTGGTGGGGTTGGCGGAGATGACCGGAGCGGTTTCGGTGAGGCCGTAGCCTTCAAAGATCACTGCCCCTGTTTTTTCTTCAAACTGGCGGCAGACCTCTGGCGGGAGGGGGGCGCCCCCTGAAAAGCAGCCCATGAGAGAGGACAGGTCATACTCTTCCAGCTTGGCATGGTTGGTAAAGGCCACAAAAATGGTGGGCACTGCCGGCATGATGGTGGGCTTGTAGGTCTGGACCGCCTTGAGCACCTCGGTGAACGGGGGGTTGCCCGCCCGGGGATCGGGAACGCAGACCAGGCGGCTGCCCGAGGCCGTGGCCGAGAGCAGGGCCACGGTGATGCCGAAGCTGTGATACCAGGGCAGTACCCCTAAAAAGCAGTGAAAGCCCCCCATGCGGGCCCGTTCCGGACTCTTTCCCTTTTCATGGACCAGTCTGAGGGATTCGAACAGGGCTGTCACATCATAGGTGAAATTGGTGTGGACCAGTTCCGCCCCTTTGGGAACGCCGGTGGTGCCGCCGGTGTAGAGCATGATGGCCGTGTCATTGGCCGGGTCAATTTCCACGGCAGGCGGGGCCGGGCTGGCCTGGGCGATCATGTCGTCAAACATGATATGGCCGGGCTGGTGGCTGGCTGCCCTGGGGATCTTGCCCAGGAGGCTGCCTAAAAACCCTTTGAGTTTGGGCAGGTAGCTTTTGATATTGCAGACAATGACCGTTTCCACACCAGTATCTTTTATGGCTTCAACCGTACTGGGGTAAAATTCCTGGTGGTCCATACAGAAGACCGCCTTGGATTCAGAATCCTTGAGCTGGTAGTTGAGCTCCGGCGGGGTATAGACGGGATTGCAGTTCACGGCTACGGCCCCGGCCTTGAGGATGCCGAACAGAATCTCTGGAAAGTGGGGCAGGTTGGGCAGGAAAATGGCCACCTTATCCCCCTTGCCGATCCCTTTGGCGGCCAGGAAGTTGGCGATGCGGTCTGCCGTATCCTTGACCTGGGCATAGGTCTTGCTGGCCCCGTTAAACACGGTAAATACCTGGTTGGGGTATTTGGCTGCCGAGTCATCCAGGAATTTGAAAATGGGATAATGGTAGTCTGCCACGGTTCGGGCAACGCTTTCGGGCCAAAAGGGGGTGTTCCAATCGGTCATCGGGGTCTCCTTAAATCTATGGTTGAAATGAACTGCTCTGAGAGCAGCATTCTATAACACAAAGGTAGAACCTGTGAGATGAAACAAGGTTTACCTTCTTATATCGTGGATTTTTTAACTTGGAAAGCAGTTTTGTTAAAAAAAGTATATGATCGGTTTGAGGGATTCAAAGGGGTTGATATGAGGGCATTTCAATGGTAATGGATATCTAAAACTTAAAGAGAGGGATATCCTATGAAATCCAAACCAATGTATCTGATCCTGATAGGTTTTCTGTGCCTGACCCTGGCCTTGCCCGTGATGGCCGAGGATATCTATGTCAGCGGTGTGACCAAGATCACCATGCGAACGGGCCCGGGCACCGAGCATAAAATTGTGGCCATGCTCCGCTCCGGAACCAAACTTGAAACCCTGGAATACAACGACGACTGGTCCCTGGTCAAAGCCGAAGATGATAAAACCGGGTGGGTGCTTACCCGGTTTCTGACCCGGGAGGTGCCCCTGACCCTTTTGGTGGATCAACTCAAGAAGGAAAATGCCAGCCTGGTCAAGGCTTTGGAAAAGGCCAAGTCCCGGGCAACGGAATTCAAAGGAAAATACCAGTCCCTGGCCGGTATTGAAAAAAAATATAAACACCTGGAAAACGCCTCGGCCGACTACCTGAAGCTGGAATCCAAATACAAGGCACTCCAGGACACGGCCAGTGCCCGGCAGGATCAGATTCGCATTCTGGAGGGCAAGGTGGACAATGAAGAGCTTTACTGGGCCCTGGCAGGGGCCGGGGTATTCATTGTCGGGCTGATCATCGGTGTATCCTCCCGGAGAAAGAGACACCACTCCCTACTATAACCGGAGTCTGCTATGATTAAGACGGATTTTTTGATCATCGGCAGCGGTATTGCCGGTTTGAGCTATGCCCTGAAGGTTGCCGAACACGGCCGGGTGACCATTGTTACCAAAAAAAAGATTCAGAAGACCAACACGGCCCTGGCCCAGGGCGGGGTGGCTGCTGTGTTCGGTGACACAGATTCCTTTGATCTTCATACCGAAGACACCTTCAAGGCCGGGGACGGCCTGTGCACCCAAGAGGTGGTGCAGATGGTGGTGGAAAACGGGCCAGACCGTATCCGGGAACTGACAGCTTTGGGGGCCCGGTTCAACATGGCAAAATCAGGGCAGTTTGCCCTGGGCCAGGAGGGTGGGCATTCTGCAAAGCGGATCATCCATGCCCATGACCTCACCGGCAAAGAGATTGAAGATACCCTGATCGCCAATGTTGAGGACCACGAGAACATCACCATACTGGAAGATCATATCGCAGTGAACCTGATCTGTTTTTCCACCAGCTTCCGGTCGGGCCTGGTTCGCACCCAGCATGAGAACATCTGCTGCGGTGCCTATATCCTGAACAATACCACCGGGCAGGTGGAAACCTTTTACAGCGGGATCACCCTGCTGGCCACGGGGGGGGCCTCAAAAGTCTACCTTTACACCTCCAATCCGGATATCGCCACCGGGGACGGCATTGCCATGGCCTACCGGGCCGGGGCTTCTGTGGCAAATATGGAGTTTGTCCAGTTTCATCCCACCTGTCTATTCCATGCAGAAGCCAAGAATTTTCTTATTTCCGAGGCCGTGCGCGGGGAGGGGGCCTATCTCATCGATGCCAAAGGCCGAAGGTTCATGGAAGGCTATTCAAAGGACAGGGAGCTGGCCTGCCGGGATGTGGTGGCCCGGGCCATTGACAATGAGTTGAAAAAGACCGGAGCAGACTCGGTGTTTCTGGATATCACCCACAAGGATGCCGATTATATCCGAAAGCGGTTTCCCAATATCCATGCCAAGTGCCTGTACTTTGGCATGGACATTACCAAAGAGCCCATCCCCGTCGTGCCGGCGGCCCATTATATGTGCGGGGGGGTGGCCACGGATCTCAACGGCCGCAGCGATGTCCAGCGCCTTTACGCCGTGGGGGAGACCGCCTGCACAGGATTGCACGGGGCCAACCGCCTGGCCTCCAACTCCCTGCTGGAGGCCCTGGTATACGCCCATAACGCCGCCCGGGACTCGGTTGAGGCGTTTCGGGCCATCGGCAACAAGGTCACCGTTTGCCTGGATCCCTGGGATGAGACCAATACCGTGGACAGTGACGAAGCCATTGTGGTGACCCATAACTGGGACGAGATCCGGCGGCTCATGTGGAATTATGTGGGTATTGTCCGGTCGGACAAACGCCTGATCCGTGCCCGGCGCAGGATAGAGAATATCCAGAAGGAAATTGACGAGTATTACTGGGATTTCAAGATCACCTCAGATCTCATTGAACTGCGGAATCTGGCCACGGTGGCCGGCCTGATTATCAAGAGCGCCCTGTCCCGCAAGGAAAGCCGGGGGCTGCACTACAACATCGGATACCCGGAGCGGGACGATCTCAATAGTTTGCACCAGACCATCCTCAAAAGACAGTTCTGAGGCCTGAAAGCCGTTTTTCAAGGGGTCAGGCTGGGGGGTCGTCCTGGCGGCAGCAGTCCCGGATAAACCGGGCAATGGATTTGATATAGGGGATAAGAATCATGGCGACAATGAGGGCAAACACATACTGGATCATGTGGAACTGCTGCTGCAGCCAGTCAAACCCGTAACACCAGAGCACGATGGCGGTGAGGGTGCCCAGGGCCGTGGCTGAAAAATTTCTGAACAATCCCATGCGCAGCATATACCCGATGATGGAGCCAACCACAGGGCCTGTAACGGGCAGGGGGGCCATGACAAATGAGAAAATGCCGATCCAGCCCCATTGCTCGATCTTTTCTTTTTTTCCCTGGGCCTTTTGGGCCAGTTTGGCCATGAATCGCCGGATCCATTCTACCTTGAGGTAATTGGTGGTGCTGAGGACAAAGCCGGCATAGGTAAAGCAGACAATGATGATTTCAACGTAAAAATTATAGGCAATGGTGGCCAGGGGGTTGAATTCGTTGAGAATGCATATCCCGATGCCGCCGGCGCGGCTGCCCGCAAAATGGGCCAGCATGACCAGGGTCAGCACCTTGGCCGTGTTCGGGTCTGCACCAATGAAGTATCCCACCAAAATCAAGTAGGCGGCGGCCAGGATAGCCCCCAGTATCAGGATCCGGCCCTCTGCTGAATAAAAAAGGGTGTGTCGCATTTTAAATGTTCTATATATTTGTTTGCCAATTCGGAGCGTAAGGGTTATAGAGCAGGCCCGTGGCCTTGTCAAGATTTACCCGGAGGGGGCAAGCGCATATAAACGGTGGAAATGCCGGTCTGAAGGGACTTGACCCCTTTGAGACCTTTGGGTGCGTTGGTTGAAAATTTACGTTTATATTACAAATGACAGGGCCAGGTCTAGGATTTTTTCCCTACAAAAAGGGTGACAATGCCGAAGGTCATCTCTTTGAAGCGGACCTGGGAAAATCCCTGGGCAGCCATCATCTTTGAAAAACTGACGGGATCCGGGAATGTCATGACGGATTCGGGCAGATAGGAGTAGGCGTTGCCGTGTCTTGAAAAAAAACGGCCGACCAGGGGCAGAATGCCTTTGAAGTAGGCCAGGTACAGGCGGCGGAACACGCCCTTTGACGGGGTGGTCAGTTCCAGGATCACCAGGCGGCCGCCGGGTTTTAATGCGGTTTCAAACTGCTGGACCGCCTTTTTCCGGTTCATGATGTTCCGGATGCCAAAGGCAATGAATATGGCATCAAACAGACCCGGAGAAACAGGCAGGGCCAGGGCGTCTCCATTGACAAGAGATATGCCCGGATCCTGTGTTTTTTTGAGCTTTTTACGGCCCAGCGCTAACATGCCATGGGAAAAATCCAGGCCTGTGATTCTTGCCCGGCCCTTGAGCTGGTTCTGGATTTCAAGTCCCACATCGCAGGTGCCGCAGGCCACATCCATCACCCGTGCTCCGGGTGAAAGATCGGCAGCCTTGACCATCTGTTCCCGCCACATCACATCCTGACGGCCAGAGAGCAGGCGGTTGAGGAAATCATACCTGGGCGCAATTTTGTCAAACATTTCTTTGACAAAGGGCAGTTCTTCATTCATCGTTGACAACCTGAAAATCTGAGTTATTTTGGATTATTTTCCATGGCAGACTGGAAAATTACCATAACAGAGGCGCAATTACAATTAAAGATAAACACAAGCAGATTCAAGCGGATGGGCTATGAGCGATAAACGTGACTATTATGAGATACTTGGGGTTGAGCGGAACGCCGGCACGGCAGAGTTGAAAAAGGCCTACAGAAAGCTGGCCATCAAGTATCATCCCGACAAAAATCCGGATAACAGGGAAGCCGAAGACAGATTCAAGGAGGCCTCGGAAGCCTATGAGGTCCTTTCCGATGACAACAAACGGCAGATCTACGACCAGTTCGGCCACCAGGGCCTTGAGGGTGCCGGCCATTCCGGCCCCAGCGGGTTTGAGGATATCTTCTCCAGTTTCGGGGATATATTCGAGGACTTTTTCGGATTCGGCGGGGGACGGGACAGCCGGGGCAGCCGGGTGCAGCGGGGCTCGGATCTTCGGTACAATATGACCATTGATTTCATGGAGGCGGCCTTTGGCACGGAAAAGACCATCTCCATCCCCAAGCTTGAAACCTGCAATGAGTGTGACGGCTCTGGCGCGTCTCCTGGGACTTCTGTTGAAACCTGCTCCCATTGCCGGGGCACCGGTCAGTTCATCCAGAGCCAGGGTTTTTTCAAGGTGAAAACCACCTGTCCCTATTGCAAGGGGCGGGGGTCTATCATTGCCAACCCCTGTCCCAAGTGCCGGGGCGCAGGGCGGGTGGAAAACACCCGTAAGGTAGAGGTCAAGATTCCGGCCGGGGTGGATACGGGCTCCAAATTAAGACTCAACGGGGAAGGGGAAGCATCGCCCTCTGGCAGCGGTCCTTCTGGTGACCTGTATGTGGTCATCAATGTCAAACCCCATAAATTTTTCCAGCGGGACGGAAGCGATATTGTCTGTGCCATTGACATATCCTTTGTCCAGGCAGCCCTGGGCGCTGAAATCACCGTGCCCACCCTGGTGGGAGAGGAAAAATTCAAGGTTCCCAAGGGTACCCAGTACGGAGATGCTTTCCGCCTGAAAGGGGAGGGGATTGCATCACTGCGCAGCGGCCGCAGGGGGGATCAGATCATCAAGGTGATCATCAAAACCCCGACCAAATTAAGCCAGAAACAAAAAGAAATCCTCGAGGAGTTTGACAGGCAGGATGCCAATAAGATATCAAACAAGCTGAAAAATCTGTTTAAGAACCTTTAAAATGCGGTGGATGGAATATGTTTGAATTAAAGGTCAAGACCCATTTTGCAGGCGCACATCAACTGGCAATGGTGGGCCAAAAATGTGAAAACCTCCACGGCCATAACTGGCATGTGGAAGTCTGCGTCAGAGGAGACCGCCTGAACGGCGCCGGGGTCCTGGCAGATTTCGGGGATATCAAGCGGGCGGTTCGGGCCGTGGTGGACGGGGAGCTGGACCATAAATTTCTCAACGAACTGCCGGCCTTTGAGGGGGGACAGCCCACCTCTGAGCGCATTGCCGTCTACATTGCAGAAAGGGTCCAGGCGTTTTTGGATAAAGAGGTTCAAGAGGGGGTTCGGGTGTCCCGGGTCATGGCCTGGGAGTCTGATGATGCCTGCGCCATCTATACCCCAAAATAGGCTGTTTTTCACATTGTCAAACCCGGCACTGCCCGGCCAATTATGGCCGGGCAGTGCTGTTTTGGGCCTTTGATTTCTGCTTCGCTGGGTTAGGCTCGTTCAAGTATCCGTTTGGCCGGGATGAGTCCGGTGGCTGCGGCGGAGACGATATTGCCAGCCACTCCGGGGCCGTCCCCTGCCACGTACATGCCCTTGACGGCGGTTTCAAGGTGGTTGTCTGTTTCCACCTGGGTGGCAAAGAATTTGATTTCCGGAGCATACAGCAGGGTTTCGTCGTTGGATACCCCCGGTACTACCTGATTTAAGGCCCTGAGGCCTTCGATGAGGTTGGAAAGGATTCGCTCGGGCAGGGCCATGGCAATGTCGCCGCAGACCACATTGGTCATGGTGGGCTCAATATACCCCTTGCTGATACGGTTCCAGGTAGAGCGCCGTCCCCGTTTAAGATCTCCGAAGCGCTGGAGGATGGGTTTTCCTCCGCCGATGATGCTGGAAAGGCGCCCGATGGACTCCCCATAGGCCTGGTTGTCTGTTACCGGTTCTGTGAGCACCACCTTGGACAGGAAGGCAAAGTTGGTGTTGGATGATTTTTTATCTGAATAGGCATGGCCGTTGACGCAGACGAAGTCCTTGTAATTTTCCAGGGCCACAAAGCCTCCCTGGTTGGTGCAGAAGGTCCGGGTCTGGTCATCGTACTTCTGGGTCTGGATAAAAAAGGTGGGGTCGTAGATGACGTTGCACAGGTCATCCATGATGTCGTTGTGGACCTCCACCCGGACACCGACTTCTATACCCCGCTGGCTCAAGGGGATATTGTGCCGGGAGGCCAGGGCTGACACCCAGTTGGCGCCGATTCGACCCGGGGCCAGGATAACGTTTGGGGCATCATAGGTTCCCTTGTCCGTGATGACCCCCCTGACCCGTCCCTGGGACTCAACAATATCCTCAACATTTTCCTTGGTCCGGATTTCAAGGCCTTTGGATTTGATATGGTCTGCCATGGCAGCGATATACCTGGGCAGGTTGTCACTTCCCAGGTGCTTTTGCTTGATGAGCAAAAGATCAATGCCATCTTTTTTGGCTGCTTTGCGGATTTCCCTGGCCTGGTCCATATTGGTGGGAAAGACCTGGGCATCCATGCCGAACCGGGTGAAGATGGTCTCACTCTCATTGATGAGGGCCTGGGCCTGCCCCATGGGCATGAACTGTGTCAGGTCGGTTTTGCCCAGCCGGGGGATGAAGTTTAGTTTGCCATCCGAGTACAGGCCGGCACCGCCGATGCCGGAAAGAATGTTGCAGGGATCGCATTGGATGCACTTTTGCAGCCTGTGATTGGGGCATTTACGCTTTAGAGAGTCTTTGCCCTTTTCGATGAGCAGCACCTTCAGGCTGCCGTGCTCCATGAGATGGTAAGCCGCAAAAAGTCCTGCAGGCCCGCCGCCTACAATTATTACATCGTACATCATATATCCCCTTTAAAATATTTTTTTGAGCACAAACCTTCAATTTATATGGGGTTTGTATGTGAATGTCAACAGGTGTTTTGCCGATCTTTTGGAATGCGTCTAGTGATGGGTCCTGGAGTTAAGAGACTGGCCATCCCCTTTGGTCATTTTTTTGGTAAACTTTTTACAGCCATGGAAAGATTAATTATTGATTTTATAAGTGACAACTAATATAGAAAGAGCAACGATTTGAAAGGCCCCCTGTACATTGGGATAATGATCAAAGGCAAGAGGAGATGATAAA